>Ga0209626_1000079_pt1 | contig 21830 bp, 19 predicted proteins | sample JacPinW_OM1H0_M2_FD_187962 | JGI IMG/M metagenome (GOLD analysis project Ga0209626, IMG submission 187962) | Forest soil microbial communities from Algoma, Ontario, Canada - Jack Pine, Ontario site 1_JW_OM1H0_M2 (SPAdes) (version 2) | ecosystem: Environmental > Terrestrial > Soil > Boreal... | reverse complement strand
CTTCCTCGGGCCCTCGGGTCTGCTCGATCTATCCGGCAATCAATTGCAATACACTTCGAAGTACACCAACAACCTGCGACTGGCGTACGAGATCCCGGTGGGTCGCGGATCGGTGCGCCTATCGGGTGAATGGAACTGGCGTGACAAGCAGTACTTCTCGGAGTTCAACGACCGTTTCGAGGAGCAGCCCGCCTATTCGCTGTATAGCGCCTTTGCCCGCTACACGGGCGCCGACGGAAAATGGTACCTGCAGCTGTTCGGAAAAAATCTGGCGGACAAGCTCATAGTCTCGCAGACCAGCATCGGCGGCTGTGCCTGCCTGAATTCTCAATACATGCCCCCGCGAACCTATGGTCTCACTGCCGGATACAAGTACTAGGCACGATGCGCGGGCCCGCGATCTTCATTTCCGATGAGTCCGTCAGCCTCACCCGTGCAGTCGAACAATGCGCTCATCATCGGCGCGTCCCGCGGCCTGGGTCTGGCGCTGGTGCGCGAGTACCTGAACCGTGGGTGGCGGGTGGTGGCAACCGCACGCGCAGCCTCCGGGACAGAATTGCATGAACTTGCCGCGCAGTCAGGGGGCCGACTCGAGATCGAATTGCTGGATATAAACAATTGGCCGCAGCTGGAGTCCTTACGTCAGCGGCTGTCACGCGTTTTCGATCTGCTCTTTGTCAACGCCGGCGTCATCAGTCAGCCGCCCCTGATAACGGCACGCGATGTGACGCAGGAGGAGTTCTCGCGCGTTCTGGTAACGAATGCCTTGAGCCCGATGCGGGTGATAGAGGTACTGTGTGAGCGGGTGTCCCCCACCGGCACGATCGCCGCGATGTCCTCCGGTCTGGGAAGCGTGGCAAATAATGAGAACGGGGTCTGGGAGATTTACCGTTGCAGCAAAGCGGCCCTGAACCAGCTGATGCGCAGCTTCGCCGCACGTCACCGTGACGATCGCAGGACCCTGCTGCTTATCGCTCCGGGCTGGAACAGGACGGACATGGGAGGCCCGGAGGCGCCTTTTTCACCCGACGAGACGATACCTAAAGTGGTCGACACGGTCATGCGTCATGCGGGGCAACCCGGCTTGGCGTTCCTCGATTACAAGGGTGAAAGCGTCAGATGGTGAGCCCACGGACGCGGCGCAACTCAAAGAAATGGAACTCAGATGAAACTGGTATCGATTCTGTCCGAAGGACAACGCTTTGCGGGTGTGCTCGAAGACGACCGGGTGTTCGTCACAAGCGTGCCCGGGCTTGATGTTGCAATCGCGGCTGGTATCAAGCTGAAGGACCAACCCGGACATTGGCGCAAAGTCAGTAGCGTGCAGTTCGACGTCCCGCTCCGACCGGGATGCATACTGTGTACGGGCAACAACTACAAAGACCACCTGGACGAGCGGCTGCCGGCTGCGCACACGGTAAACGCTCCGGCGCGAGACCTGGAGTTTTTTATCAAGGCGGGACAGACCATTGCGTCCCTGAACGAGCCGCTGCGTCTCGATGCCTCCATCGGAACCAAGATCGATCAGGAAACCGAATTGGGCCTGGTCGTAGGTCCCGCCTGTCCGCGCAGGGTCTCCGAGGAGTCCGCCCTTGACTATGTGTTCGGCTATCTCGTCGTCAACGATATCAGCGCCAGAGACAAGCAGGTGCGATTCATGCGGGACGGCTCAAGCTTCATGGTGTTGGGCGCCAGCAAGAATTTTGATGGCGCGACCCGCCTGTCGCAGTACGTCGTAAGCACGGACGAGATCGACGATGTCTACAATCTCGACCTCAGAACCTACGTGAACGGTGAGCTGAAGCAACAGAATTCCACGAGCCGGCTCGTGAACTCACTCTCACGGATCGTCGCATTCTTCTCGCAGGGCCTGTCCCTTCAGCCAGGCGGCATCATATCTACCGGAACACCCGGCGGCACCGGCTGGGGACAAGATCGCGAATTGGGGGGTAACGGTCAGATTCCGCCCGGCTGCACTCCGGCGCGGTACTTGCGCCCGGGTGATGAAGTTCGCAGCGCTATCGGGAAGGTTGGGGAGCTGACATTCCGGGTTGAGTGAGTTGCCAAGATGCCTGGCGGCGGCAATGTCAGGTCCCTGCGGCGCCTGTGCCCGCGGGCACGCCGCCGCGCAACAACCCTCAGCGTCCTTTAACCACGCGCCGCAGGAAGCCCATCAACAACGACCAGAGACCCGGCCTGGCGGGTGGCGGCACTGCGCCGGTTCCCCTGCTATCGGCCGACAACTGTTGTGACAGCGCCGTAAAGAAGTGGTGGGCCATAGTTGCAGCCGCGGCGTCGATGAGGCGCGAACCGACCTGCGCCAGCCTGCCGCCAACCTGTGCGGTGGCGGTGTAACGCAGCAAGGTCTCCTGCCCGATGACCGAATCGAGTGTGACCTGTGCCTCGCCGCGGGCAAATCCCGCCCCGCCCGCCTGACCTTCGAACCGCAGCGTATACCGCCGCGGTGCGTCGATCTCTGTAAGTGCGATCGTGCCCTTGAAGTGGGTCTTCACCGGACCGATGGCTACGTTGACCAGGATGTCATAGCTATTGGGCCCGCTCGCCGTGATGCTCTCACAGCCGGGTACGCAGCGCTGCAGCACCGCGGCGTCGTTGAGCGCGACCCAGGCCGCAGCCTGATCCACCGCGAGGGTGCGCTCACCGGTCATCTCCATCGTGAAATCCTCTCCCCAGCTCGCATCTGGTGTTTGCGAGACGATTAATAATTCGGCCCGTGGAGATTTTCTGAGAGGTCATTCCTGCCTATCGGGAATTAGTAACCGCGAACACGCCCACGCAGCCATATAGACACGACTGGTCGCCGGCGTCCGGGCGTAACGGCACAAAGACGTGATTCGTGCGCTCATCGACCGCGACGGAATGCGCCAAGTCGCCGGTACGAGCCAGCAGGAGGGGCCTTCCCGGTACAACGCTATCGATCGCGGCGAGCACTGGACCGCTCGGATTTAAATATGCGGTAACGTAGAAGCGCTTGTCCCCACGATTGAAGACAATTTCGTCCGACGCCACGATCGTGGGGAAGGCCGCCACCTTCTTTCCCGTGCGTATGTCTAACATCAACGCACTAGGTAGCCCCTGGCCCGACCGCTTTTTTGCTTGTTCACGGCAGCCAAGCAACAAATGCTCATCCGAACCGAGAGCTGCACCATTGGGATGACACCCTTCGACCCGGATTGTCTTCAACAATTTCCTGGCGACGGGATCTATGACCGCCACGCCCCCATCGGCACGATCTACTTCAGGAATTGCCAGATAGATCAAGCCGGTATCAGGCGACCACACTGGCTGTTCCAAGCCGTCCGTGGCGCTCGGAAACAATAGCTTCGCCAATACCGCGTGGCCCGGCCCAGTCGAAATAAACGTGACGAACGGCATGGGCTCATCCGGGTTCTCAGCGAGGAGAACCCGATCACGACTGTCATAGCACATCTCATCAACACGCGCTTTTCCGCCAGTTGAAATCGTATCGATCACGCGGCCTGCGCCGAGAGCAACAACTTTGACAGTACTGTCGCCATCTCCGGCCCAGGCTTCCGCTCCGTCCTGTCCGGCCACGGTCACGACACCCGAGGGGCCGTTACGTGACCATCCCGGCGGGTGGCCGCCAGCAAACCCGCCCACGCTGAGGAGAAAGGCCCCGGTGCTGGCCTGAAATACATCGAGCGATTTGTTGGAGACGTTGGTCAGCAAATACCGATCAATTGCCGGATCGGCAAAGCCAATATCAAAGTCCATGAAGGGACTGGACGCCGACGCGCTAGGAATTGCAATAGTACCGATACGCGACAACACCTCGCCAGCGTCAGCGGCCGGGAGCCAGAGGGCAAGTAGCAGGATGGATGAGGCACAGAAAAGCAGCTCGGAGCACTTGCCGCGGTTTGCCTGCAATGACGTTGAATCGCTCGCGCAACCCGATTCACTGACATAACTGAGCATCTGTGTTCCCCCATCTTCAACGGTGAATTTAATGCTGCACTCGATCCTGCGCTCGGCGAAGCTCAGTCCGTTCAAGCCGACGGCGCGGCGAGGAACGGGCGGCGCAGTAAGAGAAAAAACATTGCTGCCAGTGCAGCGCTTATGCTGCCGACAATTGAGATCGACCAGCCCGTCTCGGCAATGTTGTGAAACACGTAGTCAGTGAGTGCTCCGGTTATCGCCGGTGCAGCGGTGGCTCCAACCAAGTTGAGTGTAAGCAAATAAAGGCCGGACACGACCGCGCGTATCCGGTTAGGCGTTACCAATTGCAATGCGGCGGGCGCCGCACCGAATGCAGAAGCACCGAAAAAGAGCATGATCCCGATATCGCACAGAGCGAGTTGCGCCGTCGGAAGCGCGCCGAGAACAGCCAACGGACCGATCAGGCAGATTGACGCCACCAATCCCACACGTATGGTTCCATCGCGAATTCCTCTCGACTGCAGCACGTCGGCGAACGTGCTGCCGAGCATCATCCCGGTAGTGGCACAGACAATCAGCAAGAGCCCCATCCAGTAGCCCGCGTCGGCGGGTGCGATTCCAAAGCGCCTCGTCAAGAAAGGCCGCGCCCATAGAAAGAGGATGCTGGAGGGGGCCGCCAGGAACCCAAACGCAAGAAAATGCATGAGATAGAGACGCGCTTGAGCTCGGATATGCGAAAAGGTCTCGCCTAACGATGGTCGCTCATCGGTTTCCGTATGCGTGTGGCGCACGGGCTCCCGCACCGTTGTCATCAGGAGCGCGACGAGAAATCCGGGCAACGCGACCACGAAGAATACGGTTTGCCATGGGCGGACTGGTCCGATGACGGCCAAGTGCAGAACCCCTGCATGGCCGACTCGCGCAACCACCGCTGCGCCTATGATCATCGCAAGGCCTGATCCCAGGTAGATGGCTGCATTGTAGAGACCGAGCGGAGCGCCGCGGCGATTGGATGGGAAAAGGTCCGCAATAAGCGAATAACTAGCAGGTGATAGGCCTGCTTCGCCGACTCCTACGCCGATGCGTGCTACAAAAAGCTGACCAAACGTCCGCGCCAGGCCGCAAGCAGCAGTCATCGCGCTCCAGAACACGATGCTTATAGTAATCAGCCGCTTTCGATTCCACCGGTCAGCGACCAAGCCGAGCGGTACACCCAGTCCGACATAGAAAATAACAAAAGCAACCCCTGCCAGGAGGCCGACCTGGGTATCGTTGATCGAGAGATCGCGACGCATTGGTTCTACGAGAATCGACAGGATGGCGCGGTCGATGAAAGCCACGGTATAAGCCAAAAAGAGCACTGCAGCCGCATACCAAGCCAGCGCTACACGTGGCCACGGGCGCTGTGTTTCGTTGTCTCGAATCATCGCTGGTCCCCCGGGGCGCTTTTCTAATGAACTAATAATCGCCCGTCACGGCGAGGTTTTCTGCGACGCATGCGTCTGGCGCGTCGATTCTTGATGAGCTACCGCTGCGAATGTTTGTCTCGAAAAGGCAGTGAAAATACCAGTGTCGCGCTGAAATGATCCATAGCCGCGACTTCTTGCTGCGCTCCCGGTAGCTTGTGCTCAATCATGAGGACATTCGTGCGCCCACCCAGGACCGCAACCGAAGCGACCCCATTCGCATCGGTCTTGAATCGGGGGATATTCGCTTCGCTTATGGCGCTGGATGCGTCACGCACTCCGACCTCGGCGTTAGCCAAGGGTGCCCGTCGAAAATCGACACGGACGCGCAGGCTCTGCCCTTCGGACAGTTGATATGGATCGCTTAGCGGAATGAGCTCGAGCTCGTGGCCAGCCGATCGGGTGTACGCGCCCGGCCCGAGGAGTGTCTTTGAGAACTTCGCCGCCCAAAAGCTCTCTTGCGCGGATGGCACTAATCGTCGACTGACGTTGCGATAGCCCTGTGGCGTTTTGACCCAGCAGCCACCGTCATAGGTCACAGCAATGAGAGCATCCTGGGCAGGCGCGGCGAACGTTGTCGACACGAGAACCGGGGACGGCCGATCACTGCGGAGTGCGAACGGTTCCTCGCGCAATGACCGCTTTGTACCAGGCGAAATGACGGCTAGTTCAAGTAAGCGCTCAAGGACGGGCAGTTCTTGATTGTCAGGATCACCGTAGTTGACCAGCGCTCTACTCCCGCCGGTCGCGGGCTCAATTGTCACCCAGATATCATGCGCTTCGGAAGGTCTCGCGGTGAACAGGAGCAATACAGCGGCTGATAGATACAGTTCCTTCGAAGTTACGGTCATAGATCAAGCTCGATCACGCCAAGAGCTGTCTTGATGAAGTCGGCTACGGCCTGATTGCCGTACAGACTCGCTGTTGAGCCGTCGTTTGACGGCCCCACCAGTATTTGGGCATCGCTTGGTAGAGGCGCCAATTGAATTTACTTCGGAGAGCTATTACTAGCGGGAATATGCAGGTGCGGGCTGACCCGGATGCCCTGCGCAACGGCGCGGAGCCTCGGCTCCACGACAGCCTACTAGCCAGGGCAATACGCAGTGCAGCGGCAGAAAAGCGCTGGGGAATCCGCTAGGACTCCGCCTACTGACTGGGACGACCTTGTTTCGAGGGATTTCAGCGATCCGTGGTGGAACAAGACCGACTTCATTAGGACGACTGACCGTTTTGACGTACCCGCCCTGCACATCAACTCTTGGAACGACTTTGGGATTGGCGAGACCCTGAAACTCTTCAATCAAATGAGAACAAACGCGGACAGCGCTCGCGGCCGTCTTCCAAGAGGCTGCGAGCTCGGCGGGAGGTTTGATCGCGAGTACCTCGATCAGGATCTGGGCCTGCTGGGTGTCTGTCGCGGACTTCGCCTGATTGACGCGGGCGGACGCCAGGTCTGCCTTGCAACGCGCAGATGATTGCCCCCCAGAATCGCCTTGAGTGACTCCTCGTCATAACCGAGCCGGGCCAACTCGCGCGCGATCTCTGGAATCTGCTCCGGCGCTACGAAGGCCTGCGGGCCATTGCCGTATTCCGCAGGCGGGAACACCCCTGGGTTCTGGCGAACGAGGTTCTCCAGCTCCACCTGATCGAATACATAGTCGAGGCCGATACCGACGTGGCGCGGGCCCACGAGCTGCGCGACATAGTCGATGTGACGAACGATGGTTTCGGTACTGGAATCGTTGTGTCCCAGAAAGAGGCCGATGCCGTTGATTCCCACGACGCCTCCGGTTGCCGCGCAGGCCTTGATCGCCTCGTCGCCTATGTTGCGACGATGCGGCCACATCGCGGAAGGATTCGAGTGCGAGAAGATGACCGGCCCGTTGGCCAGCTCCATCACCTCCATGGTCGTGCGGTATCCGGTATGGCTGCAGCAGGGCACCATGCCGACGCGATGCATCTCGGCGAGCACCGCGCGGCCGAAGGCCGTGAGGCCGCAGTCGTCGTCCTTGCAGCCTCCGCCGAGAAGATTGTTCTTGTTGTATGCGAACAGCATCCAGCGCACGCCCAGGTCGTAATACAGCCTGACCATTTCAAGGCGGCCATCGAGGGCGCCGCCGCCTTCGATGTCGAACGTGACTGCGAGCTTGCCTGCGCCGCGGGCGGCTTCGATGTCCGCAACCGTCTCAACCAGCGCGTAGCCATCGCAATGCCGCGCCACCCAGCTCCTGAAATGGGCGAGCATGCGCACGGTGTTCTCCCAGGGGACGGCGTCAAATCCCACATTGAGAGACACCACATCGACACCCGCTGCCCGGTAGCGCGCCAGTTGCGGCAGGAACTCCTCATCATCGGGGCGCAGCGGCATACAGCCATGGTTGTCCCAGACCAGGCTCGCCCCGAACAGTTTCGACAAGCGCGGATCCACGTCCGCTCCCAGGTTCCCGAGTGCGCCCATCGATGGTCCTCCGTGCACAGACCCTCACCAAACCCAGTGACCCGAGCAACGCATATCAGCTTAGACATTCATCACGATGGGCTCGTGTCCATCGCAGTGAGCGTATTCCCGCTGTGCGGTCTCCAGATCCCGGGTCACGGTCTTGCTGGCACGCCACACATGCCAGCCGGCCCACAGATAGCCGGGACACAGCGCCAGCAACGCGTACCGCAGCGACTCCTCGCCGGCGAACGGCCGAAGGGCGTCACTGAGTGCTCCCGCCGCCAGCGGACCCAGCCCGACGCCGATCAGGTTGGCCACGAGAAACATGATCGCGGTCGCCGTAGCACGCATGCGCGGTGGTACGAGGGTCTGGATGGTCGCGAACAGGGGACCGTTGCCGGCGCAACCGACTGCCGTGGCCACGGTGAGCATGGCAAATGCCAGATGATAGTTGGGGACCAGATAAACGAAGGCGGTGGTGAGTCCGAAGAGGCACCCCACCACCGCCAGGGCCCGCAGCTGCAGGCGCTCATTATTGGCGGCGTAGCGTGAGGCCAGGGCTCCCCCCCAATAGATCCCCACGAAGCTGGCCAATCCATAGGCCACGGCGAACCAGTTGCCCATTTCACCGGTCTGCAATCCGTAGCTGCGGATAAAGAACGCCGGCTGCCACTGCTGAATGCCGTAACTGAAGAAATAATTCAGCGAGAAACAGATCAGGAGATGTCGGAAGGTGACGCTCGACCACAGCTTCGTGCATACCTCTTTCAGGCTCGGCTGCGCCGCTACTGACACCGTCGCTTCAGCCGGCTTCGAGGTCCTGGCCAGACGCGGTTCCTTCAGCGTGAATCGGGCCAGCGCCGCCAGCACCACCCCTGGCAGGCCCACCATCACGAAGGTCGCGCGCCAGCCATAGAGCTGATTCAGCCAGCCCGCCGCAGAATAGCCGATCACCACACTCAACGAGCTTCCGAGCATATAGATTCCAATCGCCCGGGGACGCTCGGCGCGGGGAAAGTAATCGGCGATCAGCGACTGGGCCGGTGGAATGCATCCGGCCTCACCGACCGCCACAAAAATGCGGATCAGAAGGAGCTGCGCGAAGCTCGCCGCCGTGCCGCACAGCGCCACCGCGACGCTCCACAGCGCCGTGGTGAGCGCGATGATGGTGATGCGGTTGCCCCGATCCGCCCAGCGCGCGAGCGGAATGCCCATGAACCCGTAAAAGAGCGCGAACGCGATGCCACTCAGGAACCCGAGCTGCGTGTCGCTCAAGTTAAGGTCGCTCTTGATGTTCTGCAGCACCAGGCCGAGGGTCAGGCCGTCCACGGCATTAAAGGCCTGGATGACCAGCAGCACGCCGAGCAGGTACCTTTTGTACAGCCTCTCGTTCATTTTTTCGTGAGCCGATCGACGATGAGGGGCGGGACGGCCCTAGGGTTGCGGGGTCTTCGAGTGCCACAGCGCCAGAACCTCGCGCTCACGCTCGGGTGCGATACCGGCCCGCAGCTTGCTGCGTGCGCCTTCCCCACGCGCGAGATGCCATGCCAGGGTGTCGCGCGTCGTCTTCGCCAAGGGCGATATCTGCAGGCCGGCTTCGAGGGCGCGCCGGACGCTCGTCTGGTGAAGTGCGCCCATCGCTCCGCTCTGCGGAAACCACCCCGGCAGATCGACAAAGGGCTGCACGTTCAGCTCGGCGAGAAACTCGGCCGACACCCAGGTCGGCTCAGCCGGCGCACCGGGTTGCGCCAGCGCACCGGCTGCGGCCACCCCCTCGCGCACGATGTCCCCGATGGTGAAGAGGCCCGCGGGGGAGGTGACGTTGAACACCCCCAGGGTGCCGCTTTCGAGCGCATCGAGGCAGAAGCGCGCCAGATCGCGCGCATCGATGAGCTGGTACGACACCTGCGGGTCTCCCGGGGCCAGCATTTCGCCGCCCCGCGCGGCGCGCGCCGGCCAGTAGGTAAAGCGGTCCGTGGGGTCCTCGGGACCTACGATGAGGCCGGGTCGAACCATGGTCGTGCGGCCGGGCATGACGGTGTCGAGTGCCTGCTCACACAGCGCCTTGAGGGCGCCGTACCCGCTGTGTCGATCCTCACTGTGCTCGTCGGCCAGCCTGGCGACGCTCGAGCCTTCATCGTTGGCGCGCGAGAAATCGGCGTAAACGCTGATGGTCGAGATGAAGAGGTACTGCTGAACCTTGAGCGCGAGGAGCTCTGCGGCAAGGCGCACCGTGCGTGGCACGTAGCCGCAATTGTCGATCACGGCGTCCCACTCGCGTCCGCGCAGGGCATCGAGTTGCCCGTCGCGATCACCCCGGAGCTTTTCGACCTCAGGAAAGAGTGCCGCTCCAGTGCGACCGCGATTGAACAGGGTGACGCTGTGGCCGCGCTGCTGCGCGATCCGTGTCATGTGAATTCCGAGGAAGCTCGTGCCCCCCAGAATCAGGATGCGCAGCGGCTGCCCGCGCCTGCCCGCAACGCTCATCTAGCGCCTGCGCACGAGCGGCAACACCACGTGGGAGGGTCTGCCGGAATCGTGATAGATGCAGTTGTGAGCCACGACCAGCCGGCTGTCCTTGAAGTTGTTGTCGGCGCCGGAATTCGTATTGCGGTCGTATTCAGGGAACCAGCTGCTCATCACCTCGACCCGGATGCGATGGCCGGGGAGGAAGCGCACGCCACAGGCGTCCATGCCGAACTCGAAGCGGTACACCGCATGCGGCTCGAGCAGTCGCGGGTGTTCGAACGATTCGCGGAAGCGGGCGCGCAGCATCCCGTGGCACAGAAAGCGCGCGGCGCCATCGGGGTGGACGTCGACGAGGCGCACGTGCCAGTCGGTGTCCAGGGCCGAGGATGAGCCATGCAGGACGCAGGCGATCGGCCCGACGACATCGAGTGCTTGCGTGAGAACTTCGGTGGTGTAGCACAGCATGTCGTCGCGGATGCTCGGCGTGCGGTCATCCACCGGTCCGTCGCGCAGATTCCAGAAAGCGCCAATGGGATCGGCGGGGTCGTAGGTGTAATGATCGGCAGGCTCCGCCTCCGGCGGGTGCATCGAGAGCCCCCCGTCGCCCTTCAGGCAGTTGGCCTTGCCGCGGGAATGAAAATAAAAAGGCGTCATCTCGGTTTGCGACAGCGGCCACTCATCGTCCGTCCACCATTCATTGGCGCCGAGGACGAAGACCTGCACACGCGGATCCTTTTCCAGACCGTTCTCGACGCCCTTCAGCCAGCGGTCGTAGAAGCGGATCATGTAGTCGTCGAGATTGACGATCGCCTGGTCGCCAAAGTCGACGCCGTTCAGGCTCCGTGTCCTGTTCACCCAGTGCGGCCAGGGCCCGATGATCAGCTGCTGGCTGTGCCGGATGGCGGCGCTGCCGCCGTGCCGACGCATGCCGGCGAAGTTCGTCGGCGCACCGGGGAAGTTCATGTCCCACCATCCGGTGATATTCAGTGCCGGGACCCTGATGTTCGGCCACGCCTCCTGGTAGGACGAGGCGCGCCAGAAATCATCGAAGTTCGGATGGCGCATCCATTCCTGCCACCACGGCGACTCGAACCCCGCCTTCCTGGGCAGATCGGCCGCGGGCAGCGCATCGAAATAGGGCTGGCGCGCGTTGAACAGATCGTACGGGGTCGGCAACTGCCATGAGCGCCGCCCCATCCACACCATCCATTCGCCCATGGGCAGGAGCAAGCAGCCGTTACACAGCGGCTCATTGGCAAAGGCATCCGGAGGCGATACCACCGGCACGATGGCCTTCAGGTGCGGCGGGGCGTCCGCGGCGGCGAACCACTGCGTCTGGCCGTTATACGATCCGCCCGCCATGCCGACGTTGCCGTCGCACCACCCCTGCGCCGCCACCCATTCGACGGTGTCGTAGCCGTCCGCACGGTCGTCCCGATAGGGAAAGAAGACACCGTCCGAGTTGAACCGTCCGCGGCTGTCCTGGACGGCCACGATGTAGCCGCGCTCGGCGAGCGAGCGCAGGAACGGCTTCACGTGCTCGCGCGTCTTGTCGTAGGGGGTACGCACCAGGACCACGGGATACGCGCCCGGCGCATTCGGCCGGATCAGATCCAGCGCGAGCCGCGTTCCATCCCGCATCGGTGCGAGCACCCCGTGAACCAGGCTCACACCGACACCGGTCTTAGGCGAGATGGAACCTGCCGGGAAAACCGCGGCGATGGCGCCGTCGGGAATCGGTGCCAGCGGCACTCCCTCGCAGCAGGCGGTATCAGTCGTCACGGGCGCGCAGACGCCGTCGGAGCGACTCGAAGAACAAGGTGGACTGCAGCCGTTCGCCGCGCGTCTGCGCGGCCACGTGTGCGGCGAGCGCGGCGTCGACCGGCGCCAGCGGCAGGCCGCTGGCCGCGGCGATCATCTGCACCTGGCAGGCACGCTCGAGGTAATACAGGTCATCGTACGCATAGTCCACGCGCTCACCGCACACGAGCACGCCGTGGTTGGCGAGGAAGGCGACGTCAGCATCCTGCATCGCCCGGGCAATGCGCTCGCCTTCCCGGGCATCCAGCGCGACGCCGTGATAGCGGGCGTCGACCGCCACGCGCCCGTGGAAACGCATGGCGTTCTGCGACAGAGTCGTGTCCAGAGCGCGCGCCTGTGTCACGGCAAGCGCCGTGGCGTAGGGCATATGGGTGTGCAGCACGCAGCTTTTGCCCGTGATACGGTGGACGGCGGCGTGGATGAACATGGCGGTCGGCTCCACCTCGTGGCGCCCGGCGAGCCTGGCGCCCTCCCCGTCCACCATCACGATGTCCTCGCTCCCGACCTCGCCCCAGTCGAGCCCGCGCGGGTTGATCAGAAAGCGATCCGAACCATCGGGCAGCAGCGCGCTGAAATGGTTGCACACCCCTTCCGACAGCCCGTGGTGAGCTGCGGCGCGCAGCGCGAGCGCCAGATCGCGGCGCAGCTCGCGCACCGCGGTCTGCTCGAATACGGCGGCGTGGCCTGGGTCCATGCCTAGATGCTGAGCAGCCTGTGCGCGCGCAGGATCTCCTGCACGCGGACATGCGGCAGCGCGCTCAGCCGCAGGCCATTGGCACCGGTGCAGGTTTCGGCTGCGACCATGGCGTTGACGATGGCTTCCTCCGTGGCATCGATCGCGGCTTCGAATAAAGGCGTGAGCGCCCGGTTGGGATAGAGGGTCACCTGGCAGGCCTTGGCGACGGCCTCATCTGATTTCCCGGCATCCGCATTCGCCGTGGAGAAGGCGATGAAAATGTCTCCCGACCAGGAGGCAGCCACTCCGCCCAGCCGGCCGATGGCGAGCGCCGGGCGCTTGGCCAGGCGGTTCAGCTGGTGGGGCAGGAGCGGCGCATCGGTCGCGAGCACGATAATGATTGAGCCATCGCGACACTCCTTGGCGCCACTCACGGGCGATCCACCGCAGACGCCGTAGCGCGAGAGCTCGGGCCGTAATGCGGGATCGGTGTAGCACGGCATGTCCTGCGTGAGCGATCGGCCGACCGTAATGCCGGCGATGCGCAGTTGCGCGCGGCTGCCGTAGTTCGCCTGCACCAGGGCGCCGACCGTGTAACCGCCCTCGGGGTCGGAGAGCCTGCGCGAGGAGGTGCCGATGCCTCCTTTGAACTCGTAGCACATCATGCCGGTCCCGCCGCCGACGTTGCCTTCGTGGACGACGCCCGGGCGCGAGGCATCGAGCGCCTGCCAGACGTGTTCCTTGCGGATATGGCCGCCATTGATGTCATTGAAGAATCCGTCGTAGGTCTCGCCCACGATCGGGATCGTAGCGTCGAAGTCCCAGCCGTGCTGCAGCATCCACTGGATGCTGGCGTCCCGCACGACGCCGATGCTGTGTGAGTTGGTGATCATCACCGGCCCTTCGACGAAGCCGCGCTCCTCGAGGTAGGCCAGGCCCGTCAGCTCGCCGGTGCCGCTCAACACAAAGGAGCCCCCGAACGCCAGCCGCGGATCCGCGCGTCCGCGCGGAAACACCGCCGTCACCCCGGTGCGCACCGGCCCCTTGCCCACCTCCAGGCGCCCCTCGCCCCAGCTCAAAGTGGCGTGACCCACCTCGACGCCTGCGACATCGGTGATCGCATTCAAGGGGCCCGGTGTTCCGGAAAACGGGATGCCGAGGTCGCGGGCACGGACACGGGATGCGCTCATCGGCTGGGCTGCCTGGGACGCGTAAAGATCCGCCGCAGCAGCGGTTCGAAGGCCGACAGCGGTTCTGAGCGATAGCCGGGATCAAATGAGCACTGATCCCAGTTCGCGCAGAAGTCGACACACGCCTGATACCAGGGATGATCACGGAACCGCTCGCGCGCATGGCGGTCGCCGCCGAGGTGATGGACGTAGTAGTAGTTCTGGAACAGGCCGTGGTGCTGCACGATCCAGGTGACCTCCGCTCTCACGTAGGGCCGGATGATGGCCGCGGCAAGTTCCGCATGATTGTGGGGGGCGAGCTCATCGCCCACGTCATGAATCAGGGCCGCCACGATCAGCTCCTCGTCCGCGCCGCTTCTCACGGCCCGCGTGGCCGCCTGCAGGGAATGCTCGAGGCGGCTTACAGGAAGGCACTGCAGCGAATCGTCCAGTTTCATCAGCGCACTCAGAATGGAGTCGGGCAAATGCTGCGCCTGCTGGCGCTCGAGGCGGTCCAGCAGCTCGTAGTCCTCGCGCGTGCCCTCGTCCATGCGATGAAAACTGACCCGCTCGCTCATGCCGCCACTTCCGGGTTCATGAAGCCACTGCCCGCGCGACTGCATCGAGAAAGGGCCGGACGAGGGGGACCACGAGGCCGGCATCGGTCCACAGCGAGTGATCTCGGCCCGGGATTTCCTGCACCTGCCAGCCGCAGCGCTCGAGCTCAGAGCGCTGCGCGCGCAGCGTCCCCGCGATCGACATCGTGACCCCGCCGCGCTCGACCTCATCCTCGGACCCGAAGTACGTCATCCGCGGGCACGTCAGCGCGCGCACGCGCTCACTCTCGGGCCAGTCCCGAATGCTCTCGTAGAAGGTGACGTACTGTCTCTGGTACGCAAACTCATCGACGGTCGCGCGACACGACTGCAGCACCTTCGGGTAGAGATTGCCGAGTGGCGGCCAACCGCCGCAGATGAGCGCCGCCACGCGATCCGTGCGGCACGCGAGCTGCAGGCCAATGACCCCACCCCAGGAGTATCCCCACCAGGCGAATCGCTCGAATCCGGCTGCGTCCGCCACTCTTAAGAGATCGGCGCACACTCGATCGGCGGTGAGCTCATCCGCTGGAATCGGATCGCTCCTGCCGATGTTCGGATAGTCCATGACCACCACCGAGTAGCGGTCCGTCAACCGCCCGAGGTAACCCTTCGCCGCGGCTTGTCCGGGATCCTCCGGAACTTCCGAGGCGGTGATCGGATATCCTAGGAACAGCGGAAAGCCCTCACCTTGCCGCTCGAAGTGGATTGCGGGCCGGCTGGACATCGAGGCGCGCTCTAGAACGCTTTTGAGACGTTCAGCCCAACCAGGCGCGGCTGGATATATTCGACGGCAAAGGGCGGGAAATACCCCGGTCCACCCGAGATGGCCGCGCGCTTGTCCGCTACATTGTTGACGAACGCGCTGACCGTCCAGGAGTTGTCCCTGACTCCGGCGTGCAGATCACCCTTGCCGTACGCCGGAAACGGTGTGCGCTGCGCGGTGCCGGAAAAAAACCCCAGGCGGTCGCCGACATAGCTCATGTCTCCGCCGACAAACCCGAGCCAGCTGCCCCCGAGCGGAAACTGCTCGTCCACGGACACGTAGCCGGAGAAGCGGCTGCTGAAGGGCAGCCGGTCACCGGCCACCCCGTACTCGCCCGCCGCGACGACCGAAGCCGGAAACGCCTGGGTCAACTGCGCATCGTCGTATGTGACCCAGGCGGCCAGGGTCAGGCCTTGCAGTGGAGTGGCCTTGACCGAGAGTTCCACCCCCTCACTCTTCGCACCGCTGCCGTTGCCGGTGTAGGCCATGAAATTCTGCGGATCGAGAAAACTGAGCTGAATGTCCTGCCACTTGATGTAGTAGACGGATGCATCGAAGGAAAGCCGGTGATTGAGGAGGTCGCCCTTGGCGCCGATCTCGTAATTCAGCGTCTTGCTCGGATCGTACTGGGGAGGCACACCGGGCACTCCCTGATTGGAACCGCCCGCCTGATAGCCCGAGGCCAGCCTCGCGTACAGCATCAGGTCCGGCGACACCTGGTAGCGCGGGGTGAGCAGATAGGTGAACGGATTGCCGGATGCATAGCCGGTCGGAACGGTGACCGGAGAAGGCACTCCGAGGAACACCGGATCATAGGGGCCGGTCTCGACCTGCGGCTCGAAGATCTGCCGTATGCGGCTCGCACGCGCTCCGACCTGAACGTCAAAACGACTCGTAAAGTGGTAGGTGAGATCCGCGAAGGCCGCAGACTCCGCATAGACCTGCGGAAAACTGCAGTTGCACCACGTGCCGACGATCGCCCCGCTGGCGGTATTCTCCGCCAGGAGGTATTGCACGTACTGGGAATCCTCGTGCGTGTAGAAGCCTCCGAGCAGCCAGTCGATGCTCTGACCGACCGAACTCGACAGGCGAATTTCCTGGGTGAACTTGCCGGTCCTGTTGTAGTTGGAGATCGGCGTGCCCGAGACCTGGAACTGGTTCTGCGTGGCGGAAGCCAGCAGAAAGGTGTAGTCCCATGAGTCCGAGAACTCGTTCACGTTGTATCCGCTGATGGAGACGAGATCGACATTCCCCAGCTTGGCTCTGAGGGTCGCCATGTAGACCTGCACGTGTCGGGCGTAAGCTCCGACGCCCGGTATGTAGCTCTGCTGCAGATCACCCAGACCGCTTTGCATGTCGACGTCGGAGGAACCGTCACCCTTCACCTGCTGCAGCAGCGCGGTGAGCTTCAGCGAGAAATCGGGCGCGGGCTGCCAGAGCGCCGCGAGCATTCCGCCGTCGGCACGCGCCGTATTGATGCCCTTCACGTTGAGCACCGGATTATCGATATAGCCCGGGTCGAGGCGTCCGAATCCGCTGGCACGCACGGCGAGCGTGTCGCTCACGGGTACGTTAATCGCCCCGCGAAAGACGTCACCCACCCCGCTGCCGTTATGAACCGAGCTGATCCCGGCCTGCAGATTCCCCGCAACTGAGTGTGTGGAGGGGTCCACGGTCACAAACTTGACCAAGCCCCCCAGACTGCTGGCTCCATACAGCGTTCCTTGCGGTCCGCGCAGCACTTCGACCCGCGACAGATCACCCGGATCGAAGTCGGGCACGACGAGCCCGCCTCCGCCCACCGTGGAGGAGCCGAATGGCATGTCATCGACCGTAATGCCGACGGTCGGATTTCCCGGGTTGGTCACGATGCCGCGAATCGACAGGATCTGGCTGGACTGCGTGGTCGTCGTCATGCTCAGGCCCGGTACGCTCGAATAGTAATCGCGAAACAGCATCTGGTCGCTGTTGACGAGCGCATCGGTACTGATCACTGACACCGGCACCGGTACGTCCTGGAGGCGCTCGAGACGTTTCTGCGCGGTGACGATGACCTCCTCAAGGCTTGACGGGGACTGGGTTGCCGCGGTCTTGCTGGACGGGCTGCTCTGGCTTTGCTCTTTTGACGCGCCGGCTGGCGCGCCCGGAGGGCCCGATGCCGCCGACGCCCCCTTCGCATCGGCTTGTGACACCAGGATCATTCCATCGGCCGATTTCGCAGCGGACAGCCCGGTTCCGGCGAGCAACTGCGACAGGGCGGTATCGGCCGTCAGCGCGCCCTTGACGCCCTGGGTGGTCTTGCCTTTGGCCACTTCGGGCGTAAACAGAATTTGCTGATGCGACTGCAGGGCGAGTGCATTGAGAGCCGACGCAAGAGCTTGCGGCTTGATATCAAACTGGGTGGTCTGCGCGGCTGTGGGAGGATCCGTGGCATTGGCGATGCTCGGCGCGCCGAGGCTCGCGGCCACCACGACCATGCAACACGCCGCGCGCACAATGGCATTTGAACGCATCGCCTCTCCCCTGGCCGGGATTCTCCCCGGCTCTATGCATTCAACGCATTGCGGCGCCGGGTCCTCACCCTGATTGACAGGAATATTTCGCTCGCCAGGGGCTATGGGGGGGAGTCGAGGACGATGGTGGTCGCTGTTTTCTGGGTTGCGCGGGCGATTCCGTACGCTTCGAGGGCCTTCGCAAAAGCCGGTCCACCGGTCGGCTCGAAGACTCCACTGACCTTGCGGCCCTCGAGCGCGGGATCGGCGATCTCGAGCTTCTCGCGCGAGTAGCGGTTCATTTCATCCACGACGTCCGCCAGTCGCTCGCCATCAAAGACCAGCTTTCCGGTTCGCCAGCTCGTCGCGCGCGCCGCATCGAGGTGCCTGACCTGATCCGCGCCGACCTCCTGGGTGAGAAGCGCCGAGCCCGCCTCCAGCATGACGGCCGATGCGGGCCGCACCGCAGGCGTCACCACCGCGACCCGATCGGCGGCACGAACGATCCGGACCCTTCCCTCGACGAGGGTCACCTTCACCTGGCGGTCCTTCTGCAGACGGACGTCAAATGCCGTCCCCACTGCTATAACCTGGCGTGCCCCCGCGGTGACGATGAAAGGTCGGGTCGGATCCTTGGCCACGTCAAAAAAGGCTTCGCCGCGAACCAGCGTCACGCGGCGCTCGCGGCCGGTGTAGTCCGCATGGACTGCGCTGGTGGTATTGAGGGTGACCTTAGAGCCATCCGCGAGTAACAGGAGCGAGCGCTCGCCGATGTCGGTCGAAGCATCGCGAACCAGCGCTGCAGCGGGCAGCGCGCCGGGCTTGCCTGCGATCGACGGTGCAGCGGGGAGCGTTACCCCTGGCCGCAGGTTCCACCAAACCGATACCGCAAGGATGAGGCTCGCGGCGAGGGCGGCGCCAACTCGCCACGTCCTGCGCAACGCACGCCGTCGCGCGACACTGTCGCGCGCCCGCTCGCGAATGGCCAGGATCTTGGGGTCATCGCGCACGGTCTCGAGGTGTCCCCAGAGCCGTTCGAACGATGCCCAGGCGGCCGTATGTGAAGGCTCTGCCTTAAGCCATGCGGCAAACTCCGCGGCGTCCGCCTTCGACCACGGGCCGGACCGCTGGCGCGCGAACCACGCGGCCGCCTGGTCCGCGGCGGACACATCGGAAGGCAACAATTTCACACCCATGACCATGTCAATCTTCGGACAGTCGGGCGTGGAGCACCCGCAAGGCCTTCATGATGTGCTTCTCGACGGCACTGACACTCATGCCGAGCTGCTCGGCAATGCTGGTGCAGGTCATTTCCTCGAAGCGATGCAGCACGAAGACATCCCGTGTCCGGGCAGACAGGCTCGCGATGGTTGCGACGACCACTTCCAGCGCCTCCCGGTCCAATAAGACGCGCTCCGGGGTTAGCCCCTCAACCGGATAGTGAGTCTCCGCGAGCGTCTCGTGTGCGGCTTCATGACGCACTGACCGCCGGCGCGCCTGGTCGCTGAGGACACTCGCCGCGACGGTGAACAGATACCGATCCAGGTGCTCGATCGGTGGCCCCTCCCCATGGGCATGCATCCGGAGAAAGACTTCCTGAACGAGGTCGTCGACCTCACCGGCCGGAACGCGTTTTGAGAAATAGCGTCGCAGCCCGGGTGCGCACGCCTCGAGCGAGCCTGCCGCCAGGCCCGAGACGACGTGCTCCCGGCGCGCGCTCACGCTGCCGGTCCCCAAAGTGCCACGGGTCCTTGTGTATGCCGCCCCCTCATGGCCGGAAACATGACACGTTTGACCACGGCGCGCGAGCACACGGCGAGCCCGCGCCGTACTGCCAGGACACGCTGAAATATTTCCTGCCACAGGGTGAGGATCGGTCCAGCGCTCACGTCTATTAAGGGCTAAGCCCGATCAATCTGATCGGCCTACAGATATCGATCAGAAGCACCAATCACGCGGTCTCCACTATCTGCCGGTGCCCAATGACCTCCGTGCCGAACGGTTGCCTCGGTATAGGGCGAACCTAGTGAGGTCCCTTGGCCGCACGCCACTCTGATGAATCGACCCAACCCGACCTAGCCGGCTTCGGCAAGGCCGCGACGCCGTCGCCTGGGTTCATACCAGATTTCCTTGATGAAGCGCTCGTGGCCCTGGATGCCGAACTGGATGACGACATCCACCAGGAGGTAGAGCAAGCTCTTGATGTCGTGCCGGGAGAGCTCGCGCCCTCCGTTGCTTTGTTTCACGAGCAGCACCAGCTGTTCGAACGCCAGCTCGCAGCTTCCGGCATGGATGCTGGTGATGGAACCGGGGTGACCGGAGTTCACATTGCGCAGGTAGTCGAAGGCTTCTTCCGCGCGCAGCTCGGCGAGGAGAATCCGGTCCGGCTTCATGCGAAGACAGCACTCCAGGAGCTGCTTCGGCGTCACGCGCGCGAGCCCTTGATCGTCCTTGGAGTAAAAGAGACGGACGTGATTCGGGTGGGTGTCGAGAACGAGTTCCTGGGCGTCCTCGATAGTGACGAGTCGCTCGGCGGACGGGATTTCCCGAATCAGCGCCTTGGTCCAGGTCGTCTTTCCGGCGCCGGTGGGACCTGAGACCAGGATGTTCTTGCGGCTTGCCACCGCGAGCCGCATGAAAGCCTCGTACTGCTGGCTACTCAAGAGCTTCAGGAGCTGCTGCTCGGTTTCATCCAGCGTGGCGGAGGAGCGTCGCGTGGTGCGAAAAATGCCCCGCTGGGCGAGCTCTCCGATCGACCACACCTCATCTGACGGTCGTCGCAGCGTAATCGCCACGGTGCCAGCGGTGGTGGCCGGCGGCATGACAATCTGAGCGCGCTCCCCGGTAGGAAGGGACGCGGAGAGGAGCGGCGTCGCTTCATCCACCCTTTGGAGTGTGGAGTTCGCGATCAGCTTCGCGAGCCGCCGGCACCAGTCAAAGTCTGCAAAGGGCAACTCCCGGCGCTCCCACCCCCTCACTGTCTCGACGAACGCCTCCCCCGGGCGATTGATGCACAGCTCCGTGACTTCCGGGTCGCTTAGGATCGGCCTGAGCGCACGAAGATTGAGCTCGAGCGCAGAGTTCGAGGCCGACTCGACGGCGCTCGCCTCAGGTGTCACGGAAGACTTCGGCGGCGTGGTGTCCGGCGCACCCGCACGCGGTACAGGCGCCGGCGTCGCGACCGGCGTCGCCAGCGCGACCGGCAGGGCCGGGGCGGGTCCCAGAATGCGCTCCATCGCTGATGCGTCCGTTGCAGGCGCGGGCGGGGTTCCTTTCGGATGAAGGGTAACTCAACGGGCGGCAGCGGAGGAAGTGTCATCTCTCCTTATTCACCACACATCCGGCCAGAGACCCACGTCGTGCGATGAAGCGACGGGCGACACGATGAAGGATCACATCGCCCTCGTCCAAGCTGAAGTTCAGGAGCGACTCCGATCCGTCCTCGTTCAGGGTGAAGATCGCCGGCCGCTCGGCCTTGGCCGCCAAGTTAAGTCGGGTGTGGACGCCGTCGTCTGAGGTCGGGACGGGCATGATCGAGGGACTGCCGCAACACCAGTAGTCGCTATTCCTCGCCTGGTGAGTATCGGCCTTGAACTCCCGAGCTCCCGCGTCAACCCCTCCTTCGCGCTCACCGGGAATGGATGCGCTCACCGGAAACTGAGGAGGTGGGAAATTTTCCTGACGAGGGAGGAACCCCCGACCAACGGTTTGATAATTTTCGAGAGATTTTTTGCAGATTCGTAAGTGACTGATCTAACTAACACTGCTCGCGGGGCACCTGTTGCATTTGTCACGACTGAGCAGCAAAAAGCAGGGCCGATTCCCGCAAAATTCCCGCACGAAACGGTTCTCTATCTGTCCGACAATTGAACTGTTGCTCGGGAATTTCGTCGCGTTTTTACGACGCATTCCTTCACTCAAGCTGCCTCGCAGCGATCGAGTAGAGAACCGTTGGTCGGGGGGAATTCCCACAATATTCCCGAGCTGCACCCAATAGCCGTGATTCGCCTACGCGGG
>Ga0209626_1000078_pt1 | contig 21984 bp, 17 predicted proteins | sample JacPinW_OM1H0_M2_FD_187962 | JGI IMG/M metagenome (GOLD analysis project Ga0209626, IMG submission 187962) | Forest soil microbial communities from Algoma, Ontario, Canada - Jack Pine, Ontario site 1_JW_OM1H0_M2 (SPAdes) (version 2) | ecosystem: Environmental > Terrestrial > Soil > Boreal... | reverse complement strand
ATCATCAAGCGCGGGGGGGCGCTCGGCGTTCAGGACATCGTCATTGGCATGGCGGATGGGCTCACCGTTCCTTTCGCCCTTGCGGCGGGCCTTTCCGGGGCCGTGTCCTCGACGGCAATCATTATAACCGCCGGCCTCGCCGAGGTCGCGAACCAGGTCGCGGGCTTCGAGGAGGGGGGCCGCGTTCATTCGGAGTACTTGGCGCCGTCCTCGATGGACTGGGCCGCGCCCTGGCCCATGAACGGGTACATCGGGTGGCAGGAATCGCCGAGCAGCGTCGCATGCCCGACCGACCAGCGCGGTAGCGGGTCGCGATCGAACAAGGCCCAGATGAAGCATTCGTCGGCCGCGCCGATGATCCGCCTGACCTGCGGGTGCCAGCCCTCGAAGGCGGCAAGCGCCCGCCGGTACTGCTTCTGCCCGAGGAGTTGCTCGCCCTGCTGGAGGAGATCGGCCCGGCTGGCGGAAGGTTCGGCCTGCGCCGCAACGGGAAGGGAAGCGGCGACCGCCAGGAGCCCGGCGACGGCGACCACCGGAAGGACGCGAACCAGGGGGGGCTGCATGGGGAGGTTCCTCCTCCCGCTCATTGTACTCACCAAACGCAACCCAAGCTGCAATCGACCACGGCGGTCTACCGGCCCTCCAGGGCGCCCAGCCAGCAAACCTCCACGCCACTTCCTTCGAGCTTACGGATGAGCGGTCTGTCGGCGGTGACCAGGGGAACCTCCAACCGCTTCGCCAGCACGGCATAGGAAGCATCGTACGAGGTGATGCCTCTTTCGACCGCCAGATCCAGGGTTGGACCGAGCAGGTCTGCGGCGGAAACGGGCAGAAGAGCCAGGGCGCTAAGCGCCTCGATGTCCTGCCGCGCCGCTTCCAGCGGGTATCCGAAGCGCCGAACGTACTTCCACAAGATGTTCGCGCACTCCAGGTAGAAGAGATCGGGGACGTAGAGGCGAGAGGGCGGATCCTCGACCAGCCCTCGGAAGAGCTGCTCAGCAGCTTCGGAGAGGTCCTCGACGACGAAGAGCTTGATCCCTACGCTGGCGTCGACGACCCAATCCCTCAACGTCCGCGATCCTTCCGCAGCAGCACGGTGCTCGTAGGCGCACCCGCTTCGGCAGGACGGAAGAACCTGCGGCGGCGGATTCCGGCTAGCAGATCCTTCTGCGCTGGCGCGCTGGCCAGCAACTCGTCGAGCAAGGTCACGACTTCCGCGCTCATGGAGCGGCTGCTCGCTTCAGCGCTCTCGCGAAGACGCTCGTAGAGCTCATCGGGGACGTTGCGGACGTGAAGGGTGGGCATCTTCTCGTGACCTCCGGACGTCAGTATGACGGGGTAGGTTGCATTGTGCAACATGGTCCGGCCTGGTATTCTTAGGGGTCTATGATTGCGGTTTCCGACCTCGGTAAATCCTTTGGGCCCCAGACTCTTTTCGAGGGGGTCTCGATCCAGTTCAACCCCGGCAACCGCTATGGGCTGGTGGGGGCGAACGGGTCGGGCAAGTCGACCCTGCTCAAGATCCTGGCCGGCCAGGAGCAGCCAAGCGCCGGTACCGTGGCGATGCCCAAGCGGTTGAAGCTCGGCGTCCTCGAGCAGGACCACTTCCGCTACGAGCAGATGCCCATCCTCGAGGTCGCCATGATGGGCGACCACGCGGTGTGGGAGGCGATGGTCGAGAAAGAGCACCTCCTGACCAACTCCGAGAAGGCGTTCGACGCCGATCGCTACGCCGAGCTCGAGGACCTCATCCTCCACCACGACGGCTACACCCTGGAGTCGCGGGCGGGCGAGGTGCTGGAAGGGCTGGGCATCCCGACCGAGGTCCACCGGCAGGCGATGTCGACCCTCTCCGGCGGCTTCAAGCTGCGCGTCCTCCTGGCGCAGGTGCTGGCTGCCGACCCCGGCGCCCTGCTCCTCGACGAGCCGACCAACCATCTCGACATCCTCTCCATCCGCTGGCTCGAGAAGTTCCTCGAGAACTACAAGGGGACGGCGATCGTCATCTCTCACGACCATCGCTTCCTCGACAACGTCTGCACCCACATCGTCGACGTCGACTACCAGACCGTCACCCTCTATCCCGGCAATTACAGCGCCTTCATGGTCGCCAAGCAGGGCAACCGGGACCGCAAGGAGGCGGAGATCGAGAAGCGGGAGAAGCAGATCGCCGACCACCAGGCGTTCGTCGACCGCTTCCGCGCCAAGGCCACCAAGGCCCGCCAGGCGCAGAGCAAGATCAAGCTGATCGAGAAGCTGGTCATCGACCGCCTGCCCCAGAGCTCGCGCCGCTACCCCACTTTCAAGTTCAAGCAGATCCGCCCCAGCGGCCGCCAGGTGCTGGCTTTGGAAGGGATCTCGAAGTCCTACGGCGGCCGGCCGGTCCTGGCGGACGTCTCGCTCAAGGTGGAGCGCGGCGACCGCCTGGCGATCATCGGCCCCAACGGCATCGGCAAGTCGACGCTCCTGAAGATCGCCATGGGCCAGGTGGAGGCCGAGGCTGGCACCATCGAGTGGGGCTACGAGACCCGTCCCGGCTACTTCTCCCAGGACCACAACGAGCTCGCCGGCGCCGGCAAGCAGAGCGTCGAGGCGTGGCTATGGGAGTCGGTGCCGGCCGAGCCCATCGGCTTCGTCCGCGGCAACCTGGGCCTGGTGCTGTTCTCCGGCGACGACGTCAAGAAGACTTGTCAGAGCCTCTCCGGCGGCGAGGCCGCCCGCCTCGTCTTCTGCAAGCTGTCGGTCACCCAGCCGAACGTGCTGGTGCTCGACGAGCCCACCAACCATCTCGACCTCGAGGCCATCGAGGCGCTCGTCGAGGGGCTCAAGTCCTACGACGGCACCCTCGTCTTCGTCTCCCACGACCGCTGGTTCGTCTCCCAGCTCGCCGACCGCATCTTCGAGATATCGCCCAAGGGCATCCAGGATTTCCGCGGCACCTACGACGAGTACCTGGAGCGCCTGGGCGACGATCACCTGGACGCCGAAGCGGTGCTGCGCCTGCGCCGCGCCCAGAAGAAGGCGAAAGCGGCGGGCAACGGCGCCAACCTCGACGAGCGCCAGCGCCTGCAGCGCCAGAAGGAGCTCGCCAAGCGCCGCGACCAGCTCACCTCGGCGGTCGAGAAGGCCGAGTCGCGCATCCACGATATCAACGAGCTGTTCTGCGATCCCACCTTCTTCGACCGCACCTCCCGCGACAAGGTCAAGAAGCTCGAGGAGGAGCAGAAGAAGCTCTCCTCCGAGATCGACGGCTGGATGGGTGAGTGGGAAGGCGTCGAGACGGAGATGTCCGCTCTCGAAGAGGCGGTCGAGGGGTAGTACACTCCCCGCGCCGATGAACCTGCCGACAGACCCGCGCCCCGGCCGCCGGGTGCTCGACATGAACGGGTACCAGTGGGCGGTGCTCTTCGCCGCCTGGCTGGGCTGGGGCTTCGACGCCTTCGACGCCCTGCTCTTCAACTTCGTCGCCCCCAACTGTGTGCCGACCCTCCTCGGCCTGGCCATCGGCTCGCCGGCGGCGAAGGCGGCGACGCTCCAGTGGACCGGCATCCTGACCTCGATCCTCCTTCTGGGTTGGGCGGCGGGAGGGGTGATCTTCGGCCACGTCGCCGACCGCATCGGCCGCACCCGCACCCTCCTCCTCACCATGCTGGTCTACGCCCTGGGGACTGCCGCCTGCGCCTTCGCTCCCAACCTCTGGGTGCTGGTGCTCTTCCGCGCCGTCGCCAGCCTAGGGATCGGCGGCGAATGGGCGGCGGGGGCGTCGATGGTCGCCGAGGTGGTCCCCGAGTCGCGGCGGGTGGAGGCCGGCGCGCTTCTCTATACCTCGGCGCCGATGGGCCTCTTCCTGGCCGCCTTCGTCAATTTCCAGATCGCCGGCGTCTACTGGAGCAGCATCCCCGAGCGCTCCTGGCGCTATGTCTTCCTCGCCGGGCTGATCCCGGCGGCGGCGGCCCTCCTGGTGCGGCTCTTCATCCGGGAGCCGGAGCGCTGGAAGGAGGTCGCCACCTCGGCGCCGAAGCCGCGGCTGCGCGATCTCTTCACCCCCCAGTACCGCGCCCTCACCTTCTCGGGCTTTTTCATGGCGGTGACGGCGCTCATCACCTGGTGGAGCTGCAACGCCTTCATCCCCGTCGTCTCGACCGGCCTCGCGCAGGCGACCGCCAAGCTGCGCGGCCTCGATCGCGCGGCGACCTTGGGCCTCGTGGAGCACTGGAAGGCGGTAGCCACCAACTACTTCAACCTGGGCGGCCTCCTGGGGACGCTCCTCACCATCCCCGCCGCCAAGCACCTGGGCAGGAAGACCATGTTCGCCATCTACTACGCGCTCTCCGGCGCCGCCGTGCTCGCCACCTTCGGCCTCGATCTCGAGCCGGAGGCGCGGCTGGCCATGTACTTCCTCATCGGCTTGACCGTCTTCGGGGTCTTCGGCAGCTTCACCTACTACCTGCCGGAGCTCTTCCCCACCCGCCTGCGCGGCACCGGCGCCGGCTTCTGCTACAACATCGGCCGGGTGATCGCGGCAGCCGGCCCCATCCTCATCGGCGGCATCGCCAGCCAGGGAGCGAACTCGCTGACCAGCGCCTTGAAGGCTCTCTTCTACGTCGGCTTCGTACCGCTGGCCGGCCTTGCCCTCCTCCCCTGGGTGGTCGAGACGCGGGGCCGCGCGCTGGTGGACTAGCGACGGCCTTCAGTCTTGCTCGCCGAGCCGCAACTCGCTCCCCCTCCGCCGCCCGTCCCTCCCGCCTGGAGCCCGCGGGCTACCGTCGGGATTGCCGCCGCGGTCTTCGTCGCCTACCTGCTGGTCCAGGCCGGGGTGCTGCTGCTGTTTCCCGCTGCCGGTCCCGGCAGCGCGATCTTCGGGCTCGCCTTCGCGACCGCCACGCTCGCCTCGGCGCCGGTCGGCATCCTGCTGATTCTGAGCCTCGCCGGGAGGAGGCCGGGACCGTCGCTGCGGGCGACCCTGGGGCTCTTCCCGCCGCGGCTCCCGCAGGCCGCGGTGGCGGTAGGCCTCCTGCTCCTCTTCACCTCCGCCTACGACCTCCTCGCGCGCCTCCTCCACCGCCCCGCCGTCCCCGCCTTCATGATCGACGCCTACCGCACCGCCCGCTTCCTGCCCGCCCTCTACCTGGCGGTGGTGATCGCGGCCCCCGCCTTCGAGGAGCTGCTCTTCCGCGGCCTCCTCCTCGACGGTCTCCGCCGCTCCCGCCTGGGCGTCGTCGGCGCGGCCCTCCTCTCCTCGCTCGCCTTCGCCCTTCCCCACCTCCAGTACGACCTTTACGACGTCACCGCCGTCTTCCTCCTCGGCCTCCTCTTTGCGGCAGTCCGCCTGCGCACCGGCTCGACCTATCTGACGATCGGGCTCCACGCGCTCACCAACCTCATCGCCACCCTGGAGGTGGCCGCGGCATTGCGTTAGCAGTCCGTTGCACCCGTAACCGCGGAAGGGTAGGATGCGTCTCTCAAGACCGAGGTTGCCATGCGCGTCCTGGTGCTGGACGATCACGCCGATACCGTGGATGTCCTCTCGACTCTCCTGGAGATGTGGGGACATCAGGTGCGCCCGCTCAAAGACTCGCAGACGGCGGTGGCCGCCGCCCTGGAGTTCCAGCCCCATGCCGCCCTCATCGACATCGGGATGCCCGCCGTCAGCGGCTACGACGTCGCCCGCGCGCTGCGCCGGCAGACGGCGCTGAACGGCGTCCGCTTGATCGCGGTCACCGGCTTCGGACGGGCGGAAGATCGGCGGCGCACCCGCGAGGCGGGCTTCGACCACCACCTGCTGAAGCCGATCGACCCCTCCGAGCTGCGGCTCCTGCTCGAGGCGCCGCCGCTCCCGCAGCCGTAGCGATTCCTGTCGCTGCAGTCAGGGCGCCGTGCGGCGGATAGGGGATAATGCCGCCATGGCGACCGATGCCAAGCCCCCGGCCGTCACCACTCCCGGGACTCCGAAGACGACCTCCTCGGGCATCCCCGTGGCGCCCTTCTACCGGCCTGCCGACGTGGCGGGAATCCCCTATCGCGAGAAGGTTGGGGATCCTGGCGTGGCCCCCTACACCCGCGGCCTCTACCCGGAGATGTACCGGCAGCGGCGCTGGACGATGCGCCAATACGCGGGCTACGCCTCGGCGGAGGAGTCGAACCGGCGCTACCGCTATCTCCTGGCCCAGGGGACGACCGGCCTCTCCGTGGCCTTCGACCTGCCGACCCAGATCGGTTACGACTCCGACCATCCGCTGGCGGCGGGCGAGGTGGGGCGCGTGGGGGTGGCGATCGACTCGATCGAGGACATGCGGCGGCTCTTCGCCGGCATCCCCCTGGACCGCGTCACCACTTCGATGACCATCAACTCGACGGCCGCCATCCTCCTGGCGCTCTACCTGGCAGTGGCCGAGGAGCAAGGGGTCGCCTGGGAGCGGGTGGGCGGCACGGTGCAGAACGACATCCTCAAGGAGTACGCAGCCCGCGGCACCTACATCTATCCGCCCGGCCCGTCGCTCAAGCTGGTGACCGACGTCATCGCCTTCTGCGCCGAGCGGCTGCCGCGCTGGAACCCGATCTCGATCTCCGGCTATCACCTGCGCGAGGCCGGCTCGACGGCGGTGCAGGAGGTGGCCTTCACCCTCGCCAACGGCCTCGCCTACGTCGAGGCGGCTCTGCGTCGCGGCCTGGCGATCGACGACTTCGCGCCGCGGGTCTCCTTCTTCTTCAACGCTCACAACAACTTCCTCGAGGAGGTGGCGAAGTTCCGGGCGGCGCGGCGGCTGTGGGCCGAGCTCGTCCGCCAGCGCTTCGCGCCCAAGGATCCGCGCTCGCTCTGGCTGCGCTTCCACACCCAGACGGCGGGCTCGACCCTGACCGCCCAGCAGCCGGCGACGAACGTCGTGCGGGTGGCCCTCCAGGCCCTGGCGGCGGTCTTGGGCGGCACCCAGTCGCTCCACACCAATGCCCTCGACGAGGCGCTGGGCCTGCCCACTGAGGAGGCGGCGCGCCTCGCCCTGCGGACGCAGCAGGTGATCGCCGAGGAAAGCGGGGTGGCCGAGGTGGCCGATCCCCTGGGCGGCTCCTACGTCGTCGAGGCGTGGACGGACGAGATCGTGCAGCGGGCGAGAGGCTACATCGAGAGGATCGACGCCATGGGCGGCGCCCTCGCCGCCCTCGAAAGCGGCTTCCAACAGCGCGAGATCGCCGACGCCGCCTACGCCCACCAGCTGGCGGTCGAGGAGAAGCGCGAGCTGGTGGTGGGGGTCAACGCTTACGTCCAGGAGGAGGTGACGCCGACCGAGACCCTGGCCATCGACCCCACCGCCGAACGCGACCAGGTCGCTCGCCTGCAGGCCCTCCGCGCCCGCCGCGACGCCACCCGCGCCGCCGCTGCCCTCGCGGCCCTCGCCCGCGCCGCCGGCGAGGACGTCAACCTCATGCCCGCCATCCTCGACTGCGTCCGCGCCGAATCCACCCTCGGCGAGATCTCCGACGCCCTCCGCCAGGTCTACGGCGAGCACGAGGAGTCGGGGCTGGAGTAGGCCTCCAGCTTTGCGCGACTGCGTGGGTTCGTGGCAAGATCCTTCCTCAACGCTCAAAAGAGAGGAGAGAAGGCCATGCATCGGATCACCCTCGCTCCGAGGACCCGTCGTACCATGACCCTGGCCTGCGGGCTCGCGCTGGTCCTCGCGGCCGCCGCCAGCGTCAAGGGCGCAGAGCGCATGGTGCCCTGCAAGGACCAGTCGCCGCGCCGCCTGGAGAAGTACGACGCGGTGAGCAAGACAGCGAGCGTCGCCAAAGGAGCGGGCGACACGATCGTCTACACGCCGAAGGGCGGGACCCCGACGAGGCTGCTCCGCTGCGGGCAGCACTACCACTGCTGGATCGAGAACCTCCAGCCCGAGTGCCCCGGCCAGCACGCGACGGCGGCCGGAGGCCCCGCCGACGGGTGCCCGAAGCTGCCGCCGGTGGGCAGCTGGGTGGAGGTCCACACCGTCTACTCCCCGCGGTTGGCAGGAGGAAACTGCGACCCCGAGACCCTCAACTGCTGCGCGGGCGAGCCGGTCGTCGTCATGGGCCAGCACCTCAAGGTGACCGCGGGCACCACGCCGGGACCGGTCCCCGTGGCCTGGGGCCCGCCCTGGGCCGAGTGGTCGGGATCGAACACCGGCCCCGACATACCGCCGGGATCGTGCAAGCCCATCTCGGCCCACTGGAGCTTCGCGCTCGGCTGCAACTCGACCGTCAGCCTGGGACAGCTCGGCCTCTTCCACCACCAGGACCAAGCCAGGGGTCTGCAGCCCCCCGTGCGGCTGAGCAAAGACCTCACCCACGTCGTGCCCTGAGGCCACGAAGAAACCGGGGCCCGGCTCGCAAGCCGGACCCCGGTCCTGCTGAAACTTGGCTCAGAAGCCGATATTGACGTGGTTCGCCTTGCAGGCGCTGTCGAGCTTGATGGCGTCGAAGCCGACGCTGTAGCGGCCGGCGGCGCTCTTGATGACCTCCACCCAGGCCTGTTCCGCCGCCGGATCCTCCCGTGGCACGTTGCCGGCCGGCGTGACGGTGGTGTTCAGGTTCAAGAAGATCCAGCCGGAGTTGAACGGCACCGGCAGGGCAGGGCCGCCGACCTGCGTCGACTGCGCCTCCGCCGGGAAGGGGATGAGGAGGCCCGGGGGCGCCGGCGAGACCGGGGCTGGCTGCGGCACCACGGGATGCTCCTGCTCGTCGAAGATGACGATCCCCTCCTCGCCCAGCGGATACCAGGCCGGCGAGGTGCCGCATTTGAAAGCGCCCTGCTTGACCTTCGAGTCGCGCCAGACCACGAACTGCGTGCCCGAGGGGTAGATACCGCCCTGCTCGTAGCGGGCGGCGAAGTTGGTCGCCAGCGGCTCGCGGTTGTCGGTCGCCGTCCAGTTCACGTAGCGGCCGTAGAACGTGTACTGGTTCGCCGCCGTCGTCTGCCGATTGGTGGAGCTGGCCTCGATGTGGACGAGGGTCTCGCCGTCCGCCCGGTTGGTCGACGAGTTGAAGTAGACGTAGTCGCCCCAGAGGACGTTCTGGTCGGTGGCGTCACCCGTGCCGCCGGCCGCGAAGTAGCCGACGTCGCCGGGAAACCGCAGGGTGCAATTGTTGACCGTGTCGACCGTCACGTAGCCGCGGGCGATGTTGTCGCCGAAGTTCTGGCCCGCGCAGCCGCCCAGAATGGCCGAGAACTGTCCGGTCAGCGAGTTCTGCAAGTGGGTGATGAACGAGGCTGGCAGGTTGGGCGGCGGCAGCTGACCGTTGCAGCTCGCGAAGTTGATGTCCTGCGAGAAGACGCCCTTCGGGCTGATGGTGTCGTTCGGGTCCTGCCCGGCGGACGCCGTCTGCGGGATGAGGCCGTTGACGATGAGGTCGCGCAGGTTGATCTGCTGCACGTCGTACCCCGTCAGGTAGATGTTGAAGTCGAGGACGGGCACCGAGAGGTCCGACCAGATGACCACGTGGGCGAGGACTGCCGCCGCCGCCGCGTTGTCGACCGAGAACAGGGTGGTGACTCCGTTCGGATTCGCCAGATCGACCTCGAAATAGGGCAGCAGCAGAGTTGCCGCCGGCACGTCGTCGATGGTGCAGATGACGGCTCCCGCCGGGATGGCCAGCCCCAGAAGACCGGCAGCAAGGAGGGTGAGTGCGACGCGGTTCATGATGGACCCCCTTTCAGGTTGAGACTGCATGTGTATGTCTGTTTAGCATATCGACTCAACCTGGGCAAGGGGGAACCGGCGCCAAAGCTATGAATTTACATGAGTACTCCCCTGAGCTGCCTTGCGTCATTTGCCGTCATATGTTTTGTCGCTACGACATAACAAAGGAGACGGGCGATTCTGCCCGGGAGATGAGATCAGGCCGACAGCGGCTCCAAGCCCTCTTGCACCTCCGGCGGCAGCCGCCGAATCGCGGCGACGACGGCTTTCCACGCTGGAGGATGGCGCCGCAGCGCTTCCCGGGCGAGCGCCAGGTCTCCGGGACGGTCCTCCAGCAGGACCTCCAGGAGATCGCCCGCCTGGCGGAGGTCCTTGGCCGCCTTGGTCTGCTCGGAGACCGGCCTCCGCCGGGAGATCCACAGCTTGTGGAAGGCGAAGCGGGCGGGGTCCGGAACGTTGACGAGGATCCCCGCGCCACCGACGAGGACGGCCTGCGCGGGCTGCTCGATGAGGTAGTCGAGGAAGCGCAGCGGATGGGCGGAAACCTCGAGGGCCGGCAGGAAGACCGGTTTGCCGGACTCGGGTCCGAAGAGAGGGGTCAGAAAGTCGACCCGCAGGTCGCGGCCGCGGATCTTGAAGGAAGTGCTCGGGGCCCGCGGATCGAGAGCCGGCACGGGAAAGAAGCCGAGGCTGGAGGCCTCCAGGGATTCCTCGACGTTCGCGGGGCTCGTCTCCCGCGAGAGAGCGATGCCGATGGCGAGGTCCTGGGCGATGTCGACGTCCTGGGTCCGCAGCGCCTGCTTGTCGAAACGGACGCCGAGCAGGTTGCCATAGGCGCTGAAGGCCTGGGTGCCCACGAGCACGCCGCCCAGGCGGAAGACGCCGGCCTCCGCCAGGAGCTCCAGGACCTTGGTGACCGCGGCGCTCTCCCGGGCCGCGCCGCCGGCGGCGAGCATGGCGCAGAGCTGGGTGCGCTGGACCTCGTCACCCGCCGACCGCGCGCGCGCCTGCCGCACCCCCTCCATCCAGGCCAGCAGTGCGGAAGATTCCCGGCCCAGGTAGCGCTGGCGTTTGCGCTCGCCTTCCGTGCGCTGCAGGTACCAATACGTCGCCCCCTTGATCCTCTTGGCGACGAAGGAGCCCGGGGGAACGCCGGCGGCCGCCGCCTCGGCCTCGGCGTGGGTCGCCTGCTCCAGCAGCTCGGCATAGAGAGTCTGGACGGTTTCGGGAAGCCGATGATAGGGCACGGGCGCTCTCCACGGGCGTTATACGCAGGGTCGTAGCGCGTGCGTATAACTCCGGGATCATAACCCGAAACGTCTACCGAGCGCCGGGGCCCGGCTTCGAAAGCCGGGCCTTCGCCAACGTGCGCGGGTCCCCGGCGAAGTTGCGGCCTCCCTTCGCGGAGGCGCCAGCCGTCCTGGCCGACCTTCCCCTCCCCTCGGCGCAGGCGTACAATCCCGTCCACTCATCGCTTCAAGGGACAATCGGGGGGCTGGGCGCCCGTAGGTGACTCAGTCTTCCCGACGGTGCCATGCGGAGCCGAACCGTCCATCTCCCCGCGGGAGCCTGCACGCGGGAGATCCTGCTCGCGGGATTGCCGACCGCCGCCGAGCCGGCGCCGGACCTCGTCCTCGGCTTACTGCCCGCGCACGAGCTGCGGGAATGCTCGCTGGCGGCGATCGCCGAAACTTGGCCGGCGAGCCTGCCCTTCGGCTGCGAGGCGGCAGCCCCCTTCGCCGACGCCTTCCCGGTCGCCGACGGCAGCCTCCAGCTCCTCTGGTTCGACGATTCCAGCCAGCGCGCCGCCGTCGAGGTCATCGCCGGCAGCCGCCAGGCGCCCCCGGCGGAGGTCGCCGTCGACGAGCTGGCGGGCCGTCTGGCGGCGGCCGACGGCATCCTCCTGCTGGCCGACGGCCTGGCCTTCCCCACCGAGGAGCTCCTGGCCGCCCTGCGGTCGCGCCTGCGGGGCGACGTCCCCCTCCTGGCGGCGGGCCTCTCGACGCCGGGCGGGCCGGCGTCCCGCGCGGCGACGCGGGTCTTCTGCCGGCAGGAGATCTTTCCTTCCTCCTGCCTGGCCCTCGCCTTTTATGGGGCGGCACTGCAGGCCGAGGTGGCGCGGGAGGTCGATAACGCCCTCTTGCGCAACCTTCTGGCGCAGACCACCCGGGCCTACGAGAGGCAGCGGCTGGCGCTCGCCGCCGAGAAGGAGCTGGCCCAGGTCACCCTCGCCTCGATCGGCGACGGGGTCCTGGCCACCGACCGCCAGTCGCGCGTCGAGTACCTGAACCCGGTCGCCGAGACCCTCACCGGTTGGAGCCGCGCGGAGGCCCAGGGCCGGCCCTTCGCCGCGGTCCTGCGCCTGTTCGACGAGGAGACCGACGGCCCCGTCCCCTCGCTCGTCGAGCGCTGCCTCGCCTCGGGCGAGAGCCTGCGCATCGCCGAGCGCATCACGCTCGAGCGCCGCGACGGCCGCCGCTACGCCATCGAGTGCACCTGCGCCCCCATCCGCGGCGGCGACGGGGCCGTCATCGGCACCGTCATCGTCTTCCAGGACGTCTCCGACTCGCGGCTGATGGCCCTCCAGCTCGCCCACCAGGCGACCCACGACGAGCTGACCGGCCTCCTCAACCGGCAGGCCTTCGACCACCACCTGCAGCGGGCGCTCGAGGAGACCCGGCGGTTCGCCAGCATCCACGCCCTCTGCTACATGGACCTCGACCAGTTCAAGGTGGTCAACGACACCTGCGGCCACCTCGCCGGGGACGAGCTGCTGCGCAAGGTGACCGCCCTTCTGCAGGAGAGCCTGCGCGACGACGACCTGGTGGCCCGCCTCGGGGGCGACGAGTTCGGGGTGCTCCTACCGCGCTGCCCGCTGGCCATCGCCGAACGCCGCATCCAACGCTTCCACCGCGAGCTCCAGGACTTCCGCTACACCTGGCGCGACAAGACCTTCGCCATCGGCGCCAGCGTCGGCCTGGTGCCCATCACCCGCCGGTTCAAGAGCGTCGCCCACCTGCTCTCCGCCGCCGACCACGCCTGCTACGTGGCCAAGGAGAGGGGGAGGAACCGCGTCCAGGTCTACCAGGAGGACGATGCCGAGATCATCCGCCGCCAGGACGAGATGAACTGGGTGGTGCGCATCCAGCAGACCCTGGAGCAGGACCGCTTCCGCCTCTTCTCGCAGGAGATCCGGCCGCTCACCCCGCGGGCCTCCCGCGGCCTCTACTTCGAGGTGCTGCTGCGGATGGTGGAGGACGACGGCCGCATCCACCTGCCGAGCGACTTTCTGCGCGCCGCCGAGCGCTACGGCCTCATGCGCTCGATCGACCGCTGGGTGGTCGCTCACTGCCTGGAGACGCTGACGGCGCAGCCGGAATCTTTCGTCCACGGGCTGGCGACCTGCGCCATCAACCTCTCGGCGGTCTCTCTGGGAGACGACTCCTTCCTCGACTTCGTGGCCGAGCAGTTCGCCCGCTTCCCGGTGCCGCCCGAGAAGATCTGCTTCGAGATCACCGAGACGGCGGCCATCGAGAACCTCTCCCAGGTGGAACGCCAGCTCTCCACCCTGTCGCGCATGGGCGTCCGCTTCGCCCTCGACGACTTCGGCACCGGCATGGCCTCGTACGGCTATCTCAAGGAGATCCCCGTCTCGCTGCTCAAGATCGACGGCAAGTTCATCCGCGACATGGTGACCGACCCGCACGACCGGGCGATGGTCGAGTCGATCAACCAGGTGGGCCACGTCATGGGCCTCGAGACGGTGGCCGAGGCGGTCGGCAGCGGCGCCGTCGTCGAGCGCCTGCGGACCCTGGGCGTCGACTACGCCCAGGGCAACTGGGTGAGCCCCCCGGTCCCCCTGGCGGGCGTCTGCGCCGCGGCGGTGCGGGGATAGGGACCCCGCTCCCGTTCCGCCCGCATTTCCCGTAGTATCAGCCCCCAATTACGGTTTTGAGCACCGGGAGGGCCGCGATGTCCGAGAACGGGCTTGCCGAGGATGGGGCAGGCGGGTTCGTCCGCGAGCTGGGGGCGCTCGACTCGACGATGATCGTCGCCGGGTCGATGATCGGCTCCGGCATCTTCATCGTCTCCGCCGACATCGCCCGCCAGGTAGGCTCCGCCGGCTGGCTCCTCCTGGTCTGGGTGGTGACCGGCCTCCTGACCGTCGCCGCCGCCCTCTCCTACGGCGAGCTGGCGGCGATGATGCCCAAAGCCGGCGGGCAGTACGTCTACCTGCGGGAGGCCTTCTCCCCGCTCGCCGGGTTCCTCTACGGCTGGACCCTCTTCCTGGTCATCCAGAGCGGCACCATCGCCGCCGTCGCCGTCGGCTTCTCCCGCTTCTTGGGCGTGCTCGTCCCCGCGGTCTCGCCGACCGCCTGGATCGTGCCGCCCATCGATATTTCGCGGAGCTATGCCGTCTCGCTGTCGATGCAGCAGCTCGTCGGCATTCTGCTCATCATCGCCCTCACCCTCGTCAACACCCGCGGCATCCGCCTGGGTAAGCTCATCCAGAACACCTTTACCACCGCCAAGACCCTGTCGCTCGCCGCCCTCATCATTCTCGGCGTCTTCGTCGGCAGGAACGCCCAGGCCGTGGCCGCCAACTTCCACGACCTCTGGACGCCGCAGAACGTCAGCCTCATCCGCCCCGACCTGCCGGGCCTGCCGGCGGTCTCGGCGGCGGCCGGGGCGCTCGGCCTCCTCGTCGCCTTCTGCGTCTCCCAGGTGGGATCGCTGTTCTCCTCGGACGCCTGGAACAACATCACCTTCACGGCCGGCGAGGTCAAGGACCCGCGGCGGAACATCCCGCTCTCGCTCGCCGCCGGCACCGCCTTGGTGACCGGGCTCTACGTGCTGGCCAACCTGGCCTACCTGTCGACGCTGCCGCTCGCGGCCATCCAGACGGCGGCCGACGACCGGGTGGCCACCGCCGCCCTCTCGGTGATCTTCGGGCCGGTGGGGGCGTCGATGATGGCGGTCGCCATCATGATCTCGACCTTCGGCTGCAACAACGGCCTCATCCTGGCCGGCGCCCGCGTCTACTACGCGATGGCCAAGGACGGCGTCTTCTTCCGCGCCACCGGACGGCTGAACGAGCGGCACGTGCCGGCCGTCGGGCTCGCCCTCCAGTGCGTCTGGACGGCTCTCCTGGTGCTACCGCGGACCCGCCTGCGCGACGCCCTCGGCGCTCCGCTCCTCGACCCGCGCACCCACCTCCCGCAGTACGGCAACCTCTACAGCAACCTGCTCGATTACGTGGTCTTCTCGGTGCTCCTCTTCTACATCCTGACGATCGCCGGCCTCTTCCGCCTGCGGCGCCTGCGCCCGGACGCCGACCGGCCCTACAAGGCGTTCGGTTATCCCATCGTGCCGGCTCTCTATCTGGTGGGGGCGACGGTGATCGTCCTCGTGCTGCTGCTCTACAAGACGCAGACCACCTGGCCGGGCCTCCTGATCGTGCTCACCGGGATCCCGGTCTACTTCCTCTGGCGCAAGAAGCCCTAACGAACTCGAACCACCAACCTCGGGAGGTCCAGAAGCGCATGGCCAACAACCCACTGATGAGAACGAAACCGCTCTCTCTTCTCCTCGAGGAGATGGCGGGGGAGCACCGGCTGCGCCGCGTGCTCGGACCGGTGCAGCTCTCGGCCCTGGGGGTCGGCGCCATCATCGGCACCGGCATCTTCGTCCTGACCGGGGTGGCGGCCCACGACAAGGCCGGACCGGCGCTGGTGCTGTCGTTCGTCGTCTCCGGCCTCGCCTGCATCTTCGCTGCCCTCTGCTACGCCGAGTTCGCCTCCATGGTGCCGGTGGCCGGCTCGGCCTACACCTACGCCTACGCCACCCTGGGCGAGCTCTTCGCCTGGATCATCGGCTGGGACCTGGTGCTCGAGTACACGGTCGGCTCGGCCACCGTGGCCCACGGCTGGTCGCACTACTTCCAGGACTTCATCGGCATCTTCCATCTCCACCTGCCGGCGGTGCTCACCAACGCGCCCTTCGACTTCGACCCCAAGCTCGGGCACATCGTCGCCACCGGCACCGTCCTCGACCTCCCCGCCATCGTCATCACCTGCCTGGTCACCGTCATCCTGGTGATCGGCATCCGGGAGAGCGCCAGCGTCAACGCCACCATGGTCATCATCAAGCTGTCGGTGGTGCTCTTCGTCATCGTCGTCGGCGCCATGCACGTCAACCCTGCCAACTGGCACCCCTTCGCGCCCTACGGCTTGACCGGCGTCAGCTTCTTCGGCAAGACGCTCTTCGGCCAGACGGCGCCCGGGGGAGAACCCTTGGGGATGCTCGCCGGGGCGGCGATCATCTTCTTCGCCTACATCGGCTTCGATTCGGTGTCGACCCATGCCGAGGAGGCCAAGAACCCGCCGCGCGACGTGCCCATCGGCATCGTCACCTCGCTCATCCTCTGCACCGTCCTCTACATCGCGGTGTCGGCCATCCTCACCGGCATGGTCCGCTACGACAAGATCGACATCAACGCCCCGGTCTCCGCAGCCTTCGCCCAGGTGGGGCTGCCGTGGGCGCAGTTCATCATCTCGCTGGGAGCGCTGACCGGCATCACCTCAGTGCTCCTCGTAATGATGCTCTCGCAGCCCCGCGTGATGCTCGCCATGGCGCGCGACGGCCTGGTCTCCCGCTCCTTCTTCGGCGCCGTGCACCCCAAGTTCCGCACCCCCTACAAGGCGACGATCCTGGTCGGCTTCTTCGTCGCCTTGATGGGCGGCTTCCTGCCGCTGCGCATCCTCGCCGACCTGGTCAACATCGGCACCCTCCTCGCCTTCGTCATCGTCTGCTCCGCCGTGCTGATCATGCGGCGCACCCATCCGGATGCGGATCGCCCGTTCCGGGTCTGGGGCGCGCCGGTCACGCCCCTCCTCGGCATCGGCATCTGCCTGCTGCTGATGTTCTCGCTGCCGCCGGAGAACTGGGCGCGGCTGGGGATCTGGCTGCTCGTCGGCTTCATCATCTACTTCGGATACGGCCGTTACCACAGCGTCATGTCGCAGTCGCACGCGATCGAGCACGAGATCGGCAAGCACGGCGTCTCGCCCGCGGGGTCGCTCGCCACCGACGTCGACCCCGGGAGCCCGCCGGGGCCGAAGCAGCCCTAGCCGCCGCCGGCTCCTCATCACGCGGAGGTCGAATGGCCATGGCCGGCAACCCACTGTTTCGAACGAAACCGCTGAGCCTCCTCCTGGCGGAGATGGCGGGCGAGAACCGGCTGCGGCGGGTGCTGGGGCCGGTGCAGCTCGCCAGCCTGGGGATTGGCGCCATCATCGGCTCCGGCATCTTCGTGACGACGGGCGCCATCGCCAGCCGCACCGCCGGGCCGGCGCTCATGCTGTCCTACGTGGTGGCCGGCCTGGCCTGCACCTTCGCCGCTCTCTGCTACGCCGAGTTCGCCTCCATGGCGCCGGTCGCCGGCTCGGCCTACACCTACGCCTACGTCACTCTGGGCGAGCTCTTCGCCTGGATCATCGGCTGGGACCTCGTGCTCGAGTACGCCATCGGCGCGGCGACGGTCGCCAATGGCTGGTCCGGCTACTTCCAGAGCGTCCTCGACTCCTTCGGGGTGAAGGTGCCGCTGGCTCTCAACGGGCCGGTCGTCGCCTACGACCCCGCGCTGGGCCGGCTGGTCGCCACCGGCTCCCTCATCAACCTGCCGGCGGTCGTGGTGGTGGTGGCGGTGACCGTCGTCCTCGTCGTCGGCATCCGCGAGAGCGCCAGCTTCAACGCCACCATGGTGGCGCTGAAGATCTCGGCGGTGCTCTTCGTCATCGCCGTGGGGGCCTTCTACGTCCATGCCTCCAACTGGCACCCCTTCGCCCCCTACGGGCTGACCGGCGTCAGCTTCTTCGGCAAGATGCTGGCCGGCCACACCGACGCCGGCGGCAAGCCGGTGGGCATGCTGGCCGGCGCCGCCCTCGCCTTCTTCGCCTACATCGGCTTCGATTCGGTGTCGACGCACGCCGAGGAGGCGCGCAATCCGCAGCGCGACGTCCCCATCGGCATCATCTCGTCGCTCTTGATCTGCACCGCCCTCTACATCGCCGTCATCGCGGTCTTGACCGGCATGGTCCGCTACGACAAGCTCGACATCGCCGCCCCGGTGGCGACCGCCTTCTCGCAGGTCGGCCTGGGCTGGGCGAAGCTCATCATCGCCTTCGCCGGAGCCATCGGCATCACCTCGGTCCTGCTGGTGCTGATGCTGTCGCTGCCGCGCGTCCTCCTCGCCATGGCGCGCGACGGCCTCCTGCCCAAGGGCTTCTTCGGCGCCGTCCACGAGCGCTTCCGCACCCCCTACAAGTCGACCTTGGCGACCGGCCTCTTCGTCGCCGTCCTGGCCGCCTTCCTGCCCATCGACGTGCTGCTGATGCTGGTCAACATGGGGACGCTCCTCGCCTTCCTCATCGTCTGCGCGGCGGTCCTCATCATGCGCCGCACCAACCCGAACGCGGCGCGGCCCTTCCGCGCGCCGCTGGTGCCGGCGGTGCCGATCCTGGGAATCCTCAGCTGCCTGCTGCTGATGTTCAGCCTGCCGTCCGAGAACTGGCTCCGGCTGGTCATCTGGCTCGCCATCGGCCTGGTGATCTACTTCGGGTACGGCCGGCACCACAGCGTGATGTCCGGCGCGGCGGCAACGACGGAGAAGCGCTAGCCTACGGCTTGGCCTTCGGCTCCGGCGGCAGCGGTTTGGCGGCGCGGACGGCGGCGAGCTGCTTCTCGATGGCGGCCCACTTGTCCTTGGGAAGGAGGAGGACGGTGTCGCGGCCGCTCACGCGGGCGGGGACTCCCGCCGCCGCCGGCGGGTAGATCGTCACCGTCTCCTCGCCGACGTCCTTGCCCTTCATCGCCACCGTCAGCGCCGGCTTGTCGAGGGCCATCCCCTGGCTCTTCGCCTCGGCGGGGGACAGCAGGCGGTCGGCCTTGGCGCCGGTCAAATCGAAGAGGAAGTCGGAGACCGGCGTATAGGAGACCAGGTCTTTGCCGCGGTTCCAATCGGTGCCATTGCGGGAGAGGGCGATGGCGCCGGCAGGATCGGTCACCCGCGCCGAGTCGACCTGGTGGACCTGGAAGCTCGACAGCAGCCGCGAGCGCCAGTCGGCGGGAGCGCGGTCGACCTGGGTCCGTAGGCCGCTCTGGGTCTCGATGAGCTGGCCGGCGGTGCGGGCGTAGGCGTCGAGCGGCGGAGCCGCCGGTGGCGGCGTCTCCCCCGGCGGCACGGGCGGCGGGGTTGCGGGCGGGGTTGAAGCAGATGGGACCGGGCCGCCGATCTCGACCAGCAGCGGCGTGGCGCTGCCGCGGACGATCGCCTCGACGACGCCCTTCGGCGGCGCGAGGCCGAGCTCGGACGGCGTCTTCTTGGGATCGTCGACGAAGCGGTCGGCGCGCAGGCCGGTGAGATCGGAGAGCAGGCCGTCCATGAGATCGCGGTCGACGGGGTCGCGCAGGGCTGCCGGGCTCTCGATCCAGAAGCCCTGGCCGCGGCGGGCGAGGAGGAGGCTGCCGCCCTTGCCGGTCAGGGTCACGCGGTCGATCTGATCGCGGTCGGCGTGGACGATCTGGCGGTCCCGCCACTCCCCCGGCTCGCGCTTCAGGCTCGAGAGGATCGAATCGCTGACGACGTAGGCGTCGGCGTCGCCGGAGACCGACGCCACCACCTCGCCGCCGGTGGGGATCTTGGCACCCAGGGTGAGGGTCTTCTCGCCGCCGGTCGTCACCAGCCGCACCGTGGCCTGCGGCTTGTCGAGGCCCAGCGCCCGCGGATCGGGATGGTCGAGCGTGCGGGTCTTCTCGAGCCCGGTCAGCGAGTCCAGGAAGCCGTTGACGGCGAGGGCGTCGGCGCGGGCGGCGACCGGCCGCGTGAGCTGCCAGTCGGCGGCCGGCGGCATGACGTCGTCGGACCTGTCGTCCGATTTATTGTCCGCCTTCTCGCCCGCCTTCTTGGCCGCCGGCGGCGCCTTCACCCTCTCCATCCGCACGTCGCGGCCTTCCCACTGGATGGCGAGGCCCGTCACGTCCTCCCGCTTGAGCTCGGCGAAGACCTTCTTCGCCTGCTTCGCCCGCTCGTCGCTCGACGGCAGCTTGCGGTCGCCGAACCAGATGAAGAGCCCGAGGCCGGCGACGACGACGAGAAGGATGAGTAGCGTCCGCGGGCGCACGGTCTACCGCCTCCTCCGGAGGTAGACGAAGACCCCCAGCACGACGCCCAGCCCCGGCAGCAGGCCCAAGGCCAGGAGGTACACCGTGCGGATCTCGCTCTGGGTGAGCGACAGGTGCACCTGCTCGGTCTTCTTGGGCGGAATGCCCAGGAGCGACTCGCGCTCGACCAGCCAGTTGAGGGCGTTCGACAGCAGCACCGAGTTGCCCACGTTGGCGCGCAGGAGCTGGTTGCCGGCGAAATCCGAATCGCCGAAGACCACCAGGCGCATCCCGCGCGGCTTTCCAGAGGCGGCGGGGGCCGACGCCGTCGGCGGTGCGGCCGCGGCCGCCGCAGCCGCCTCATCGGGCGGCGGCTCCGCAGTCACCGCGACGGCTAGGGGCACCGGGCCGGCCAGGTCGGTGGCATCCTTGGCCACCTTCTCCAAGTGGGCGAGGTCGGTCTCCCCCCAGCCGCCGGCGCTCGTCTCGACGAGCTGGGTGACGGTGAAGCCGGCCGCCGCGTTCCCCTTGCCCACCGAGCGCGCCAGGCTCAGGAGCACCGGGAGGTTCCCCTGCTTCAACGACTTGGTGATCGCGTGGTCGCCGTAGCGGTTGGCGAAGATGGTCTCGGCGCCGAAGAACGGCAGCGGGTTCGAGGGATCGACGACGATGTTCTGCCCCACGCTGACGCCGTAGCCGGCCAGCCAGGCCTCGAGCCCCGTCGGCACCAGGCCCGTGCCCGCGGCCTTGCCGAGCACCGGGTCCACCAGCGCCAGCACCCGGCCGCCCTTCTTCAGGTAGGCGGAGAGGATGTCGAGCTCGGGCTGCACGAAGCTCGCCTTGGGGCCGGCGATGACCACCATGTCGGTGCCGTCGGGAATGGCCGGCTTGCCGAGCGACGCCCACTCCGAAATGTCGAAGTTGTCGCGGCCGAGGATTTCCTGGGCGCCCGAGAGGCCGTGCGGTCCCTGGTCGTCGAGCGACGCCTCGCCGTGGCCGGTGGTGAAGAGGATCTTCGGCTTCCTCCCTTCGGACAGCTGGAGGAGAGCGCTGGTGAAGAGCTGCTCGCCCTTGAAGCCGGTCATCTCCGGCTTCTGGCCGAGCTGCATCCCCGAGAGGTCGAAGTCGGCGAGCTCGGCGCTGTCGAGGACGCGGCGGTCCTTGGGGGTGGCGATCACCACGCCGGCGCTCGTCACCTCGTACTTCTTGACCAGCTGCTCGGCCTCGACGGGGTTCTTCTGGGGATCGATCATCCGCACGCGGATATGCGGCGAAGCCGCCGCGTAACGGGCGAGGAGCTCCTTGACCGGCGTGTAGAGCTCCTCCTGCGGCGCCAGGAAGACCACCGCCTCGACGTCCGTGTGGAGGTCTTTGAGGACGTTCCGGGTCTTCTCCGACAGGGTGTAGAGGCGGCTCTGGGTCCAGTCGAAGCGCTTGTAGTACTTCCAGCCGAAGTAGTTGACGATGAGGAGGAGGGCGAGGCTCAGGAGCACCCCCGCCGAGAGCGTCCCCGTCTTGACCAGCTGGCGGCGTCTGGCGGTGGAGCCTGGGGTGCGGTCGGTCATCTCGGCCATGACGTCATCTCCACTTCTTGTCGGCGAGCGCGCGGCTGGTCAGGAAGAGGAAGAAGAGCGTCACCGAGAGGTAGTAGACGAGGCGCCGGCTGTCGACGATCCCCTTGGCGAACTCGTCCATGTGGTCCCAGAGGTTCATGTAGCCGAAGACCTTCTTCGCCGTCTCGTTGTTGATCAGGTTTTCGAGCAGCCCGAAGCTGAAGAGGAAGATCAGCATGGCGAAGGTGACGATGGCGGCGACGAGCTGGCTGCGCGAGAGCGCCGAGGCGAAGAGGCCGACGGCCAAGAACATGGCGCCGATCCCCAGGATGCCCACGTAGCCGGCGGCGACCGGCCCCCAGTCCACCGAGCTCCAGTGGGCGACGATGCCGGCGTAGGCGAGGGTGGGGAACCAGAGGAAGAGGTAGAAGGTGAGGGCCGCCAGGTACTTGCCCGCCACCACCTGGCCCTCGGTCACCGGCGCCGTCATCAGGACCTCGATCGAGCCGCTCCGCAGCTCCTCCGAGAGGAGCCGCATGGTGATCACCGGCCCCACGAAGAGGAGGATCAGCCAGAAGAAGAGGGTGCCGCCGAAGAAGAGC
>Ga0209626_1000077_pt1 | contig 22457 bp, 13 predicted proteins | sample JacPinW_OM1H0_M2_FD_187962 | JGI IMG/M metagenome (GOLD analysis project Ga0209626, IMG submission 187962) | Forest soil microbial communities from Algoma, Ontario, Canada - Jack Pine, Ontario site 1_JW_OM1H0_M2 (SPAdes) (version 2) | ecosystem: Environmental > Terrestrial > Soil > Boreal... | reverse complement strand
CATCGTCGGACGCCAGGGGTCCTGGATCCCCGACGTTGAGGCCCTGGCGAACGATGGAGACCTGGCCGTCTGCGGCCGTCGCGGTCAACGTGACCAGAAAGTATCCGGCGCTCGCATAAGTATGAGCCACCGACGCGCCCTGGCCCCTGGCCAGGTCTCCGAAGTCCCAAGCTAGGGTCGAGTCGAAAGCCGTGCTCGCCGAGAAGGTGCATGCGAGAATGCTGCAGTTCACGCTGAACGACAGGCCTGGTCGGGACTTCGCGTCGCAATCCGGCTGGCTGGCATACAGCGGGGGCGATTGGAGGGTGACCCAGATACCCACGACCGTGGATAGGGACAGCAGCGTCAAGGCCGCCCGCGCAATGTGGGTGAATCTCCGAACCCGCTGCCGCATCGAGACGACCTCCTTGGCAGCCTGGGAGTTTCATTCACGCCCAGGTCACTGCATGTGGCCGAGCATTCGAACCAACCCGCTCGAGCTCGACCCCTGTTGCGGTTGTCGATCGCCCCGTTACAAGCGTCGTGCCAGGCAGTCGATATTCGCGCTGGCAACCGGCAAGTCCTTCCAGCGCATGGACATTGCCCCGCCGGCGCGTTTCCGAAGGCGCAGGGCCGTGGCTCAGACTCTGGGCCGGTGGCGCAATGCGTGAGGGCCAGCGCGCCCCCGCGGGTTGCTCACCCGTTCGGCTTCTTGTATGGTCGGAGCCAGGGTCGTTCTTGATGTTCCCCGCCGGGTCCACGCGGCCCGGAGTCTCTGCGCAGGAGAGTTGTGGCCAGGGCTCTCACCACTGACATACCGTTGCCGGCGCGTCCTGTTCTCCGCCTGACGGGGTCCGTCGGCCATCGCCAACTCTCGTTCGTGGTCGAGGGTAACGAGAACCTCGTCGGCTCTTCGGCGAGCTGCGATCTGGCTCTCCGCGTCCCCGGGGTGTCGCAACGCCACGCCAGCATCCGTCTCGATGGCAACGTCCTCGTCGTCGAAGACCTGGCGAGCCGCAACGGCACGTTCGTCAATGGCATCGCCATTCAGCGGCGCACCCTCGAACCAGGCGACGAGGTGTCGTTCGGTCCCGTCACGTTTCGGCTGGAAGTGGTGGATGCGGACGACGTCGAGCTCGGGCTCGTCGCCGACACCTTCGCCCCCGCCGTGAAGCAGGAAGAGACAGAGTGGCTGCTCCATCCTCAGCTCGAGCTGGGAGGCTGGGGGCCGGTGCGAAGGATGACGCTGCTCCTTCTGGGGAGGACCAACCCCGACATCGCCGATGCGTTGAGGCTGCTCGCGGACAGCGTATCGGCGGCTGGAGGCGCAATCGGAGAATGGTCCGGCGTTGGCGAACCCGCTATCTTCGCCACGGCCGGAGACGTCGGCACCAACCTGGAGCACCCCGCCGTAGTCGACTTCCTGGGCACCGTCTTCCGCGAAGGTGAATCACGTCCGTGCTTCCGCGCCGGCCGCATCCTCACGGACCCGCCTCTATCTTGCTGCGGCTTCCGGCGCCCCGGCCTCAAGCTCCTGGCGATAGTGTTGCGGGGCCGCGAGCTCCGGCCCGGCTGGCAGGAGGGAGGGGAGATCCTTTTGCGGTTGTTGGATCAGGCGCGCGCCGGGAATCGGCAGCAAGAGCCTGCCGGCGGTCCCGATTTACCTACTCTTGCGATTTCCCTCAGTTTCTTGCGCGCCATGTCGGCCCCCATGCGCAAGGTCTACGAACAGCTACAGGATTTGTGCAAAGCAGACATTCCGGTCCTGGTCCGGGGGGAGACCGGAGTCGGCAAGGAGCACCTCGTTCGCCTGCTCCACGAGGCATCCGGGCGGCGGCGCTCGCCCTTCGTGGCGATCAATTGTGCCGCCATCCCGGCGGAGTTGCTCGAGGCGGAGATGTTCGGCATCGGGCGCGGAGTGGCAAGCGGAGTTGCAGAGCGGCAGGGACGGTTTCGCGAGGCCAACGGAGGGACGCTGTTTCTGGACGAGATCGGCGAGATGCCGTTGCCTTTGCAAACCAAGCTCCTGCGCGCGCTCGACTCGGGCACGATTCAACCGCTGGGCGGCGGCGCCGAGGTCGTCGACGTCCGTGTCGTTTCGGCCACCAACGCCGATCTGGAGCGCCGCATCGCCGAAGGACGTTTTCGCGCCGACCTGTACTACCGCCTAGCCGCATTCGAACTCGAAGTTCCACCGTTGCGCCAGCGCCGCGAAGACATCCCGCCCCTCATCCAGCACTTTCTCGGTCGGTTCTCGCTCGAGGCAAGACGACAGGTGCGCGGCGTCTCGGTGAGCGCCCTGAGATTGCTCACCAGCTATTCATGGCCAGGCAACGTGCGTGAGCTACAGAACGAAGTCTACCGCCTGGTGCTCGCCTGCCACGACGGCACAGCGATCACATCCACCTCGCTGAAACCAGCCTTCCAGGCCACCGCCAGCAGTGACCCCACGCGCCTCCAGGTGCCTCTGGACCTCACTCTGGAAACGCGAGTCGAAGAGCTCGAGACTGCGCTCATTCGCGAGGCGATGAGGCGCACGGATGGAAGCCAGAGGAGTGCCGCCCAGCTACTGGGAATTTCGCGGAACGGTCTGGCCGCAAAGATGTCCCGGCTCGGGATCGCCTCCTGGAAGCTTGTCGAGTGAAGGACCTCGCGCGCGCCTCCACTCCTTCACTTCTGGTGCAAGGGCCTGCCCACGATGTCGAAGTCGGGCAGCTCCTCTGCGGGCGTTTTCGCGTCGTTCGCCTCCTCGGGCGGGGCGGCATGAGCGAGGTCTACGAGTGCCTGGATCTGACCCTCCGGCTACCGGTAGCGGTCAAGTTGCTGCGGTCGCGGCTCGGGCGCAGCCCGGTGGCGGCGGAGCTGCTATGTCGAGAGGTCTTGCTCGCCCGCCGCGTCACTCATCCAAATGTTTGCCGGATCTTCGAGCTGTTCGTGGATGGCCACGAGGGCGGACTGCCCACTCCTGCAGTGGTGATGGAGCTCTTGCGTGGCCGGACCCTGGCGGCGGCTCTCCACGACCGGCGGATGAGCTTTGCCGACGGAGCTGCCGTGCTCCGCGCAGTGGCCGCTGGGCTCGCCGCCGTGCATGCTGCCGGGGTGGTGCACCGTGATCTGAAACCCGCGAACGTCTTCCTGGTCGGACACCCTCCTCACGGCCGCCCCGTGCTCACCGACTTCGGAATAGCGATCGAAACTGCCGAACGGCCTCCCGGAACTTACGGTCCGGCGGGCACACCACCCTACGTGGCGCCCGAGGTCTGTGCCGGGGCGCCGGCTAGTTACGCATCCGACGTCTATGCCTTCGGGATATTGATGGCCGAGGTCCTGAGCGGGCGTCCCGCCGCAATCGTAGGTGAGCTCGGTGCAACCGGCCTCGAGCAGCATTTGCGCAGAGCCAGCGTGCCGGCCCGATGGCGGAGGGTCCTGACTCGCTGCCTGGCTCCCGATCCCGCGCGACGACCCGCGAGCGGAACCCAATTGGTCGCGGCCTTCGAGAGGCCAAAGATTCGATCGCCACTCAGCAAGGCGATGGCGGCGACCTTGATCGTCGCAACCATTGGCGCCGGCGCCCTCGCCCTCAAACTAGCGGCGCCGAGGATCAGACATCTTCCACCGACTCTCAGCTCGAGAGACCCATTGCCAGAGCGTCCGGCGATCGCCTTTGCTCTCGAATCGAGATCGACCCGGGCCTCCGATCGAGAGCTGACAGCCACCCTGTCGCAACTTCTCGAGTGGGACCTGGAAGAGGGCGGGCAGGCCCTCGTCAAGCCCTCCTCCGAAATACGCACGGTCGTCGATGTCCGGGACGGGAACAGCCCAGCTGCGCTGCGCCGGGTGGCGCAAGCTCTCGATTGTGACGCCATCGTCGCCGGGACCGTGCTCGGGCCGGACCAGGGATCGCTCCAGGTCGAGCTGTTCCTCGTTTCGCGAGACGCGAGCCGGCCGGCTGCATCCATTCGCCGCGCCGTACGAACCGCCGACCTTTTCGCCGCTGCCGACTCACTTGCGACTGAATTGCGACGGCTTGCGGGCCTGCCTCCTCCGACGAAGGGAGACAGGTCGCCCGTGCTGGCATTGCGCTCCGTGAGCCCGGCGGCGCAAATAGCCTACGGACGCGGGTGGGACTATCTCCAACGTGATGAGTTTCGTGCCGCCCGCGCCGCTTTCGAAGCAGCCCTTCACGAGGACCCCGCCTACGCCATGGCAGAGTATGGGCTCGCGGAGGTCTCCTGGCGCCAAGGCGACCAAGCTGCGACCGCCGCCGCGGCGACCCGAGCCCTGGTCAAGGGACGCCGCCTTCCCCGGCCCCGGCAGTTGGCGATCGAGGCACTGTTGCACGCCGGCAGAGGAGAGTGGAAGCCGGCCCAGGCCGCCTATGCTGCCCTGAGCCAGCTCTACCCTGACGACCTCAGCTACGGCTTTGCGCTCGGCGAGCTCCAGCTGGCAGCCTCCGACCTGAAAGGCGCCGCTCAGACGATCGCCGCGCTTCGGCTCTTGGATCACGCCAAGGGGAATCCTCTCGATCGCGCGCGGATCGACCTTCTGGACGCCGAGGTCGCGCACCTCAACGGTGACCTTGACCGCTGGCGCAAGACGGCCGAGCAAGCGCGCACCGAGTTGGCAAACCAGCCGGCGGCTGAGTCCCTTCGCGCCCGCGCGAACGCGCTCCTCGGTCGGGCGCTGCTTGCCGCCGGGGATGTCGAGGGTGCGAAGGGCCGTCTCCACGAGGCCGAGCGAACCTTCATAGGTGTCGAAGATCCGGATCGCCTTGGGCAAACCCTGAACAGCCTTGGAAAGATCGCTCTGGTCGAGGGTCATCATCAAGAAGCGGTCGATCTCCATCAGCGGGCTCTTGCACTGTTTCGCAGCATCGGTTCCAACCGCGGCCTCGTAAGCACCTACCTTGCCCTCTCGATGGCGTTCGAGCAACCGCAGGTTGTCAAGGCCGAAGCCCTGCTGCGACAAGCGCTCCAAGTGGCGCTCCAGACCGGCGATCACGGGCTCGAAGGGATGACGAGGAACAATTTCGGCGTGTTCCTGGTCGCTAGGGGAAAGTACCGCGAAGGGACCGAGGAGCTCTCGCGGGCGCTCGAGCTGGCCAAGATTACGCAAGATCCCGATGTCATCGCGGTCCAGCAAGGCAACTTGGCCAACCTGTTCGGGTTCCAAGGACGACGCCTTGAGGCGATTCGGCTATGGAAAGCGGCGGCCCAGAGACTGGACTCCGCGAAGATTCCCCTCTTCATCGCCTTTGCGAAGTCCTGCTCCGCAAAAGTGGCACTCGCCGAAGGCGACTTGGCTCGCGCGATTCCTCTTCTACGCGCCGCCCATCAGGCAGGTGGAAAGACGGCCGACGCCGACGTCGAAGCCGCCACGGCGGGCGACCTCTTGACAGCGGTCAGCCTTGGCGGCGAGCCGACGGATTCCCCGGCATTCGCTGCGGGTCTGGAGGAGCTTTCGAAGCGCAGCCTCCTGACCGGGAGCCTCAACGCTATCGGTGGCCTGGAGCTCGCCAAGGCGGACTCGGCACTGCTACAGAATCGATTCGCTGACGCGGACCGATCAGCGCAGCGCGCCGCCAAGACCCTACGGGGCCTGCCGTTGGTCGACTCGGCCGCGCATGCGGAAATCATTTCTGCCGTGGCGCTGGCGAACCTCGGCGATCGGGTCGCGGCCCGGACCGCTCTCGCGCGCGCCAAGAAGCTCCTGCCGAAGGAAAGGCTCGATCTCCAGATGTCCGCTGAGCTCGCCGAATTCGAGATCGACTGCCCGGCATCGCCCGTCCGGGTCTCCAAGCAGGCGCTGGCTTTGGCGGATACCTCACGCGAGCGCGGGTTCTATCGGACATCCTTCGAGGCCAGGATTCTCGCCGCCAGGTGCAGCCTCGAAGCTGGCGACCGTCGGACGGCGCGAAACCTCGCGGCACCTACGCGAATGGAGGCCGGCCGCACCGGCTGGCGCCTCTTCGCGCGGGAGGCCACTGCCATCGAAAGCCAAGCCTCTCTGAGGATCACACCTCGCCCAGGCTCCTAAGTCTTTGATTGTATTGGTGGAGCCGATCGGGATCGAACCGACGACCTCTTGAATGCCATTCAAGCGCTCTCCCAACTGAGCTACGGCCCCACTTGAGGCGGGTGAGTTTAGGCTGCCGGAGAGGAAAGTGTCAACGCGGGGTCGTTCGCCGACTGCGCCCCGCGAGGAGCGCCCGGACCTGTGCCGGGCGCGTGGGGAACACCTACCTGCGGGCCGTCGCGGCGGAGACGTTCTCGACGCGGCCGTCGAGGCGGCTGGCGATCTCTTCCCGCAGATCGGGGATGCCTTCTCCGGTCGTTGCCGAGACCCAGAGGCCGCCATTGCGGGGCTCCTGGGGCTCGACGAGGTCGCTCTTGTTGAAGACCAGGACCACCCTCCCGGGCTCGACGCCCAAGTCGGCCAGGACCTTCTCGGCGACCTCGGCCTGCTCCCGCCAGCGCGGGTGGCTGCGGTCGACGACGTGGAGCACGAGGTCGGCGGCGGTGATCTCGCCCAAGGTGCTGCGGAACGAGGAGACCAGGTGGTGGGGGAGCTTGCGGATGAAGCCGACGGTGTCGGCGAAGACCGCGGTCTCGGGGACGCCGCCGTCGCCGTTGCCGTTCAGGGCGCCGATCACGCCGCGCCGCAGCTTGGCGTCGAGGGTGGCGAAAAGCCGATTCTCGGCCAGCGTGTCGCCGCCCGTCAGCCGATTCCACAAGGTCGACTTGCCGGCGTTGGTGTAGCCGGTCAGGGCGACCTCGGGCACCCCCCGCCGGCCGTGCCGCTGCACGCCGCGGGTGCGCTCGATCTTCTTGAGGTCGTCCTCCAGGCGGCGGATGCGGTGGCGGAGCTGGCGGCGATCCTGCTCGATCTGCTTTTCGCCCTCGCCGCCGCGGGTGCCGACGCCGCCCGCCTGCCGCGACAGGTGGCCCCAGCGGCGGGTCAGCCGCGGCAGCATGTAATTGAGGCGCGCCAGCTCCACCTGCGTCCGCGCCTCGCGCGTCCGCGCCCGCTGGCCGAAGAGGTCGAGGATGAGCGAGCTGCGGTCGAGGACGGAGAGCTCGGTCGCCTGCTCGAGATTCTTCCACTGGCTGCCCGAGAGGTCGTCGTCGAAGATCAGCAGCTCGGCGCCCAGCAGGCGCGCCTGGGCGGCGATCTCCTCCGCCTTGCCGCTGCCGACGAAAGTGGCGGCGTCCGGCGCCTTGCGCCCCTGCACGGCGCGGCCGACGACCGCCACGCCGGCGCTCGAGGCCAGCTCCCGCAGCTCGTCCAGGTGCTCCTCGACGACGAAGCCCGGCTGGCCGGGGAGGACGACGCCGACGAGGAGCGCCCGGCGGCCGGGCGCGCGATCGCTCTTGGCGTTTTTCTGGAGCGGCTTCTTCAGGGTATTGACCTGTGGGGTATTGTAGATGATCGTTCGGGCCGAGGTCCAACCTCTCGACAACAACGGAGCCGAGGCATGAATTCCACTCGACCGGCCGCACCCCCCGCCGCCACACCGCCCCCGGCGACGTCGGCGACCCCGGCGATCGGCCGTCAGGCCAAGCTGGCGATCGCCCTCATCGCTCTCTGCGCCGTGGCGGCGCTCTTCTGGCCGCGCGGCGGCGGCGGTCTGGGGGCCGCCCCGGGCGGCTTCGTGCTCGACTCCGGCGGCCGGCCGGCGCCGCTGGGCCCGCGCCTCGCGCCGGTCACCCTGGTGCATTTCTGGGCGACCTGGTGCCCCCCCTGCATCCAGGAGGTCCCCGCCCTCCAGCGCCTCACCGCCGACCTCGCCGACCGCCGCGACTTCACGGTGTTGATGGTGGCGGTCGCCGACTCCAACGACCGCGTGCGCTCCTTCCTGGGGGCAGGCTCCGACATGGTGCTCTTCGATCCCAACTGGGACGTCGCCCACCGCTACGGCACCCGCCAGCTGCCCGAGACCTACCTGGTGGTGCGCGGCAAGGTGCTCGACCGCTTCGTCGGGCAGACCGACTGGGACGACGTCAACCTGCGCCGGAAGATCCTCTCCCACCTGGGCCCGGCGACGGCGCGGCCGCGCGGATGATGACCCCGGCCCAGGTCGGGGAGATGGCCGTCAAGCTGGGCCTGACGGCGCTGCTTTCCGGCCTGGTGGGAGCCGAGCGGGAGTGGACGGGCAAGCGGGCGGGCCTGCGCACCCACATGGTGATCGCCATCGGGGCGACCCTCCTGACGCACATCTCGCTCAGCCTGGGAGACTCCGGCCGGATCGCCGCCCAGATCGTCACCGGCGTCGGCTTCCTGGGCGCCGGCACCATCCTGCAGTCGCGCTGGGCGGTCCACGGCCTCACCACGGCGGCGGGCGTCTGGGTGGCGGCGGCGATCGGCATCGCCGTGGGCGCCCACTTCTACGGCGAGGCCGCGCTCGCCACCGCCGCGCTCCTGCTCATCCAGGTCGCCCTGCGGCCTCTCGAGCGGCGCCTGCACCACGACGAGCGCTGCGTCTCCATCCGGCTCGAGGAGGGGCAGACCCTGGCGAGCCTGATGAACCTCCTGGACGAGGCGCACATCGACCTCGAGGGGCTGGCGCGGACGGCCGACCCGAAGACCGTCCTGGTGCGCTTCCGCGGCTCCCGGCAGGACGCCGGGCGGGTGGTGCAGCTCGCCAACGCGGAGGGGTTCCAGTGCCGGGAGGAGAAGGGCGGCCTCGCCGCGGTCGCCGGGACGCCGTCCGACGCCAGTGCCGGCAGCCCCTGACCGACCTCTTTTTTTCGCCCCACCGTCCTCAGAAGTGGACCGCGAGACCCGCGTGCCCCATGGCGAAGAGCTTCGCCTCCTTGAGGTCCGCGTAGTGGCCGGAGAACTCGACGATGACGCCCAGGTGGCGCTGGATCCTGAACTCGCCGGTCACCCCGAGAGAGAGCCCGACCGAGGTGTGGCTGACGCTGCCGCCCGCGGGCGGTGTGCCGGAGAGCCGATAGCCGCCGAGCGCCAGGAAGAGCCCCGACTCGTAATAGCTCTCCTGGAAGCGGTACTCGCCGCCGACCGTGACGTACTCGAGGTTCGCCCCGGTGAGGGTGCCGAAGGAGCCGCCGTGATCGAGGTTCAGGCGGCCGAAGCGGAAGCCCACCTGGGTGCTCGTCTCGGTGATCATGGCGAGGTCGAGCTGGAAGCCGGTGTTGCTGAAGTCGCGGAATCCCGAGTCGGCCGAGCCGCCGGCGCCTCCCAGGATGCCGGCCGTGAAGGTGTAGGGCTCCTGCGCGGCCGCCGCGCCGGGAAGGGCTAAGGCGGCGAGCAGGGCGAAGAGCGCGAGGAGCCTGCCGAGCAGGCGAGGGTTGCGGGCCAAGGTCTCTCCTTTGCGATCGGTGTCCAAACCTCGGGGAGTATAGCGTCGTCGCTTTCCGTCTTCTCCTGTCAGGAGGAGGTGCCGGCGCGCGGCGGCCGGAACTCGACCCCATGGCTGCAGTCCTATACGTCCCCGAACCCGCCGGCGTCACGGCCCGGCTCCGTCAACGGCTCCTTCACGCCCTCCTGCCCTCCTGCTGCCTCGGCTGCGGCCGCGCTCTCCGCGGCCAGGCGCCGCTCGGGCTCTGCGCCGGCTGCCGCGGCCGTCTGCGGCGGGCCGATCGCAGGGATCGGGACGGTGGCGGTCCCTGCGCCGGCTGCGGGCGCCGGCTGGCAGGTCCGACGCCGCGAGGGTATCGCTGCGGCCGCTGCCGCGCCGCGCCCCCCGCCTGCGACCGCCTGCTCGCTCTGTGGAGCTACGAGGAGCCGCTGACGGCGGTCGTCCAACGCCTGAAGTTCGGCCGCCTCGACTACCTGGGCCGCCACCTGGCGAACGCCATGGCCCTCGAGCTGGGCGCCGAGCTCGCCGGGCTCGACCTCGTGGTGCCGGTGCCGCTCCACTGGCGGCGGCGGCTAGCGCGCGGCTACAACCAGGCCGAGCGCATCGCCCGGCCCCTCGCCCTACGGCTCGGGCTGCCGTTCGCGCCGGCCCTGCGGCGGAGCCGCGCCACTCCGCCCCAGACCTCGCTCGGCAGGGCGGAGCGGCTGTCGAACCTCGAGCGGGCCTTCCAGGCGCGTGCGGTCGAGCCGCCGCTCCGCGGTCGCCGCGTCCTCCTCGTCGACGACGTCGCCACCACAGGCGCCACCCTGAACGCGGCAGCCCGGGCGCTCAAGCGGGCGGGCGCCGCCCAAGTGGTGGCGGTGGTGGCCGGCCGGACGCCGGACGTCGATTGACGCCGATTGACGCCAATTGACTTCGATTGGCGCCGGCCACCGTCTCCGCAGGCGCGTTCCTTGCAGATGAATGCGAGGAGAAAACGGAGATCTGAGAATCAGGATAACGACTTGAAATGAATAGGCAAGAGTCGATATCCAGCCGGCGCCTGCAGCGCTCGCGAGGAGTTTGACAGTCCCCAGACCCGAGGGCTAGACTGCAGAACCTGGAGTCAAAGCGAAGGATGTTCAGCAGCGTCCACAATCGTCTCCGCGAGGCCCTCCCCCTTCTGGTGGTTCTCCTCGTGGGCACCGCCACCTCCGCGACCGCGGTGGCCGCCCCTCTCGATAGCGCCCGGCTTCCCGGCGTCGCCGGGCATGTGAAGGGCGAAGCCTCGCCGATCGCCGCCGCCGGCGTCTACGCCTATCAGCTCGCCGACCTCAGCCTGCACAAGGTGTTGACGGACCCGCAGGGCAATTTCCTCTTCTCGGACCTGCCGGCCGGCCTCTACAAGATCATCGCCCACAAGGCAGGGTTCGCGCCGGTGGTGGTGCTGCTCACCCGCACCACGGCGCAGGCGTACCAGTTCCTCGAGCTGCAGCTCACCGAGTCCTCCGGCGCGGACGGCAGCGCCGACCCCGCGTCCGCCGGCGACGACTTCTGGGCCCTCCGCGCCCGCATCCCGGCCGATGTCCTGCGCGACATCGAGTCGGCGGAGGCCGCGGCGTCGACCTTCAGCCTCAGCCCCTCCGGCTCCCTCTCGCAGCTCCGCCCCGCCGGCTTCCAGACGGCCGATCTCGCCCAGTTCCATACCGAGATGCAGGCAATGACCGGGGTGGACGGCATCGCCGCCGGCAACGAGTCGCAGGTTTCCGTCGGCAGGGTGGGGATCGAAGGCAAGGTGGGAGAGATGCAGGTGGGGTTGACCGGGCGCTTCTGGCAGCTCGCATCCGCGTCGCCGGCGGCATCCTTCCCCGGCGGCGGAGGGCAGGCGAGCGCTGTCTCGCTCGATCTCCAGAGCGGACCCGGCAGCCGCCTCAACGTCACTTCGCTCAGCAACCGCCTGGGCGTGCGCGGCGACGGCGGCTTCGGGCCGGCCGACTTCGAGCACTACCGGGTGAGCTGGTCGCAGCCGCTCGGCGAGAACGGCCACTCCGACTTCGCCGCCCAGTACACCAGCGAGAGCAACTACAGCCGCCAGGGACCGTTCGACCCGGTCGACATCCCGGAGAGCGCGCGGACCTGGCGAGTCGAGGGCTCCTACACCACGAACCTGGGCCCGAGCTCGACCCTGCAGACGGGCGTCCGCTACCGCGAGCGGCAGTACGGTTTGACCGGCACCGGCCCGCAGGCGCTCCAGAGCGTGCCGGGGCAGGGAAACCTGGACGTCTTCGGCAGCGGCGGCTATCGCCTGCGGCCCGCCGTGCTGGTCGAGTACGGCCTTTACAACACCCTCGCCGACGGCAGCCTCGAGGTCAAGCCGCGTGGCGGCGTGGTGCTCCAGCTCGGCAACTTCTGGCAGCTCGACGGCTCGGTCTCCAAGCGCGTCTACGACCGCGCCGGCAACGCCGATGCCGATTTCCTGCCCTCCCTGTACCAGGAGTCGGACCTCTGCGAAGAGGCCAGCAAGTCGTGCTACGAGGTCCACCTTTCGCACACCGCGGGCGACGCCAACTCGGTGTCGCTGGGCGCCGTGCACCGCACCATCGGCAAGACCCTGCGGCTCTACTTCAGCGACGACTTCTTCGACCGCCTGGAGAGCCTCTACCTGGTGCCCGGCGACCAGCTGCCGGAGCTCCGCCTCACGGCCAGCCGCCGGCTCACCCCCAAGATCGTCACCACCCTGCAGTCGAGCCTCGCCTCCGGCGGCGGCGGCCTCTTCTTCGCCAGCGACGGGCGTGCCTATCAGAACCGGGTCCAGTACCTGATCACCTCGTTGGACACCCGGTTCCAGAGCACCGCGACCGGCGTCTTCGTCGCCTTCCACCACCTGAACCAGGAGCTCGATCCCGCCGGCTCCCGCCAGGGCGCCTCGCAGCTCGACACCGAGCGCCTGCAGGTCATGCTGACGCAGGACCTCAACATCCTCTTCGATCTCGCCAGCTCGTGGGCGGTTCAGCTCAACATGGAGATCAGCCGCGGCCCCTCACTCAACCAGGCCACCAACGACACCGAGCTGCGCAAGCGTTTCCTTGGCGGCATCGCCGTCAAGTTCTAGCCGGTCCCGCTCCAACCCGATTCGAGGCCCGTAGCGCCCCCACCTGTGGGGGCGCATTCGTGTACCCGCCCGCGCTAACCGAACGGTTTTCTGGATGCGCCGCGAGCGCTCGTCAAGAGCTTGAATCCAACGGATTGGATAGTGTGCGGTTTTCTGGATCAGATGAGCTAAAATGCCATGAAATCAGGCTTTTGGAGGCGGTTCAAAAAAACGTGGCAATGGCATAGAAAGTGCTTCTGAGGCTCCACGGTCGGGAAACTCATGAAGCCGTCGCACACTCTCCGACTGACCCTGGCGCTCCTGCTGGCGGCCCTGGCCGTGGTGTCGGGCGGCCTCAGCTTCTATCGCAAGGTCCAGTCCTTCCAGCCTCTGGGCTTCACCGCCCGGGTCCCCGGCCCCGTGGCGCGCGTCCTCACGGTGCCGTCTCCCGGCACGGCGCTGCGGCCGGGAGACGAGATCCTGCTGGCCGACGGCGGCGAGATCGCCGGCGCGGCGGAGCTCGGCAAGCGGCTGAAAGGCCGCCCCGAGTCGTTGCTGACGGTCCTGCGGGCCGGCCAGGTCGTCCAGGTCCATTACCGCCGGCCGCCGCTGGCGGTCGACTTCCCCTACCTGCTGCTCGCGCTCATCGGGGTGGGATATCTCCTGATCGGGCTCTACACGCTCCTCCGCCAGGGCGGGCGGCAGGGGTTCCTCTTCTTCCTCTGGTGCCTGGCCTCGGCGGCCTTCTATCTGCTGACGCCGGTCGCCCCGGTCGACCTCTTCTACAAGATCACCTTCGCCGGCGACGAGCTGGCGCGCATCTTCCTCCCCGCCCTGACGCTTCACCTCATCCTCGCCTTCCCGACCCCCGTCGGGGAGGGCCGGCGGTGGCGCGGCCTGGTCCCCTTCCTGTATCTCCCCGCCGCCGTCCTGGCCGCCCTCCAGCTCGACCTCGCGGCCGCCGGCGGCCGCTTTCTCTTCGGGCATCCGACCGCCGCCAGTCTGGCGACGCTCGACCGCGTCGAGCTGATCCACCTGACGGTCTTCGCCCTGGCGGCCATCGCCCTCCTGACCTGGCGCCTGTGGGGCGACGACCGCTGGGAGGAGCGGCGCCAGCTCCAGTGGGTGGCCTTCGGGCTCGCCGGCGGATACCTGCCCTTCTTCGTCTTCTACGTCCTGCCCTGGGCGCTCGGCTTCCGCGCCTCGCAGCTCTTGACCTCGATCGCGGTGCTGCCTCTGGCCCTGGTGCCGGTGGCCTTCGCCTACGCCATCCTGCGCTACAAGCTGTGGGACATCGAGGTCATCGTCCGCGACACCATCTCCGCCACCCTGACCCTGCTCCTGGGGATCATCGGCTTCTCGCTCGTCAACCTGGCGGTCTTGCGCGGCGTCCCGCAGGAGCTCGCCCTGGCGCGCAACCTCCTCTCCTTCGCCGCCGGCCTGGGGATCGCGGGCCTCCTGGTGCCCACCCGGCGCACCATCTCCTCGACCCTCGAGCGCCTCCACTACCGGAGCACTTTCGGCAAGCGGCGCGCTCTCTCCGGCCTCGGCCGGGAGCTCCTCCACGAGCGCGACCTCGGCCGCCTGTGCACGGCGCTCCTGCGGCAGATCGAAGAAGGGGTCGCCATCGAGCGCGCCAACCTCCTCCTCGTTCAGGGAGACGTCCTCGAGCCGATGCGGCCGGAGCCGCAGCTCGGCGCGCTCCCCGCCGACCTCCTGGGAGCCGACCTCTGGCGCGAGGGCTTCCGGCGCCTCTCCGGCGTGGCGCTCCCCGCCGAGACGATCTCGCCGGCCCAGCGCCTCTTCATCGCCGGCTATCGCTACGCCTTTCCGCTCACCGTGCTCGGCAGCCGCGTCGGCCTCGTGCTCGCCGGCTACAAGGCGGACCAGAACCCGCTGAACAGCGAGGACGTGGAGCTCATCCGCCATCTCCTCAACCAGGCGGCGCTGGCGATCGAGAACGCCCAGCTCCTGGGCCAGCTCCACCACCAGCTCGACGAGGTCCTGCGCCTGCAGCGCTACAGCGCCGGCATCTTCGAGTCGTCGCCCGCCGGCATCGCCGTGCTCGACCCGGCCGGCCGCATGGTCTCCGCCAACACCGCCTTCGCGCGGCTCGCGGCGCTGCCGCGGGAGTCGCTCCCCGGCCGGCCGCTGGGCGCCGTGCTGCCGGTCGAGCCGCTCCCGGCGGCCGGCGCGGCGCCGATCGAGGTGAGCTTCAAGGACGGGCGCGGCGAGCGCCATCTCCAGCTCTCCGTTGCCGACTTCGCCGGCGCCGGGCTGGAGCCCCGGGAGGAGGAGCGGCTGCGCATCCTGGTCGTCCACGACCTGACCGACCGGGTGGCGATGGAGAACGCGCTCAAGGAGAAGGACCGCCTGGCGGCCCTGGGGATGCTGGCGGCCGGCGTGGCCCACGAGGTGAACACGCCGATCACCGGCATCTCGAGCTACGCCCAGATGCTCCTCTCCGAGACCGCCGAGAGCGATCCCCACTACGAGATCCTCAAGAAGGTGGAGCGCCAGACTTTCCGCGCCGCGCGCATCGTCAACAATCTGCTCGAGTTCGCGCGCAACCGCCAGAACGAGCGGCGGCCGGTGGCGCTCCAGCCGCTGCTCTCCGAGTCGATCGACCTCCTGGGAGACCGCCTGGGCCGGCGGCACATCGAGCTCCAGTTCGCGCCGCCATCCGAAAAGATCGTCGTTCTGGGCTCCGACGGCGAGCTGCAGCAGGTCTTCACCAACCTGCTCCTGAACGCCGTCGACGCCATGGTCGAGACCGGCGGCCGGCTCACCGTCGGCATCGAGGCCGACGACGACTGGGCGCGGGTGCGCATCGCCGACACCGGGCCGGGCATCCCGCCGGAGCGGCTGGAGAAGATCTTCCAGCCCTTCTTCTCGACCAAGCTGGCGAGCGGCGGCACCGGCCTGGGGCTCTCGATCAGCTACGATATCGTGCGGCGCCACGGCGGCAGCCTGCGCGTGGAGAGCCAGCCCGGCGCCGGCGCCTGCTTCGTCGTCGAGCTCCCGAAGCAGTCCCAGCTCTCGGCATGAACATCCTGATCGTCGACGACGAGGAGGTCCTCCAGGACGTCCTCACCGCGCTCATCCGCCGGGCGGGCCACACCACGCTCTCCGCCCGCACCGGCGAAGAGGCCCTCGAGATGCTCGAGCGCGAGGAGGTGGACCTCGTCCTCCTCGACCTCATGCTGCCCGGTCTCTCCGGCCAGCAGGTCCTGCGCCAGATCCGCCAGCGCGACCCGGCGCAGGTGGTCGTCGTCATCACCGCCTACTCCTCGATCGAGAGCGCCATCGACGCCATGCGCGAGGGCGCCTTCCACTACATCCCCAAGCCGTTCAAGAACGAAGAGGTGCTGCTCACCATCCGCAAGGGGCTGGAGCAGCGCCGGCTGGCGACCGAGAACCGCGACCTCCGCCAGCAGCTCAGGCAGCGCTTCGGTCTCGACAACCTGGTCGGCAAGAGCAAGCCGATGCAGCAGGTCTACGACCTCATCCAACTCGCCGCGCCGGCGAAGAGCAACATCCTCATCTTGGGCGAGAGCGGCACCGGCAAGGAGCTGGTGGCGAAGGCCATCCACCACCACTCCCGGCGGGCCGACGGACCGTTCGTCACCGTCAACTCGGGATCGATGCCGGCGGACCTCCTGGAGAGCAACCTCTTCGGCCACGTCAAGGGCGCGTTCACCGGCGCCATCGCCAGCAAGAAGGGCCTCTTCGAGCTGGCGACCGGCGGCTCGATCTTCTTCGACGAGATCGGCAACATCCCGCTCGACACCCAGGCGAAGCTCCTGCGCGTCATCCAGGAGAAGGAGTTCATGCGCCTGGGGGGGATCGAGACGCTCAAGGCCGACGTGCGGATCATCGCCGCCACCAACGCGGACTTGGAAGCGACGGTGGCGCAGGGGCAGTTCCGGGAAGACCTCTACTATCGCCTGAACGTCATCACCGTGGCCCTGCCGCCGCTCAGGAAGCGCAGCGAGGACATCCCGCTCCTGGCCCAGCACTTCCTCGCCTACTACGCGCGGGAGAACGACAAACCGATGACGGAGATCGCGCCGCGGGCGATGGAACTCTTGCTGGACTATCATTGGCCCGGCAACGTGCGCGAGCTGGAGAACGTCATCGAGCGCGCGGTGGTGCTGTCGACCGGCTCCGTCCTCGGGGTCGACCTCCTGTCCAGCGCCGTGCGGCACCCGGAGGCGATGGCCATGCCGCCGGCGAGCCTGGCGTCCACCGGCATCGCCTTCCGCGACGCCGTCACGGAGTACGAGCGCCATCTCATCATCAAGGCGCTGCAGTCCTCCGGCGGGGTGCAGAAGCGGGCGGCGGAGCTGCTGCAGGTCAAGCCCACCACGCTCCACGAGATGATGAAGCGGCTGAACATCTCGTCAGAGAGCGTCGTCTCCTCCTGAAGGGAGCGCCTGGGTCTTTGTCGGTAACCCCGAAACGGGGTGAGGAGAGGGGTTCGAAGATGTCGCGTCGTTTCGTGATTGTGCTGGCCGCGCTGGCCTCTGTGGCGCTGCTCGTTCCTGCTTACTCTGCCGCGGAGGCCCCGGCGAAGGGGGTGACGGCCGCCCCCCCGGCTCCGGCCGCAGCGCCGCGACTCGTGGCGCCGCTCTCGGCCGGCGAGCTCCCCGAGCTGCCGCCCGTCGACCCGGCGGTGCCCACTTCGGAATCGGCGCTCGGCTATCCGCTGGGGACGCGCTTCACCCATTGGGACCGCATCGTCGCCTACCTCCAGAGCCTCGCCGCGGCGTCCAACCGGGTGAAGATGTGGGAGTACGGCCAGACCTACGAGGGGCGGCCGTTGAAGCTCGTCGCCTTCGCCTCTTCCGAGAACCTCGCCCGCCTCGACGCGATTCGCGAGGAGAGGCTCCGCCTGGCCGATCCCGCCGCCCTCTCGCACGAAGAGCGCGAGCGCCTGGTCGCGCACCTGCCGGTGGTGGTCTGGCTCGCCTACGGGGTCCACGGCAACGAGGCCTCCTCCTCGGAGGCGGCGATGGCCGTGGCCTACCTGCTGGCGGCGGGCCAGGGCGACATCCCCGGCCTGCTCAAGAACATGATCGTCCTCGTCGATCCGCTGTCGAACCCCGACGGGCGCGAGCGCTACGTCCACTCCTTCGAGGAGAGGCGGGGGGCCGATCCCAACCCGCGCGCCACCGCGGCGGAGCACTGGGAGCCCTGGCCGGGAGGGCGCCAGAACCACTACCTGATCGACCTCAACCGCGACTGGGCATGGGCGAGCCAGGAGGAGAGCCGCTCCCGCCTCGCCGCCTATCGCGCCTGGGAGCCGCAGGTCTACGTCGACTTCCACGAGATGGCCTCGGAGTCGAGCTACTTCTTCCCCCCCGCGGCGGAGCCCATCAACCCCCGGATCGACCATCGCATCCTCCCCTGGCTGGAGACCTTCGGACGCGCCAACGCGGCGGCCTTCGACCATCAGGGGTGGGTCTACTACAAGGCCGAGAGCTACGACCTCTTCTATCCCGGCTACGGCGACTCCTACCCCAGCCTGCGGGGCGCCGTCGGCATGACCTACGAGATGGCCGGCGGCGGGCGCGGCGGCCTCGCGCTCACCCTTCCCGACGGCACCCTCCTGACGCTCGCCGACCGCGTCGCCCATCACCTGACCACCTCGCTCGCCACCCTGCGAACGGCGGCTGCCAACGGCCGGCGCCTGCTCGCCGACTTCACCGCCAATCGCGCCGGCACCCCTCCCGAGTCGACGAAGAGCTACCTGTGGCCGGCCGACCGCCCGGAGTCGCGGGCGCTGGCCGATCTCCTCAATCGCCACGGCGTGCGGGTCCGCCAGCTCGGGGAGAGCGCCACGCTCAAGGCGCGCCGGCTGGTCAGCGGAGCAAAAGCAGGCAAGGGCGCCAAGGTGGAAGAGGAGCGCCGCTTCGCCGCCGGCACCTACGTCGTGTCGACGGCGCAGCCGCTGGGCAACCTCGTCCAGGCGCTCCTCGACCTCGACTCGCCGATGTCCGAGGCCTTCCTCGATCGCCAGCGCCAGCGCCTGGAGCAGAACCTGAACCACGAGTTCTACGACATCACGGCCTGGTCGCTGCCCCTGGCGTTCAACTGCGAAGCCTGGGTGATGGCGGGGGAGCCGGCGGACGCCGCGCCCGTCCCGGCGGCGCGCGGCGAGGTGCGCGGCGCGGCCGGCCTCGGCGTCCTCGTGCGGCCGCAGGGCCTCGCCTCCTACCGCCTGGAGGCGGAGCTGCAAAAGCGCGGGATCCACCACCGGGTGGCGCTGACCGGCTTCGCGGCCGAGGGCGCCGACTACCCCTCGGGCACCCTCTTCGTGCCCCGGCACGGCAACCCCGCCGACCTCGACAAGGTCCTCGCTGGCCTGCTCGCCGAGGACGCCCTGACGGCGCAGGGGGTCGCCTCCTCCTATGACTGGAGCGGCCTCTCCGTCGGCTCGCAGGAGATGGCCGCCGTGCGTCCGGTCCGCGTCGGCCTGGTGAGCGGCGAGGGGGTGGACGCCACCGGCTTCGGCTTCCTCTGGTACCTCTTCGACCGCCAGCTGGGGCTCCGGCACGACCGGCTGCCGTTGCAGCGCCTGGGGCAGATCGAGCTCGCGGACTTCGACGCCCTGGTCTTCCCTGCCGGCGACTACGCCGACCACGTCTCCGAGAAGACGCGCGAGGCGTTGGACGCCTGGGTGAAGTCGGGCGGCGTGCTGGTCGCCATCGGCAGCGCCGTCAACTGGCTCCAAGACAGCAAGATGACGACGGTCAAGCGCTGGGAGCCGCCGAAGCCGGCGGACGATCCGGAGAGCGGCGAGGAGGAGCAGCAGGCCGCCGCCACGCCGGGGATCGCCGGCCGCGCCATCTTCACTCCCGGCGCGGCGCTCGCCACCCACATGCAGTCGCCACACCCGCTGACCCTCGGGCTCCCGGCACCGCCCGCCGTCCTCGTCGAGGGCTCGCTCGTCCTGCGGACGACCGGCGATCCGCAGAAGGACGTGCTCGTCGCCCTGAACGACCACCCGGTCGTCGCCGGCTTCGCATTTCCCGAGGCCGAGGAGCGCCTGTCCGGCGCCCTCCTCGTCGGCGAGGAGAGCCGCGGCAAGGGAAGCGTCGTCCTCTTCGCCCAGGACCCCGCCTTCCGCCTCTTCTGGAGGGCGACGACGCCGATCCTGCTGAACGCTATCCTCTACGGTCCGAGCACCGGGCTGGGGGCGCGGTAGGGCGTGACCCGGCGTGCGTCCAATCGGTTGACGGAAGCGATGAATCGCGTACTCGACGCGGTTGGGGTCGAGGTCGACGAGTTTACCCGGAGGGCTTCCCGCTTGGTGTTGGAGCAAGTGGAGTGGTGATCCGCAGTGGTAAGGGTCTCACCTCCAGCAGAGACCTCGGATTCCTCTAGACTGTACCCCGCATGACAGACGATCGGATGGGCGGCATCGCGCTGATCGCCGGAGCGGTCGGCGGCATCGTGACCATGAGCCTTCACCCCACGGGCCACGACCTCATGGCGCCCGGACACTTCGAGGCCGCGGCGCGCATGGTGGCCTTCGTGCACGCGCTCGCCATCGTGAGCCTGCCCATCCAGTTCCTGGGCGCGCTCGCCCTCTCCAATCGCCTGGCGGCGCCCAACCGCCTCGCGCTCGCCGCCCTCGTGGTATACGGCTTCGCACTGGCGGCGGTGATGTCGGCGGCGGCCGTCAGCGGCTTCGTAGCCCCCCGCCTGGCGCGGGAGATGCTCGCCTCGCCGACGACGGAAGGCTGGCACATCGCGGCGGACTACAACTTCTTCTTGAACCAGGCCTTCGCCATGCTCTACGCGGTGGCGTCGTCGACGGCGATCGTGCTCTGGTCGGCGGCGATCACGCGGGGCGGGCAGCTCGCCAGGGGCGTGGGGATCTACGGCCTGCTGCTCGGGCCTCTGACGATCCTCGTCGTCGGCTCAGGCCATCTGCGGCTCGGCGTGCATGGGTTTGGGATGGTCGTCTTGACGCAGGCGGTTTGGTTCATCGTGGTGGGGGTGCTGCTGTTGAGACGGCAGAAAGACGCGCCTGACCTATCCAGCAAGCAGGAGTCCTGAAGACCATCCGCAGTCGCCACTTAAGTAGATGTCGCACAGCAATGGAGGCGGAGCTGCCGGACGCCGTCTCGGGCTGACGGTTGAAGTGAAAGGAGGTTCGTTCGGATGAGACTCACCCCTCTCCTGCTCGGAGCCTGGCTGGTCCTGCTCCCGGCCTCCCCCTCTCCCGGCGCGCCACCGGACGCCGGGCCGGCGCCGCGCGCCGAGGGCGAAGGCCCGTTCCACCGGCTGATCCTGCGCGGCGCCACCCTGATCGATGGCACCGGTGCGCCGCCCATCGGACCGGTGGACATCGTCATCGCGGGCAACCGCATCGCCAGCGTGGAGAGCGTGGGCAACCCCGGGGCGCCCATCGATCCGGAGGCGCGGCCCAAGGCCGCCGCGGGCGACCGGGAGCTGGACCTCGCGGGGATGTACGTCCTGCCCGGCTTCATCGACCTGTACGGGCATCTCGGCGAGCCCCTCGACTACGTCGCCAAGCTGTGGCTGGCGCACGGCGTCACCACGGTCCGGGAGCCCCTCTGCCTCGGCGGCATGAAAGCCTGCCTGGAGCTCAAGGGGAAGAGCGACCGGAACGAGATCGCCGCGCCGCGCATCGAGCCCTACCTCTATTTCGGCCAGGGGCGCGACGAGGTCCCCTTCCGCGACGCCGGGGACGCCCGCAAGTGGATCGCGGAGGCGGCCCGGCAGGGCGCCCCCGGCATCGGCTTCTGGCAGGGCGAGCGCCCCGACGTCCTGGCCGCGGCCCTCGACGAGGCCGGCCGGCGGGGGCTGCGCACCGCCTGCCATCTCGCGCCGAAGTACGCCGCGCGCGTCGACGCGCTGGACGTGGCGAGATGGGGGCTCGGCCTCCTGGAGCACTGGTATGGCGTGCCGGAGGCCTTGCTCACCGACCGCGCGCTCCTCGACTACCCTCCCGACTACAACGACAGCGACGAGCAGCAGCGCTTCGCCCAGGCGGGCCGGCTCTGGCGGCAGGCCGCTCCCCCGGGGAGCGCGCGCTGGAACGCCGTGATCGACGAGTTGGCCGGCCGCCGGCTGGCCATGGTCCCGACCCTGGTGCTCTACGAGGCCCCCCGCGACCTGATGCGGGTCAGCCGGGCCGAGTGGCACGAGCAGTACACCCTGCCGTCGCTCTGGGACGCCTTCACCCCCAACCGCGCGGCCCACGCCGCGCCCTGGTTCTACTGGACGACGGAGGACGAGGTCGCGTGGCGGGACAACTACCGACTCTGGATGACCTTCCTGAACGACTACAAGAACCGCGGCGGCCGGGTCGCCGTGGGCTCGGACTCCGGGTTCATGTACAACCTCTACGGCTTCGGCTACGTGCGGGAAATGGAGCTGCTGCGCGAAGCGGGATTCCAGCCGCTGGAGGTGATCCGCGCCGCCACGCTGGTGGGAGCCGAGGCGCTGGGCCGGGGCGCGGAGCTGGGCACGGTTGAGCCGGGCAAGCTGGCCGACCTGGTGATCGTGGCGGAGAACCCGCTCCAGAACCTCAAGGTCCTCTATGGCACCGGCGCCCTCAAGCTCGACCGCGACAACCGGCCGGTCCGGGTGGGAGGTGTCCGCTACACACTCAAAAATGGCATACTTTACGATGCTAAGCAGCTTCTAGCCGATGTCCGCAAGATGGTGGCGGCGGCCAAGGCGAAGGACGGCCGGCGGCTCCTGCCACCGGGGATGACGGAGGATCCCGCGGCTCCGCCGCGCCCGTAGCGCGAGAGGAGGCTCACCATGAAAGCTCTGCTCAGGTTCCTTCCCGCCGCGCTTGCATTGCTGTTCGCCGCCACGGCGGCCCACACCGGGCAGGCGCTCCCCGGCCCCGGTCTCGCCTCCCTCCCTGAGGCCTATCCGGCGGTGCGCGAGTTCCGGGAAGCGGCGATCTCGCCGGACGGGGCACAAGTCGCGTGGGTCGAAGCGCTGCCGGAGGGGGGCTCGGCGATCTACCTGGCGGCGGTCGGGTCCCCGGGCGCGCGGCGACGGGTCACCGACGATGTCGCCGGCGGCACGGCCCAC
>Ga0209626_1000076_pt1 | contig 22553 bp, 23 predicted proteins | sample JacPinW_OM1H0_M2_FD_187962 | JGI IMG/M metagenome (GOLD analysis project Ga0209626, IMG submission 187962) | Forest soil microbial communities from Algoma, Ontario, Canada - Jack Pine, Ontario site 1_JW_OM1H0_M2 (SPAdes) (version 2) | ecosystem: Environmental > Terrestrial > Soil > Boreal... | reverse complement strand
CAAGGAGCGCGCCGAGCACATCATGCTGATTGACCTCGAGCGCAATGATCTCGGGCGCGTGTGCGAGCCGGGTACGGTGCGCGTGGACGAGTTCATGACCATCGAGTCCTACACCCACGTGCATCACATCGTGTCGAACGTGACTGGCGAGCTCAAGGGCGAAGTCACGCCCATCGGCGCGTTACGCGCGGTGTTTCCGGGCGGGACCATCACCGGCTGCCCGAAATTCCGCTGCATGCAGATCATCGCGGAGCTCGAAGGGGCAGGGCGCGGTGCGTACACCGGCTCGCTCGGCTACCTCACGCGCGACGGCCGCCTCGATCTCAACATCCTCATTCGCACCATGACCCTGAGTGCGCAGCATCTTACTTTCCGGGCCGGCGCCGGCATCGTCGCGGACTCCGATCCCGAGCGCGAGCTCGAGGAGACGCGCGCCAAGGCACGCGGGCTGCTGGCGGCCCTGGGAGCCCCCGAGTGACGCCCGCCGGTGTCCCGGAGCTGGTGTGGGTGAACGGCCGCGCGGCCGGGGAAGTGTCCGCGCTCGAGCGCGGCCTTCACTTTGGCGACGGTCTCTTTGAGACCCTCGCATGCGTCGGCGGTCGCGCGCGCTTTCTCGAGCTGCATCTGCGGCGGCTCGCGGCGGGCTGCACGCGCCTGGGGATCGAGGCTCCCGCAGCGGCGACTGTGCGCGCCGAGGTGCAGCAGCTCGCCGCGCCGTGCGCACGCGCCATCATCAAGGTACTGCTCACGCGCGGCGCGGCCACGGCACGCGGCTATGCGGTCACGGGATTCGAGCAGCCGACCCGCGTCTCGCTGCGCTACGCCTGGCCGGCGGAAGACTCCGGCCTGGCGCGCGAGGGCGTGCGGGTGCGGATCGCCGCTCTGCGGCTCGCTGAGAGCCCGGCGCTGGCGGGCCTGAAGCATTGCAATCGCCTGGAGCAGGTGTTGGCGCGCCGGGAGTGGAGCGATAGCGGGATCGCCGAGGCGCTCATGTTCAGCGGCTCCGGAGCTCTCATCTCGGGCACCATGAGCAACGTGTTCATGGTGCGGGACGCGAAGCTGTATACGCCGCGCGTGGATCGCTGCGGAGTGGCGGGCATCATGCGCCACGTAGTACTGGCGGCGGCAGCGGACGCCGGAATCGCGGCCGAGGAGCGCGTGCTCGACTCACAGGAGCTGCTGAGCGCCCAGGAGGTGTTTCTGACCAACGCCCTGATGGGCGTCCGCCCGGTGCGTGAGCTCGATGGCCGGCCGCTGTCGCCCGGACCGCTGACGCGCCGCCTGCAGGAGCGACTCGCGCCGCTGCTTGAGGCGCGCGATGGCTAGTGGCACGCGTTCCGGACGGCGCCGGCGGCGCGCCCTGTCAGCCGCCCTGGGTGTGCTGCTGCTGCTGGCGCTCGCGGGCGCGGGCGGATACTTCTGGATGCGGAGTCAGTTCCAGGCGCCGGGACCGGCGGCGGCGCCCTCGCGCATCGAGGTCGAGCCCGGCGCGAGTGTACGCAGCGTCCTAGGCCGGCTCGAGGCGGCGGGCGCGGTGCGCCATGCGCGCGCCGTAGAGGTCTATCTGCGCCTGCGCGGCCGTGAGCCGCGCGTGCTGGCGGGCACGTACGAGATAGCGCCGCACGCCAGCCCCGGGGAGATCATCGCGCTCTTCGAGCAGGGCAAAGTCGTCCTGGAGCAGCTCACGGTCGTCGAAGGATCGACGTTCGGGGAGTTTGTGGAGGCGCTCGATCAACATCCCTACGTGCTGCATACCCTGCACGGCAAGGGCCCTGCCGAGGTCATGTCCGCGCTGGGACACCCGGGTGTGCACGCCGAAGGAGAGTTCTTCCCGGACACCTATCGCTTCGCAGCAAACACTGCCGATGTCGCCATCCTCGGACTCGCCTACGACAGCATGCAACGGGCGCTCGCTGCGGCCTGGGCGCAGCGCAGCGCCGAGCTGCCGTTCGACACGCCGTACCAGGCGTTGATCCTCGCCTCCATGGTCGAGAAGGAAGCCGCGCTCAAGAGCGAGCGGGCGCGGATCGCCGGAGTTTTTGTCAACCGACTGCGCAAGCGCATGCGCCTGCAGTCCGACCCGACGGTGATCTACGGACTGGGTGAGAGGTACGACGGCTCGATACACACGCGTGACCTGCTCAAGGACACGCCTTACAACACCTACACCCGCGAGGGCCTGCCACCGACGCCGGTCGCGTTGCCCGGCCGCGAGTCGGTGCTGGCGGCGGTGCGGCCGGAGCAGACCGACGCGCTGTATTTCGTGGCGACCGGGCTCGGCGATGGCGCCCATCACTTCTCCAGGAGCCTGGAAGAGCATAATTCCGCAGTGAAGGCCTATCTCGCACGGCTGCGCAGCCAGGAACGCGGCGCGCTCCACAAGCCCGTTGCGGTACGTCCATGACCACGCGCGCGCCCGCGAGCCCGGGTAAGCTCATCACGCTGGAGGGCATCGAGGGCGCCGGAAAATCCACGCTCGCGCAGTTCATGAGCGCCTGGCTCGGGCGCCACGGCATTACGGTGCGCCTGACGCGCGAGCCCGGTGGCACCCCGCTCGCGGAGCGGGTGCGGCAGATCGTGCTGGAGCGCGACGCGGAGCCCGTGTCGCCGCTCACCGAGACCCTGCTCATGTTCGCCGCGCGCGCCCTGCATGTGCAGAACGTCATCCGCCCGACCCTGGCGCGCGGGGAGTGGGTGGTGTGCGATCGCTTCACCGACGCCACGCGGGCCTACCAGGGGAGCGGGCGCGGAGTGGACGCGGCTCTGATCGATGCGCTCGCCCTGGCCGTGCACGGTGATCTCAAGCCCGACTGCACGCTGTTGCTCGATCTGCCGGTGAGCGTGGGCCTCGCCCGGGCACGCGCCCGGCCGGGCGCCAGCGCGGATCGCTTCGAGGCGGAGACCGTGGGGTTCTTCGAGAAGGTACGCGCGGGTTACCTCGCGCTGGCGCGCCGCGAGCCGCAGCGTTTCCGGATCATCGATGCCGCAGCGCCCCTGGCCGAGGTCGAGCAGCGCATCGCGGAGGCGCTCGGGGAGCTGCAACCGCGGGAGCTGCGGGTGTGAGCAGCCCGGGTGACGCTATGCCTGCGGTGCCCCGGGTGGAGGGCGCGACTCCCGTGCCACCGTGGACGGCTGCGCAAAGGGTCACCCTGACCGCCGCCTTCAGGGCAGGGCGCTTCCCGCACGCCCTGCTGATCCACGAAGCCCCGGGTGCCGGCGGGGAGTGGCTCGCGACCTGGGCGGCACAGCTGGTGCTATGCCAGCACAGCGCACAGGCGCCGTGTGGGGCCTGCGCGGCCTGCCGGCGAGTCTGGGCGCGGCAACACCCGGACCTCGCCTGGCTCCGCACTGCCGAGGACTCCCAGCAGATCCGCATCGAGCAGGTGCGCGATCTCGCGGCCGACCTCGCGCTCACCAGCCACGCCGGTGGCTACAAGGTCGGTATCGTCACACCGGCGGAAGCGCTCAACCGCTTTGCGGCCAATGCGCTCCTCAAAACGCTCGAAGAGCCCCCATCCCGGACGCTGCTGGTGCTGGTGACCACCCAGCCCTCGCGCCTGCCGCCCACGGTGCTCAGCCGCTGCCAGCGGCTGCCGGTACGGGCGCCGTCCCGGGCCGAGGGCGTGGCCTGGCTGACGGCGCTGCGGGGCAGCGGTGACTGGAACAGCGCGCTCGATGTGCTGGGAGAGGCTCCGATGCTCGCCGCGCGTGCCGAGCCCCTGGAGCTGGCGCAGATCGCGGCCGACGCGCGCGCCACGCTCGATGCGCTGGCGAGCGGCAGTGCGGACCCGGTAGCCGCGGCGGAGCGCTGGGCGCGCGCAGAGTTGCCGTTGCGCCTGCGGTGCTTTGAGAATTGGCTCACAGAACATATCCGCCGCCGCGAGCGGGACGGGGCCTTTTTGACAGAAGTGCGGGCTGCCCCCTACTTGTCAGCGGGCGATGCGTTCTTGAATATACGCGAGCTGTTCGGGCTGCTGGACGAAGTGCGGGACTTCCGCGCTACGCTGGACGTACCGTTGAACCGCGGCCTGGCACTCGAGGCTCTTTTCAGGCGACTCGCGCCCGCAGAACGGGCGCCGTGAGGACAGAAGTTTGAGAGCGGGGAACAAACCGGGTCTGCTGACCCTCACCATCAAGGACAAGAGCGCCCTGTATCTTGCCTACATGCCGTTCGTGAAGAACGGCGGTCTCTTCATTCCCACCAACAGCAATTACCGTCTGGGCGATGAGGTGTTCATGCTCCTGAACCTCATGGGCGAGGACGAGAAGCTCCCGGTGGCAGGGCGGGTCATCTGGCTCACGCCCAAGGGCGCCCAGGGCAATCAGGGCAAGCGCACCGCCGGTATCGGCGTGCAGTTCAGCGAGCAGGACCGCGGCCAGACGCAGAAGAAAATCGAGACCTATCTCGCCGGCGCGCTTTCAGGGGACAAGGCGACGCACACCATGTAGGCGGCGCGCGCGGGCGCGCGCGCCTTAAGGTTTGTCCGCCGAGCCGCCGCGCACCAGCTGCAGCCCTTCATTGCTGCTCACCCCCCCGGTGAGGACGTACGCATCGAATCCACGCTCCACCAGGATATAGGCGGCGGCGGAACTGCGCCGGCCGGTATCGCAATACACGATGTAGGGCGTGTTGCGGTCGAGCGTCGCGAGCTTCAGGCGGATCAGATAGAGCGGCACGTTGAGCGCGCCCTCGATGGTCAGGGTTTGATGCTCGCTCGGCAGTCGGACGTCGAGCCAGCGGCCGCCACGGGCGATGATGGCGCGCGCCTCCTCGGGTGAAACCCACTGCAGGAGCGGTGCGTTCATCAGTTCGCGAAAGTCCGCCTTGTTGAGGCGCATCAGCACCCCATCGGTGGTCATGGTGACGGTGGCGTTGCGCTTGGCTTCCGCGATCAGGGCCTCCTCGCCGAAACTGTCGCCCACGCCGAGCTCGGCAAGCTTGATGCCGTCGCGGCTCAGGGGAGTCTCGCGGGTCACGGCGCACTTGCCGTTGACGATGATGTAGAAATAGTCGCCTTCATCGCCCTGCTTGATCACCACCTCGCCGCTGCGACAGGGCACGCGCTGCAACCGCTGAAAGATCGCCTGGATGTTGGTCGGCGGAATGCGGTGAAAGGCGTTGGTCTGCAGCAGCGTCGTCATCCAGTCATCCGAGCCCACGCTCTGCAGCTGCGCCTGCAGCTCCGCGACCTCGTAAGTGCCGGTCTGATCCCAGGTGATCATGACGTCCAGCAGATCGCTTTCGATGGACAGGAAGCTGATGTCTTCCACCGCCCGGACCGTGACGCGGCGTGGCAGCTTCGGATACAGCGGGTTGCGAGCCTCGGGCGTGCCGCTACGCACAAGCGCGATGTTGCGGTCGTTCTCGTTCACTTCCACGCTGCCGCTGACCAGCCACACGGTGCGCTTGTCGGTGTCTCCCTGGCTGAACAGCACCCGCCCCGCCGACAAGGTGCGCACACTCACTTTCTTGGCGAGCGCAGCCAGGTTCTCGCGCTTCATCGCATCGAGCGGCGCGAAATTCTTGAGCAATTGAACCGACGCTACCTGCTCTTCGGCCATTTCTGCCTGGTGCCTGGCGTGCGTGGAAGCACTGGAAAACAACGCCACACCACGCCGCCGCCCGTCGCGGCGCTGTGACGGTCGGATGGTAGCACAGGCCTTTGTGCTCCCCGTCAGGTGGGCTCAGGGCTTGGCGCCGCTCTCGATCGACGGCCAGCCACGGTCGGGTTGGAAACGCTCCCCGTAGCGCGCGGCAAGCTCGGTGAGCCGCGCCACCACGGCCGGGACGCCGCGTGCACGCGCGTAGGTGAGAGGACCGCCGCGGAAGGGTGCAAAGCCGGTACCGAACAGCACCGCGGCGTCCACGAGGTCAGGATCCTCCACCACGCGCTCGCGCAGGCACGCCACGCACTCGTTTACCAGAATGAGGATCAGGCGGTCGATCAGATCCGGCGGCGCCGCGGCGGCGGGCGCCGCGGGTTTGACCGCCTTGCCGTCCTGCCAGGCATAGAACCCTGCGCCGCTCTTGCGGCCGAGTTTTTTCGCGGCCAGCAGCTCGCGCAGCCGCGGCACTTCGGAACCCGGGCGGCCGAGTCCGCGTGCGATGATCTCGCCCACGTGAGCGGCGACATCGAGTCCCACGACGTCGACGAGCTCGATCGGACCTACCGGCATGCCGAAGCTCACCGCCGCCGCGTCGATCACCGTGAGCGGTACGCCTTCCCCGGCTGCCAGCATGGCCTCATGCATGTAGGGGGTGAGCACGCGGTTGACCATGAAGCCCGGTGCACTGCGGCACGGCAGGGGCAGCTTGTCGATGCGGCGCGCAAAGCCGGTCGCGGCCTGCACCGCGGCCGGGTCGGTGCGATCCGCGTGCACGATCTCGATGAGAGGCATCTGCGGCACCGGGTTGAAGAAGTGCAACCCGACGAGGCGCTCGGGGCGGGCGAGCTTCGCCGCCAGCGGCTCCAGCATGAGACTGGAGGTATTGGTCGCCAGCAGCGCCCCCGGCTTCATGCGCGGCTCGAGCTGCGCGTACAGCGCCTGCTTGGCCTCGAGGTTCTCGAAGATGGCCTCGATGACCACGTCGGCGCCGGGCACGCCCTCGCCGCCGACGTCCGCGCTGAGCCGCGCGCGGGCGGCGGCGTTCTTCGCCGGATCGCGCTCGCGCTTGTCGAACAGCTCCTGCGCTCGCTTCAGCGCCGGCTGCAGGTACTCGATGGCGCGATCCTGCAGCGTGACCTGGAACCCGCGCAGCGCCGCCCAGGCCGCGATGTCCCCGCCCATGACCCCGGCGCCCACCACATGCACGTGCCTGATGTCGGCTGCGCTTTTTCCGCCCGCGCTTTTCAGGCGATCCTGCAGCAGGAACACGCGCACGAGGTTGCGTGAGGTTTCCGTGGTGAACAGGTGCGCGATCGAGCGGGCTTCGGCCTCGAACGCCTGTGGCCCGTGTGCGCCGAACCGCGCCCACAGGTCAATGATGGCGTAGGGGGCCGGGTAGTGCTCGCGGGGCGCGCGCCCGGCAACCTTACGCGTGAGCGAATGCCTCACCAGCGGCCGCAGCGGCGCGCTGCTCAGCAGGCGCTCCTGCCACGGCGCCCGGCGCGGCGCGGGCGCCGCGAGCAGCATCTCGCGCGCCGCGCTGCGCAGCTCAGCCTCCGGAACCAGCCGATCGATGAGTCCCAGACGCAGCGCCTTCTCGGCGCGCACCGGCTTGCCGCTCAGCATCAGTTCCATGGCCGGACGAACCCCGGCCACACGCACGGTGCGCACCGTACCTCCGAACCCCGGATGAATGCCCAGCAGCACCTCCGGCAATCCGAGCGACAGCCGCTCAGCGGCGACCGCCACGCGGTAACGGCAGGCGAGCGCGAGCTCCAATCCCCCGCCGAGGGCAAAGCCGTGAATCGCCGCCACGGTCGGACAGGGCAGCGCTGCGAGGCGATTGAGCACCTGCTGGCCGCGGCGAATGAGCTCGTAGCCGCTGGCGGCGTCGGTGATGCCGGTGAATTCCTTGATATCCGCGCCCGCGACGAAGCCGCTCTTCTTGGCGGAAATCACCACCACCCCGCGCGGCAGATCCTTCTCGAGCGTTGCGAGCAGCGCATCGAGCTCGCCGAGCACGCCGCCCGAGAGCACGTTGGCCGAGCTGCCGGGCTTGTCGATCGTCAGCCAGGCGCTACCGTCGGAATCACGCTCCAGCTTCCAGGATCCGGTCGCCGTGTCGTTCATGTGCGCCCCTGTTGACTGATGTCAGGCCGCCGAGACCGCGCGCGCCGGGGCGCTGGCGCGGACCTGGAAATCACACACCAGCGGGCGATGATCCGAGAAACGCACGTCCGGCACACGGAAGTCCGTGACCTCGATGCCTTCGCTCACCAGGATGAAGTCGAGCTCGATGCGCGGCACGCGCGCTGGAAAGGAGGGCAGTCCTGCGGCATTGGCGCTGCGCAGACCCGCCGCGCGCATGAAAAGGTAGATCTCGTGCGTGCCCCAGAAGGTGTTGAAGTCACCCGCCACGATCACCGGCTTCGTCGCCTGCACGACCAGATCGTGCAGCGAGCGCAGCTGGTATTGCCGCTGCCGGAACTTGAGCGACAGGTGCACGAGGAACACGCACAGGTCTGACAGCTCCAGCTCGATGATCAGCCGCTTGATCCCGGTATCGAAGTAGTGGAAGCGCTCGCCGTGCACGTTCGGCGCGGACAGGAAGGCGTTGCCCTGCTTGCGCACGATGGGCATGAGCTGGTTGATCGAGCCGGCACCGTACTTGCACTGGAAGGTCGAATAATGGCCGAGCTGTCCGGCGATGTGCTCCGCCTGGTTGAGCATCCCGGTGCGGATCGAGCCGCTGTCCACTTCGACCAGCCCGACGACATCCGCACGCTCGGAACGGATGAACTCGGTGATGCCGCTCAGCACCTTGCGGTTGCTGCGCAGGTAACCCGCGCCCGGCACCGGCAGGTGAAAGGCGGGCCCGGTGCCGGTGGCGTAGCGGATGTTGTACACGAGCAGTCGCACTGTGGGAACTGACCTGGCAGGAGCGTCGCCGCGGGGTCCTCATTCTAGCCCGCGGCGCCGTGGCCTGCGGGAGAGGCGGGGGCTGCCGGCGCGCGAGTTTCCCCGCAAGCGCGCTTGTGCGAGACTCCCGCGGGTGTCGCAGAGCAATCCAGTCCGGATCTTCGTCACGCACGGCTGGGAGAACAGCGACGACTATCTGCGCGTATTTGAGTACCTGGAGAGCCAGCGGAATTTCTTCTACCGCAACTACGGCACGCCTGACCGGCGCCCGCAGGGCGACAAGGAAGCATTACGCGAGAATCTGCGCCAGCAGATCACACCGGCCGAAGCGATCATCGGCCTCTCGAGCCTCTACCAGGCGCATCAGGACCTGCTGCTCTTCCAGTTGCTGTACGCCCAGGCGAGTCACAAGCCCGTGATCCTCCTGAAGCCTTTCGGAGCGCCCCAGGAAGTACCCAAGGCGCTCCTGGATCTCGCCGACGAGGTCGTGGAGTGGGATGAGCGGGCGCTGGTGGACGCGATCCGCCGCCAGGCGCGTCACGAGGAAACGACGCGCTGGGATACGATCGAGTTCAAACTGGACTGAAGACCCTGCGCCTCCGCGGCGTACAGCGAGATCACCAGCGGCACACCGTTGCGCGGCTTGACCCGAGCGCCGCCGGAGCCGTTTGTGAGCGCGCCGGCGGAGCCATTCGTGAGTGCGGCGTCCAGCGCCTCGGCCATTGCCAGCGCCGTCTCTTCGCGCGCCAGGGCGGCAAACAGCCGCACCACGCTGCCGGCCACATCGTCGGCCTCCTGGTTTGACATCTTGCGTACCGTCGCGCGCACCGCGTCCTCGCCGCGCAGCGGGCGCCGGTGCGTGAGTGCGGCGTGACAGGCGCGAAACTCCTCGCGCAGCGCGTCGGGAAGCTCGTCGGCGTTCACCAGCGCGAGATGATTGCGATACGCGTCGGCGAGACGGTCCTTAATAGGGCCCGAGCGCGCGAGCGACAGCGCGGCGCCCTCAAACTGTTCCCAAGCAGTGTTCATCACTACCTCGGTGACGCCTCTTCCGCATCGGGGTTCGTCAGGACGGGGCCTGCACGGGCGCGGCGTCGGCTAGTTCTTGTTGTGCCGGTGGGGTCGGAATCTAAGCTCACTCAAGCGACTGCACGCGAAATATAGCTCACGCTCTAGAAAAAGAATATGCCGCGTGCTACGCGGAGCGCTGCACCAACTTGCGGTGCGCCGTGGACTTAGCAGTGGCTTCGCAGTCTCAGAGTCTCGAGTACTACATCAATACGGGATCGTATCTAGCGGATTGTTATCGATTAATTCGCCCAGCAGTACGCCGCCGTCTGGGTGCCGGTCGCAAACTGCTGCCCGGTCGAGTCGACGGAGAAGGAGGTGCATTGCGCGTCGCTGACCTGGCTCGTGCCGGCGACCGGGGTCGCCACAACCGAATAGGAGGGAGCCGCCGGGGGATTGGGGGCGCAGGCGACGGCAGCAGGCGAGCAGACGGTCAGAGAGTAGTAACCGTTGCCGACCGGAATGCCGAATGCGGTGTAACCCAGGTTCCCGGGCACGTTCGTATAAGCGGCGGGGTTGGTGCTGAGATAGCGCTCTTCCCGTGCGGCCAGGTCCAGTAGGGCGGTCTTCGCCTCGGTGCGGCGCGACTGGCGGATGTAGCTGATGTACGAGGGGATGGCTATGGCGAACAGGACGGAAGCGATGGCCACGACGATCATGAGCTCGATCAGGCTGAAGCCCCCCCGCGGGCGGGATGAGCGTGCTGCGGTTCGCAATTGCATAGTGCCTCTCTGTCTGGTCCTAGCGCAGTTCGATCCAGGTCAAACGGCGGCCCGTGGTATTCGCCGGCAGGTTCAGTCCCAGCGTGCCGCCGAGGATGTTGTTGCCGTTGGCGCCGGTGCCGGTCTGGACCTGGTTGGTTTCGTACACGAGGAAGCGCGTGCCGGCGGCGTTGCCGGTGATGAACGAGCTGCCGGTCGCGTTCGTCTGCATGGCGATCGCATTCGTGTCCGTGTACTTCGGATTGCTGTTGACCGCCGAATTGGCGGCCTCGCTCGGGGGCAGGAACACCTGGTTGAAGGCGGCTCCCGTCATGGCCGACAGCACGTAGGTGAAACCCGTGTCCGACTGGTTGGTGCACGAAGTAGGATTGTTGGTCGCCGGTACGATTGAGTTCACGGTCAGCGCCTGCGACACGAGTGCCGGGCTGTAAACGATCTGCTCCTGGGTGCCGGGCAGACTGATGTACCAGCCGAACTGCTTGTTGCTCGAGCAGGTCGACAGGGTCGCCCAGCAGATCGTCGCGTTGCTCGCGATGTCGCGGTTCTGCGTCGCGGCGTTGATGGTCACCGTCTGCGCCTGCAGGTTCGCCAGGGCCAGGGTGTAGGGCGAGGTAAGCCCCGTGTTTGTACGGGTCAGGCTGGCGTACTGCGCGCTGGAGAGACCGTTCCAGCCCGCGGGGTTGCCCGCTCCGGGGCCGAGCCTGCCGCCATCGGTGGCGCTGAGATTCCAGTCCCAGACGCCGTAGAGCGCCTGCGTGCCACTGGAGTAGATCGCGGGATTGGTGTTCGTAAGCGGAGTCTTCTGACCGGTTCCGAACAGCAGCATCAGAAACTGCTGCATGCCGGAACTGGGCGCGCCGGAGGCGGCCACGATCCCGGTGGTGATCGGCTGGCCGGCCGGTGTCTTGAACACGGGCCCCGGCGTGAGCGCCCAGTTCGCCTCACTGCTGCTCGTCAGGTCAAAGCGCCACAGGTTGCCCTGCAGGTCGCCTGCATACACGTAGTCGGTGATGTGGTCACCATCCAGGTCGACGGGTGAGGCGAAGGCGATGCCATTGGGGCTGGCGGCGCTGCCGGTGCGGGTGCTCAGGTAGTAGACCGTTTTCGCGGCCGTGGTCGGGTCGATGGTCATGACGAAGATGCCCGCATCGCCCGAGGTGCTGCCGTATCCGTTGCCGAAAATCACCGCCCACTTGCCGTCGTGCAGGCGGCGTATCTGCGGGGTGCCATAGGTGTTGCCGAGACTGCTGCCGCAGCCTGCCACGTTGGCGCAGGCGATGCTGGCGGAGGTCCACTCGCCGATCACCAGGCTGGCGGCATTGGCCTCCGCGAAGTTGCTGCTCGTCGGGTTGGTGGCATCCAGCGCGAAGATCGCGGAGCCGCCCGGCCCCAGACCGCCGACGACCCACGAGTGCCACGCGTTGCCGTAGAACAGGTCGCCCGTGCCGGGCGTGGCATCGACGAAGAAGTTGTGCCCGTACTGCGCGTTCGAGTAGTCCACATTGGCGGTCGCAGAGTGAATCTTCTGCACGATGGCGCCCGGCATGTATGCCAGCACTTCCTGGCCGTCGTTGCCGGTAGCGACGAAGTTGCCGTTCGCATCGTAAGAGCCGCTGCGGAACCCGTGCAACAGCCCGTCGTTCCCGCCAACGTACACGACGTTCATGCGGGTCTGCGTGGCCGTTACGTACGCGGCGTAGGTCTGCGCACTGGAACCTGCTTCCGGCATGGTGGCCGCCGAATTCAGCCGGTCGCTCCAGGTCGCCGTATAAGGCGCCACCGGAGGACCCACCCAGCTCGGGCTCGAATCGATGATGTCGCCCAGCACGTCGCTGCCGCGCGAGCGATACAGGCCGACGCCGGAGGGATTGATCTCGCAGCTGCGGTCTCCGCGCAGGTAGTTCAGGCGTTCGTAGTTAAAGTAGCCTGTGGTCGAGTTACAGGCGGTCGCCACATCGCCCAAATCAAGCACCGTCTGCTGAGCGGCGGTCAGATTGCTCCATTCGAAGGGAATGCCCGCACTGCCGTTCCACGACAGGATGACGCGGCTCGCCGGAGCCTGGGCTGGGATCACGCCGGCGGCGCCGGTGGTCGGGCAGGTACGCCCCGCGGCCACGCCCGTCAGCGCGCACGCCGCGTCCCAATTGGGCGTCGCGGCAATGATCACATTGCCGAAGCTGTCGAATCCAAGACCGCTCGCCGTGACGCGGCCGGTCCAGCCGCTCGGGTTGTAGTAGGCGAAGTAGGCCTGAGCGCCGGTCTCGAGCTTGGCGGACTGCTTTTCGCTGGCGCCCGCGCCGCTGGCCGCAGTGGTGGCCGGATCAGCCTTGAAGCACAGGATCTCGTGGATGTTGGTGCTGCCACCGGTGGAGCCGGCGAAGCCGAACAGGAAGTTGGCAGGTAGCGCTCCGTTCGAGGCGGTGATGCTCTGGCGCGTGATGACCGACTGATAAGAGCCACCGTTGATGCTGTAGGACAGGCTCAGCAGACCGTTCTGGGAGATCCTCAGCTGATAGAAAATCGGCGTCGCCGCGCCGCGGGTCAGCGCCAACTCGTTCGCAATCTGCGTGGCCGCGGGCAGCTCGACGTAAGCGTTCGGGATCGGCGCGTAGTCGTACAGCGGGACCTGCGGGTGTGAGCCGTCGACCTTATGGTCATTGGCGTCGACAGGGCGGCCGTTCACTTCGTCCCAGAGTACGCCTGCCGAGCAGGTGTCCCGCACGGCGTTCTGCTGCGTCGTCGAGCTGAAGCTGCTGGGGTAAACGGTGGGATAGTTGGCGTGCAGCCACGACCAGGCGATGTTGCCCGCGCCACGCAGGCCGATACGGCCGGGCTTGTAGCCGTACCCCAGCGCACTGTTGTCGCCGGTGGCCGAGTTCGTGCCGGCGTAACCGGCCATCAAGCTCGAGCCGTTCAGGAAGTTGCCGTACTCGTCGATTCCCAGACCCAGGTAAGCGCCGATCAACCCGTTGTACGGCTGGTTGGCGTTCGAGCAGGTGTAACCCAGGCTTCCACCCCAGGAGCCGAGGCCATTTCCGTCCCCCTTGGCGGTGCCGTCGATCGTGCTCGTATTCAGCTGACTGGCATCCATCAGGTAGAAGCTGATGCCGTCCGCACCGTCGCCGCCCGCCCCGCCGGAGTCCCCGAGATAGGTGATGGTCTTGAAAGTGACCGAGATGCCCTGACCGGTCGGGAAGGGCGTCGTCGACACGATGCCGCCGTTCTGGTGATAGCCGCCGGGGAAGCCGTTGGTGAAGCGCAGCGCACCCTTGCCGACCGGGTCGGGAAAGGTGCCGTTGAAGCCTCCCACCAGGGTTTCACCGTAGTAACTGTTCTTGATGGTCGTGCAACCGGGCACCTGGCCTCCGGTGCCGCCAGTGGGTACTACTCCGGTAGCGGATCCGGCGGTCAGACACGCGCCGTTAAAGAAGTACCAGCTGCCCGTGGTGCTCGCGCCGGTGAAGTCCTCACTGAGTGCCGCTTGCGCCTCGACGGCCAGCGGCGCGGCGAGGGCCACGAGCCCGGCCAACACGGTAATAAAGCTGTTGCGGTTGATCACAAACCACCTCTGTTAACGACGCCTTGCGCGACCTCGTAAGTACTCTCGACGACTGCGACCGTGCCGGCCGCGCTGCCATAACCGTAGGCATCAATCTGGTACGCCTCGCCGGCGCCATCGCCCGCAACGCCTCGGTCTGCGATGTAGAAGGCGGGCGCGGCGAAATAGGGCGGATCACCGTTCGTGCCGGCCACGCCGGGCACGCCCATGGTGGGGGGTATGTAGGTGACGCCAAGCGCCCACGGAAACGGAACCTGCACGATCAGCGAACCTGCTGGCAGGCCCGTGGCATTGGGCAGTGTCTGGTTGCAGATCTCCCCCTGCCCGAGATTCGCACTGAGCAGCGGCGCGGCGCAGGCAACCGCGCCGACGGCGGTGTTGTTGCCCTGAGTCAACCACCATTCGCCGTACTGTTGTGCGCTCACCGCGGCATGCAGCGCGCGGTCTTTCTCGCGCAGGTTGCCCGCGATCTTCTCCTGGGTGCCGAAGCTGCGGAACATGCTCAGCGCCAGGATGGTGACGATGAGAAGGAGCAGCAGGCTGGAAATGAGCGCCACGCCACGCTGTACCGCCGCCCGGGGTGAGGTATGCGCGTTCACGTGTGCACTCCTGCGCGCGCCATGACTTCGATGACGCGCTCGAAGATGATGGTGGCTGGCTGCCCCGGTTGGGCGGCCAGCGGATTGGTGAAAGTGAGCACGATCCTCACCGAGCTGATGTTGAGCCAGTCGTTGCCGTTGGGTCCCGCGAGAAGCATCTGGTTGGCCGTGAGGTACGTGTCGACGTTGTAGTCGACGACGGCGGGATTGCGCTTTACCCCGTAGTAGATCGTGAGCCCCTGCACGCCGGTGACGAGCGTCAGCGCGGGGTTGCCGTTCAGCGTGCATTGCAGCTGTCCGGGCACCGCGCCCGCAGGGGGTACGACGGTGAACACATTGGTGTAGGCCAGGGACGTGCCCACCGCGCCGGGGTTGGTGCTGCCGTCGCACAGGATCACGCCGTCTTGGCCGGCGGTCACATAGCGCACGCCGATGCTGTCAGGCACACCGGCGCCCTGGGTCCCCGCGAACGCCTGTCCCACCTGATAGGCGCCGGCGGCGGGCAGGGCGCTGGCTGGCGTCATGCCCAGAGGGTCGGGGAAGTACCCACCGGCCTGGATGACGTCGGTAAGGACCGTCATGGCAAAGCGCTGCTGGTCCTGCAGTTGCGAGAGCGACTGCTGGTTGGCGTAAGTGGCGCGCACGTTCTGCAGGATGGTCCCCAGGCCGGCCAGCAGGAACAGCGCGATGGCCACGGTGACCATGAGCTCGACCAGGGTGAAGCCGCGCTGCCCGCGCGCCATACGCCGGATCGTCGTTGAGTGAGGCGAGCTCATGGTTCCACGTACAGCGTGTAAGTCGGGAGCGCCAGGGCGACCGTTTCCTGACGATTGACCCCTACGGATCTCTCGTTCCAGCTGATCGTGATGGTGCAGCTGGGCGGGGCGTTCACGCCCGGGTTGGCAGGACAGCTGATGTTGGCCGTGGGATTCGGGAGCATGCCGGTCATGTTTGTGGTCCATCTGGCGAGGTCAAAGGCCGCGAGCGGCAGTGCCGCGCATTGAACCCCGAAACAGGCGGTGAGGTTCGTCAGGTCAGCCGTCGCCTGCACGGCAAGTGCCCCATCGCTGGAGGTGATGGCACCCGCCGCACTCAACGCGACGTTGAAGGGAAGAGCGGTGTTGGCCCAATACTGTCGATTGGAGTGCATCGCCGAGGCGAGGCTGGCAGCCTCGATTGCCGCCAGCGAGCGAAGACGAGCCGTGGTCGTGTTGGCGAGGGAAAGCGCCTGCATCTTGGCGATTCCCAGCATACCTACGCAGATCACGATGACGGCCACCATGACCTCGACCAGACTGAAGCCGCGCGAGCGGGCGTTGGCTGCTAGGCGTTTCATCAGCATGTCCCCGGGCTCTTGATGTGCGTCTGGGTACTCAGCGGGGTGGCGGGTGCGATGACCAGGCAGCGCGTCCAGGCCCCGTTGGCCGTCGAATCCTGCAAGGTGATGGTGGTGGTGAGAAACCCCGCCGCCGTCCTGGGAAAACCTTCGCGGTTGTACGTGATCGCGGTGACATTGTTACTGGCGTTGAAGGTGTCGGGGATTCGGCCCGTGAACGGGCTCTGCACGCGCAGCACGGTCTCACCGGCGTCGACGGTGCCATTCCCGTTCGGATCCGAGAACACGATCCAGCCGCCCGCCCAACCGGTGCCCCCGGTGCAGGCTGTGGTGTTCGTCGAAACGCACGTGGTGACCGTCTGGCCTTCCCTGATGGCTTCCGAGCGCGCGTACTGCAGATCCCCCAGAAGGCCGTTGACCTCCGCGGACATGCGGTAGGAGTTGGTGACGGAGCGATAGGAGGGCACCCCGATGGTCAGCAGGATGGCGACGATCGCCAGCACCACCATCAGTTCCGTGAGAGTAAAGCCCGTTTGCCGTTTCATGGGGCGGCAATGTACTGGAGGAGGGGCCCGGACAGACCGGCAGTGCGTCACATGTGCCGGGCCGATCCGACGGACGGCGCGTGCGGAGCTCTGGGCGGTCGGACGGGGGGCACATAACGCCCCGAAAACGGGGTCAGGGGTCGATGGCCTGCAAGGCTTCGATGAATCGATCCATGGCGTCGAGGGGGGTGTGCAGGTGAGGGGCCACGCGGATGCAGCTGCCACGGATGCCCACGTAAACGCCTCGCTCGGCGAACGCCCGCGCGAGATCAGGCCACAGGCTGCGCTGCGAGCTCAGCCCGACCATGTGAAGGCATCAAGTGCCGACGGGGGAGGGGTCCCGGCCGCGGCGATCTCTCGTGCCATGCGTGCGCTTTCGTCGACCGAGAGCGGGGCGCCCATGTATGGGACGGATCACGTGCGTGCAGCAACTCCCCGGCCGACCCGCGCTGCGCGCGCAGGTCGACCAGGGATCCACGTTGGCTCGGCGGGCGCCTAATCCTCGTCGAACGGGGGCGTCAGGCCGGTGAAGTCGCCGACCACCTTGGCGTCATAGGGACCATTGAGGCGGTTGAAGCCGTCTCCCGGGGTGTTGAGCGCTCCCTGCTGGAACACGATGTCCTTGCTGGGAGTGATCTCGATGACGCGATTGTTGAACTGGTCGCTGATGAGCGTGTTGCCATTGGCCAGGCGGACTGCGCGCGTCGGCAGCGGAGCGGAGTTGGTGCCGGACTCCGTGTCGGTGCGGTATTCCCAGACGACCGTGTCCGCGGCGTCGACCTCGACGATGCGATTGTTGTTCGCATCCGTGATCAGCGTATGCCCGTTGCGCAGCCGGCTGGCGAACGCCGCCCCGTTGACCGTGCCTGCCGCGGTGAACTGCCGCACGAGCTGCTTGCCGGTCGTCACTTCGATGACGCGGTTGTTGTTCTCGTCGGCAATCAGGACGTGACCGTTTTCCAGCAGCTCGGCGCTGTTCGGGTTGTTGAGCTGGTTGGCTCCCGCCCCGGACACGAGCGTCATGCCGTACTGCCAGACGATCTGGTGCTTGAGATTCACCAGGATGACGCGTGCGTTGGCCTGATCTGTGATGAGCACGTGCAGCCCCCGATGGCCGGGGAACTCGGACGTGACGAGGGCGTGGACCGGAGTGTTCAGCTCGTTGGGGCCGAAGCCGGCAACGCCTGCCTGGCCGTACTGCCACACGATGCGGCGGGCGGGGTTGACGATGAGCACTCGGTTGTCGGGGCAGCCGTTAACCGGGTCGGAGCAGCCGGGCAGCGGCGGGCTGGCCGGCGGGATGCCGGTTCCCGAAATCAGCGTAAAGTTTCCGAAGCGCTCGGCGTCGTTGGTCCCGACGATGCTGTGGGGACCGGGTTTATCCGAGCCGTTTCCGAACTGCCACAGGATGGCGTGCGTGCGCGGGTCGATCTCGATGACCCGGTTGTTGAACTGATCCGCGATGACGATGTTGCCCCGGTCGTTGAAATCGGCCGCCATCGCTTCCGACGCACCCAGCACAGCGGCCGGGAACGCGCACAGCAGGACGACGCGACGCCAGTCGCGCCCGAGTAGGCTGATCATGTGTGTCTCCAGAAGTTAATTATTGCGACGCTTGAGCCTGAACGCCGCCGCGTGTGAGTGGCGGCATCCCCTGCGGGTGGGTGGATGCAGCTCGGAGGGCGGTTCAGTGCCAGAGGCGCTGACCGTTCCCGCGTCTGTACGGTCCCGGTACGGCCCAGCCTTAGTTAGGACGGAGCGCCACTGCATGAACTGGTTTCGACTTCCGACACTGTTGTCCTGGTGCGTGTGTGTGTTGGCGCCCTGGGGATTCGCTCGTTGCCCGGCAGCCCAGGATCCCAGGCTTGCAGCTGCGATTCCCGCGATCCAGGAATCCGTTCGCAAGACCGGCGCGGACGTTGGCGTGGCGTTTCGCACTCTGGATGGCGGGGCGGAATGGCTGTTCCGCGCCGATGAGCCGTTCCACGCTGCCAGCACCATGAAGATTCCGGTCCTGATCGAGCTTTTCCACCAGAGGCAGCAGGGAAAGCTGACACTCGGCGATCCTCTGCCGGTGAAGAATGAATTCCGTAGCTTGGTGGATGGCTCGATCTACACGCTCGATCCCGGCGATGACTCGGAAACGGATTTGTACAAGGCTGTTGGACAGACGCGCACGCTGGCACAGCTTTGCGAGCTCATGATCACGGTCAGCAGCAACCTCGCAACAAATCTCCTGCTTGAAAAGCTCGGTGTCGACGCCATCCGCGGCACGGTTCATTCCCTGGGTGCGGACGGCATGAACGTCTTGCGCGGCGTCGAGGACACCAAGGCGTTTGAGCAAGGCCTGAATAACACCACGACCGCTCGTGGGCTTCTGCAGCTCTTCGACGCGATCGCTCGTGGGAAAGCCGTGGACCCGGAGTCCTCCCGGCATATGATCGAAATCCTCGCGCGTCAAAGCTTCAATGACGGCATTCCCGCCGGGCTTCCCGCAGGCACGCGCGTGGCGCACAAGACCGGCGAGATCACCAGGATTCACCACGATGCCGGGATCGTCTTTGCGCCCAGGCCATTTGTGCTGGTCATTCTGGTGCGCGGCCTCGCCGACACCAAGGACAGTGCAACGCTCATGGCGGATATCACCCGCCAGCTCTACCGCGCTACCCAATAGGAAGTTCTCGCACGAGCTTCGCGAGCGTGAGATTTGTCACACGCGGTGGGCGGTCCCCCAGGAGATCACCCCCATTTCACATAGCATCCGGGAACTTCACCGGATCAGCGTCACTCTTTTAAAAAGCCAGGGCGGCGGCGTGCATTACGCGGAGTCCGTCCACATCTTGGAGGCCAATGTTGTGAAGTGCATCCGCGGCCACAACGCCAAGAGATGGGCAAATATGACCTCCTATGATCTCACTCATCCTCACCATCTTCGGGGACATGGACTCAGCCGCCATCGCCGCGCTTACCGCCGCGCGGGACGACTGCCCGCGGCAGTATGAGTGCGGCGGCGTGGTTTATGAGGACTCAGAGCACCACTACCACGTGAGCGCCCCACTGACCTCCCACAAGCACTTCGGGCTGGATATTCCGCAGTACACTGAAGGTAAACCCGAAGGCTGGCGGATCGTGGCGGACTATCACACACACATTTGCTCTCGCCACAACCAGCTGTTCGCCAACTTTTTCTCCCCCGCTGACGCGATTGTGAACCAGGCCTTCCACACCGTGGGCTATATGCTCAGCCTCTGCGACGGCAACGTGAGACGTTATGACCCCTCGCAGGACGACCAGGATGATGAGGTCGTGCACTTCACCAGCGGGCGGGAGATCTACCTCACCTGCGGGCACATCTCCGGGTGGGTAGAGGTAGAAGACTTGTAACTCTTGGGCTCGTCTTCTGGGCCGGTCTGTCTTTCACGGCGTTCGACCTGAATCAGTGTTATTCCAACGCCCTCCAGCAGTTCGCGGCTGACGCAACCTACGCAGATTCGCACCCCGCAGAGTACGGAGGCTGTCCCTCAAGAGCGGTCGGCTAGCATCAGTCAGGCAGTCACCGGCACCGGGCGCGCTCAAAGCGCACCGGCCGCGTCATTCGCCGCTAGGCGAAATACACTCAGGAACGTGCCGACAGTTTTGAAACGGGTATGCAGTGGTCTCCGTCTAGTTGAGACGAATCGACTTGGACGCCCTGATCGCGTAGCGGAATCTGGTCCTTGTGACGGGCGAAATAGTCATCCGTGCAGAGAGTGTCTCCGGGTATGTACGTGTTAGTTGTTATGTCCCATCGTTTCCGTGGGTAGACCGTGACTCTTGTCATGAGACCGCTCGGGTGCGTTTGCCGCACGGGATCATCGCGCTAGCCTGTTGACTTGTCGAGGTCAGGCCGCGTCCGCCTCATCAGCCGTGCTGTCAATGCTTGCAGTGGGTAGGATGCGATGCTAGCAGTGCTAGCATCGTGGGCGATTCGAGGGTACCTACCGTGGCGCAGCTGATGGTCCGAAACCTGCCAGACGAGCTGGTTCGCGCGCTCAAGCAGCGAGCCGCCAAGCATAACCGCAGCGCCGAGCAGGAGCACCGTGAGATTCTGAAAGCCGCTCTAAAGGGTCCGCAACGGAAGCCGCTGGCCGAGGTGCTCGCTAGCATGCCGAACGTGGGCACGGACGCGGATTTCGTGCGCGAACAAGCCAACCGCAGGCGCTGACATGTAGACCTGGTCGATACCGATGTGATCAGCGAGGCCCGCAAGGGGGACCAGGGCAACGCGGGCGTGCGAGCATTCTTTTCCCGAGCTAGTCAGGAACGGGCCGAGCTTTACCTTTCGGCGGTAACGATCGGCGAGCTCCGACAAGGGGTCGAGCGAATTCGCCATCGTGGCGATAAGTCGCAGGCGCAAAGGCTCGAGCAATGGCTGCTGCGAGTAACGTCCGCATACGCAGATCGAATCCTTCCGCTTGACGAGGAGACAGCGCACATTTGGGGCCGTCTTCGCGTCCCCAATCCCGAGAATCCACTCGAGAAACAGATCGCTGCGACGGCGTTGATTCACGATCTTGAAGTCATTACACGCAATGTCGCCCATTTCGCGCCAACTGGAGTGCGCGTGAAAAATCCGTTTACCTGAGAGTGTTCGCAGCTGGCCCAGGCTAGTAGGGATGACTGTCTAGGCCAGCACGGGCATCCTTTCTAGTTCGCATAATGTATATTATGTTAACTCCATACTATATCCGAGGTCCCGCGGCATAAGAGATCGGAGCTCGCAAGGCTGCACTGCCGCCTCTTCGATCGTTACCGGATCCTGAGACTGGCGTATCGTGGCGCGCGACTGCTCACCGTCATGAGGAGGCAAACCATGAGCAAGGGTATGGACAGAAAGAAGGAAGCGAAGAAGAAGCCGGCAAAGTCTCCGCAGGAAAAACGCGCCGCGAAGCGGGAGAAGAAACAGAACCGAGGGTTTCAGGTCTGAGGTGTCTGCGGCCGTAGGCCCTCAGCCAAGGCCAGGCGATTGTCCCAAATTCACTTCATCTTGAAACGAAGTGAAGGGATACGCTCGCGCGCCGGAGGCTATTATAAACAATAGCTTACAGGATAAATCTGTGAGCTAGATTCACTTCGGCGGCCGAGTGTGGCGCACAGCCAACGCGACAGGGCTTCCTTGTCTGCCGGTACGCGTGAAATACTGCGTCTGCTTCGGTGTGTGTGATTCGGTCAATAGCTTAAGAACGATAATCCGGCGCTCACGCGGTCAATTCCCAGAGCCAAGTCATGGCGTTGATCTCGTCCGCTGGCGATCTAGGGAGGACTGACAGTGAGTTACGCGAACGCGTGTTGTGATGAGAGTGCATTCATAGCCCGCCGCTCCCGCGGCATCGCCCGAGTGGGGGGTGCGTGGGTGCTGGCGGCTTGTTGGTGCGCAGCGGCGCCCGCGCAGGCGCAGAGCGCGAGCGCACCGGCGCCCAAAGCCCCCGACAGCAGCCTGACCTGGAATGGCATCACGCTCTACGGCATTGTCGATGTGGGTCTGCAGTACCAGACCCATGGCGTGCCGATCAGCGATTATTTCCCGGCCGGGACCGAGTCGATCATCCAGAAGAACAGCAACGGCTCCATCACCGCAGTCACCCCGAGCAACCTCAGCCAGTCACGCATCGGACTGTCGGGCAATGAGCCCCTCACGGGGGACTGGTCGGGGGTGTTTCGCCTGGAGACCTTCTTCAACCCGCAGTCGGGCGACCTGAGCGACGCCTTGAAGTCCCAGGTCCTCAACAATGGCCGGGCGCTGAGCGCGCAGACCACCAATGTCGACAGCAGCGTGGCGGGTCAGCTGTTTGCCGGCGCCGCCTATGCGGGCTTCAGCTCCCCGACGGTGGGCACCTTTACCTTCGGACGCCATGTGACCTTGCTGGCCGATGGGGTGGCGAAGTACGACCCGCTGGCCGCCTCCAACGCGTTCTCGCTGATTGGGTTCTCCGGCACCACCGCGGGAGGTGGTGACACCGAGGACCGCCGCCTGGACCAGTCGGTGAAGTACACAGGCAAGTACGGGCCGATGCACCTGGGGGCGCTGTACCAGTTCAGCGGCGCCAGCGGCGGCGCCAACACCGCGGTGCAGGCGCAGATCGGCGCGGACTTCGCCGGCGGCTCGGTCGATGGGTATTACGCCAAGAAGAAGGACGCCATCGCCACCGCCGCAATGAG
>Ga0209626_1000075_pt1 | contig 22629 bp, 20 predicted proteins | sample JacPinW_OM1H0_M2_FD_187962 | JGI IMG/M metagenome (GOLD analysis project Ga0209626, IMG submission 187962) | Forest soil microbial communities from Algoma, Ontario, Canada - Jack Pine, Ontario site 1_JW_OM1H0_M2 (SPAdes) (version 2) | ecosystem: Environmental > Terrestrial > Soil > Boreal... | reverse complement strand
GATCAGGCCCGTAATGGTCTCGATGTTGCGCAGCATGTGCGCGCGCTCCACTTCCTCCGGAACGAACTGATAGTCGATCCAGCGCTGCCCGTGGCAGGCGACCTCGAAGCCACTGCGTGCGATCTCGGCAGCGACCTCAGGATTGCGTTCCAGTGCCATGCCAACCGCGTACACAGTGGCCGGTGCGCCCATGGTCTTCAGTAGTTGCAGGATTTCCCAGAATCCCACGCGACTACCGTACTCGAAATTGGATTCAACATTCAGATTGCGTGCGCCGGGCAGAGCCTCGACGGCACCAAGGTCGGTCAGCACCGACTCCGAGTGCGCGTCGCCGTGCAGCACGCAAGCCTCGCCGCCCTCTTCGTAGTTCAGCACCAGGGAGACGGCAATGCGGGCCTCGCCCGGCCAGTGGGGGTGGGGCGCGCGGGCACCGTAACCGATGAGGTCGCGGGGATACGGCTCATTGGGAGTCATCTTGGTTCCTGTGACGGGCTGGAGCCGCGCTCGGCCGCCATCCAGTCCATGTAGGCATGCAGTGCCGCGCGCATCGGCCGCGGCTTCCAGCCGGTCTCGCCGTTGAGGCGCGAAACATCGTAAGCACCCCACATGCCGTCCTTGAGGGTGGGGTCCTGCAGGATGTCGGCTTGCTCGGGGGGCACGATCTCGGCGCCAAAGCCGGGCACTTTTTCCGCCACCCATCCAACCATATCGCCGATGCTCGCGGTCGCACCGCAGGCGACGTTGTAGGTGCTGTAGCGAAGCCGCGGCGCCTGCAGCAGCGAGACAATCGCGCGCGCAACATCCTCAGCGTGAATGTAGTCGCCGACGGCATCGAGCGTATTGACGCGTACGCGCTTGATCCCGTCGAGCGCCATGCGGGCAATACGGTGAGGCACATGGTGCATGTTCCGGCTTGCCGTGACACGGTCCATCGGACCGTACACCGACGACGGCCGCACCGAAGCGGTCGACAGGCCGAAGAGGTCGCCATAGCGCTCGGTGATCAGCTCCGATGTCAGCTTCGAGATGCCGTATAGCCGCCGCGGCATGACGTAGCCGTCTTCGGGGAGCGGCTCGCCCGTACGATCCGGTCCGTGGTGCTTGTAGACGGCGCCGGAGCTGACGTAGATGAATCTCTTCAGATCCGGCAGCGTGCGCGCCCACTCGAGCGCCGCCACCGTCCCCATTACATTGACATCGATGATCCGATCGGGGTTCTCAGCTTCGGGCTCCCGCTTCGCTGCGGTCGCAGTGCCGCGCGAAATCGGCGTAATGGTCGCACCGTGGACGATGTGAGTGACGGCATGGCGGCCGAGAGCCGGACGCCAGGTCGCGGGTTCGGTCACATCGGCCACTACGACTGCGAGCCGCTCGGTGAACGGGGCGAAGTAGCGCTGGGCAGCGGCATCGAGGGGCGAAGCGTCCAGCACCACGAGGCGTGCTCTCGGATCGGCTTCGAGCCAATGACGGCCGAGCACGCTCATGACGAACCCCGTCGCACCCGTCACCAACAGCGTCATAAGAAGTCCCTCGAAAACCGCCTCAGAGAGGAAAATCCTCGAGCAGGCCCGTCAGGGCCCGCGTTCCCACCGCGAAGTCATCCAACGACATGGCCTCGTCCGGATTGTGACTGCCATTCTCATTGCGGACAAAGATCATGGCGCTCGGGATGCCGACCTTGGCGAACACGGCCGCGTCGTGACCCGCGCCGCTGGCCATTTCGAAGGGACGATCGAGCAGGCTCATGAGCCGCGCTCGCAGCCGGCTGTCCATCACCGCTGCAGGAGAATCGCTGGTCGCGCCGAGATCGATGCGGACGCGGTAGGCCGCACTGATCCGCTCCGCCGCCGCGCGTGCCTCGGCCGCAACTACGTCCATGGTCGTGTCGGAGAGGCTCCGCAGGTCGAGCACGAAGCGTGTTTCACCGGCGACCTTGCTCGGCCCGTGCATTGCGGGGTCGGTGAACAACTCCCCCGAGGTAAGAACCAAATCCTCGCCGGCCTCTTCTTGCTGCAGCCAGACGCTCTCCATGTGGTGAAGAAGGGCGACCGTGGCCGCGACGGCGTCGTGCCGGTAGGGACGGGCGGCGGCGCCCGAATGGGCATACTCGCCGATGCAGCGCGCATTGCGAAACCGCTTGCAGCCGCGTATGCCGCTCACGACGGCGGCGGGAAGTCCCCGGGCGACCAGCGTCGGACCCTGCTCGATGTGCAGCTCGAGGTATGCCCGGATGCCCGACGGATCGAGGAGGCGCCGCCGTGCCCGGATCGGCTGCGGATCAAAGCCCCGCTGTTTCAGAGTCGCCTCGAGGCTCTGGCCATTGTCGGATCTTGGAATCGAGAGGCAGGCGGGATCGAGGAGTCCGAACGCGCCGCCGCTGCCCAGATAGGCGATGTCGAACCAGGCGGACTCCTCCGCGCGGATCGCCATCACGGACAGATCGTAATCGGGCACGAATCCCGCGCGCTTCATCGCCGACAGCACGGATACGCCGGCGACGACTCCCGCCGCGCCGTCGAAATTGCCGCCCTGCGGCACGCTGTCGAGGTGCGAACCCATGACGATGCGCGGCGCGCTGCGGTCCCGTCCGGGCAGCGTCATCGACAGGTTACCGATCGGGTCGACGGAGACTTCGAGCCCTGCGGCGTCGGCCGCTGACCGGGTGATGTCGTGCGCCGCCTGCTCGCCGTCGCCGTAGCTGTCGCGCACGATGCCGCGGCCACGGCGCGTGGCACGGCTCAAGGCTTCAAACAGCGACGCAGCCAGGTCGAGATCGGGTTGGATGGCGCCGGCCATGGGAATATCCTCGCGGGCAAGGTGCTCCAGTCCCGTGGCCTCTATAATTCGAGTCTGAAGATGCAAGCGTGGGATCGAAGCCAATGTCGAGTCTACTCGCGGGAAAGATAGCTGTCGTCACAGGGGCGAGTTCGGGCATCGGTCGCGCGATTGCCATCAGCTTCGCCAGCGAAGAGGCGAGTGTCGTCATTGCGGATATCACCGAGCAGCCCGTCGAGGGCGGGGACTCGACGCTCGATATCATTACCCGAGCCGGGGGCGCGGCGTTCTTTCAAAAGACCGACGTCGGGCGCTGGGACGACGTCGACGCGCTGATCGGCGCCACGGTCGAGCGTCACGGGAGGCTCGACGTCATGGTGAACAACGCCGCTACCTATTCCGGCACCGCGTTGCTTGAGACCGAACCCGCGCAATGGGAGCAGGTCATGCGGGTCAATCTGACGGGCATATTCAACGGTTGCAAGCGCGCGGTCCAGCAGATGATCGCCCAGGAGCCACGGCAGGAGGTCCGGGGTCGCCTGATCAACCTGGGATCCCAGCAAGGCATCGTTGCCTCGCCCGGCGACCTGCCGTACGGCGTGAGCAAGGCGGGAGCGATCTACATCACGCGACAGATTGCCGTCGACTACGCCAAGCACCTGATCGTCTGCAATTGCATCTCGCCAGGCAAGATCGTCACCGGCGCAGGCGGACTGGCGAAGGACCCGGCGCGGCTGGAGTATCAGCGCCAACGCACGCCCTGGCCGCGCTTCGGGCGACCGCAGGATGTCGCCAACGCGGCGGTGTTCCTGGCGAGCGACCGCGCGAGCTTCATCACGGGCTCGAATCTCGTCATCGACGGCGGCTGGCTGGCGGGCTGACCGCGGCGCCGGCTTAGGCGGGCTAGACGCCTCAGCGGTTCGCGATCGCGTAGACCTTGCCACGATAGGGCGACTTGTCGAGCTGATCGAGCGCCATCACGTACACGGTCTTCTCGTCCGGGCTGAAGGCCAGATTCGGCACGCCCGGTGAAGGCAGCTTGAGCGTCCGCAGTAGCTTTCCTGCAGCGTCGACTACGAAGATTGTGCCGGCGAGCGCGGCGTGGACGTCACGCGGATTCTGGCCGATATAAAGGTGTCCCCGCGAATCGATCTTCACGCCATCCGGGTAGATGTGGCCGACATTGTGCGTGAGCTCGTCGAGATTCAGGAAAACCTCGCGCTCAGAGAGCGATGCGTCGGGCCCAATCTTGAACTGAATCAGCCGGTGCTCCTCGGTCTCGATCGCATAGAGCGTCTTGCCGTCATTGGAAACGACGATGCCGTTGGCGCTGTGCACGGCGGTGGCTTCCTGGCTGATCGTGCCGTCTGCGGCGAGGTAAAAGATCTTGCCGTCGATCTTCGGACCGGGTGCCGTGCCGGAGCAGGTGAAGTAGATGCCGCCGTGACGGTCCGGCGCGAAATCGTTGGGGCCAACGAAGGAATTTCGGTCCTTGTCGTGGCTGTAAGGGGGCAGATCCTTGCCGTCGGCCGAGATACGGCCGATCGTGCCACTGTCGTAGCAGGTCGTCAGGAATTCGCCGCGCGCCGTGGGAATGACCGCCGACGGGCCGCAGCCCGGCTTGGACCAGAACTCGGCGTTCTTTGCACCGTCCCATGTCATCACCGAACTGCGATCGTATTCGACGTAGTAGAGCTTGCCGTGGTACCAGATCGGTCCCTCGGCAAAATGTGCATCGTCGTTTAGGATCCTGATGGAGTCAGCGCGCGCGTACGGCGCAGCGCTGGCAATGACGAGCAGGCCAAGCAAGACGTGTCTCAAAGGGCCTTCCTCCGTTCCAGCGGCATCGCGGGTGCTCAGGCCCCGTAGCTGACCGCGCGCTGCATGTCGGGAACCACGGTCCGGGCCGCGAGGACAAAATGCCAGGTTGCCCAGAATCCCGTCGGCGCGAGCACCAGCAGCGCCCAGCGGAGCGAGGCGGCATCAGCCGCGTGCGCGCCGCCGAACCAGTCGCTCAGGATCCCGACGCCCTGAACCGCGACTATCAGATTGAGCACGTTTCCCACCAGGACCGACCAGGCCGTGAATGTCGAGCGCATGTGGCTCGGCGCCAGGTTCAGCACCAGCGCCATGCAGGGCCCGATGAAGAAATAGATGGCGGGGAGGTACGCCCACAGCATCAACCTGGCGAGCGGTAGCGAGTGCGTCCAGTACGCAACGATCGAGACGACGGTCGCGCATCCGGTAACCCACCCGAGCACCGCCAAGACTCGGCGCGGATCCAGCATGAATCGCCGGGACATCATCCAGGCGGCGAGGATCGTCGCCAGCGTTCCGCCGACCAGATGGATGTGACCGGTGATGGCGCCGGCCTGAGCGACGTTCAGCCCATAGGTGCGCTGCAGAAAGGCCGGGGTGAACCAGGAGAGCCCCCACCCCCAAAGCGAGCAGACCCCGCTCGCCATGATCACGTGGAAAGCGGCCCGCTGGCGCCACAGGAACGCGAGTGTTTCTGAGAACGAGGCCTTGGCGCTACTCGCCGCGGCGTCGAGCCGGCCGCGCGTGGGCTCACGGATGGTGAAAAAGACCAGCAGGCCGAGTAGCACGCCCGGGACGCCGAGCGCCAGGAAGGCGCCTCGCCAGCCGTGGGACTGTGCGACAGCGCCCGCCACGTCCGCGGCAAGCCAGGCGCCAATCGGTGCGCCGAGTGCGAAGACGCTCAAGGCCATGGTGCGCCGCTCGGGGGGAAAGCAGTCCGAGACGATCGACGTCGAGGGCGGCGTCGCGCCCGCTTCCCCGACGCCCGCACCGATGCGACTGAAGAGGAACTGCCAGTAGCTCAGGGCGAGGCCACACAGCACCGTGAACCCCGACCACAGAAGCAGTGATGCGGCCACGATGTTGCGCCGATTGGAGCGGTCGGCGAGCCAGGCGATGGGAATTCCGCAAACGACGTAGAAGAGGGCGAGGGGAATGCCGGTCAGGAACGCCGCGCCCGTGTCGGTTAAGTGCAGTTCAAGTCGGATTGGTTCAAAGACGGTGCTGACGACGTAGCGCGCGGCGATGTTAAGGGCGTACACCAGGCACATCACGATGAGGACGTACCAGCGCTCGAGGGGTGCGACCGACGCCCGGGGTGTCGCAATCGTACTGCTGCTCACACCGGGAACGGCGAGCGGTCCAGCGGGACGGATTACCGGTTCGGGCACTCAGGGAATCGCGATCAGCGCGCGGCGCGTGAGGACGAAGTAATTGACCAAAAAACCGTCGCTGTGTCTAATCGTAATCAGTATGCAGTAGGGATCCTGCTGGGGCAACGCGATAGACCGACAGCAGATAGAGCTTAGCGACGGGTGCCGGCACCACGTCGCTGTGCCTTGAACAAAGTCAGTGGCTGCATTTCGACGGGGGGAGTTGCGCCAGTGAAGATAAATCAAAAATGCGCTCGTGCGGTTGCCGCGATCCTCGGCACTCATGCCGCTGGAGCCGCGTATGCGGCAGCAACGCCAGACCAGTCGGAGGCATCCGCTGGTGGCATTCAGGAAGTCATCGTCACTGCACAGCGGCGCAGTGAGAACGCCCAGGACGTGCCGATCGCGATCCAGGCGTTCACTGGCGACACCCTGAGGCAACTGAACGTCACGAGCTTCGACGATCTGATCAGGTATCTGCCCAACGTGAGCGCGCCGTCCGCGGGGCCGGGCCAGGACCAGATCTTCATGAGGGGTCTCAGCGCCGGAAGCGTGGCAACTCAATCCGGCGGCTCGATCAACGGCTTCCCGAACGTGGCCATCTATCTGGACGAGCAGTCGGGTCAGCTGCCGGGCCGCAACCTGGATGTGTACGCGGCCGATATGGAGCGCATCGAAGTCCTCGAAGGTCCCCAGGGGACGCTGTACGGTGCGGGAGCCCAGGCGGGCGTCATCCGTTACATCACGAACAAGCCGAAGCTCAACGTGACGGAGGCGAGCGTTACCGCAGGTTACGGCGTGACCGCCGGTGGTGACTCCAATACCGAACTCACGGCCGTACTCAACCTGCCTGTGATCGCCGACACCCTGGCGGTGCGCGGAGTGATCTACGACGAGCGGCGCGGCGGTTACATCAACAACGTTCCGGCCACCTTCACGCGCAACGCAGCGACCGACCTCAGCATCCACTATGCGAACTATCCGACCGGTTGCGGCCCGAACGGCAGCCCGCCGGGGCCGCCCTGTCAGGTGCCGCCCGGCAGCCCGGTGATCAACAACAACAACCAGGCTAAGAACGCGATCAACCCTGTGACCTACCAGGGCTTCCGCGTTTCCGCTCGCTGGGATATCAATGACAGGTGGAACGCCCTCATCGCCCAGAGCTATCAGGACATGGATGCCGAGGGCGTCTTTTACCAGATGCCGAAGAGCTCAGACGGCACACCGCTTCCTCCGCAGTCGGTCACGCTGTTCAACGACTCCTACAACAAGGACCGCTTCGAGAACACGGCTCTGACGATCAGTGGGCGAGTCGGCGACCTCAGATTGGTCTACGCCGGGTCGTATCTCGCGCGCAACGTCAGCACGGTCCAGGACTACACCAACTATGCGCGCGGCAAGTACGCGGACTACTATCAGTGCCATGGGATCGACGGCGCACTCGCCCAGACCTGCTTCTCGCCGAGCACCACCTGGAACGAGACCGAGCGCAACACGCATCTGAGTCAAGAGATTCGACTCAGTAGTCCCGATGAGTGGCGGATGCGCGGCATCGTCGGCGCCTACTGGGAAAATTTGCGCATTTACGACCAGCTGAACTGGCTCTACAAGACGCTGCCGCCCTGCACTTCGAATGGCCCGCCGGGAACGCCGGGCAATTCCGGGTGCCTGACGGATACCGGGCCGATTCCGGGCTCGAGCCTCAACAATCCGGCCCTGGTTCGACCGGGCGTAGGCTTCTTCAACGACGTCAAGCGCGGCTACAAACAGCGGGCGTTCTTCACGTCGCTCGATTTCGACATCGTTCCGAAGGTGCTCACCGTCACGGCGGGAACGCGCTATTACCACTTCGACAACGACGAGAAGGGCGCGGTCGTCGGCAGCGCGTCCTTCAACCCTTCAGTTCCGTCCTGCTACGACGCGGGTCTGGCGCCGTGCACACGACTGGCCACCAACATCGATGGCGAGAACCTGCAGACGACCTACAAGGGCTTCAAGAGCCGCGCAAACCTGACGTGGCACATCCTGCCGGATGTGTTCGCTTACTACACCTGGTCCCAGGGCTTCCGTCCAGGCGCTTTTAACCGCTTCGCTGCTTGCTACATCCCGGACGCGAACGGCATCCCTCAGTACTGCTCGCCGAACGCGTACACGTCCGACAATCTGACCAACAACGAGCTCGGCTGGAAGACGGAACTCTTCGACCGCCGCCTGCAGTGGAACGCTGCGCTCTACCAGGAAGACTGGAAAGACACGCAGGTATCTTTCTTCGATCCCGGCCTCCTCGGGAATATCGGCTTCAACGCCAACGGACCGGATTACCGGATCCGCGGGGTGGAGACTTCGATCATCGCGGTGCTCACCCAAGGCCTGACCGCCCAGGGCGGCGCGTCCTGGAACAGCGGCGAGCAGACGAATTCGCCTGCCCTGATCGCCAACAATCCCGCGCTGCTGGCGAGTCCGGCATCGGCGGGCGAGTTCGGCAAGCCCATCCTCAGTGCTCCGAATCCATACGGACCTCCGGGCAGTCCGAGCAGCTTTGCGCCACCGTTTCAGTTCAATGCGCGCTTGCGCTATCAGTGGGTGATGAGCTCGTACAACCTGTTCGCACAGGCGGGCGTGGTGCACACCGCGCATTCATTCACGGAATCGGGCAGCAACCCGCCGCTCACGGTGGGGGGTATCAGCAGCAATCAGCTCAGGTTCGAGAACCCGGCGTACACCCAATACGACGCATCCGCGGGGCTTGCCAAGGACGCGTGGTCGGTGGAGTTCTATGCACTGAACCTCACCAACGTGATCAAGAGCACCTACACCTCGGACGCGCAGTTTGCGCTGCAGGAGAACATTACGAGGCCGCGCGTGCTTGGGGTCAGAATCGGGTACAAATTCTGATCCTGGCTGCGCGGAAAACCGACGACGCGCATCGGTCACTTTTCTACGGCTGAGGGCGCCTGAGCAGCTGGCGCAGCACGCTGGAGCGGGCATCATAGGGAGTACCATGGGCCGGCGTATCGACCGCGGACGGAAGCGAGGCACTGAGCAAAATGCGCCGCGCAAGGTGGCGCTGGTCGCCAACTGCCTCCTGAACCAGAACGCCAAGGTTTGCCAAGGCGCCCACTACCCGGGTGTCGTGAGTCCGGTCGTGGAGGTGCTACGCAGCCGGGGATACGTGCTGCAGCAGCTGCCCTGTCCCGAACTGGCTTTCGCCGGGGTGCGCCGTTGGTGGGCCGTCTATGAGCAGTACGACACTCCCGCCTATCGCGCCCACTGCCGGCGCCTGGCGCAGGCAATCGCGCCGCTGATCGAGGGGTATCTGCGCCGGGGCGACGAGGTGATCCTGATCGGTCTCGACGGCAGCCCCTCGACTGGCGTGCGCTTTACCTCCAGCAAACCCGATTGGGGCGGGCGGCCGAATCGGCCCGAAGATGACTGGGAGATCCAGCCGCGCCGGGGCATCTGGGTTGAGGAACTGGAGGCAGAGCTGGCGCGCCGGGGCCTGCCACCACTGCCGGCCACGGGCTGGGCCCTGGACATGGGCCGCTTCGACGAGGCCGGCGCGCGCCGCGACCTGGAGCAATTTCTGGACGGTCGCAAGACCGGCAAGGGCTCGCGCGATGACGGGCCGGCGGCGCCGTGACCGGCGATGCGCGCGGCTGGCGTATGGCGCTGGTGCCCGACGCACTGATCAATCCGCCAGAGCGGGCCGACGCGGCGCTACCCGACGTGCTCGGCGTGCTGGAGGCGAGCGGCTACGGCGTGCTGCAGCTGCCGCCGAAGGGCCGGCATGGACTGCTGCTGGCGGTGATCGCCGATCAGGTCGCCGAGTACGCGCACCACGGCTATGCGGTGGTGGCCGTCGGGTTGCGCGGTGAGCCGGGCGAGGGGCTGCACTGGCGCCGACTGGCTCCGCTGCTGCGACATCGGGGCGCGGCACTCCCGCCTCGCTACCTCGTCCGGCCGGACGTCGATGCCGTAGCCGAGGGTCAGCGGTTCGCCGCCTTCCTGGCCGGCTACGATCTGCCGGCAGAGGAGCAACATCGCTGGCGCGTGTAGCGGCCCTCCGGGCTGCTCAATCATCCGAATGCAGAGGGTCCACGTGAACGCCATGACATGCGGTGAGGCTGTGATGAAGCTGCTCGCGGCCTACGAGGTAGATACCGTGTTTGGCATGGCCGGCACGATGACTCTCGAGCTGTACCGCGGCATCGCGCGTACAGGGATCCGCCACGTGCAGTGTCGCAACGAGCAGGGCGCCAGCTTCATGGCCGACGGCTACGCGCGCGCGACTGGCAAGCCAGGAGTCTGCACGATCATTGGCGGCCCTGGCGTCACCAACGCGGCGACCGGCATCGCGCAGGCTTACTGTGATTCGCAACCCATGCTCGTTCTCTCCGGGGCGTCTCCCGCCCCAACGCAGGGGAAAGGCTGGGGAGCGATCCACGAGCTCAATGATCAGGCGGCGGTCACGGCCGGGTTCACCGCGTTCAGCGCCATGGTCCGATATCCGGACGAGCTGCCGGAATTGATTGCGCGTGCCTATGGAGTGTTTCGCGGCAGCCGGCCGCGCCCGGTACACCTGTCGCTGCCTCGGGACGTCCTCCCGGCGCCCGTCGAGGCGGAATGGAAGACCCGGCGCGCACCGTCCTTACCGATGCCCGATCCGGCCGCGATTGATGAGGCCGCGGATCGCCTCGCGCGGGCCAAGCGCCCGCTGATCCTCGTCGGGGGCGGCGCCGTCGGCACGCGCCAGCCACTGACCGACATCGCGGAGCGCATCGGAGCGCCGGTGCTCGCCAGCAATGCCGGCAAGGGGATATTGCCGGATTCCCACCCGTTGTCGCTGGGGTGCTCGGTCCTGCAGGAAGCGAGCAAGCAGGCCCTCGCCGACGCCGATGTCGTGCTGCTGGTTGGCTCGGAAGTCGCGGCAGGCGACCACTTCCTGGCGAAACTCGAAATAGCGGGGGACATCATCCGGATCGACATCGACCCCACGGAACTGACATCGATGTATTCGGCGGCGGTGCCGATCCAGGCCGACGCCCGTGCCGCCATGCTCGCCCTGTCGTCGGCGCTCGCCAGGTGCAAGCCGGCGGCACAGCGCTCGCAAGGCGAGAGCCGGGTCCGGGAGATCCTCGCGCGCAATGCCGCGAAAATGACCGGCCTCGAAAGGCTGCACGCGCGCGTCTGGAAGATCCTGCGTCCAGTCCTGCCGGCGGACGCCATCGTGATGGGCGACGCCACGCAGATTGTGTACACCGGCACCTTCGCCATGCCGATGGAAATGGAGCGCTGCTGGTACTACTCCGGCAACTATTGCGCCCTCGGTCCGGCGCTGCCGATGGCCATTGGTGCCAAGATCGGCGTGCCGCATCGGCCGGTGATCGCCGTCGCGGGCGACGGCGGAATCATGTTCACGGTCAGCGAGCTGGCAACGGCGGCAGAGGAACGCCTCGCGCTTCCAGTCATCGTTTGGAACAACGATGCCTTGCAGGCGATCGTGGAGGGAATGGACGATCAGCACATTCCACGCATCGGCGTGGAGCCGAGGAGCCCGGACTTCCGGCAACTGGCGGGAAGCCTCGGCTGTCACGCCACCCGCGCCGCGAGCGCCGAGCACCTGGCGCAATCCGTGCGCGAGGCGCTCATCGCGGATCGTCCGACCCTGATCGAGGTTCGACAGGACAGCCCGTGGCTGGCGCTCTAGCCGGCGCCGGCTGCATGCCAAACTTGCGTCGGCCGCCGGGACTCAGCCCGGATGCAGCGCGCGGGGACGTCGCACCGGGTTCTGGTCGTTGATCTCGTCGCGCGGTCGGTAGGGCGCCTCGAGGAAAGCCCGCTCCGCCGCGTCAAGCCGCAAGGTGAGCGCCTCCACGGCGACGTCGAGGTGAGCCGTCTTCGCGGCTCCCACGATCGGAACGTTGCGGTTGGGGCTGCCGGCCACCCAGGACATCGCGACGTGTGCCGCGCTCACGCCCCGGCGCGCGGCGACTTCGCGCACGCGCCGCGCGATCTCGCGATCAATGTCATCGCCGTAGTATTCCTGGTAGAGGTCGTGCGCGGTGCGCGCGGTGGCGGCGGCGCTGCGCGCAAGGAAGCCGCGCGCGAGCGGACTGAACGTCGTGACGGCGATGCCCTGATCCCGGCAGTAGGGGAGCATCTCCCGCTCTTCCTCGCGATACAGCAGGTTGTACTGGCACTGCATGTTCACGAAAGGCGTCCAGCCGTTGACGGCCGCCACGTGGTTCATCTTCGCGAACTGCCAAGCATACATGGTGGACGCGCCGAGATAGCGCACCTTGCCGGCACGGACCGTATCGTGCAGCGCTTCCATGGTCTCCTCGACGGGCGTGTCAGCATCGAAAGCGTGGATCACATAGAGGTCGACATAGTCGGTGCCTATCCGCTTAAGCGACCGGTCGATCGAGATCGCGATGTGCTTGCGTGACAGACCACGATCGCTCGGGTCGTCGCTCATCGGGTAGAAGACTTTGGTTGCGAGCACCAGCCGCTCGCCTCCGGTCATCTTCAGCAAGTTCCGGCCCACGACCTCCTCATTGCGGCCGGTGGAATACCAGTCGGCCATGTCGAAGAAGTTGATGCCGAGGTCGAGGGCGCGCCGCAGGATCGGAACCGAGTCCGTCTCGTCGAGCACCCAGCTCTTCCAGGCGGAGCTGCCCATCGACATGGTGCCGAGGCAAAGCTGCGACACCTTGAGGTCCGTTTGCCCGAACTGGATGTAGTCCATGCGAGACCCCCTGCTCAGTCGTACCAGCCGGGCGACTTGATCGCATTCTTGAAGAATGCGGTGCTGTGACCGATCCAGAGCTGCGCGTTCTTTTCCTTGAGGAACCGCTCGATCATCTCGCGCGAGCTCGGCTTCCCCGGGTGAATCCGCACCCGGTTGCATCAACCACTGATTGACTGACTAGCACAAAGGTGTACACTTACAGTGTACACTCCTCGGAGGATATTGTGAAGCACGTAGGAATTAAGCAGGCGCGGCAAGAGTTGCCAGATTTAATTGATCGCGCGGAGGCCGGCGAGGAGATTGTTATCACTCGCCAAGGCAAGGCGGTGGCGAAGCTCATTCCTGCACCGAAGCCCGTGAAGTCGCTGCCGTCGCTCACAGAGTTTCGACAGGGCATAGGCCGCGCCGGAACACCCGCCGTGCAGTTGCTGCGTGAGGAACGAGATGGCCGATGAAAGCGCCTATGTCGATACCAGCATCCTAGGCGCCTATTACTGTCCCGAGCCGCTCAGCGCAGCCGCGGAAAGGGCCCTGCGACAATTCAAGACTCCGGTGATCAGCGTTCTGAGCGAAGTCGAGTTTTGTTCCCTGATTTCGAAGAAGCACCGGCTCGATGAGTTACGGGAACGTCAGGCTAAGGCGATTCTCGATTTGTTCTCGAATCACGTTGCTGAAGGCTTTTATCGACGAATCACGCTGAACACAGAACACTTTATCAAGGCGCGCCTGTTGCTCGCTTCGCTGGACGGTTCGCTGCGCACCTTGGACGCATTGCACCTTGCGGCTGCGTTAGCGGAGGGGCTTACGCTGCTGACCGCCGATCGTGAGTTCGCACGGGCCGGGAAGCGCCATAAAGCCAACACCTTATTGATCAGATGAGTGACCGCAATCCTTGTGGCTTGACCTCAAGTTGCGGTGCCATCTGCCGCGATGCGGGTCGAGATGACGTGCAGGCCCGGCGGGTCTAATCTAGAAGTTACATGAGATAAGCACTAGAACAATTTGATAAATAAGGAGATGGCTCCCCGGGTTGGAATCGAACCAACGACCAACGGATTAACAGTCCGATGCTCTACCGCTGAGCTACCGGGGAACAGGCGGGACTCGCGAAGGGCGCGAATTCTCCGGCAACGGTGTCGGCGGAGTCAAGGAAACCGCTCTCAGCGGGATCGGCTCTGCACCAGCAGCCGGCCGTAGGCGACTGCGTTGATCCCTACCAGCAGGCCGGCCAGGACCCACTGTATGTGCCAGGTCAATCCGGACGGATAGAGCACCGCGAGCAGGTAGTGGGCCAGGAATCCGCCGCTGTAACCGGCCTCGCCGCCGAGGTGGCGCAGGTGCTTTTCCAGCGGGGTAAGCGGACAGATCGTGGCCGAGACCTCTACCCAGCATCCCCACGCGAGTGCCGGCAGGTGCACCAGCGCCGTCCAGCGCCAGCGCCAGGTGAGAAAGCCGCCGAAAATGACGAACGCCGTGAACGTGAAGTGCACGACGACCAGAACATCGGCGAGCAGCGACCAGATCATTGGCCGCGTTGTGTGCCTGCTTCACGCAGCGTCGACGCGCTCAATGAGAATGCGCGCGATACGGTTCAGCGCCTGCTCCAGTGTCGGCATGCTGCAGGCGAACGACAGGCGCATGTGGCCGGGCGCGCCGAAGCCTGAGCCGGGCACCACCGCGACGCCGGCCTCGTTCAGGAGGAGCTCCGCGAACTCGCCGTCGTCGCGACAGCCGAGCGCAGCGATGGCGCGCGACACGTCTGCGAACGCGTAGAAGGTGCCCGAGCCGGGCAGGCAGCTCACGCCAGGCAGTGAATTCAGGGCCCGCACCACGTAGTCACGGCGCTGCTTGAACGCCTCGGTCATTTTGGCGACGCACGTCTGATCTGAGTTGAGCGCGACGATGGCGGCCTTTTGCGAAATGCTGGATGCATTCGAGGTCGACTGCCCCTGGATGGTGCTCATCGCGGCAATGATCTCCTTCGGCCCCCCGCAGTAACCGAGCCGCCAGCCGGTCATGGCGTACGCCTTGGAGACGCCGTTGATCGTCACCGTGCGGTGGTAGAGCTCCGGAACGGCTGTCACGAGGCTGCAGAACGGCTCCGGCTCCCAGTAGATCTTCTCGTACATGTCATCGGTGCCGATGAGAATGCGCGGATGCTCGAGCAGCACTTCCCCGAGCCCACGCAGCTCGGCGCGCGTGTACGCAGCGCCGGTGGGATTGCAGGGACTGTTGAGCAGCAGCAGCCGGGTCTGCGGGGTGATGGCCGCGGCCAGCTGGCGCGGCGTGATCTTGTACCCTTGTGCCATCCCGGCAAACGGCATCACCGGCAGTCCGTCCGCCAGCAGCACCATGTCCGGATACGACACCCAGTAGGGCGCGGGAATGATGGCCTCATCGCCCGGATCGATCACCGCCATCGCGAGGTTGTAGAGGGTCTGTTTGGCGCCCGCGGACACCAGGATCTGCGAGCGCTCATAGGTGAGGGCGTTGTCGCGCTCGAATTTCGCGATGATCGCGTCCTTGAGCTCATCGATCCCCTCGACGTTCGTGTAACGGGTAAAGCCGCCCTGGATCGCGGCCATGCCCGCTTGAGCAATGTGGGCGGGCGTGTCGAAGTCGGGCTCGCCCGCGCCCAAGCCGATCACGTCCTTGCCCTGCTCCCGCAGACGCGCGGCGCGGGCGGTCACGGCGAGGGTCGGCGAGGGTTTGACGCGCTGGACGCGGCGCGCGACAGGCAAGGTCACTGAATTTCCTGCATTTCGCTTGAGATCGGGCAGCCCCGCTATATTAAGAGATTGTGTCCGGCCCGGCCATCGGGAATACATCCGCGTGGAACAGCAGCCTTTCAAGCTGGAAGCCGATTACGCCCCCGCGGGCGATCAGCCCCAGGCCATCGAGAAGCTCGTCGAAGGGCTCACCGAGGGGCTCGCACACCAGACGCTGCTCGGAGTCACGGGAAGCGGAAAGACATTTTCAGCGGCGTCCGTGATCCAGCGCGTGCAACGCCCCGCCATGGTGCTGGCGCATAACAAGACCCTCGCCGCGCAGCTGTACGGGGAGTTCCGTGAGTTTTTCCCGCACAACGCGGTGGAGTACTTCGTCTCCTACTACGACTATTATCAGCCCGAGGCCTACGTACCCTCCTCGGACACGTACATCGACAAGGACGCCTCGGTCAACGAGCACATCGAGCAGATGCGCCTTTCGGCGACCAAGGCGCTGCTGGAGCGTTCGGATTCGATCATCGTCGCGACCGTGTCCTCGATCTACGGGCTGGGTGATCCGCAGGCCTACCTCGCCATGGTGCTGCACCTGAAACGCGGCGACCGCCTCGAGCAGCGCCAGCTGCTGCGGCGCCTGGCCGACATGCAGTACACGCGTAACGAGCTGGATCTCACCCAGGGCACCTACCGCGTGCGCGGGGATGTCATCGACATCTTTCCGGCCGAGTCCGAGCGCGAGGCGGTGCGGGTCGAGCTGTTCGATGACGCCATCGACTCGATCACGCTGTTCGATCCGCTCACCGGGGCGATCGCCCGCAAAGTGCCGCGGTTCACCGTCTACCCCGGCACCCACTACGTAACGCCGCGCGAGCGCCTGGTGGGCGCCGTGGACCTGATTCGCGAGGATTTGCGCGTGCGCCTGAAGGAGCTGCGCGATGCGGGGCGGCTGCTCGAAGCGCAGCGGCTCGAGCAGCGCACCCGCTTCGACATGGAGATGATCAAGGAGGTCGGCTACTGCGCGGGCATCGAGAATTACTCGCGCTACCTGTCGGGGCGCGCGCCGGGGGAGCCCCCGCCGTGCCTGTTCGACTACCTGCCGCGCAATGCGCTGCTGTTCGTCGATGAGAGCCACCAGACCATCCCGCAGCTCGGGGCCATGTACCGCGGGGACCGTTCCCGCAAGGAGGTGCTGGTCGAGTACGGTTTCCGGCTGCCTTCCGCGCTCGACAACCGGCCGCTGAAGTTCGAGGAGTGGGAGCAGCTCGCGCCGCAGATGATTTTCGTGTCGGCAACCCCCGGCGGCTACGAGGCCAAGCGCTCCTCGCAAGTGGTCGAGCAACTGGTGCGTCCCACCGGTCTGGTCGATCCGGAAGTCGAAGTGCGGCCCGTGGGCACGCAGGTGGATGACGTGCTGTCGGAAATCAAGCGCTGCGCCTCGCGCGGTGAGCGCGTGCTCATCACCACGCTCACCAAGCGCATGGCGGAGGATCTGACCGATTACCTGAGTGAGCACGACGTGCGCGTGCGCTACCTGCACGCCGACATCGAAACCATCGAGCGCACCGAAATCATCCGCGATCTGCGCCTGGGCAAGTTCGATGTGCTGGTGGGCATCAACCTGCTGCGCGAGGGTCTGGACATGCCGGAGGTGGCGCTGGTGGCGATCCTGGACGCGGACAAGGAGGGCTTCCTGCGCTCGGACAACTCACTCATCCAGACCATCGGGCGCGCCGCCCGCCACATCAACGGGCGCGCCATCCTGTACGCTGACCGCATGACCGGCTCGATGCAGCGCGCGATCGATGAGACCAACCGCCGCCGCGGCAAGCAGCTCGAGTACAACTCCACCCATGGCATTACCCCGCGGGGCATTCAGAAGAGCGTCACCGACATCATGGAAGGGGCACGTTCGGAAGCGCCTGCGCCGGGGCGCAAGCGCGGCGCCAGACCCCTCACGCCCGCGGACCTGCGTCCCGAGGCGCTGGTGAAGGAGATCAAGAAGCTCGAGGCCGAGATGTTCAGGAAAGCGCGCAACCTCGAGTTCGAGGACGCCGCGCAGCTGCGCGATGAAATCGAGCGCCTCAAGCAACTGGAGCTCGGACTGCCGGTGCCGTTGATGCAAGCGTAAGTGCTTGGAATGTCACGTATTAGCTTGCTTCGATTCCCTCTCTCTTGTATCGTTCGCGCCCCTCATCGCAGCAAGGCTCTTCAGGCGCGTAGCTCAGTGGTAGAGCATCACCTTGACATGGTGGTGGTCGGTGGTTCGATCCCACTCGCGCCTACCAGATGAGTGAAGAGGGCGCTCCCGATTCCTGGCAAGCGGGTGCGCCCTCTTTTTATGGCATCGATGGAAGCTAACTGAAATCTCCGCTATGCCCGTTGTCACATTGCCCGATGGCAGTCAGCGCCGCTTCGATCACCCGGTGACCGTGGACGAGGTCGCGGGCGGCATTGGCGCCGGGCTGCGCAGGGCGGCGCTCGCCGCGCGCGTGAACGGCAAGCTGGTCGACACCTCCTGCGTCATTGCCGAGGACGCGAGTCTCGCCATCCTGACCGACAAGGACCCGGAAGGGCTCGAGGTCATCCGCCACTCCACGGCGCACCTGCTGGCGCAGGCGGTGAAGGAGCTGTTCCCGGAGGCGCAGGTCACCATCGGCCCGGTCATCGAGGACGGCTTTTATTACGACTTTGCCTACCAGCGCCCCTTCACGCCGGAGGATCTCGCGGCCATCGAAGCGAAGATGACCGAGCTCGCCCAGGCGGACGAGAAAATCACCCGCCGCGTCATGGCGCGCGATGAGGCGGTGAAGTTCTTCAGGGGACTGGGTGAGATCTACAAGGCCGAGATCATCGCCAGCATTCCGGAGAAGGAGGAAATCAGCCTCTACGGGCAGGGCAACTGGGTCGACCTGTGCCGCGGACCGCATGTGCCTTCCACCGGCAAGCTCAAGGCCTTCAAGCTCACCAAGGTCGCGGGGGCTTACTGGCGTGGCGATTCGCGCAACGAGATGCTGCAGCGCATTTACGGCACCGCCTGGCCCGACAAGAAGCAGCTCGACCAGTATCTGCACCGGCTCGAGGAGGCGGAGCGGCGCGATCACCGGCGCATTGGCAAGGATCTCGACCTGTTCCATCTGCAGGAAGAGGCGCCGGGCGCGGTGTTCTGGCACCCCCGGGGCTGGACCGTGTTCCAGGCACTCATCAGCTACATGCGCGAGCGCCAGAATGCGGCCGGCTACCAGGAGGTGAGTGCCCCGGAACTCATGGACGCGACTCTGTGGCAGCAGTCCGGGCACCTGGAGAAGTTCGGCGAGAACATGTTTCTCACCCAGACCCCCGACAAGAGGCTCTACGCGATCAAGCCCATGAACTGCCCCGGACATGTGCAGATCTTCAAGCACGGTCTGCGCAGTTACCGCGAACTGCCCGTCCGGCTCGCGGAGTTCGGCAAGGTGCACCGCTACGAGCCCTCGGGCGCCCTGCACGGCCTGATGCGGGTAAGGGCTTTCACCCAGGACGACGGCCACGTGTTCATCACCGAGGATCAGATCACCTCGGAGTCGGTGGCGATCACGAAGCTCATCCTGGACATCTACCGCGACTTTGGTTTCGAGGACGTACGCATCAAGTACGCCGACCGCCCGCCCAAGCGGGTCGGAAGCGACGACATCTGGGATCGCGCCGAGGCGGCGCTCCAGGCGGCCTCCCGCGCCGCCGGCATCGAGTACACCCTCAACAAGGGGGAGGGCGCCTTCTATGGGCCGAAGCTCGAGTTCGTGCTCCGGGATGCCATCGGACGCGACTGGCAGTGCGGCACGCTGCAAGTGGACCTGAACCTGCCGGGGCGCCTGGGCGCGTACTACATCGATGAGCACAGCGCCAAGCGCACGCCCGTCATGCTCCATCGGGCGATTTTCGGCTCGCTGGAGCGCTTCTTCGCGATCCTGCTCGAGCACCATGCGGGGAAACTCCCCGCGTGGCTGTCGCCGGTGCAGGCGGTCGTGCTCAGCATTACCGACCGGCAGGACGAATATGTCCGTCGCGTTACGGAAACCCTGAAAAATCAGGGCTTTCGGGTCGAGTCCGACTTGCGCAACGAGAAGGTCGGCTTTAAGATTCGCGAGCACACGCTGAGGCGTGTTCCGTATCTCCTGGTTGCGGGCGACAAGGAAGTGGCCGCTAATCTGCTGTCAGTGCGCACACGAAGCGGCAAGGACCTGGGCACGATGGTCCCGGAGACGTTCGCCGAACGGCTCCGTGTCGAGCTTGGAAGCCGCGGGCGCCAGGTATTGGAGGGTTGACGAATCGCTAGTGCAACAAAGCGGGTGCGGCGCAACGAAGACATCAGCGCGCCGCAACTGCGTGTGATCGCGGCCGATGGGTCGCAAGCCGGGGTGATGTCCCGCTACGACGCCCTGCAGATGGCAGCGGCCGCTGAGCTTGATCTGGTCGAGGTGTCGCCGACCGCCGAACCGCCGGTGGTGCGCATCATGGATTACGGGAAGTTCCTGTTCGAGCAGAACAAGAAAGCCCACTCTGCGAAGCGCAAGCAGAAGCAGATCCAGGTCAAGGAAGTGAAATTTCGGCCCGGCACGGGAGAGGCGGATTACCAGATCAAACTGCGTAATCTGACGCGCTTCCTGACCGAGGGCGACAAGGCCAAGGTGACCTTGAGGTTCCGCGGCCGTGAGATGGTGCACCAGGACATCGGGCGCAAGCTCCTTGATCGGGTCTCGGGCGACTTGGCCCCGCACGCGGTGGTCGAGCAGAACCCGCTCATGGAAGGCAAGCAGATGGTCATGGTGTTTGCACCGAAAAAGAAGTAACGCTCAGACAGGGCGCAAGGCCTGTGGAGCGTTCGCCCGCAGCGGGTGCGCAAGCATCCAGCGAACGGGGCTACACAACGAGGAGTGTTTCGATGCCCAAGTTGAAAACCAACCGGGCCGCGGCCAAGCGCTTTCGCAAGACGGCGAAGGGCTTCAAGGGCTACGCGGCGAACCGGCGCCACAATCTCGGCCACAAGGCCCGCAAGGTCAAACGCCACGCGCGCTCCGGCGGCTCGAGTCTCGTGCACGACAGCGATGTCGGCCGTCTCCGGCAGCTCCTCCCTAATCACAAGTAAGCGGGCACTACCATGGCACGAGTGAAGCGTGGCGTGACGGCCGGACGCCGTCACAAGAAGGTTCTTGCCAAGGCGAAAGGCTACTACAACGCCCGGCGCAAGGTCTATCGCGCGGCCAAGCAGGCCGTCATCAAGGCAGGCCAGTACGCGTACCGCGACCGGCGGCAGAACAAGCGTGAGTTCCGCGCACTGTGGATCGCGCGCATCAACGCCGCGGCGCGCCTGTACGGGCTTTCCTACAGCCGCATCATCAACGGCCTGAACAAGGCCGGCGTCGAAATCGACCGCAAGGTACTCGCGGACATCGCGGTGCACGACACCGCGGCGTTCGGCGCGATCGCGCAGCAGGCGAAGACCGCTCTCGGCATCAACTGACCGGAGGGGGTCGGTGTTGGCAGACCTGACGGTCATTACCCGGCAGGCGCTCGACGAGGTGGCCGCGTGCGGCGATCTCGCGGCGCTCGAGGACGCGCGTGTCCGCTGGCTGGGCAAGAAGGGCACGCTCACCGAGCAGTTGAAGTCCCTCGGCGCACTTGACGCTGCCGAGCGGCCCGCGGTCGGTGCACGCATCAATGAAGCGAAGCAACGGCTGCAGGCGGCGCTCGACGCGCGGCGGGAAGAACTCAGCCGCGCCGACATCGAGCGGCGGCTCAGCGCCGGCGGCATCGATGTAACGCTGCCGGGCCGGGGCGAGGAGCTCGGAGGACTGCATCCGGTGACCAAGACACGCCTGCGCATCGAGACCCTGTTTCGCCGCGCCGGCTTCGATGTCGCCTCGGGACCTGAAATCGAAGACGATTTCCACAACTTCGGCGCGCTCAACATCCCGCCCGATCATCCGGCGCGCGCGATGCACGATACCTTCTACTTTCCCGACGGACGGCTGCTGCGCACCCACACCTCGCCGGTGCAGATTCGTGCGCTGCGCGAACACGGGGCGCCGCTCGCCGTCATCGCCCCGGGGCGTGTCTATCGGTGCGACTCCGACATGACCCACTCGCCGATGTTTCATCAGCTGGAGGGTCTCGCGGTGGGTGAGAACATCAGCTTCGCCAACATGAAGGCGGTGCTGCACGGCTTCCTGCAGGCCTTTTTCGAGCGTGACCTGGCTATGCGTCTGCGCCCATCGTTCTTCCCGTTCACCGAGCCGTCCGCCGAAGTCGACATGTCGTGCGTGTTCTGCGACGGCCGGGGTTGCCGCACCTGCAAGCAGACCGGCTGGCTGGAGATCTCCGGTTGCGGGATGGTGCATCCGAACGTGCTGCGTGCCAGCGGTGTTGACCCTGAGCGCTACACCGGCTACGCCTTCGGCGCGGGCATCGATCGGCTGGCGATGCTGCGCTATGGCGTGAACGACCTGCGCCTGTTCTTCGAGAACGATCTGCGGTTCCTCAGGCAGTTCCGGACGTTCGGCGCATGAAGGTCCCGTACTCCTGGCTCGCCGAGTGGGTGAAGGTGCCGTGGCAGGCCCCTGAGCTCGGCTCACGACTCACCATGGCCGGGATCGAACTCGAGGCGCTCAGCAGCGCGGCGCCGCCCTTCTCAGGCGTGGTGGTGGCGCAGATCGTGAGCGCCGAACCTCACCCGCGGGCCGACAAGTTGCAGGTGTGCCGCGTGTCGACCGGAAGCGGTGAGACGCTGCAGATCGTGTGCGGTGCAACCAATGCGCGCGCCGGACTCAAGAGTGCGCTCGCGCTGGTGGGCGCGAAGTTGCCCGGCGACCTGACCATCAAGGCGGCGAAACTGCGCGAGGTCGAGTCCCAGGGCATGCTGGCCTCCGCGAAGGAGCTCGGCCTGGCGGAAGGCTCGGCCGGGATCCTGGAGCTGCCGCCGGATGCGCCTCTGGGGCGACCTCTGCGCGAGTACCTGGCGCTGGACGAGCCGGTGCTCGATCTCAATATCACGCCCAATCGCGGTGACGCCATGTCGGTCATCGGCATTGCGCGCGAGGTGGCGGTGCTCGCGCACACTAAAGTCTCAGGTCCTGCGATCGGCACCGCCCCCGCCGGGCATGCGGATCGGTTTCCGGTGCAGCTCGAGGCGCCAGCGGCGTGCCCGCGGGTC
>Ga0209626_1000074_pt1 | contig 22683 bp, 19 predicted proteins | sample JacPinW_OM1H0_M2_FD_187962 | JGI IMG/M metagenome (GOLD analysis project Ga0209626, IMG submission 187962) | Forest soil microbial communities from Algoma, Ontario, Canada - Jack Pine, Ontario site 1_JW_OM1H0_M2 (SPAdes) (version 2) | ecosystem: Environmental > Terrestrial > Soil > Boreal... | reverse complement strand
TCAGCGCCGCCGTCAACGTCGTCTTCCCATGGTCTACATGACCAATCGTCCCCACGTTCACGTGCGGCTTGTTGCGCTCGAATTTCTCTTTGGACATGGCGTAGTTCCTCGACTGCCGTTTACTTCTTGATGATTCCGTCCGCGATATTCGGCGGCACTTCCACGTACTTGGCGAACTCCATGGTAAAGGTGGCGCGGCCCTGGCTCATGGAGCGCACCGTGGTCGCGTAGCCGAACATCTCCGACAGCGGCACCTCGGCGGCGATCGCCTTGCCGGCGGGCGTCTCGTCCATGCCGGTGATCTGTCCGCGGCGCCGGTTCAAGTCACCGATGACATCGCCCGAGTACTCCTCCGGCGTCACCACCTCGACCTTCATGATGGGCTCGAGCAGCACGGGCTTGGCCCGCCGGAAACCCTCCTTGAAGCCCATGGAGCCGGCGATCTTGAACGCCATTTCGTTCGAGTCGACGTCGTGGTAGGAGCCGTCGAACAGCGTCACCTTCACGTCCACGATCGGGTAGCCGGCGATGACGCCGGTCTCCACCGCTTCCTTGATGCCCTTGTCCACCGCCGGCACGTACTCGCGCGGCACCGAGCCGCCGACCACGCCGTTGATGAACTCGTAGCCCTTGCCCTGCACGTTGGGCTCCAACTTCAGCCACACGTGCCCATACTGGCCGCGCCCGCCCGACTGGCGTATGAACTTGCCCTCGCTCTCGACCGTGCCGCGGATGGTCTCGCGGTAGGCGACCTGCGGCTTGCCGACGTTCGCCTCGACCTTGAACTCGCGCTTCATGCGGTCGACGATGATCTCCAGGTGCAGCTCGCCCATGCCGGAGATGATGGTCTGTCCGGACTCCTGGTCGGTGTGCACGCGGAACGAGGGGTCTTCCTTGGCGAGACGCTGCAGGGCGAGACCCATTTTTTCCTGGTCAGCCTTGGTCTTCGGCTCCACCGCCACCGAAATGACCGGCGCCGGGAATTCCATCTTCTCCAGCGTGATGACCTCTTCCAGATCGCACAGCGTGTCGCCGGTGATGACGTCCTTCAGCCCGACCGCGGCGGCGATGTCGCCGGCGCGCACTTCCTTGATCTCGGTGCGCTCGCTGGCGTGCATCTGCAGCAGCCGCCCGATGCGCTCCTTGCGGCCCTTCGAGGGCACATACACGGTGTCGCCGGAGTTGAGCACGCCGGAGTAGACGCGGAAGAACGTCAGGTTGCCGACGAAGGGGTCATTGAGGATCTTGAACGCGAGCGCGGAGAAGGGCTCCTCGTCGGAGGCCTTGCGGGTGGCCGGCCGGTCGCGGTCGTCTAGCCCCGTGACGTCCGGCATGTCGATCGGCGAGGGCATGAACTCGATCACCGCATCGAGCAGCGCCTGTACGCCCTTGTTCTTGAAGGCCGAGCCGCACATCGCCAGCACAATCTCGTTGCGCACCGAGCGCTCGCGCAGACCGGCCCGGATCTCCTGCTCCGAGAGTTCCTCGCCCTCGAGGTACTTGTGCATGAGGGTGTCGTTCGCTTCGGCCGCCACCTCGATCATCTTGGCGCGGTGCCGCAGCACCTCGTCCTTAAGGCTCGCCGGGATGTCGCGGTATTCGAACTTCATCCCCTGGGTCTCCATGTCCCAGTAGATGGCCTTCATGCGGACGAGATCGACGACGCCCTCGAAGCCCTCCTCGGCGCCGATCGGAATCTGGATCGCAATGGGGTTGGCCCGCAGGCGCGTCCTGATCTGGTCCACGCAGCGGAAGAAGTCGGCGCCGGCGCGGTCCATCTTGTTGACGAAGGCGATGCGCGGCACGCCGTACTTGTTCATCTGCCGCCACACCGTCTCCGACTGCGGCTGCACGCCGGACACGGCACAGAACAGCGCCACGGCGGAATCGAGTACCCGCAGCGAGCGCTCCACCTCGATGGTGAAGTCGACGTGACCGGGCGTGTCGAGGATGTTGATGCGGTGCTCGGGGAAGCTGTTGTCCATCCCCTTCCAGAAGCAGGTGGTGGCGGCGGCGGTAATCGTGATGCCGCGCTCCTGTTCCTGCTCCATGTAGTCCATCACCGCCGCGCCGTCGTGAACCTCGCCGATCTTGTGCGAAACGCCGGTGTAAAACAGGATGCGCTCGGTCGTGGTCGTCTTCCCCGCGTCGATGTGCGCAGAGATGCCGATGTTCCGATAGCGCTCGATGGGCGTCGCGCGTGCCACGGTTCAGTGTCCTCTAGGCTCTCACCAGCGGTAGTGTGCGAAGGCCTTGTTGGCCTCCGCCATGCGATGCGTATCCTCGCGCTTCCTGACGGCCGCGCCGCGATTCTCGGACGCCTCCATCAGCTCGTGCGCCAGGCGAAACGCCATGGATTTCTCGCTGCGGCCACGGGCGGCCTCGATGACCCAGCGCATCGCCAGTGTCTGGCGGCGGGTGGACCGCACTTCAACCGGAACCTGGTACGTGGCACCACCGACGCGGCGCGACTTCACCTCGACCACCGGCTTGACGTTGTCGAGAGCCGTGGAGAGCACCTCGATGGCCTCACCCCCCTGCTTACCGGTCTTCTCGGCAATGCGGTCGAGCGCTCCGTAGATGATGCGTTCGGCGGCGGACTTCTTGCCGTTCTTCATGACGACGTTCATGAATTTGGCAAGCATCTCGTTGTTGAACTTCGGGTCCGGGAGGACAGAGCGGACCGGAGCTTGAGCTCGACGGGACATGGCTGATCTACCTCCTTATTTCTTCGGGCGCTTGGCGCCGTACTTGGACCGGCTCTGCTTGCGCTCGCCGACGCCGGCACAATCCAGCGTGCCGCGCACGGTGTGATAGCGCACACCGGGCAGATCCTTCACGCGGCCGCCGCGGATGAGGACCACCGAGTGCTCCTGCAGGTTGTGGCCCTCGCCGCCGATGTAGCTGGTGACTTCGTAACCGTTGGTGAGGCGCACGCGGCACACCTTGCGCAGCGCGGAATTGGGCTTCTTCGGTGTCGTGGTATAGACGCGCGTGCATACGCCGCGCTTCTGGGGGGACGCGCCGAGCGCCGGCACCTTAGTTTTCTCTGCCTTCGTCCGGCGCGGTTGCCGGATGAGCTGACCCGTGGTCGCCATCGTTGTCCTGTCTCCAGATCTCGGCTGCGGGAGCCACCCGCGCGATAAGCGACCTAGAAGAACACCGGGCCGCCTTCATGAGGCGGCCCGGTACTTGTAAGTCGCTGTTTTCGGTGCCGGCGTGTATGAAGGGCCGGCCCGACAAGGCCGGCGATTCTAGGTATGGGGCCTCGGGGTGTCAACCGGCAGCGGCCCGGGGTGGGTCCGCGAGGCGCGTGGGCGGGGGGGCCTTCGGGCCGGTGCCGGCAGCTGCCGGCGCGCCGCCCGGTCCCCGGTCGCCATGGACAGGGCGATCAATCGGTCGGATATCATCGGCCGAAAACGGCGGCGGGGTTTCACCGGTGGACCGAGTCGATACGCCCGGGGTGTGGGTCAAGTGAACGTGCGCCCCGCTGCCCCGAACGATATCCCGCCGCTGCTGGCGCTGGTGCGGCGTTACTGGGAGTTCGAGGGCATCGCGGGCTTCACGGCGCTGGGCATCGAGCTCGTGCTCCAGCGCCTGCTGGCCGAGCCGCGGCTGGGAGCGATCTGGGTGGCGGAGTCGGACGCGCGGCTCGTCGGCTACCTGATCGCCGTGCTGGTGCTGAGCGTCGAGCACCACGGCTTCATGGGTGAGATCGACGAATTCTTCGTGATCCCCGAAGCGCGCGCGTCCGGCATCGGGACGCAGCTGCTGGCAGCGGCGGAGACGGCACTCGCCGCCCGCGGCTGTGTCCGGTTGCAACTGCAGCTGGGGGTCGCGAACTCCGCGGCGCGCGCGTTCTATCAGCGCCGCGGTTATACCGCCCGCGCGGGATACGAGTTGCTGGATAAGCCGCTCGGCACGCGCGCCTGAGCCGCGAACCGGACGGCGCCCGCACCCCTCGCCTCGTCGCAGCCGTTGTCCGGCGCACGGCGAGCGGGTTCATACTTTCCAAACAGGCCGCGCCGGATGACTCGAGCGCGGTCCGCCGGATGATCATTCCAAGGAGCACTACAGTGTCCGCCGTCTTCCTGGCCTTGCTCGGCGTCGTGGCGCTCGCCGGCGCCAACGTCCGCGCCGCCGACGTCTATGACGCCGCGGCCGGACATGCCGGCCGCAGCAGCGACGATCTCAAGCGCGACTCGCTCGATCATCCCGCCGAGGTGCTGCGGCTGGCCGGAATCAAGCCGGGCATGCAGGTCGCGGACTTCCTTGCCGGCGACGGCTACTACAGCGAGCTGCTCAGCTACCTCGTCGGCCCCAAGGGTCACGTGTATCTGCTCAACAACACCGCCTATGACACCTGGAGCGAGGGTCACTGGAAGGAGCGTATCGAGGGCCGGCTGGCAAACGTCGAGCATCGCACCATCGACGCCGAGCACCTGGATCTCCCCGCACACACCCTCGATGCCATCCTGCTGATCAAGGTTTACCACGACCTCTACTGGGTCGATGAGGATCCGAAGGACAACTGGCCGAAGTACGACGTGAGCCGGGTGCTGAACGAGATCGCCCGCGTGTTGAAGCCGGGCGGCATCCTGCTGCTGGTCGACCATTCCGCCAGGCCCGGCACCGGCAGCGCGGACGCCGGCAGCCTTCACCGTATCGATGAGGCCTACGCGCGACGTGACTTCGAGAAGCACGGCTTCACTTACGTATCGACGAGCGAGGTGCTGCGCCGGCCCGACGATCCGCGCGAGCTGATCACCTACAAGGGCCCGATGGTCGGCAAGACCGACCGGTTCGTGATGGTGTTTCGCGAACAGCGCTGACGGTCCGCCCGGGGGCGCCGGACCGCCCCCGCCGCCAGGTGCCTGCGAATGATGTTGGTCAGTCGCGATAGGTCTGGTGCGGCAAATGGATCAGTTGGCGGCCGCGAACGGCGCGGCGCCGTACACCGCTTTCCCTCCGACCACCGTGAGCAGAACCTTTACCTCCGCGACCTGTTGCGCCGGAATCTTGAAAACATTGCGGTCGAGTACGATGAAATCGGCGAGCTTGCCGACTTCCAGCGAGCCCACCTCGTGCTCCGCGTGCAACTCGTACGAGGAGTTGGCGGTGATGGCCCGGATGGCAGCCGGCAGCGCAAGTCCGGTGTCGGAGCTCAGCCGGCCGGCGTATTTCGCGCCCGCCGCCGGGTCGTTCTCGCGCGTCACGGCCACCTTGAGAGCAAACCACTCGTTGAGCGGATCGACCGGCCAATCGCTGCCATAGGCGATGCGCGCACCGGCCGCGGCCAGATAGCCCGCGGGCTCCAGGTATTTGAAGCGCTGCGGCCCCAGATAATCCTGCGCGCCCTCGATCGTGTCCGGCGCGGGCTTCTCCCACTGGAAGGACAGCACCGGAACGGCATCCAGTTGCTGGTAACGCGGGAAGTCGGCGGGATCTACGATCTCATCGTGTGCGATGGCCGCTCGAATCGCGCTCCCGGGAAAGACCCTGCGCAGCGCCGCCACGCCATTCAGGGCCTCATGCACGGCGCGATCACCGTCGGCGTGCATGTGCGGCTCCAGCCCTGCCCGCGCGGCCTCGATGAGAAGCGGGTGCAGCACGGATGCGGGGAAATAGACATCGGGCCCGCGATTCTTGCCCGGCGCCCAGCGTGGCTGCGCGGCAGTGCCCACATTGGCGAAGTAAGGACTCAGCATGGCGCCGGTGCAGGCGGGCGCCGTGATCACGCCGTCCATGAACAGCTTGATGTTGCGTACCGTGATGCCCGGCTGCGCGCGCGCCTCGCCCTGGTCGTATTTGCGGGCGAGCGCCCGGGCGGTGGCGACCGCCTGCTTTGGATCGCGACCCTGCTCGGGCGTGATCAGCACCGCGAAATGCGCGCGCGCCGTCAGCCCGCGCTGTTGCCCGGCGGCCGCGAAGGCGGCCAGCGTCTGCGGGGTCGCCATGGCATCGAGAAAGGTCGTGACGCCCTGTTTGCGCATCGCATCCAGGGCCGCTGCCGCGGCCTTGAGGTCCTCGGCCGGCGTCGCCTTGGGAATGATCGCGGTCACCTTCTCGAAGGCGGCGTCCTCGAGGATGCCGGAAGGGGCCCCGGAAGACTCGCGCGCGATCCGTCCACCGAGGGGATCGGGCGTGCTGGCGGTGAGTCTCGCCAGGCGCAGTGCGCGCGTGTTGACGAGTGCGGTATGGCCGAATGAAGACATCACAAAAATCGGACGCCGGGTCTTCAGCGTGTCCAGCGTGGTGCGGCTGGTCGCAACCCCGTTCGGCAGCATCGCCTCGCGAAACCAGTTGACGACTTCCAGCCACTTGTCGGGCTCCGCCGCCTGGGTCTGATCGAGACAGGCCTGGATGCGCGACTGCATCTGCGCAACGGTCAGCCGCTCGTAGTTGAGATTGCATTTCAGCAGCACGGTGCCGCCCTCGAGCGGGTGCATGTGACCATCGACGAGTCCGGGCATCAGCAGATGCTGCCGCACATCGACTACCCGGGTCGCGCTGCCGGCGAGGGCCCTGGCGCCGGCGTTGGAACCCACATACGCAATACGCCCGTCGCGCACCGCCAGGGCTTCCTGAACGCTCTCGCGCGCATCGACCGTATAGAGGTAGGCGTTGACGTACACCGCGTCGGCGGGCGCCGCGGGCGCGGGCGCGGGCGCGGGCGCGGGCCAAACGGTCGAAATACCCGCCACAAAAGCAACACGGCCAGCGAGCACCAGGCTGGCGTTGAAGCACGGCATGAAATCCCCCGGATTCTGCGACCTGAGTTGCCGAGCCGGCCGTTATCGAGAATCGATCGACGCTTATCGTGTAGCCGTGGACTGTAGGCCAGCCGTCCCGAGCGCGTCAAACGGCTAAGGTCAGCGGCGCGTGCGCTCGAACAACACTGCTGCGATAATTCTCCCGGCGGGCGGCGGCCTTAGGCGTAAGCGAGTGCAAGATCAGTACAACCTGACACGCTTTGTCGAAGCGCAGGATCCGCTGTTCGCTCGGGTGTGCGCCGAGCTCGCGGCCGGCCGCAAGCAGAGCCACTGGATGTGGTTCATCTTTCCGCAGCTCCTGGGCCTGGGGTCAAGCCCTGCTGCGCGCCGCTATGCGATCGCCTCCGTGGAGGAAGCGCGCGCCTACCTCGAGCACCCGGTTCTGGGTGCGCGCCTGCGCCAGTGCACGCAGCTGGTGAACCGGATCGAGGCTGGCACGATCGAGGAGATCTTCGGCTATCCGGATCACCTGAAATTCCGCTCGTGCATGACGCTGTTTGCATGCGCCGCCGGGGAGGCGGGCGATGGCGCCCTGTTCCGCGGGGCCCTGCACAGGTACTTCGCGGATGCGGGGGATCCCCTCACCCGCAAGCTGCTTACTTCGGCTTGCGGAACTTCAGAGTGAACTGATCCGTGTGTCCGCGCATGGCCGGATCGAACACCTTGGCGGTGTGCGGATCGCCCTGGTTGCTCAGGATGTCGCTCGAGGCCTCGAACCTGAAGCCGGCCGAGATGACTTCCTTTTTCACCGCCTCCCGGTCGATGCGATGCAGGGTCGAGGTGTCGCGAAAACCAGATCCGGCTTCCGCGGCGTGGTCGCTCACGATGTACACGCCGCCAGGCTTCAGGGCCTTGAACACCGCCTTGTCGATGTCGACGACCTTGATGTCGGGCAGGTTGTGAAAGTCGTGGTAGTTCTGGGACGTCCAGACGAGGTCGACGCCTTTCGGTGGCGCGAGCTGCGCGAAGCTCTGCACGCTCACGGTCACGTTGCCGTAGTGGCTGTCGGAGGTGATCGGCTGCAGGCGCGCCGCCGCATCGGGTTGATCGGCGGGCGCATCCGGGCGGCGCGGCGGCACCACCGCATAGACCTTGCCCTTGGGACCAACCACGGCGCTCAGCAGGCGCGTGAAATACCCGGATCCCGGAACGAGCTCGACCACCTGATCGCCAGGCTTGACGCCCGCGAACGCGAGAATCAAGCCAGGATGACGATCCGCATCGCGCTTGGTGTCGGCTTCCGGCCGTGCGGCATCGGCGCAGGCCGCGGTAATGAACGGCGGCGCATCGTGCGTGCGTGGGGATCCGTGTCCGGCCTGGACACCGGCCACCGCCAGGGCCGCAGCCAATGCCGGCGTCGCCACAGTCGTTGTCCGTCCCATGACTGATCCTCCTCGGTGCCCGCGCCACTGTATCAGGGCGGGGATCGCCTCACTATCGCTTCGGCGTGCTCACGAGGCAGAACGTCGCGCGGGAATATTCCGCAGCTCGAGCTGCCAGGTCTCGGCGACCAGATCGTGTCCGAAGCTGTGATGGGATTGCCGCGCGGTTCGCGTGAATCCCGCCCGCTCGTACAGATGGCGGGCCGCTGCCAGGTTTTCCTGCGTCCACAGGACCATCCGCTCATAGCCCGCCGCGCGCGCGAAGCGCACACACTCGGCGACCAGCGTGCCGCCCAGCCCGAGGCCACGCGCCTCGGGCTCCACCAGCAGCAGGCGCAGTCTCGCGGTGCCGGTCTCGCCGGCCACCAGGAAAATGCACCCCAGGCGCCGGCCGTGCGCCTGCGCGATCCAGCAGCGCTCGCGCGCCGGGTCGAGCTTCCTGATGAATTCGGCGGTGATCCCGGCCACCAGGGCTTCGAACTCCTCGTTCCAGCCATACTCGCGGAAGTACAGCGCGCCGTGGCGCTCGACCACCCAGCCCATGTCGCCGGGGCGGTGCGTCCGCAATGACACCTCCGCCTGCTGTCTGCCGGCAGCACTGAATGCGCCGCGGATGACGCTCATCGCCTCCAGCAGCGCCTGCCGGCGCGAGCCGTCGAGCCCTGACAGCATGGCGCGAACCTGCTGCTGCGAACGGCGCTCGAGGGGCGCGAACACCCGGCTGCCGGCCGCGGTCAGCCGCAGGTGCTGCCGCCGCGCGTCTGCGGCCGCGGCGGCGCGTGCGAGCAGTCCCTTCGCGCCAAAGCCCTTGAGTATGCGGCTCAGGTATCCGCGGTCGAGCCCCAGCTCATCCGCCAGGCGCGCCGCCATGACGCCCGGGCGATGCGCGATCTCGTACATCACCCGCACTTCGGTCAGGGAGTAGGGACTGTCGAGCAGGCCTTGCGACAGCACGCCGATGCGGCGGGTGTAGTCGCGGTTGAAGGCGCGCACCTGGGCGATCTGGGCTCTGGAGACAGCCATCGCGGCACCGGCTTCGGGAACCGAAGCGCCACTGTCGCGGATATAGTTGACCAGGTCAACTATTTGCCCGCACGCGGGGCGGGTGTCGCGCAACGCGCGCGGCTAGAGCGGCGGGCCCTGCCCCGCCGCCGGGCTCGCGATCTTCCTGGTGAACACCACCTGCTGGGCGCGCGGCTGGTTCTCCATCACGCAGCCGTGCTCGCGGGCGAAGCCGAACGCGGCCACGCGCGCGCCGTCGTCGGGCTCACCCGGCGGAAACAGCACTGCGTACACGCTGTAGGGCAGCGCGGTACGCTGCCCCACCGAGAGACTGCTGAGACGCTCGCTCAGGTGCGTGAGGGTCGTGATGGGCACGCGGGCTCCTGCGAGGATCGAGGGGATAGCCGCTATGCTTGCGCCCGGAGCGCGACTTGGGCGTGTCGCAGATCACGCTCCGCAGAACCGGCGCGGCACTGTCGCTCTTCGCAGTCACGCACATTCATTTCTGCCGCGCCAGCGCGCGCCCTGGCTGTCTCAGGCTCCGGAGCGTCGCCGCGCACGATCAGGCGCGCGCCAGCCGCGCGCGCAGCTGCTCCTTCACACCCGGCCACTCCGCCGCCACGATGGAGAAGCGTGCCGAGTCACGCGCCGTGAGATCGGCGGCCAGCCGGTGCGCGCGCAGCACGCCCTCGAACTGCGCCCCGATGCGCGCGAGCGCCGCGCGTGAGCGCTCGTTGCGGGCGTCGGTGTGGAAGCACACCCGCCGCACGCCCCACGCCTCGAAGGCGTGCGTCAGCATGAGGAGCTTCGCTTCGGTGTTGGCGGCGGTGCGAACCGCCGACGCCGCGAGCCAGGTGTAGCCGATTTCGCAGCCGTCCGGATCCGCGCGGCGCGCCTCGGGATGCCCGGCGGGCCAGGGCCAGCGCTCGATGTCGAAGAAGCGGCTCGAGCCGATCACCGCGCCGTCCGCGCGGCGCACCGTGGCGAAGGGCAGCGCGCTGCCGGCGGCACGCGCCTCGAGCGCCTGCTCCACGTAGCGAGCCATGTCGGTGAGGGTCTGCGGGACGGTGCTCCACTGATAGAGCGCCAGGTCCTGTCCCGCCGCACGGGTGAGGGCCTCGATATGCGTGCGCTCGAGCGGCTCGAGCCGCACATGCGTGCCATGCAACACCGGCTGCCTGGAGTTCAGGGGTGACTCCTGGGGAAAAAAAACGGGCCGGCAAATGGCTCACCGGCCCGTTCGAGTTTAGCGCAGCGCATCGGCAAAGGCCGTGCGCTCCAGCGGGCTCACTAGCTGGCGGCGCTCTCCGACTCCTCGCCGACGCTCGCTTCTTCCGCATCCGGCAGCCCGCCGCCGACGTCCATGAAGCTGCGACGATCGGCGCCCTCCATCTTGCGGCGACGCGAGGCATGGGCTGCGAAGCCCGTGCCCGCCGGGATGAGCCGGCCGACGATGACATTCTCCTTGAGACCGCGCAGATCGTCCTTGAGTCCCCGCACCGCAGCTTCGGTCAGCACGCGGGTGGTCTCCTGGAACGATGCCGCGGAGATGAACGACTCGGTCGCCAGCGACGCCTTGGTGATGCCCAGCAGCACCGGCTGCAGCCGTGCCGCCTTCTTGCCGTCGTGTTTCGCACGATCGTTGATGTCGAGCGCGCGCGAGCGGTCGAGCTGCTCGCCGCGCAGCAGCGCCGTCTCGCCGGCCTCCTGCACCTCGGTCTTGCGCAGCATCTGGCGGATGATCACCTCGATGTGCTTGTCGTTGATCTTCACACCCTGCAGGCGATAGACGTCCTGGATCTCGCGCACCAGGTAGTTCGCCAGCGCCTCGACGCCCTGCAGGCGCAGGATGTCATGCGGGTTGGGCTCGCCGTCGGCGATGACTTCGCCACGCTCCACGGTCTCGCCTTCGAAGACGTTGAGCTGGCGCCATTTCGGAATCAGCTCCTCGTACTTCTCGCCGTCGTCCGAGGTGATGATCAGGCGCCGCTTGCCCTTGGTCTCCTTGCCGAAGCTCACCGTGCCGGACTTCTCCGCGAGAATCGCCGGGTCCTTCGGTTTGCGCGCCTCGAACAGGTCGGCCACGCGCGGCAAGCCGCCGGTGATGTCGCGGGTCTTGGAAGACTCCTGCGGGATGCGCGCGATGACATCGCCCACCGACACGCGCGCGCCGTCCTCGAGACTGACGAGCGCGCCCGGAGGCAGGGTGTAAACCGCCGGGATCTCGGTGTTGGCGAAGGTCACTTCCTTGCCCTTGTTGCTCAGCAGCTTGATGGTCGCACGCACTTCCTTGCCGCCGCGCTGCTTGGTATCGAGCACCACCGTGCTGGACAGGCCGGTGACCTCGTCGACCTGCGAGGTGACCGTCATGCCATCGACGAAGTCCTGGAACTTCACCAGGCCCGCAACCTCGGTGACCACCGGGTGGGTGTGCGGATCCCAGGTCGCGACCACCTGGCCCGCGGCCACCGTCGCGCCTTCCTTGGAGTTGATTATGGCGCCGTACGGGATCTTGTAGCGTTCGCGCTCGCGGCCGAAGTCATCGACCACGCCGATCTCGCCCGAGCGCGACACCGCCACCAGGTGCCCCTTCTCGTGCTGCACCGTCTTGATGTGGTGGAAGCGCAGCACGCCCTTGTTGCGCACCTCGACGCTGCTGGCCGCGGCCGCCCGCGAGGCGGCGCCGCCGATGTGGAAGGTACGCATGGTGAGCTGCGTGCCGGGTTCGCCGATCGACTGCGCGGCGATGACGCCCACCGCCTCGCCGATCGAGATCGTGCGGCCGCGCGCCAGATCTCGTCCGTAGCAGTGCGAGCACACCCCGTAGCGCGTCTCGCAGGTGATCGGGGAGCGCACCTTGATCTGGTCGACGCCCTCGGTCTCGAGCAGGCGCACCAGCTTTTCATCCAGCAGCGTGCCGTTCTCGATCAGCACTTCCTTGCCACCGGGACTGACGATGTCTTCAGCCATCACCCGGCCGAGCACGCGCTCACCGAGCGCCTCCACGACGTCGCCGCCTTCGACCAGCGGGCTCATCGCAAGTCCGTTCGAGGTGCCGCAATCGACTTCGGTGACCACCAGGTCCTGCGCCACGTCCACCAGGCGGCGGGTGAGGTAGCCGGAGTTCGCGGTCTTCAGCGCCGTGTCGGCCAGACCCTTGCGGGCGCCGTGGGTGGAGATGAAGTACTGCAGTACGTTCAGGCCCTCGCGGAAGTTCGCCGTGATCGGCGTCTCGATGATCGAGCCGTCGGGCTTGGCCATCAGGCCGCGCATGCCGGCGAGCTGGCGGATCTGCGCCGCGGAGCCGCGCGCGCCCGAGTCGGCCATCATGAAGATCGAGTTGAACGACTTCTGCTTGTGGCGCACACCCTTGAGGTCGGTGGCCTCCTCTGAGCCCAGCTTCTCCATCATGGCCTTCGCCACCTGGTCGTTGGCGCGTGACCAGATGTCGACCACCTTGTTGTAGCGCTCGCCGTTGGTGACCAGGCCGGAGGCGTACTGGTCCTGGATTTCCTTCACCTCGTTGTCGGCGGAGGTGACGATGCGGGTCTTCTGCTCCGGAATGACGATGTCGTCGATCCCGAAGGAGATTCCGGCGCGCGTCGCATAGTGGAAGCCCGTGTACATGAGCTGGTCGGCGAACACCACCGTTTCCTTGAGGCCCAGCGCGCGGTAACACGCATTGATGGTCGCGGAGATCGCCTTCTTGGTCATGTCCTGATTGATGAGATCGAAGGACAGGCCGCGGGGCAGGATCTCGAACAGCAGCGCGCGACCGACCGTGGTGTCGACGATGCGCACCCGCTCGGTGAGCTGCTGCGTGCCCTCGGTACGCAGATGCTCGCGCAGACGCACCCGCACCTTGGCCCCCAGCTCCACGCCGCGGCTCTCGTAGGCGCGATGCACTTCCTGCCCGTCGGCGAACACCATGCCCTCGCCGCGCGCGCCGATGCGCTCGCGCGTCATGTAGTACAGGCCGAGCACCACGTCCTGGGAGGGCACGATGATCGGATCGCCGTTGGCGGGCGAGAGGATGTTGTTGGATGACATCATGAGCGCGCGCGCTTCGAGCTGCGCTTCCAGCGACAGCGGCACGTGCACCGCCATCTGGTCGCCGTCGAAGTCAGCGTTGAAGGCGGTGCACACCAGCGGGTGCAGCTGGATCGCCTTGCCCTCGACCAGCAGCGGCTCGAACGCCTGGATGCCCAGTCGATGCAGTGTCGGGGCGCGGTTCAGCAGCACCGGATGCTCGCGGATCACCTCTTCGAGGATGTCCCACACCTCCGCTCCCTCGCGCTCCACCAGGCGCTTGGCGGCCTTGATGGTCGAGGCCTCGCCGCGCAGCTGCAGCTTCTGGAAGATGAACGGCTTGAAGAGCTCGAGCGCCATCTTCTTCGGCAGGCCGCACTGGTGCAGGCGCAGCTGCGGACCGACCACGATGACCGAGCGCCCCGAGTAGTCGACACGCTTGCCGAGCAGGTTCTGGCGGAAGCGCCCCTGCTTGCCCTTGATCATGTCGGCGAGCGACTTCAGCGGGCGCTTGTTGGTGCCGGTGATGGCGCGGCCGCGACGGCCGTTGTCGAGCAGCGCGTCCACCGCCTCCTGCAGCATGCGCTTTTCGTTGCGCACGATGATGTCGGGCGCGTTCAGCTCCAGCAGCCGGCGCAGGCGGTTGTTGCGGTTGATGACACGGCGGTACAGGTCGTTCAGGTCCGAGGTCGCAAAGCGCCCGCCATCGAGCGGCACCAGCGGCCTTAAGTCCGGCGGCAGCACCGGCAGCACCGTCATGACCATCCACTCGGGCTTGTTGCCCGACTCGACGAACGACTCGATCAGCTTCAAGCGCTTGGACAGGCGCTTGAGTTTGGTCTCCGACGAGGTGCCCGCCATTTCCTCGCGCACCTTGACGATCTCGGCCGCCAGGTCGATGGTGCGCAGCAGCTCGTACACGGCCTCCGCGCCCATGCGGGCGTCGAACTCATCGCCGTGCTCCTCGATCGCCTCGAGGTACATCTCGTCGGTCAGCAGCTGGCCACGCTGCATCGGGGTCATACCCGGATCGATGACCACGAAGGCCTCGAAGTACAGCACCCGCTCGATCTCGCGCAGGGTCATGTCGAGCATCAGTCCGATGCGGGACGGCAGCGACTTCAGGAACCAGATGTGCGCGGTGGGGCTGGCGAGCTCGATGTGGCCCATGCGCTCGCGGCGTACCTTGGACTGGGTCACCTCGACGCCGCATTTCTCGCACACCACGCCGCGGTGCTTGAGGCGCTTGTACTTGCCGCACAGGCACTCGTAGTCCTTCACGGGACCAAAGATCTTGGCGCAGAACAGGCCGTCGCGCTCGGGCTTGAAGGTGCGGTAGTTGATGGTCTCGGGCTTCTTCACTTCCCCGTACGACCATGCCCGGATCATCTCCGGCGACGCCAGCCCGATCTTGATCGAATCGAAGTGCTCGACCGGCGCGTGCTGCCTGAACAGTTTCAGTAGATCTTTCATGAGTTAGTCCTGCTCCAGTTCCATGTTGATGCCGAGCGAGCGGATCTCCTTCACCAGCACGTTGAAGGACTCGGGCATGCCCGCATCCATCTGGTGGTTGCCGTCGACGATGTTCTTGTACATCTTGGTGCGGCCGTTCACGTCATCCGACTTCACGGTCAGCATCTCCTGCAGGGTGTAGGCCGCCCCGTAGGCCTCGAGTGCCCAGACTTCCATTTCTCCGAAGCGCTGGCCACCGAACTGGGCCTTGCCGCCCAGGGGTTGCTGCGTGACCAGGCTGTAGGGCCCGGTCGAGCGCGCGTGCATCTTGTCATCGACCAGGTGGTTCAGCTTCAGCATGTACATGTACCCGACCGTCACCTGGCGCTCGAAGCGCTCGCCGGTACGGCCGTCGTACAGGTAGGTCTGGCCGTTCAGGGGCAGCTCGGCGAGCTGCAGCATGCGCTTGATCTCCGCCTCGCTCGCGCCGTCGAACACCGGCGTCGCCATCGGCACGCCGTTGGTGAGGTTGCGGGCGAGCTGGGTGAGATCCGCATCGTTCATGCTGTCGATGTCTTCGCGCTGGCCGCCGGTCTCGTTGTAGATCTGCTTCACGAACGAGCGCAGCTCGGACACCGCCGCCTGCGCTTCGAGCATGCGGCCGATCTTCAGTCCCACACCCTTCGCCGCCCAGCCCAGGTGCGTCTCCAGTACCTGGCCGACGTTCATGCGCGAGGGGACGCCGAGGGGATTCAGCACCACATCGACCGGCGTGCCGTCCTCGAGGTAGGGCATGTCCTCGACCGGCACGATGGTCGAGATCACGCCCTTGTTGCCGTGGCGGCCGGCCATCTTGTCGCCCGGCTGCACGCGGCGCTTCACCGCGAGATACACCTTGACCATCTTCAGCACGCCGGGAGCAAGATCATCGCCGGCGGTGATCTTGGCCTTCTTGTCATCGAGGCGCTTCTCGAACGCCTTACGCTGCAGCTTCAGGCGCTCGGACGCCTGCTCGAGCTGCGTATTGGCGTCCTCGCTCTCCAGACGGATCTCGAACCACTCCTCGCGCGGCACCTCATCGAGGTACTCGCTGGCGATCCGGGTGCCGCTCTTGAGCTTCTTCGGCCCGCCGGCGGCGCTTTGACCCACGAGCGTGTCGCGCACGCGCTGGAACAGGTCATCCTCCAGGATGCGCTGCTGGTCGGCGAAGTCCTTGCGTACCCGCTCGATCTCGGCCTTCTCTATCGACAGGGCGCGCGAATCCTTGTCCACCCCGTCGCGCGTGAACACGCGCACGTCGATCACAGTGCCGTCCATGCCGGGCGGCACGCGCAGCCCCGTGTCCTTCACGTCGGAGGCCTTCTCGCCGAAGATCGCGCGCAGCAGCTTCTCTTCCGGCGTCAGCTGCGTCTCGCCCTTGGGCGTCACCTTGCCGACCAGGATGTCGCCGGCCTTCACTTCCGCACCGATGAAGGCGATGCCCGCCTCATCGAGCTTGGCGAGCGCCGCATCACCCACGTTGGGGATGTCGGCGGTGATTTCCTCGGGGCCCAGCTTGGTGTCGCGCGCGACACAGGTGAGTTCCTCGATGTGGATGGTCGTGAAGCGGTCTTCCTCCACCACCCGCTCGGAAATCAGGATCGAGTCCTCGAAGTTGTAGCCGTTCCAGGGCATGAACGCGACCAGCAGGTTCTGGCCCAGCGCCAGTTCCCCCAGGTGCGTCGACGGTCCGTCCGCCAGCACGTCGCCGCGCGCGATCACGTCGCCGGCATTCACCAGCGGACGCTGGTTGATGCAGGTGTTCTGGTTCGAGCGCGTGTACTTGGTGAGGTTGTAGATGTCCACGCCCGGCTCCCCGGCGGTGGTCTCCTCATCGTTCACCCGCACCACGATGCGCGAGGCATCGACCGAGTCGACGGTGCCGCCGCGCCGGTTGACCACCGTGACGCCCGAGTCGATCGCGACCGGGCGCTCCATCCCGGTACCCACCAGCGGGGTCTCGGAACGCAGCGTCGGTACCGCCTGGCGCTGCATGTTCGAGCCCATGAGCGCGCGGTTGGCGTCGTCGTGCTCCAGGAACGGGATGAGGGAGGCGGCCACCGAGACAATCTGCTTCGGGCTCACGTCCATGTAGTTGATGCGGTCGCGCGGCATCAGCGTGAACTCGTTCTGGAAGCGGCACGAGACCAGCACATCGGTGAGCTCGCCCTTGGGTCCGAGCACCGCGTTCGCCTGCGCGATCGCGAACTCGCCCTCCTCGATCGCCGACAGGAAATCGATGCGATCGGTGACGCGGCCGTTGTCCACGCGCCGGTACGGCGTCTCGAGGAAGCCGTACTGGTTGGTGCGCGCGTACACCGACAGGGAGTTGATCAGGCCGATGTTCGGACCTTCCGGGGTCTCGATCGGGCACACGCGCCCGTAGTGGGTCGGGTGCACGTCGCGCACCTCGAATCCGGCGCGCTCGCGCGTAAGTCCCCCGGGACCCAGTGCCGAGACGCGCCGCTTGTGGGTCACTTCCGACAGCGGGTTGTTCTGGTCCATGAACTGCGACAGCTGCGAGGAGCCGAAGAACTCCTTGACCGCCGCCGCCACCGGCTTGGCGTTGATCATCTCCTGCGGCATCAGCGGCTCGGTCTCGGCGATCGTCAGGCGCTCCTTGACGGCGCGCTCGACGCGCACCAGGCCGACGCGAAAGGCGTTCTCGGCCATCTCGCCGACGCTGCGCACGCGACGGTTGCCCAGATGGTCGATGTCGTCCACCTGACCGTTGCCGTTGCGGATGTCGATCAGCACTCGCAGCACGTCGATGATGTCCGACATCGGGCCGTACTGCGCCACCAGGCGCTTCGACAGCTCATCGGTGCGGCCGGCGGCGTACTTGTGATCGTAGAGAATGCCGGGACCCAGGATTTCCTTGCGCCCCACGCGGCGGTTGAACTTCATGCGGCCGACGCCCGAGAGGTCGTAGCGCTCGGGATTGAAGAACAGGTTTGCGAACAGGTTCTCGGCGGCGTCCTTGGTGGGCGGCTCGCCCGGACGCATCATGCGATAGATCTCCACCAGCGCCTCGAGGCGCGTCTTGGTGGGATCGATGCGCAGCGTGTCGGAGATGTACGCGCCGCGATCGAGGTCGTTGACGTACAGGGTGTTGACCTGCGCAATACCCGCCTCGATGAGCTTGTCGACCGAGGCCGCGGTCAACACCTCGTTCGCCTTGGCGAGAATCTCGCCGGTGTCGGTGTTGACCACGTCGTGGGCGAGGACCTTGCCGTAGACGTACTCGCGTGGCACACGCAAGCGGGTGACCTTGGCGTCTTCCAGCTGGCGCACGTGGCGCGCGGTGATGCGGCGGCCTTCCTCGACGATCACCTGGTCGCCGATGCGGATCTCGAAGGTCGCGGTCTCGCCGCGCAGGCGCTGCGGCACCAGCTGCAGGGCGACCTCATCGCGGCTGATGAAGAAGGTGTTGGTATCGAAGAAGGTCGCCAGGATCTCGGCCTCGTTCATGCCGAGCGCGCGCAGGATGATGGTGACCGGGAGCTTGCGGCGCCGGTCGATGCGCGCAAACACGCAGTCCTTCGGGTCGAACTCGAAGTCGAGCCAGGAGCCGCGGTAGGGAATGATGCGCGCCGAGAACAGCAGCTTGCCGGAAGAATGCGTCTTGCCGCGGTCGTGATCGAAGAACACCCCGGGCGAGCGATGCAGCTGCGACACGATGACGCGCTCGGTGCCGTTGACCACGAACGTGCCGTTGTCGGTCATGAGCGGCAGTTCACCCAGGTACACCTCCTGCTCGCGCACATCCTTGACCGGCTTCTTGGCGCCGGCGGCTTCCTTGTCGAGGACGATGAGGCGCACCTTGACGCGCAACGGAGCCGCGTAGGTGAGGCCGCGCAGCTGGCACTCCTTGACGTCGAACACCGGCTCACCGAGCCGGTAGCTCACGTACTCGAGAGACGCGTTCCCGGAGTAGCTCGAGATCGGGAACACGCTCTTGAACGCGGCGTGCAGTCCGATCCGGTCGCGAGTGTCCTCGGGCTTGTCGACCTGGAGGAACTTGCGATACGAGTCGAGCTGAATGGCCAGCAGGTAAGGCGTGTCGAGAATGCTCGCCTGCTTGCCAAAGTTCTTGCGGATGCGCTTTTTCTCGGTGAAGGAGTAAGCCATCGGGTAGTCACCTTTAGGTTCGGCCGCTGCCCGCTGCCTGCGGGCGTCGGCCTCAAAAAATCTCGGGCACGGTCACATCGATCAACAACAACAACAGCCCCGCGCCGCCCACGGCTTAAGCACGGTGGCAAACCGCGCCGGCCGGGACGGACTAAGGGAGCGGCGCATGGAGGTCTTACTTGACCTCCACCTTCGCGCCGGCGTCCTCGAGTTTCTTCTTCATCGTTTCGGAATCGGCCTTGGAAACGGCTTCCTTGACCAGCGAGGGCGCACCCTCGACCAGGTCCTTGGCCTCCTTGAGGCCGAGGCCGGTGAGCTCGCGAATCACCTTGATCACGGTCACCTTCTTGTCCGCCGGGTACTCCTTCAGAGTGACGGTGAATTCCGTCTGCTCCTCGGCCGGGGCGGCGGCGGCGGCACCGGCGCCCGGGCCTGCGGCGACGGCGACCGGGGCCGCGGCAGTGACGCCGAACTTCTTCTCCATGTCGGAGATCAGTTCGACGACTTCCATGAGGGTCATCTTGGAGATTGCATCGAGGATTTCGGTTCTATTGACAGCCATGTGAGTCTCCTAAAATCTGTTTTGCAAAGACGGTCACGCGAGCGCGGCCGGCTTCTGGTCGCGTACCGCGGCCAGGGTGCGGGCGAGCTTGGCGGGCGGCTCAGCGAGCGTGCGCACGAGCTTGGTCATCGGCGCCTTCAGCACGCCGAGCAGCATCGACAACGCCTGTTCGCGGGTCGGCAGGCTCGCCACCCGGTCGAGCTCCCCGGCAGACAGCACCTGTCCACCGAGAGACACCAGCGTCGCCACCAGCTTGTCGTGCCCCTTGGCGAAGTCCTTCACCACGCGCGCGGCCGCGCCGGGATCGTCCTTCGAGAAAGCGAGCACCAGAGGCCCCTTGAGCTTCGGCCCGACGGCTTCGAACGACGTGCCGGCGAGCGCCTTGCGTGCCAGCGTGTTCTTGACCACACGCATGTACACGCCCTGCTTTCTCGCCTTGGCGCGCAGCTCGGTCATCTGTCCGACCGTCAGCCCGCGGTACTCGGCGGCCACGACCGACTGGGCGCGCGCCGCAACTTCGGCCACTTCCGCTACCAGCGCCTTCTTGTCTTCCAGGTGAAGTGCCATTCATCTCTCCTCTCGTAGCGAAGATCACTTAACTTCCGAAGCTGCGCATCCGTACGCCGCTTCTCCTTAGTCGACGGTGACCTCCACGCCTCGAGGAGCATCCTCGATGCGAAAAAGCGCTTCACCATCTGCGCAGGCGGTCCATTAAGAGGGCCGCGGGTAGCGCACCTCTCGGTCCTACCCTTCCCCTCGCCTGCGGTCTTCGATGATGGCCGGCGCCGTGAGCGCACCAGCCCGCATCAAAAATTCCCACGCGCTGTCGCGCGGGATTCAACTTCGGTTGCGCGCGAGCGCAACCGAAGTCCATCAAACTCAAAGAGTCGCCTGATCCACGATCACGCCCGGCCCCATGGTCGAGGACAGCGTGATGCGCTTTAAATACTGGCCCTTGGAGGAGGCGGGCTTCGCCTTCTGCAGGTCCGCAATCAGCGCATGAAGATTTTCCTTCAGCGCGTTCAGTTCGAAAGTCGCCTTGCCGATGGTGCAGTGAACGATGCCGGCCTTGTCGACGCGGTAGGTCACCTGCCCGGACTTGGCGTTCTTCACCGCGGTCGCGACGTCCATCGTTACCGTGCCGACCTTCGGGTTCGGCATCAGGCCGCGGGGACCCAGGATCTGGCCGAGCTGGCCGACCACGCGCATGGCGTCGGGGCTGGCGATCACGCGATCGAAGTTGATCTCGCCGGCCTTCACCTTGGCCGCCAGATCCTCCAGCCCGACGATGTCCGCGCCGGCGGCCTTCGCCAGCTCCTGGTTCTTGCCGGACGTGAACACCGCCACGCGCACCGTCTTGCCCGTGCCATGCGGCATCACGGTCGAGCCGCGCACCTGCTGATCGGACTTGCTGGCGTCGATGCCGAGATTCACGGCCGCATCCACCGCTTCGGCGAACTTGGCGGTGGCGAATTCCTTCACCAGCTTCAGCGCCTCCTCCACCGGATACTGCTTGCCCGGAGTGAGCTTGGCCTTCCAGGTCTTGACACGCTTCGGTGTGGCCATGCTCAGACTCCTTCCACGTCGACGCCCATGCTGCGCGCGCTGCCCGCAATAGTGCGGACCGCGGCGTCCAGATCGGCGGCGGTGAGGTCGGGCTGCTTCATCCTGGCAATCTCTTCCAGCTGCTTGCGGGAGATCTTGCCCACCTTGGCGGTGTTGGGGGTGCCGCTGCCTTTTTCAATGCCTATCGCCTTGCGGATGAGCACCGCGGCGGGCGGCGTCTTCATCACGAAGGTGAAGCTGCGGTCGCTGTACACCGTGATGACCACCGGGATCGGCAAGCCCTTCTCGGTCTTCTGGGTCTGGGCGTTGAACTGCTTGCAGAACTCCATGATGTTCACGCCCTGCTGGCCCAGCGCCGGCCCGATCGGGGGCGAGGGGTTCGCGGAGCCTGCCGGCACCTGCAGCTTGATGTAGCCCGTGACTTTCTTGGCCATGAATACCTCTCATCCTTGTCCATTGGCTGAAAGTCGCCTGCGGCGCTTTCAGCGGACATCACTTCAGTCGACCGCGGGCAAAAGACGTGGCTTTTGCCCGCTGCGTCTCAATTCAGGCCTTTTCGACCTGCGAGAAATCCAGCTCCACCGGCGTCGAGCGCCCGAGAATCTGCACCGCCACCTGCAGGCGGTTTTTCTCGTAATTAACGCTTTCCACAACACCATTAAAGTCGTTGAACGGCCCGTCGACCACGCGTACCACTTCGCCCGGCTCGAACAGCGTCTTCGGCCGCGGCTTGTCCACACCTTCTTCGACGCGACGCAGGATCTGGTTGGCTTCCTTGTCGCTGATCGCCGCCGGCTTCTCCGGCGTACCGCCGATGAAGCCGAGCACCTTGGGCACATCGCGCACCAGGTGCCAGGTCTCCTCGTCCATCTCCATCTGCACCAGCACGTAGCCGGGATAGAACTTGCGCTCGCTCTTGCGCTTCTGGCCGTCGCGCATCTCGACGACCTCTTCCGTCGGCACCAGGATCTCGCCGAAGCGCGGCTCGAGCCCTGCGCGCCGGATGCGCTCCTTGAGCGACTCCGCCACCCGGTGCTCGAAGTTCGAATAGGCGTGCACCACGTACCACCTGAGCGCCACGATCAGCTCCCCTGCCCGGTGATCAGCTTCGTGGCCCAGGCGAGCCCCAGGTCCAGCAACCAGAAAAATATGCCCGCTACCACCACGAAGATGAACACGACCAGGGTCGTCATGCCGGTCTCCTGGCGGCTCGGCCACACGATTTTGCGCAGCTCGACGCGCGCCAGCTCCACGAACTGGCGGAACTCGTGGCCGTAGCGCGAGAACGCCAGCACCAGCGCCGCGAGCGCGAGACTCCCGGCCACCGGCAGCCAGCGCAGCCAGGCGGCGCGCCCGGCGAGCAGGTAGTAACCCGCGACGCCGGCGATCACGATCAGGATCGCGACAGCGAGCTTCACCTTGTCCGCCGTGCCGGCGTCCTGAACCTTGATTTCGTCTGTCATATCAACCGCTGGCAGGCCAGGAGGGAATCGAACCCCCAACCTGCGGTTTTGGAGACCGCCGCTCTGCCAATTGAGCTACTGGCCTGTTTCATTGGCTGAAATTGCCTGCGGCAATTTCAGCGGACATCACTCCGTTGGCCGCAGGCAAAAAGCGCGGTTTTTGCCTGCTGCGCATCACTCCGATCACTTCAGGATCTTCGTCACGACGCCGGCGCCGACGGTTTTACCGCCCTCGCGGATCGCAAAGCGCAGCCCGTCTTCCATGGCGATCGGGCTGATCAGCT
>Ga0209626_1000072_pt1 | contig 22811 bp, 24 predicted proteins | sample JacPinW_OM1H0_M2_FD_187962 | JGI IMG/M metagenome (GOLD analysis project Ga0209626, IMG submission 187962) | Forest soil microbial communities from Algoma, Ontario, Canada - Jack Pine, Ontario site 1_JW_OM1H0_M2 (SPAdes) (version 2) | ecosystem: Environmental > Terrestrial > Soil > Boreal... | reverse complement strand
CGCAGGCCCACGTAGACCGACAACGGGGGAAACATCGTCGCGATTTAACCACAGTTAGCAGGCTTTTCAGACGTGCGTCACAAAATCAGTGCGTGCCGCCCACCCTGCCCGCTTTGACAGATTGTTCGCGGTGCTATAGTCGTGCGGCAGTTGGGAGGACAATGCATGCAGACCCGAATTCTCGCAGCGCTCCTGTGCGGTTGCGCTGCCGCCGGCGCCGCAGTCGCCGATACCCTGGTGGTGAACGACCAGGTGCAGGTGCGTGAGTCCCAGCTCGATCGCCCCAAGCGCGGCAGCACCATGGGCGAAGTCGAGAAGCACTTCGGCGCGCCGGTCGCCCGCCATCCCACGGTGGGCGGCGCTCCGCACCAGCCGCCGATCACGCGCTGGGACTACAGCGCCTTTTCGGTGTTCTTCGAGCACGACCGCGTGATTCACGCGGTGGTAACCGGGGGCTGAGGCGTCGATCGCCCCAAGCCACCGGCGTGCCCGCGACGCGGCAGCCGCTCAACCAACATGTCGCTAACAGCCACCTTTGACACCCGGCGGCGGCTGGCTGTCGCCAGACGCCGACATTGATGCAGATGTGCTAGTCTTTCCCTTAACAGAATAATTTCCTTGGGGAGCCTGTGTTGGCGGATGAGCCTCTCAGGGCCCTTGGCGAGGCCCTCGTGCGCTCCGGAGTGGTGCGCAGGAAACCGCCGGCGGTTCAGCTGGAAGCTGAATTCCGGAGGCGCGAGGAAGTGCTGCGGCAGACGTTCCGCCGCTACGTCTCACCGCGGGTCGCCGACAAGATCCTCGAGGACCCGCAACTGCTCGACACGATGCTGTCCACGGCCGACGTGCGCACCCACGCGGTGGTGCTGTTCGCCGACCTGCGCGGCTTCACCGGCATCTCCGAGCAGCTCGAGCCGCACTGTGTCGTGCCGCTGCTCAATGAGTTCTTCTCGCTGCTGACGGAGATCACCTTCCGCCACGAGGGCACCGTGTTTCACATGGCAGGTGACTGCCTGATGCTCGGCTTCGGCGTGCCGCTGGAACAGGCCGACAGTGCGCAGCGCGCCGTATGCGCCGCCCGCGAGATGCTCGCCAGCTTCGGCACCCTGGCGCGCTCCTGGAAGGAGCGCCACCGGATCGAAGCCGGGCTTGGCATCGGCATCAGCGAGGGGGACGTGGTGGCCGGCAACATCGGCTCCTCCTCCTACATGAACTACACCATCATCGGCGACACGGTGAACATCGCCTCGCGTCTGTGCCAGCGGGCGCGCGCCGGCGAGATGCTGTTCTCCAGCGCGCTCAAGCACTCGCTCGATGCGCACGGGATGGACGTCGGAGCGACCCCGCTGCCGCCCCTGCAGCTGCGCGGGCGCACCCACCCCATCGACATCTTCTGCGTGCCGCTTGAATCGCGCATGCAGATGAGTGCGGGGTCGGTCGGCCCCTGAGCACCGCACCGGCACGCACCCCGCGCGCCCGTCGCCCCGACAGTCCCCTCGCGGCCTCAAGGCTTAGGTAAGCTGCCGGGCTTTCGCGTCACCGCGCACGGAAGATGCCCTCATTGCTCAATCCGCCGCTGCCGGCCGGGGCCCACCGGCGTCTGCGCTGGCATCAGCTGTACGGCAGCGCCGCGGCGCTGGCGCTGGCCGAAGCCACGCGCGCCGACCGGCGGCTGTATGTGGTCATCGTGGACGCGGCGCGCGAGCTCGAGCGGCTCACGGCGGAGCTGCGCTTCTTCGGCGCCGCGGCGCTGGCGCTGCTGCGGCTGCCGGACTGGGAAGTCCTGCCGTACGACCTCTTCTCTCCCCATCCGGACATCACCTCCGAGCGGCTGAAGACTCTCTTCGAGCTGCCGCAGCTGCGGCACGGCTGCCTGATCGTGTCGGCCGACACACTCATGCAGCGCCTGGCGCCGCGCAGCTACGTGCAGGGCCGTGCGTTCGAGCTCAGCCGCGGGCAGGCGCTCGCCATCGAGCCGTTCCGGCAACGACTCACCGAAGCAGGCTATGCGAGCGTCAGCCAGGTGGTGAGTCCGGGAGAGTTCGCGGTGCGCGGCTCGCTGCTGGACGTGTTCCCCATGGGCAGCGCGGCGCCGCTGCGCATCGACCTCTTCGACGAGGAGATCGAGGCGATCCGCCGCTTTGATCCGGAGACGCAGCGCTCGCTCGATGCGCTGCCGAGCGTGCGCTTACTGCCGGCGCGCGAGGTGCCGCTGGATGCGGAAGCGGTGAAGGATTTCCGCCGCCGCTACCGCACGCGCTTCGAGGGGGACCCGACCCGCACCAGCATTTATCGCGGCGTGAGCGAGGGGCTCGCGCCCGCGGGGGTGGAGTTCTATCAGCCGCTGTTCTTCGCTGCGACCGCGACACTGTTCGACTACCTGCCCGCGGATGCGGTGATCGTGCACGACGCGGCGCTCCCGCAGACTCTCATCAAGGCGTGGGCTGACATCGAGGCGCGCTACGAGGATCGCCGCCACGACATCGAGCGTCCGGTGCTCAGGCCCGCGGAGCTGTTTCTCGAGCCCGCCGAGCTCGACGCGGCGCTCGCCGGGTTCGCATCGATCACCCTCGATGCCTTCAAGGCGGAGACCGAGCTGCACGGTGCCCCCGCCGCGGTGCGCAATTTTCCCACCCGCGCGCCGCGCGAGCTGCGCATCGACGTGCGCGCCGAGGAGCCGTTGGGCCCGCTGGATGCGTTCCTGAGTGACTTCGAGGGCCGCGTGCTGCTCGCGGCTGACTCGGCCGGGCGCCGTGAGGTACTGCAGGAGATGCTGCGCGAGCATGGCCACGAGGTGACCATCGTGCCCGGCTGGGAGGCGTTTGCCGCGGGCACGGCGCGGCTCGCCCTGACGGTGGCGCCCGACCTCGAGGGCCTCACGCTCACCGCGCCGCCGATCGCGGTGATCGCGGAAGCGCAGCTGTTTGGGGCACGCGCCCGCCAGGAGCGGCGGCGCAAGCGTGCCGCGGATCCGGAAGCGATCCTGCGCGACCTCAAGGACCTCAATCCGGGCGCGCCGGTGGTGCACGAGGAGTACGGGGTCGGCCGCTATGCCGGCCTCAGACCGATGGACATCGGCGGGCAGCCCGGGGAGTTCCTGGTGCTCGAGTATCAGGACGGCGACCGCATCTATGTGCCGGTTCACGCGTTGCACCTGGTGAGCCGCTACACCGGCGCCGCGCCCGAGAGCGCCCCGCTGCACAAACTCGGCACCGATCAATGGGCCAGGGCCCGCAGGCGCGCCGCCGAGCAGATCCGCGATGTGGCGGCCGAACTCCTCGATCTGTACGCGCGCCGCAAGGCCCAGCAGGGACTCGCATTGCCGGTCAGCGAGTCCGACTACCAGTCCTTCGCCAACGCCTTCCCGTTCGAGGAGACCGAGGATCAGGCGCAGGCGATCGAACAGGTGCTCGCCGACTTGAGGAGCGAGCGCCCCATGGATCGCATCGTGTGCGGCGATGTCGGCTTCGGCAAAACCGAAGTCGCAATGCGCGCGGCGTTCGTGGCCGCACAGGCGGGCAAGCAGGTCGCGGTGCTGGCCCCGACCACCCTGCTGGTACAGCAGCACCTGACGAACTTTCGCGACCGCTTCGCGGACTGGCCGGTGCGGGTCGAGGCGCTGTCGCGTTTCGGCACCTCGACGGAAACCCAGACGGTGCTCGCGGGGCTCGAGCAGGGCAAGGTCGACATCGTCATCGCCACCCACCGGCTGCTGCATGCGCACGCTCGCTTCCGGGAGCTGGGCCTGCTCATCATCGATGAGGAACATCGCTTCGGGGTGCGCGACAAGCAGCGACTGCAGGCGCTGCGCGCCAACGTGCACGTGCTCACCCTGACCGCGACCCCGATTCCGCGCACCCTCAACATGGCGCTCGGCGGCTTGCGCGACCTGTCGCTGATCACGACCGCCCCGGCGGGGCGGCTGACGATCAAGACCTTCCTCATCGAGTGGCACGCGCCGACGCTGCGTGAGGCGGCGCTGCGCGAGCTGCGCCGCGGCGGGCAGATTTATTTCATACACAACGAAGTACGCAGCATCGAAAAAATCGCCGCCGAACTGCAGGCGCTGGTGCCGGAAGCGAGCGTGCGCGTCGGCCACGGGCAGATGCGCGAGCGCGATCTCGAGCAGTTGATGGTCGATTTCTATCACCGCCGCTTCAGCCTGCTGGTGTGCACCACCATCATCGAGAGTGGCATCGACGTGCCCACCGCCAACACCATCATGATCAATCGCGCCGACACACTCGGGCTGGCGCAGCTGCACCAGCTGCGCGGCCGCGTCGGACGCTCGCACCACCGCGCCTACGCGTACCTGATCGCGCCGCCGCGCCAGGCGCTGGCGCGCGACGCCGTCAAGCGTCTGGAGGCGATCGAGTCGATGGAGGAGCTCGGAGCGGGATTCGTCCTCGCGACCCATGACCTCGAGATCCGCGGCGCCGGTGAATTGCTCGGTGAGCAGCAAAGCGGCCAGGTGACCGAGATCGGGCTGTCCTTGTATCTGGATATGCTCGAGCACGCAGTGTCCGCCCTCAAGGCCGGCCGCGAGCCGGTGCTCGACCAGCCGCTGGCCGCCGCCACCGAGGTCGAGCTGCGCCTGCCGGCGTTCCTGCCGGAGGTCTACGTCGGCGACGTACACATGCGCCTGTCGCTGTACAAGCGCATCGCCGCCGCCGACAGCGACGCGGCGCTCGATGAGCTCAGCGCGGAAATCCACGATCGTTTTGGCCCGCTGCCGGGCGTGGCGCAGAGCCTGCTGCGCATCGCCAAACTCAAACTCACGGCGCGCGCCCTGGGAGTGCGCCGGCTCGATCTGGGCGCGCAGGGCGGCTCGGTGCTGTTCGAGGAGCGCTCACGCATCGATCCGGCCACCGTGGTGCGCATCATCCAGACAGGCGCACGCGAGTACCGCCTCGAAGGACCGCTGAAGCTTCGCGTGTCGCGGCAGCTGCCCACCGAGAACGCCCGTTTCGAGTTTGCCGCGGATCTTCTGCGGCGCCTCGGCGAAGCGCCCCGGCTCCATTAGAATGCCGCGCATGGACGCCCGCATCGCACCGTTGCGCCTGACTCTCAGCCTCGCCGCGAGCGCGCTCCTCACCGGCCTGCCGGCGGCAGCGCAGGAGACGCCGGCGCCGGCGGGCGCCGGCGGCACGGTCTACAACATCGAGATCATCGTGTTTCGCGCCTCCGCCGCGCTCGGTGGCCCCGAGACCTGGAGCGCGGAGACCGGCGCCCGCAGCATCATCGCCGGCGATGACTCCACCAGCGGCTCGGCGCAGGTGGGGCATTTCGTCGCCCTGCTGCCGCCTTCCGTGTGGCAGCTGACGGAACTCGAGAACCGCCTGCGCGCGAGCGGCGCTTACGCGCCGGTGGCACACGCCGCCTGGTCGCAGACGGCGAGTTCCTGGGGAACGCGCGCCGGCTTCGCCGTGCAACGCCTGGGGCTCAACGTCCAGGGTCTCAGCGGCACGGTGTTTCTCGAGCGCGGCCAGTTCCTGCACTTAGGGATGTCGCTCACCTACGCCATGCCGTCCCCGCCGCCGGGCCTGGGTGCCGCGCCCGACACGCCGTTCGCGCTCAACGAGAGCCGCCGCGTGCGCTTCTACGAGCGCAGCTACTTTGACCATCCGGCGTTCGGCGTGATTGCCCTGGTCACGCCGGTCCAGGGGGCGCGAGCGCCGGGGCGTTAGCTCATCGGCGCGAGGGCCGGCGGCGAGCCTCAAACGAGTTGCTCGCCGGTAAATTCCCAGGTCGCCCCGCCCCGCTCATCCCGGGCGCAGCGCACTCGCTCGCGCGAGGCGGCGATGAACCAGGTGTGCTGGGAGTGGGGCTTACCGCGGCCGAATGCCACGGCGCTGAGCACCGCAGCGCAGGCGGCGTGTTCGGGATCGCGCACGGATTCGTAGCGGATGAGCTGAATCTGCGCCGCGCGCGCCACGGCACCAAACGCCTGCGTGCCCTGGTAGCTCACGCGGTGCGTCCACACGGGACGATCGCGCACCAACGGCTCAACCGTCAGATCCAGGGCCGCGGCCGTGCGCACCGCGGCGCGAAACGCCGTGTGCGGCACCGGCTTCAGGTCGGGGGTGGCGGGAGAGTCGAGCAGAAAGCGCAGCCGCCAGTAGCTCTTCTCCGCCAACGCCGTGCGCAGCACCTCCGCGCCGTACCAGACTCCGGCATCGAACCCCGCGCGGAAGCGCGAGCCGGCGTGCGGCCGGTAGCGAAACGGTGTCGCCAGGAGATAGTGAAGCCTGCGCGCCTCGGGCGGCAGCGGCGGCTTGCTCTCCTCGAGAATGAGCTCCAGGCTCGCCTGCTCCTCGAGCGAGTCGACCAGCCGCATGGTCGAGGCCGTGTGCTGCGCCTCGACTACACGCCACAGCTCGTGGGTGTAGGGGCGCGCCTCAGATGCGAGCGCGGGCGGCGTCCAGGTAGTCAACCGCGCGCACCAGGCCGGCGGGTTCGCGGATGAGCTTCATGGGCACGCCGCCCAGGGCATGGTTATCGCTGCGCAACCAGGCACGCGCAGCCGCATCGTCCGAGCCCACGATGGCATCGAGGGAGCGGAACAGCCGCACGAACAGCGCGGCGAGCTGCCAGGGCTTGGAGCCCGGCTCGAGCGCCTTGCGACCATTGGCGATGCGCGACAACGTCGCCCCGCTCACGCCGATGACCTGCGCCAGGTCTGCCTGCGCCACGGCCAGGAAGCGCGCGGCACGCACGGTGGCCCGCGACAGGGTGACGCGCGGATCGGGCGCCGGACGGGTCTTGATGGCCTGGATACTGTCCATTTCTGTAGAAATATTACCATCAATTTATTTCTACAGCAAACCGGCCTGTCGTGCAGCCCTGCGCTGAGGGTCAGTGAAAATCCCCCGCCGCCGCGGTCACGATCCCGTCCTTGCCGTTCTTCTTGGCTCGCTTCAGCGCTGCCCGGCAGGCCTTCAGCAGTCCCTCGAGCGGCAGATCGCGCGGCGGCACGAGGCTCGCGATCCCGGCGCTCACGGTGACGTAGCGCCCGGCGCCCGCGGTGGGGTGATGCATGAGCAGGTCGCGCACGCGCTGCGACACCACCGTGGCGTACTGGTTGGCCTTGTCCGCGGCCTCGCCCTGGGTCAGCACCGCGAATGTTCCGCCCTCCCAGCGGCCGACGAGATCCCCGCGCCGCCGGTACGCGGCACCGACCACGCGCGCGACGCGCCGGATGCAGGCATCGCCCGCCGAGCGGTCGAACTTGTCGTTGTAGGCGCCGAGATCATCGATGTCGAACAGGGTCAGGCCGATCTCGTGCGAGTCGCGCTCCGCGAGTACCCAGTCACGCTGCAGCAGCTCCTCGAAGTAGGCGCGTGAGTGCAGGCCGGTGAGGCGGTCCTCGCGCAGCCAGGTCGGCAGCCCCCCAGGGGAGCGCTCCGCGGCCTTCAGGCGCTCGCTGGCATCGCGGTGGTAACCGATGAAATGAGTGAGCACTCCTTTCGGGCTGCGCACCGGCTGTACGACCATCTCGTTCCAGAACAACGAGCCATCGGGACGATAGTTGCGCACCAGCACGCGCGCCGGCTCGCCCTTGTCCAGCGCCTCGCGCAGGCGCGTGCGCGCCTCCTGGTCGCGGTCCGTGCCCTGCAGCATGCGCAGGTTGGTGCCCACCAGCGCCGCCGCCGGATAGCCGCACATCTCCTCGAACGCCGTGTTGACGAACAACACCGGGCGGTCGGGGGCGGCGGCATCGCAGATCACGATGCCCTCGGGCGAGCTCTCGACCACGCGGCGCCAGGCCTCCGCCGACCAGTTGTTGTTCATGTGTCGTGTCCCGCGTCCAGCGTCAGGGCAGGAGCGGCTGCGGCGCGCGCCAGCAACTCGCGCGCGCGCGTCCATTCAGGCGAGGCCTCGAGCGCGGAACGCACGGTGCCGGCGCGCCCGTGCAGGCGCACCAGGCGCAGGCTCGAGGCCGGCTGCGGCTCGGAATCCAGGTGCTCGAGCAGCTCGATCACGCTGGCACGATTGTTACAGACCGGTAGCATGTCGCAACCTGCCGACAGTGCCTGCCGTGCCCGGGTCACAACGTCCCCGTAGGCAGCGGCGGCCCCTCCCATGGACAGATCATCGGCAAACACTACCCCCTGAAACCTGAGCTCTCCGCGCAGTACGTCGCGAATCCAGCGGCTGGAGAGGCTTGCCGGGACCGAATCCACCGCCGGAAACAGCACGTGGGCCACCATGACCGCCGGCAGAGCGTTGGCCATCAGCCGCCGGTAGGGGGCCAGGTCGGGGGCCAGGTCCGGGAGGGGGCGGCGGTCGACCGGCAGGGTGAGGTGGGAGTCGGCCACGACCGCCCCGTGTCCGGGAAAGTGCTTGGCCGTGGCCGCCATGCCCGCATCCCGCATCCCGTGCATCCAGGCGACGGCCAGCTGGCCCACGGCATCCGGCAGCGCATGGAACGCTCGGTCCCCGATGAAGCTCACGCCGTGATCGAGGTCCACGCACGGCGCAAAGGAGATGTCGACCCCGTGCGCGCGCAGCTCCGCCGCCATCAGCCAGCCCATCGCGCGCGCCAGCGCGAGTCCCGCGCGCGCGTCCAGGTCGAATTCGTGACCGATACGCCGCGCGGCCGGCAGCGGTGAGAATCCCTGGCGGAAACGCTGCACCCGCCCGCCCTCGTGATCCACGGCCACGATGAGCGGCGGGGTGCGCTCGGCATGAATCGCGTTCACCAGTGCGGTCAGCTGCCCGGGATCGGTGTAGTTGCGCGTGAAGAGGATGACCCCGCCCACCAGCGGATGGCGCAGCAGCTCGCGCTCCTCGGCGGTGACGGCGCTGCCGGCGAGATCGATCATCAGGGGGCCGAGACTCATGCCGGGGACGCCGTGCGTTCGGCGCGCCGGCCGCCTGCCGTCAACAGCGCCAGCGATTCAACGTGCGTGGTGTGCGCAAACATGTCGACTATACCCGCCGCCTGGAGCGCGAAGCCGTGCTCGTGCACCAGTACCCCCAGATCGCGCGCGAGACTCCCCGGGTGACAGGAAATATACAACACCCGCTGCGGCGCCAGCGCCGCCAGCGCCGCCAACACCGCGGGTGCCCCGGTACGCGGCGGGTCGAGCAGCACGTGTGTATAGGCGTGGCGCATCCAGGAGAGCGTCGCCTCGGGCGGTGTCGCGAGGTTGGCGAGGTGGAACTCGGCGTTGGCGATGCCGTTGCGATGGGCGTTGCCGCGAGCCCGCTCGATGAGCGCGCCGTCGCCCTCCACTCCCACTGCACGCCCGGCCGAGCGCGCGAGTGCCAGGGTGAAGTTTCCCAGGCCGCAGTACAGATCGAGCAGCCGGGACGCGCCATCGAGCTCCAGCAGCTGCGCCGCCCGCTCCACCAGGGCCTCGTTGACCGCGCCGTTCACCTGGATGAAGTCGACGGGCCCGAATTCCAACTCCACCCCGGAGTGCGCCAGCGTGTAGCGCAACGGCTCGACCGGCGGATCGAGCGGCACCACGGATTGCAGGCCGGCGGGCTGCAGGTATAGCCGTACCCCGTAGGCGGCGCCGAACTGCCGCAGCCGTGCCGCGTCCGCCTCCGAGGGCGCCCCCAGCACCCGCAGCACGAGCGCGGTCGCGTGGTCCGCGACCGCCACTTCGATCTGCGGCACCTGCTCGCGGATGCTGAGCCCGGTCAGCATGGCCGCGAGCGGCGCGATCAGCTCCCCTGCGGGTGCTGCCAGCACCTCGCAGCGCGTCAGCTGTGCCACGTAGGGCGCGGCGCGCTCGCGAAATCCAACCACGACGCAGCCTTTCTTGCGCACGAACTTCACGCCCAGGCGCGCCCGGCGGCGGTAAGCCCAGACCGGCCCGGCCAGCGGCGCCAGCCACCTGGCGGGCTGGACGCGAGCCACCCGCGCGAGCGTCTCGGCGAGCTCGGTCTGTTTCGCTTCCAGCTGCGCCGCGGGCGCCAGGTGCTGCAGGGCGCAGCCGCCGCAGACGCCGAAGTGCGCGCAGCGTGGCGCGACCCGCGCGGGGGATGGTTCCAGCACCTCGAGCAGCTCAGCATCATCGTGCTGGCGGTGACGCCGCGTACGCCGCAAGCGGATGCGCTCGCCCGGCAGCGCGCCGGCGACGAATGCGGTCTTGCCGCCGCGCACCACTCCCTCGCCATCGTGGGTGAGCCCGGTGACGAGCGCGGTCTCGATGGCGGCGGCGCTCAAGCCGCCTCCCAGGCGCGCAGGAACTCGGCGAAGTGGGGTTCTGCCGCGGTGCGCAACAGCGTCTTCACGCGCTCGACTTCCTCCAGGTACTGCTCGCGCGAGAGCTGCCCGCGCAGCTGCCCGAAGCGCAGGTAAATGAGCCAGGTGTTGAGCACATCGGTCTCGCAGTAGCGCCGGATGCCCGCGAGGTTGCCACCCTGCCAGGCGTCCCACACCTGGCTGCCCTCGAAGCCGAGCTTGCCCGGCAGCCCCAGCAGGCACGCCATGGTGGCCAGCGACACCCGGCCGCGGCTCTGGAAGCCCGACAGCACGTCCATGAGATCGGTGTGCCGCCAGTGGTAGCGGCTGAGGTAGTTGTTGTAGCGGAACTCGCGATCCTGCGCGCCGGTCTCCCAGAAGCGCGGCGCTTGCACCCCGGCGAGCAGCGCACGGTAGGTCAGCACCGGCAGATCGAATCCCGAGCCATTCCAGGACACCAGATCGGGCGAGAACTTCTCGATGCCGTCGAAGAAGCGCTGCACCAGCTCCCCTTCGCAGGTTCCGCAGTCCCCGAGACTCCACAGCCGCAGGCCCTCGGTGGTGCGCAGCGCGCACGAGATCGCCACCACGCGGTGCTGCTCCAGGGACAGGAAATCCCCGCCCGTGTCCTGGCGGCGCAGTGCAAACATGGCCTTCGCCACCTGACCGTCGCTGAGACCGTCCAGGCCGTAGAGGCGCCGTCCGAGGGCGACGTCCGGCACGGTCTCGATATCGAACACCAGGGTGTTCATGAGGCTCTCATGAGCACTGCCACCGCCACCACCAGGCCCGCCTCATCGGTCAGCGTCACGTGTGCTTCCCCGATCCGCAAGGCCTGGCGCACGCGCTCGCCGCGCGCCGAAAAGATCACTTCGGGCTTGCCCCATGCGTTCTGCACCACGCCCACATCGCGGATCCACATGCCGTGCGCAAAGCCGGTACCCATGGCTTTGACGATGGCCTCCTTGGCGGCGAAACGCATGGCAAGAAAGCGCTCGCGGCGCTGGGTGCGCGCGAGCTGCGCGTGCTCCTCGGGCATGAGCAGATGCTCGATGAAGCGCGTGCCGAAGCGCTCGAGCGTGCGCACGATGCGCCCGCTCTCCAGCACGTCGACGCCGATACCGAAGATCATGGGCGTGCCGCCGCCATCAGGGCCTTCATTTCACGCACCGCGGCGGGCAGGCCCACGAACAGGGCGTGCGCGATCAGGGCGTGACCGATGTTGAGCTCGACGATCTCGCGCAACGCGGCGACGGGCTGCACGTTGCGGTAGTTCAGACCGTGGCCGGCATGGACCTCGAGCCCGAGGCTTGCGCCCAGGCGTGCGGCCGCGCGTAGCCGCTCGAGCTCGGTGGCCGCAGTCGCGCCGGCGGCCTCCGCGTACGTTCCGGTGTGCAGCTCGACCACCGGTGCGCCGGCATTCGCGGCCGCTTCGACCTGGCGTGGGTCGGGATCGATGAACAGCGCCACGCGCACCCCCGCCTGGCGCAGGTAGGTGGTCGCATCGCGTATGCGCGCAGCCTGGGCCACCACGTCCAGTCCCCCCTCGGTGGTGATCTCCTGGCGCCGTTCGGGCACCAGGCAGCAGTCCGCCGGGCGTACCTGGGCGGTGATGGCGAGCATTTCGTCGCTCACCGCCAGCTCCAGATTCATGTGCGTCTGCAGCAGGCCGCGCAGCGAGCGCACGTCGTGATCCTGGATGTGGCGGCGGTCCTCGCGCAAGTGCAGCGTGATGCTGTCGGCGCCCGCGGTCTCGGCGGCGAGCGCCGCGTGCACCGGGTCCGGATAGCGGCCGCGACGCGCCTGGCGCAGCGTCGCCACGTGATCGATGTTGACCCCGAGTGAAATGCCGCCACTCGTCATCGCGCCGCCTTTCGCGCCATCGACTTTGCCACGGCGCGGGTGGCGAGCGGGCGGCCCTCGAGGCAGGCGCCGAGCGCCGCCTGCAGCACCCGCCGCGCATCCTCGAGCGCCCGCACGCTGCTCAGGCGCTCGCGCGCCAGGCTCAGCAGTGAGCAGCCGGCGAGCGCGCCGGGGCTTTCCGCCGCCGCGGGAACCAGCCCCTGCCTGGCACGGAAATGATAGTACCCCTGCGGTTCGATGCGCTTGCCGGTGTGCGCCTCGGTGGCCAGATCCAGGCCGTAGCCGAGTACTTCGAGCAGCCGCTTCTCAAAGACGCGCAGCGCCGGCTCGAGCGGCGCCCCGGCGCGCAGCTCGGTGAGCGTGCCGTGATAGTGATCGAACAGTTCGGGCAGCGGATCGTGGCGCGTGGTGAGCCTGATGAGGAGCTCATTCAGGTAAAACGCGGCCAGCAGACACTCGGGCGGCAGCGCCGGGTCGTGCTGCGCGCGCTCCGCACCGGTGAGCTGCGGCGCCTCGCCCCGCCCGCTCCAGGACAACAGCAACAGCTGGAAAGGCTGCAGCACCGGAGCGAGTTTCGCGCTCGGCCCGCGCACACCGCGCGCGAACAGCGTGAGGCGCCCGTGGTCGCGCGTCAGCACCTCGAGGATGCGGCTGGTATCGCGCCACGGCCAGTGGTGCAGCAGGTATCCCGGAGTGAGATCGATGCGGCGGGTGCTGCGGGTCATTCCAGTCCCAGCTCCCGCAGAGCGCGGGCGTTGTCCGCCCAGTTCTCCCGCACCTTGACCCACAGGTTCAGGTGGAGGCGTTGCTTGAGGATCTCGTTCAGCGCCAGCCGTGCCGATCGACCCACGCGCTTCAGCCGTTCACCGCGGGCGCCGATGACGATCGGCTTCTGGCCCTCGCGATCCACCCAGATGGCGGCATCCACCGTCAGTTGTCCGTCCTGCTCGGCGAGACGCTCGACCTCCACGGCGATGCCGTAGGGCACCTCCTGGTTCAGTTCCAGCGTCAGCTTCTCGCGGATCATTTCCGCAATGCGGAAAGGCAGGCCGCGGTCTGTCAGTTCGCCATCCGGGAACAGTGCCGGCGAGAGCGGCAGGTGCGCCGCAATGGTGTCCCTGAGAGCCTCGATGTTGTCGGCCTTGAGCGCCGAGACCGGCACCATGGCGAGAAACGCATGCCGCGCCGCGAGCTCGCCCAGATACGGCAGCAGCCGTTCGCGCGGGCGCACGCGATCGATCTTGTTGACGGCCACAATCGCCGGGTGCGCGGTGCGCGCAATGCGCTGCAGCACCAGCTCATCGTCCGGCATCCACTTCGGCGCTTCCACCACCAGCACCGCGACGTCCGCAGCCTCGAGTGCGGCGCTCGCGGTACGGTTCATCGCCTTGTTGAGTGCGCGGCTCGCCTGGGCATGCAGGCCGGGCGTGTCCACGAATGCGATCTGCGCCTCGGGCAAGGTGAGCACGCCCAGAATGCGGTGGCGCGTGGTCTGCGGACGCGGCGTGACGATGCTCAGCTTCTGCCCGACGAGCGCATTGAGAAGCGTCGACTTGCCGACGTTCGGCCGTCCCACCAGAGCCGCGTATCCGCAGCGAAATTGCGGCGATGAGGCAGCGGCAGTCAAGCGGGCCTGTCCGGTTCGGAGTGGGTTTCGATCTCGTTGAGCATGTGCTCGGCCGCTTCCTGCTCCGCGCGGCGGCGGCTCGTGCCGTGCCCCTGCACGCAACGCCCGAGGTCCGGCACCTCGCAGCTCACCTGGAAGGTCTGTGCGTGGTCCTCGCCTCCTATGTTGAGGACGGTGTAGCGCGGCAGCGCAAGACTGCGCGACTGCAGGTACTCCTGCAAGCGTGTCTTGGCGTCCCTGAGCGCGGCCGGCTCGGGGAGCGCAGCGATGCGCGCCGCGAACAGCCGCGTGATCACCGGCTCCACGGCGGCGAGTCCGCCATCGAGAAAAACCGCGCCGCACACCGCTTCCAGTGCGTCGGACAGGATCGACTGGCGGCGAAAGCCACCGCTCCTGAGCTCCCCGGACCCGAGTTGCAGGGCCTCACCCAGGCCCAATCCTGCGGCTACCTCGGCGAGCGGCTCGCGGCTCACCACCCTGGCACGCAGCCGGCTCAGGTCCCCTTCCGCTGCAAGCGGGAAGGCGGCATACAGATGGTGCGCGATGACGAGATTGAGGACGGCGTCGCCGAGAAACTCAAGCCGCTCGTTGTTGGCGCCTGAAGCGCTGCGGTGGGTCAGGGCCGCGCGAAACAGCGACAGGTCGCGCGGCTCGTAGCCCAGCCGGTCCTGCATCCAGCGCCCCGGCCAGTCAACACTCCCGCCGATCGGCATGCCCTTGAAGATGGGGTGCGCCGCTAATCGCCGCTGCCGCCGCTGCGCACAGTCTTGTCGAAAAGCACGTGCAGCGACACGTTTGCGAACAGCGGCGCTTCATCCTCGTACTTGGCCTCGATCACCCACGCCCCCCCCTCGCGCCTGACCTGGATGTCCTTGATGGTGGGAAACTCGACCATGTCGATCTCAAAATGCCTGTCGATCGCGCTACGGATCGCGCTCGCGTCGCCGGGGGCGCCCTTGGCGGCGCTCGCTGCATTGTCTATCGCCCGTACGACCTTCATGTAATTCAGATACAGCGGCGCCAGGCGGATGCCGGCGTAGCCCACGATCACAAACGGCGTGAGCAGAACCAGCCAGCCGATTGCGGTGACACCCTGCTGCCTGTTACGCATCGATGCTAACCCCCCAGACTGCTGCCTGCAGAGCAAAACGTGCGCCGCGCTTCGGTCATGGAATGGCGGAGCCGATGCGGCTCCAGAGGGGACCGCCGGAGCGGCGCAGATCCCAATTGAACCAGATCCGGGTCGCCCTGCCGACCAGGTTCGCCTCGGGCACGTAGCCCCAGCGGCGCCCGTCGTCGCTGTTGTCACGGTTGTCGCCCATCATCAGATATTGCCCCGGCGGCACGTCGCCGACAAACGGCTCCATGCGGCTGCTTCCGGGGGCGTCCTCGTCCCCGCAGACGTAGCCGCGCACGCCGCGGCGGTTGCACGCCGGCAGCACCGGCTGACGATCCAGCGCCACCGGGCAGAATATGGCCTCGTGTTCATGGCTGCCGAGCCGCTCCTGGGCCAGCGCCAGGTTCACATAACAGCCGTCGGTGTACCGGTCTTTCCCGATGGTGAATTCGACCGGCTTGCCGTTGATGGTGATGCGGTTGTCCTGCACTTCGACGTGATCGCCCGGCAGGCCTACCAGGCGCTTGATGAAGTTGGTCGAAGGGTCCACGGGCCAGCGGAACACCACCACGTCGCCGCGCTGCGGCTCGCCGACGTCGAGGATCTTGCGATTGAGCACCGGCAGGCGCAGCCCGTAGGCGTACTTGTTGACGATGATGAAGTCGCCGTCGAGGAGCGTGGGCATCATGGAATCGGAGGGAATCCGGAACGGCTCGAAGATGAAGGAGCGCAGCAGCAGCACCACCAGGGCGACCGGAAAGAAGCTGCGCGCGTAGTCGACCGTCCCCGGCTCCGGCGTCAACATCGGGTCCCTGCCGGCGGCGCGCGCGGCGGCGGCGCGCCGCGGAGCCAGCAGCACCGCGTCCAGGGCCCACACCAGGCCCGTCAGCACCGTGATCGCCAGCAGCACCGCGCTGAAATCCAGCCGCTCCGCGATCAGCAGGCGTAGCACCGCACAGGCGATCAGCACCGGCAACGCGCCGTACAGCACTCTCATCAGCGGCGCGTCGCGCACGCTCTGGAGACCGGAGGCGATCACGCGCCGTGGGCGCAGCAGCCAGTCATCGACGATACAGACCAGCGTCACCGGCAGCGCGAGCCAGGACAGAAGAACGATCAACGGCATCAGCGTCTGTAACATGGCAACCCTTCGCTCTAGTGTTTGCGGCCAACCTGCAGAACCGCCAGGAACGCTTCCTGCGGAATCTCCACATGTCCCAGCTGTTTCATGCGTTTCTTGCCTTCTTTCTGTTTCTCGAGCAGCTTGCGTTTGCGGGTCACGTCGCCGCCATAGCATTTCGCGAGCACGTTCTTGCGCAGCGCCTTGACCGTGGCACGGGCGATGACGGCGCTGCCGATAGCTGCCTGCACCGCCACTTCGAACATCTGCCGCGGGATGAGCTCGTGCATCTTGTCCACCAGTTCGCGGCCGCGCTGGTAGGCGCTGTCGCGGTGCACAATGATCGACAGCGCATCCACCTTGTCGCCGTTGATGAGGATGTCGAGTTTCACCAGCGGCGCGGCTTCGAAGTGGCTGAACTCGTAGTCGAACGAGGCGTAACCGCGGCTCGCCGACTTCAGGCGATCGAAGAAATCCAGCACCACTTCCCCGAGCGGCAGCTGATACTGCAGCGACACCTGAGTCCCCAGGTACTGCATCTTGTTCTGCGTGCCGCGCTTGTCGTTGCACAGTTTCAGCACCGCGCCCACGTGCTCCGGCGGTACCAGGATGTTCGCCACGATGATCGGCTCGCGGATCTCGTCAACCTCGTTGACAGGGGGGAGCTTGGCCGGGTTGTCGACGTACACGACACCTGAGTCGCGGCGCGCCACCTCGTAGATCACCGTGGGTGCGCTCGACACGAGCGTAAGCTGGTACTCGCGCTCGAGACGCTCCTGCACGATGTCCATGTGCAGCAGTCCCAGAAACCCGCAGCGAAAGCCGAAGCCGAGGGCCCCTGACACCTCCGGCTCGTAGTGCAGGGCCGAGTCGTTGAGGCGCAGTTTGCCGAGCGCGTCACGGAATTTCTCGTAATCCTCCGAGTTGACCGGGAACAGCCCGGCGAACACCCGCGGCTTGATCTGCTTGAATCCGGGGAGCGGTGCTGCCGCCGGCCGGTTTTCCAGCGTGATGGTGTCGCCGACCGGGGCGCCGTCGATCTCCTTGATGCCCGCGACCACGAAGCCCACGTCGCCGGCGGGGAGCTCGCGCTCCACCACCGGCTTGGGCGTAAAGCGCCCGAGCCGGTCGACGACGTGACTGCGGCCGGTGGACACCACGCGGATCCGGTCGCCGGTCTTCAGGCGGCCGTTCATCACCCGCACCAGCGACACGACGCCGACGTAGTTGTCGAACCAGGAGTCGATGATCAGGGCCTGCAGCGGCGCATCCTCGGAGCCGCGGGGCGCGGGAATGCGCCGGATGAGAGTTTCCAGAAGATCCGGAACGCCCTCGCCGGTCTTGGCGCTCACCCGCGCGGCATCGGTGGCCTGGATGCCGATGATCTCCTCGATTTCGCGGCTCACACGGTCGGCATCGGCCGAGGGCAGGTCGATCTTGTTGATGACCGGCAGCACCTCCAGGCCCTGTTCAGTAGCGGTGTAGCAGTTGGCGACACTCTGCGCCTCGACACCCTGGGAGGCATCGACCACCAGCAGTGCCCCGTCGCAGGCGGCCAGCGAGCGCGACACCTCGTAGGAGAAATCCACATGCCCCGGGGTGTCGATCATGTTCAGCTGGTAGCGCTCGCCGTCGCGAGCGGTGTAGTAGAGCGTCACGCTCTGCGCCTTGATCGTGATCCCGCGTTCGCGCTCGAGCTCCATGGAGTCGAGCACCTGGTCGTGCATTTCGCGGTCGGCCAGGCCGCCGCACAACTGGATGATCCGGTCGGCGAGGGTCGATTTGCCGTGGTCAACGTGCGCGATGATGGAAAAGTTACGTATGTGCCGCATGAACCGAGGTGCTGTCGCGTGCTGCCGCGCCAGAGCCAAGCGGCCGGCGGATTATAGGGAAGTTTGGCCTCCTGAGTAGCGCGCTGCTCTCAGGCGTGCGCGCCGCGGCCCGGGCGCAGCAGCCGCGCGAGCTCGTGCCGATCGAGGCGGTGGCGACACACCACCGCGCCATCGAGTAACAGCACCGGGACGTCCAGCCCGTGGCGGCGGCGAAGCAGCGGGTCGGAGTCAACGTCGAGCAGGTCGATCGGGGGAAGCGCGACCGTCCTGCCGAGGGCCTCGAGCTGCGCCAACATTTCCTCGCACAGTGCGCAGTCGCGGCGCTGCACGAGCGTCAGGCGCGGCGGCGCCATGCGTCAGGGGCGCCGTGAGCCGACCGAGGGGGGTTCCTGGGCCTTGAGCTGGTTGGCGATGAATCGCACCGTGTCCGGCGGAACCTCGCCCACCGCCGTGATCTTGTGGCCGTCGATCACCGTCGAGAAGGCGGACGATGAGCCCACCCTGGCCGACGACTCCGGCACCGCAGGCTCGTCGGCTTGCTCGCGCCGCTGCGCTTCGACGAACACCGAGACCGAAGCCAGCCCGTCGGTAAACACCAGATGGTCCACGGGGTCGGCCGAGCCGGGCAGGGTCTGGGCCGAGCGCGCCGCCATCCGGAAGCCCGGCGGCAGGCGCATCGCATTCCAGGCCTGCGTCGCCGCCGCGAGCGCCGGCGGCGCCGATTCGTTGCGCAGCCATTTGAAGCCTACCGTCGACACTTCGGGCTTGAACGCCGCGTCGGGGATATGCGCGGAGAGCGTGAGGCTCGCGAACACGATCTGCTCGATGACGTGACCACGCGTGTCGCACAGCTGGGTTTTGAGCGGCATGGCGGTGGAATCGTCGATCCACAGCCGGTAGCCGTAGCGATACTCATCCTTGGGCGAGACCGTGATGACGTGAGTGTTGCGGCGATTCAGGCGCGTGCGACTGACTTCGCGGATGTCGTAAAAGCTCGCGGTCTGATCGTTGAGGGTGGGAAAACCCACCAGGGATTCCTCCGGCGGCCGCTGTTCGACCAGCACCGTGCGCTGGTCCGGCAGGTAGCAGGTGAGGCTCGCGCCGGTGCGGATGAACTCCCGGCCCGAACCGTCGAGCGACGCCAGCCGCTCCGAAACCGTCCCATCCTGCACGCGGTGGATGATGCGCAGCATTTCCACGTGACCGCCGTGCCAGTGCGAAAACGTACCGTCATAGTTGCGCGTGGTGAGCGCCTGGTTCATGCGCTCGAGCCAATGCGCCGGCGCAGATTCGGGCGATGTCTTGTGCGCCGGGGCCTGGTCGGGTGATGTCTTCTGCGCCGGCGCCCGTGCTAGCGACGTATCCTCGGCCAGCGCGGCCCCTGCGACCGCCCAGGCGAGCGTCAGCGCGACCAACCGCTCGTTACTGGACATTGCCCTGAGCATCGTCCCGTGGTTCCTCGGCGGCGGTGCCCGATTCGCCGGTCATGAAGGCCGACAGCAGATTACGGCGCGTGACCGGCGAGGAAAACACGCTGTGCGCCACGACGTAGTTGGCGAGCTCGGTGCTCGGCACGACCACCGTGGCGCGCACCGCGGGTGTGCGCGGCACGACATAGCTGTCCGGGGCGCCCGCGGCAGCGGCGGGGACCACCGCTGCAGCCGGCACGGTCGCGGTCGGGGCGGTCAGGCGCGCGCTCAGGGGAGCCGCGGCAAGCGGGGCCTGGGCGCGCAACCACAGAACCGAGACCGCGGCGACCCCCGCGGCGACCGCGGCCGCCGCAACCGGCTGCCACCAGCGCACCCCGGCGCGCCGTGCGCCGTGCGCCGTGGCGAGCGCGGGCTCGGCCAGGATGACGGCACTCACGAGGCCTGCCAGCGGCGCGTTGAGCCGCACGCCACGCTCGGAGCGGATTGCCCCCCCGATCACCGCATAGCGACCCCAGCGCGCCTTCAGTTGCTCATCGCGCGACAGGCGCCGGGCGAGCAGCTCGCACTCCCCCGGCGCCAGCTCGTCGTCGAACATGGCCGATAACTGACTGTCGAGCTCCTCGTTCATCCGAGTTCCTCCGCGCGGCCCAGGCCGCCCTCGAACACCTCCCGCAGGCGGCGGTCGATGGCCTCGCGCGCTCTGAAGATGCGCGAGCGCACGGTCCCCACGGGGCAGGCCATGGCCGCGGCGATTTCCTCGTAGGAAAGCCCCTCGAGCTCGCGTAGCACGATGGCGGTGCGCAGGTCCTCGGGCAGGGCGTCAATCGCTGCGTTGACGGTCGAGCGGATCTCGTCCGTCAGCACCAGACCCTCGGGGGTCTCGGAATCTTTCAATCGGCCTTGCATGTCGTAAGACTCTTCATTGTTGCGGTCGAGGTCATATTCGATCGGGCTACGGTCACGGGAGACCACGGCGTTCTTGGCGGTGTTGATAGCGATGCGATACAGCCAGGTGTAGAAGGCGCTGTCGCCGCGAAACTGCGGCAGAGCTCGATAAGCCTTGATGAAGGCTTCCTGGGCGATATCCTCTGCTTCCGCCGGGTTACGCACGTAGCGCATGACCAGCTTGACGAGTTTGTGCTGGTACTTGAGCACCAGCGCATCGAATGCCCCCTTGTCCCCGCGCTGCACGCGGCGTACCAGGCTCAGATCACTTGCATCGGCGCTCATGCGCGCCCGCTACTCCCAATCAGAGGGCCGCCGTGCCGTGCGCTGAGTAGACTGTGACTTCACCTGAAAGTTCAGCATGCGTCGGCGCGAGTGCCGGTTGCTGGGGTGAGAATAGCGCCGACTCGCCTTGCATAGCGACATAAGTCCGAATCGCCCCCGCCAGGCGCGCCAATTGGGGCTCGGGCGGGGTGTTTTCACCCAGCAGGTACCCCGCCAGCAGGGGGTCAGGCAGGGCCAGCAGCTCCTCGAGTACCCCCCGCTCCTGCGGCGAGGCGTGCGCCAGAGCGTCACGCGCGAAGCGCTCGAGCATCACATCCAGCTCCTTCATTCCCCGGCGGCAGCGCCACAGCAGGCGCCGTGCCTGCGCATCCAGCGCCGCGGCGGGGGTGGCATTCACGGGGTGGCTCGGGGCGACACGCATCAGCTCTGCCGCTGCACCAGCATCTTCTTGATCTCGGCAATCGCCCGGGCGGGGTTCAGATCCTTCGGACACACATCGGTGCAGCTCATGATCGTGTGGCAGCGGTAGAGCCGGAAGGGGTCTTCGAGCTCATCCAGCCGCTCGCCGGTCGCCTCGTCGCGGCTGTCGATGATCCAGCGGTAAGCGGCGAGCAGTGCCGCAGGACCAAGGAACCGCTCGCTGTTCCACCAGTAGCTCGGGCAGCCGGTCGAGCAGCACGCGCACAGGATGCAGGCCGCCGGGCGGTCGATGCGCTCCTGCTCCTCTTTTGATTGCAGCTGCTCCCGATCCGGAGGCACCGGCGTGCGCGTCTGCAGCCAGGGCTTCACGGACGCGTACTGGGCGTAGAAGTTGGTGAGGTCCGGAACCAGGTCCTTCACCACCGGCAGATGCGGCAGCGGGTAGATGCGGATCTCGGCAGCCAGGTCGCGCGTGGCCGTGGTGCAGGCGAGCCGGTTGACGCCGTTGATGTTCATGGCGCACGAGCCGCAGATGCCCTCGCGGCACGAGCGGCGGAAGGTGAGCGAGGAATCGATGGCGGCTTTGATCTGGATCAGGGCGTCGAGCACCATCGGACCGCAGCTTCTGGCTTCAAGCTCGAAGGTGTCCAGGCGCGGATTTGCGCCTGCGTCCGGATTGAAGCGATAGATGCGCAAGGTGCGCACCGCGGCCGTACCCGGGGGAGCTCGGTACGTGACGCCCTTCATGACGCGTGAGTTGGCAGGCAGGCGGAATTCGGCCATCACAGTCCTTCAGTAGGTGCGCGCCCTGGGCGGAATCGACTCGACGTCGCCCGTCAGGGTGTTGAGATGTACCGGGCGATAGTCAAAGCGGGCACGCTGCGGCCCCTCGACCCACACCAGCGTGTGCTTGAGCCAGTTGCGGTCGTCGCGCTGCGGGAAGTCCTCGCGGGCGTGCGCGCCGCGGCTCTCGGTGCGATTCGCCGCCGAGTGGATGGTGGCCGTGGCCTGCAGCAGCAGGTTCTCGAGCTCGAACGTCTCGATGAGATCGGTGTTCCAGATGAGCGAGCGGTCGGTGATGCGTACCTCCGCAAAGGAGGCGAAAGTCGCCCCGATCCTTTCGATCCCCTGCGCGAGGCTCTCGCCGCTGCGAAATACCGCGGCGTCCAGCTGCATGGTCTTCTGCATCTCCACGCGGATCGCAGCGGTGGCGCGCGCACCGTTGGCGTTGCGCAGGCGATCGAGCCGCGCTATGGCCGGCTGCCCCGCATCCGCGGCCAGCGGACGGTGGCGGCTGCCGGGTTTGACGGTTTCGGCACAGCGCCGCGCGGCCTCGCGCCCGAAGATCACCAGATCCAGCAGCGAATTGCTGCCCAGGCGATTGGCGCCGTGCACCGACACGCAGGCCGCCTCCCCTACCGCCATGAGCCCGGGCACGATGCTGTCCGGATCGCCGTCCTTCGGACGCACCACTTCGCCGCGATAATTGCAGGGGATGCCTCCCATGTTGTAGTGCACGGTCGGCTGCACCGGAATGGGCTCGCGGGTGACGTCGACGCCGGCGAATATGCGCGCCGTCTCCGCGATTCCCGGCAGGCGTTCGTGAATGACACCGGCCCCCAGGTGCTCCAGGTGCAGGGCAATGTAATCGTGCTCGGGGCCGACGCCGCGCCCCTCGCGGATCTCCACCGTCATGGCGCGGCTCACGACGTCGCGCGAGGCGAGATCCTTGGCGTTGGGCGCATAGCGCTCCATGAAGCGCTCGCCCTTTGAGTTGGTGAGGTAACCGCCCTCGCCACGCGCCCCTTCGGTGATCAGGCATCCCGCGCCGTAGATGCCGGTGGGGTGAAACTGCACGAACTCCATGTCCTGCAGCGGCAGGCCGGCGCGCAGCACCATGGCATTGCCGTCGCCGGTGCAGGAGTGCGCCGAGGTACACGAGAAATAAGTGCGCCCGTAGCCGCCGGTGGCGAGGAT
>Ga0209626_1000071_pt1 | contig 23107 bp, 21 predicted proteins | sample JacPinW_OM1H0_M2_FD_187962 | JGI IMG/M metagenome (GOLD analysis project Ga0209626, IMG submission 187962) | Forest soil microbial communities from Algoma, Ontario, Canada - Jack Pine, Ontario site 1_JW_OM1H0_M2 (SPAdes) (version 2) | ecosystem: Environmental > Terrestrial > Soil > Boreal... | reverse complement strand
CTGATCTGGCAGCAAAGCGAGAGCGGCACCGTGTCGGGCGTCACCGGCACCGTGGATCTCGACGTGCTCAACGGACCGATCGCGAAGCTCGTGGCACTCACGCTCGCGTAGGGGACGGCTGCGGCCCGAAACAGGCCGTTGGCGGCACCGCCGGTAGGCGGCGCATCGGAATTGATGTAGGTTCAGCCGAATCGCGAGTCCAAACGAGCCGTCTGCGGAGGGAAAATCCGATGCCACACCTGGCGCTCGACACGGGGAACACCGCCTTCATGCTGCTGTGCAGCAGTCTCGTCATGCTGATGACGCCCGGCCTCGCGTTCTTCTACGGCGGCCTCGTCGGCCGCAAGAACGTCCTCGCCATCATGATCCAGAGCTTCGTCTCGATGGGCTGGACGACGGTGCTGTGGTGGGTGTGCGGCTTCTCGATGTGCTTCAGCGGCGATCTCAAGAGCGGCACCGACTTGGGCGGCGTGATCGGCAACTTCCATTGGATGTTCCTGCGCGGCATCACCCTCGACACGCCCTCGCCGATCAATTCGACGATCCCGATGTTCGTCTTCTGCGCCTACCAGATGATGTTCGCGATCATCACGCCGGCCCTAATTACCGGCGCGTTCACCAACCGGGTGACGTTCAAGGCCTACACGCTCTTTTTGACCGGCTGGCTGCTCCTCGTCTACTTCCCGTTCGTCCACATGGTCTGGGGCGGAGGGCTGTTGGCGCGGTGGGGAGTCCTCGACTTCGCCGGCGGCATCGTGGTGCACAACATCGCGGGCATCGCGGCGCTGGCGTCGGTCCTCTTCGTCGGCAAGCGCCGGGTGGAGGATCGTGAGCCGCACTCCATTCCGCTCGTCGCGCTCGGCACCGGTCTCCTGTGGTTCGGCTGGTACGGCTTCAACGCCGGCAGCGAGTTTCGCGTCGACTCGGTCACCGCCGTCGCCTTCCTCAACACCGATCTCGCCGCCAGCTTCGCGGCGATCGCCTGGCTCGGCATCGACTGGCTGACGGGCAAGCGGCCCCGCTTCCTCGGCCTGCTGACCGGCGCCGTGGCCGGCCTCGCCACCATCACCCCCGCCGCCGGCTACGTCTCGCCGGCGGCCGCCTGCCTGATCGGCTTCATTGCCGGCGGCGTCTGCTTCTACGCCGTGGCGCTCAAGAACAGAATGGGCTGGGACGACGCGCTGGACGTCTGGGGCGTCCATGGAGTCGGCGGCTTCCTGGGCATCGTCCTCTGCGGCGTCTTCGCGACCACCGTCTTCAACCCCGCGGGCGTCGACGGGCTCTTGCGCGGGAACCCGCGCTTCTTCCTCGTCGAGCTCGGCGCGGTGGCGATCTCGTCGCTCTGGGCGTTCACCTTCACGCTGGGGATGCTCTGGCTGATCGACAAGATCACGCCGGTCCGGGTAGGCGCCGAGGACGAGGCCGCGGGCCTCGACAGCGCCCTTCACGGCGAGACCGCCTATCCGACGCCGATCTGAGCCGCGCCTCGGATGCCATGATGGTTCATTGCCTCGACGGCACGTACGAGCTGTTCCGCCACTACTACGGCCGGCGCCGCTTCGACCAGGGGAAGCATGCGCCGTTCGGGGCCGTGACCGGCGTGCTGCATACGGTGCTGGAGATGATCGAGAAGGGGGCGACGCACCTCGGCGTGGCGACCGACCACGTCATCGAGTCCTTCCGGAACCGTCTCTGGCCCGGCTACAAGACAGCGCAGGGAGTCGAGCGCGCGCTCCTCGCGCAGTTCCACCCGCTGGAAGAGGCTCTCGCCGCCATGGGCATCGCCGTCTGGCCCATGGTCGAGCTCGAGGCGGACGACGCGCTCGCCTCTGCCGCCCGCATCGCCGCCGCCGACGAAAGAGCACAGAAGGTCTGCATCTGGACACCTGACAAGGACTTGGCGCAGTGCGTCCGCGATGACCGGGTGGTGCAGGTCGACCGCCGAGGGAACAAGATCCTCACCGCGGAAGGAGTCCGCGAGAAGTTCGGGGTCGCGCCCGTTCTGATCCCCGATTTTCTTGCTCTCGTCGGCGACGCCGCAGATGGTTATCCAGGCATTCCTGGAATCGGTCCCAAGACGGCGGCACGGCTCCTCAACCGCTACGGCATCCTCGAGAGCTTCCCTCCCGATGTCTTGCGGGACCGCGATCTGGCGCTGCGGTTCAAGGACTTGGCGACGCTCCGGACCGACGCGCCCCTCTTCCGCGATGTCGAGGAGCTACGTTGGCGCGGCCCCACCCCCGCCTTCGCTGCATACGCGGAGCGACTCGGAGACGCTCGCCTGCTGCAGCGCTGCGTCGACGCCCCAGTCGCCTAGCTCGTGGAGCGAATCACGCCGCTTCCGCCAACCCGCGGACCTCGACGGTTGAGAAGCCCTGGCGCTTGGTCACGATCACCTGCTGGGCGAATTCGTCTCGCAGCTCCGGGATATGGGTGATGATGCCGACCATCCGGCCACCGACCCGCAGCCCTTGGAGGGTCTCGGAGACCAGCGCGAGAGTGTCTGGATCGAGGGTGCCAAAACCCTCGTCGATGAACAGGCTGTCGAGATTCACCGCGCCGACGGCACGCTGAACCTGGTCGCTGAGCTCCAAGGCGAGAGCCAGCGAGGTCAGGAAGGTCTCGCCTCCGCTCAACGTGTCGCTGATCCGCGTCTCGTCCGCGTTGTCGTGATCGACGACCCTGATCTCCTCGTCGTGGAACTGCAGGGAGTACCGCTCCCCGGTCAACTTCAGCAGGCGGACCGAGGCGCCCTGGACGAGCTCCGTGAACACCTCCTGAAGGACGTACGCCTGGAACTTGTCGCTGCGCAGGTCGCCGGCCAGGAGGTCGTAGACCCGCAGAGCCGCCTCCTCGACGTCCAGCTTCTCGCGCAGCTCTTGGGAGCGTTCGAGCCGCTGCTTCATGCGCCCGATCTGCTCCTCCAGTCTCTTTTCCTGGCCGAGCGCGGTCTCCACTTCGGCGGTGACGTCCGCTGCGAGCTTCTCGACGGCAGTCAACTGCTGGTCGGAGACTCGCTCATCCCCCAGCTCGGCTCTGAGCGTGGCGACACGCTCTTCGGCGGCGTGGAGGTCTTGCGCATGCCTCTGGACCTGTTCCTGGAGCCGGGTGGCGGTGGCCAGGTCGAGGAGAGCCTCCCGGACGGCGGCCTCGTCGTCAAAGCCGGCCCGAGCAATCTCCGCGTCCCGGCTCTCCGCTCTCTCGGCGGCGTCCCGAAGAGCCGCTGCGGCAGCTTCGGCTGTGAGCCGCTGGGCTTCCTTTGCGGTCACCAGCCGGTTCTGGGAGGTTGACGCCTCTTCGGTGGCCGCCTTGAGGTTGGATTCGAGCTGCCGGATCTGCTCCTCCAAAGCCGCAGCCTCGGCAGCCGGGTCGTCCGACTCGGTGACGGCACGGATCTCGTCCTGCACCGTCGTGAGCCGTCGCCGGCTCGCGCTGCGCTCCTCCTCCAACCGTTTCAGCGCCGCCTCCCCGGCGCCGAGTCTGTCCCGCGCGGCGGCCTCCGCGGCCTTGGCCCTCTCCAGGGTCCGTTCAGCCGTCGCCAATCGCGCCTTCGCTTCTTCATTCGCTTTGCGGCTCCTGGCGACGGCCGTGATTTGTCTCTCGATCCACACCTCGATGATCTCAGACGGGACATCACCTTCTGGAGCGCGGTCGCCGAGCGTTCGATGGATCGCTTCCTCGCCAGCGGCCACGTCGGCTTGCAGCTCGGCGCAGCGCGACTCCAGCTCGGTGAGACTCTGTCGGGCGGCATGGAGCCTCGCCTGTTCGCCCGCGAGCGCAGCCTCGTGCTGCCGGGTGAGCGCGTCGCCTTCCTTTTGCTTTTCCCGTGCGTCTTGGAGCGCCGCCCTGGCCGCTTCGACTTCGGGCGCCAGATGGGCAGGAGGCGGTGTGTCCACGATCTGCTCGCACACCGGGCAGGGTTGGCCGGGAACCAACCCTTGGCGGAGGTGATTGGCCTCGTTCAGGTTGATCGCGCGATGGAGCGCCTCCTCGGCCGCCTCGAAGCGGCGCTGTGCCTTCTCCGCGGACCTCCTGGCAGACGCGGCCTCCTTCTTGAGCAGCTTGATCGTCCCGGCCTGCTCTTCCAACGCGTGGCGCTTCCGGACGAGCTCAGCCAGGCTCTCCGCCGCGCTCCTACGCGCGGCGCCAAGCGCGACGGCCCGGTCTCGCGTGCTCTCCAGCAACGCGTCCAGCTCCGGGTCATAGCCGGAGGTCTCCGCGGCTTGCCGGGCAACATCGACGGTTGTCTGTTCTTGCGCTTGCAAGGCCTTCGCCGCTTCAACCGTCGCAGCGAGCGAGGACAGCGCATCCTTGAGAGCCTTGAACCCCTGCGTCTGCCGCTCGAGGGTCGCTTTGAGCTGCTCTCGTTCAGGAAGACGTCCGAACACTTGGTGGAGGCGAGCCATCTGCTCACGGATCGTCTTGATCGCCGCGGCGGCTTTCTTCGCCGATTGGAGCGCGCCGGACTTCTTCTTCCAATCCTTCTGTGCGGAGGCCTGGCGGGCCTTGGCTTCGTCAGCCGCCTTCGTCGCCGTTTTCGCGGAGGCGGAGGCTCGGGCAGTTTCAGTGAGCAAAGGCAACAGGGGCGCCGCACGCGCCGCCGCCTCGATTCTCGCCTGATCATGGATCACTTGTTCGGCCTGCTTCTGCAGAGCGGCTCGCCTTTCTTCGACCTGTCGCAGCTCCCGAGTCTTCGCGTGCTGGCTGCGCCACCGGGCGAGCGTGGCCTGGGTGATGTCCCGTTTTTCCCGCGCCGCTGCGAGCGACTGGATGATCCACGCGTGCTCGGTCTCCAGCGCCGCTAGAGCGGCCTCATCGACGTCTGCGTACTCGTCCGCGAGAAGCTTCTGAAGCGAATCGACAGTGCCCTTTTTGGCAGCCGCCAGACGCTGAGCCTGTTCACGCATCCGTTCGTAGACGTCGAGCCGAAGAAGCGTCCGCAGCATGCTGCGCCGGTCTCTCGGTTGCGCTTTGAGAAACCTGGCGAACTCGCCTTGCGGCAGAACCACGGCTTGCAGGAACGCGGGTGCTCCAAGCCCCAGGATCTGAACCACCTGATCGGATGCGGTACGAACCTGGTCCGCCAGATTCTTGAAGGACTCGCTTCCGTCGTGCTCCTCCAAGCGAACCATATGAGCGCCATTGCGGCGCAGGGTCCGTGCGATGCGATAGCGGCTCGGACCGACCTCGAAATCCAGTATCACGCTGACCCGGTCCTTGGACGCCGAGATCATCTCGGTCCGATTGTAGGTGTTGACCCGGGGAATCTCGCCATAGAGCGCAAAGATGATGGCGTCCAACAGAGTCGACTTGCCGGCTCCCGTCGGCCCCGAGATGGCAAACAATTCGAGCGTGCGGAAGTCGATCTCCTGCTTCTCCTTGAAGCACGCGAGACCCTCGATGGTGAGATGGACGGGACGCAGCTCTCAGTCCTCCACGGTGGCCTGGTCGTAGAGGTCCTGAAAGGTTTCCAGAACGGCCGGGTCCGCTTCGTGCTGGTGCTCGCGAAGATGGTAAGCGCAGTAGTGTCCCACCGGCGGAGCCCCGGTCTCCAGACGGAAGTCAGCCGGCTCCTCGGCCTCGGGGAGATCGGCGCGCACGACGAGCGCATTGGGGAGCAGCTCGCGAACCTTTCGATTGAGATCGGGATCCTTCTCCGTCAAGGGGACGGTCACACGCAACCAACCCGTTCGATAGTTGTCCGCGGACTCCTCGATCTCCGCGAGCGAAGCGCGAAGATCGACGAGCGGCAGCCCCCCCTCGTAGGGAATATGCTCGATATCGGAGGGATTCGCGGGCTTACCGGGGGACGCCGTGACGACGATAAAGGTTTTTTCCTCCCCGGCCTCGCCGAAGTCCATCTGGAGAAGCGATCCCGCATAGTAGGCGGGCACCGGTCCATCGATCTTCTGCGGCTTGTGGAGGTGTCCGAGAGCGATGTAGCTCGCCGTGGACGGCAGAGATTCCGGCGCGGCGGCCCAATCCTCTGAGATGTGGACGCGGCGCTCGGAGTCGCCGAAGATGGCTCCCTCGAGATGCGTATGAGCCATGAGGAGGTTGACGGCGTCTTGCCGAAAGGCGCCGCAGAGATCCTGGACGGCGCGCTCGAACATTTGGGCATATTCTCTCCGGGCGCTCGCCTCCTCGCCGGCGAGGTCCAGCGCCGACACCCAGGCTCCGGGAGAGGCGAACGGAAGCGCCGCGACGACGGCCGTCTCTCCACGACGGGTCTCGATGGTCCGGGTCCCTCCCTGAGAGGCGGGGCGCGGGCGGCCGATGATTTGTACGTTGACGAACTCGGTGAGCAACGAACGGGCGTCCAGCCGGAGCGGATCGTCGTGGTTGCCGGCGATGACGAGCATCTGCGCTCCGGCTCGACCCACGCGGACCAGGAACCGATTCACGAGCTGCTCCGCCTCCGCAGGTGGGTTTCGGCTTTCGAAGACATCCCCGGTGTGGAGGACGAGGTCGATGGATTGCTCTTCGATGAAGGCCGCGAGATGTTCCAGCACAGCCTCCAGCTCGTCGAGGCGCTGGATCCCCTTCCATCGGCGGCCCACATGCCAGTCGCTCGTGTGGACGATCTTCATGGTCGGCGTCTTCAGGAGAGAGCGCCGCGCTGAGGGCGGATGAGGCGGCGCTCCTGGCGGGGCAGTCTACAGGATCTACCCCATCCATCCGCCGACGGAACCGCCCCTGGCCCGCGCTCACTCGCCGGTCGAGGTGAGGATCCTCTCGATCCGGCGGTCGGGAACGAGCCAGATCACGGCGACGACCACGTAGAGAGCGAGGGCGAGGCCCGGCCGCACGAAGGCGAGGCCGACGGCGGCGGCATAGAGGACGATCGAGACGAGGCCCTTCCTGTCCTCGCCGATCGCCCGGGCCAGGGTCGACTCCCTGCCGTGGAGCGCGACGAGCACGCGGGCGAGGATGAAGTAGGCGCCGCCGGCGAGGAGGAGGACGGCGCCGTAGACGGCGACCGGCACGGGCGCCGCGGGGTGCTCCCCCATCCAGGCGGTGACGAAGGGGACGAGAGAAAGCCAGAAGAGCAGGTGCAGGTTCGCCCAGAGGACGCGTCCGTCGACCCGTTTGACCGCCTGGAAGAGGTGATGGTGGTTGTTCCAGTAGATCCCCAGGAAGACGAAGCTCAGGACGTAGATGCAGAGGAGGGGGAGGAAGGCGGAGAGCGCCGCGAGGTCGGCGCCGCGCGGCACCTTGAGCTCGAGCACCATGATGGTAATGAGGATGGCGATCACGCCGTCGCTGAACGCTTCCAGTCGTCCCTTGCTCATCGCCGCTTCTCCCGCACGGCATCATCATACCCAGTGGGATACCCAGCGGGAGCGCCGCCTGGCGTGATTTTCAGTCAAACCATAGGGCTGCCACCATGGCCAGCCCGATGATGGCGTAGAGCGCGCGGTAACGTGCTTGCAGGCGGCGGATGCTCGCGTAGGTGAGGCCCGCGGCCAAAGTCTTGAGCGACCAGCGTAGGTGAACGGGGTAGAGGGCGATGAGGGCTGCCAGGGGACGGGGGAGGATGCCCTGGAGGGCTAGGAGGAGAAGGAGGGCGTAGGCTAGGGTGAAGAGGGCCAGGCTGGCGGCGAAGGTGCGGCGGTGGCCGAAGATCACCGCGTTCGTCCTGATGGCGTTGAGGACGTCGCCTTGGTGGTCGCGGACCTCTTGGGTCAGGTGGCCGGCGGCGAAGGTCAGGGCGAAGAAGGTGGCAGTGACGAGGCCGCGACGGTCGATGGCGTTCCCTAGGGAGTAGCCGAGGAGGAAGTGGAGGGCGCCGCCGGCCAGGTGGGCCGCTGAGTTGAGGAGCGGTCTGCTCTTCCAATTGAAGTGGGGTAGGGAGTAGAGGGCGCTCAGGGTAGCGATTGCCAGTGACAGCCCGAGAGTGCTGGGGCCGAGGCGGCTGAAGAGGAGGAGACTCAGGACCAGCAAGCCGGCCGCCAGAACGCCGATCTCCTTGCGGCCTACACCTCGAGCCGTGAAGACGCTGGCGGCCTTGTTGGGGTCGGTGAGGTCGGCGGTCAGGCCGGACCAGTCGTTGAGCATGAAGATGTGCGCCATCAGGCAGACGTTGGCGACGGTGAGCATCGCCAGCGGCCCCACGTTCTCCGCCGCCGGGTGGCGGATCGCGAAGGCGGCGCCGAGGAGCGGCGAGCCCTGGAGAACGAGGATCTCTGGCAGGCGCAGGCAGGGCAAGTAGCGGCGAAGGGGCTCGCCAAGGCGGCCTCCGGTCGAGGTGGCAGCCGGCACGGCAGGCGCGAACACCGCGGAAGCGTTAGCCGTTCGGATGGGGGTGCCGGAGGTGCGCATGTTCGTAAGCGAGCCTTAGCCAGAGCGCATAGCCGACGTCCTCCGACCAGTAGTATCTAGGGGTCGTCGCGGTGAGATCGTTGTGGTAGAGGAGCGGCGGATTCTTTCGCAAAAGGGCAAAGTCCTCTTTGGCAAGCTGGCGCAGCACCGCCTGGAGCTCTGCCGCGTCGGGCGGTGGACCTTCGGGGGTCAGCGCCCGCCCCAGTAGCCGGACGAGGGACACCCAGATCTCCTGGCCTGGCACCGGCGTCCGCATCCGTGGCTCGGGCAGCTCCAGCTCGCAGCCGACGCGCTGGAGGTCAGGGAGGCGCAGGATCGGGACCAGCGGCGCCATTCGATAGTAGACCCAGACCCGATCCTGGTCGACAACTTGGCGGAGAGCTGCGCAGAGCGCACGGCCGGCCGGCGGCTGCACCTTGGCCAGCAGCAGCAGCAGGTGCATCTGGATGCCGATGTCGGCAGGATTCGGATCGCTGCCCGGGTCGAGACACTGGTAGGCCTCACGTGGCGCGAGCCAGGTGCGGTAGAGGCCCTCGCGGGTGCGATATCGGTTGATGGCCGCCAAAGCTGCCGGCAGCCGCCGGCGGTCGTGGCCGGGAGCGAGCCTCCAGACGAGCGCCGTGTCGTCGGCATCCGGTGTGATAGCGCACCCCAGGGTGCCGATGCCAGGAGCGTCTGGGCGGCCATGGTAGCGCACCAGTCCGCCGGCCTCGATCTGGCCGGTGAGGTGCTGGCGGGCGCGCTGCAAGCTGTCGCCGAGACGGCCGGTGGCCGCCAGCGGATCGAGCAGGTCGAGGAGGAAAGCGGTGAGGAAGGTGTTCATCTCCTGGCGCGGCTCCTGGAAGTGCGCCGCGGTCGTGTAGGCGGTGAGCCAGTAACCCGGCACCTGCTGGTGCGCACGAAGCCGCGCCGCTGCCGTCCTCACGCCGTCGTCGAGGTCTTCGTCGGCCGGTGCCGTCCGCACGGTCAGCTTGCGCTCCGCCAGGTAATATCCCTCTCCGTTTTGGGAGGCCCAGGCGAGGGCGGCCAGATGGTGCTCGCCGGGAGCCAGGCTGGCCGTGCCGAGCGGGATGCGCCAGCCGGCGGGGCTCGCCTCGTGCAGCGTACTGCGGACGTCGGGCCGGTCGAAGAAGGTGCGGGAGGCGACCGTCTGCCGGCCGTCGATGGCGACTGCCACCTGCCAGGGCGTTCTGTGGCCGGCCAGCGCCCAGCCGGCGGCGACGACCTCCTGGCCGGCGGTGACAGCGGAGGTCGCGCGGCCGCCGGCCTCGATGGCGTCAATGGCGTCGATATTGCCGCGCATCTCGATCGGCAGCTCCGCCGGCGCGAGACCCTGCTGGAAGGAAGCGACGAACGGTGCGTTCCGCCAGTCCCACGCGGCCCGCAGCTGGTGAGGACCGCTGGCAACGGCGAAGATCGCGCTGTCGGTCGCGCCGGTGTACCAGAAGGCGCCGATGGCTTCGATGGCGACCGCGGCGCCGACCGCAAGCAGGAAGCACACCCGGCCGAGGCCGCGCAGTGCGGCGACCACCGGCACCAGCATCCACACGAGCAGCGGCAGGAGGTCGGTCAGGAAGCGCGGCCCCCAGGAGATGCCGGCCCGCCAGTCGGTCATGGCATAGAGCAAGACCTGGAGGACGACGCCGGCGCTTATCGCCAGGCTGAGGCCGCGCTCGTCGCGCTTGCCAATACCGCGCGGCAGGTGCCGCCAGGCGATGGGGAGGAAGACGAGGAAGAGCAGGAAGGGTGAGAAGACAAACAGCCCCCGCGTCGGGCTGAACAGCAATCCGCCGAGGCCGGAAAGCAGGTCGTGCTGGAAGAAGCTGGCATTGCCAGCCCGCCCGTAACCGCCGGCGAGGTTGTCGGCCACGCCGAGGTTGTAGAGCAGCACCAGGGCCGCCGGCAGCGCCGCCGCGGCGAGCAGCGCCGCCCGGCGGCCGGCCCAGAACAGCCCGTAAGCGCCCAGCGCCGCCGCGAGGACGACATCCGGAGGGCGGTTGCCGGCGATGAGCCCGCACAGCAACCCCGCCGCAAGCGCCCGCGGCGCGGTGCACGGCGCGGTGAGGAGCAGCAGGACGCCGATCACCAGCAGCTCAGCCATCCCGTGCTGCCACAGAGCCTGGCTGCTGATCACCCAGGTGGTGGTGCCGAAGGCATACGCCAAGGTGAGCAGCAGTGCGACCGGCGCCGTCGCCCGGCGCCGCAGCAGCAGGTAGAGGAGCGACGCTGAAAGCGCCGCCACGAGTGAGGCGGAGAGCTTCTCCATGACCCTCGCCATGTGATCCAGCCGCCCATCCGTCCAACCCCGCAGGTGCAGGTAACCGGCCGCGGGGAGGTAGAGCGGCGCGATGAGCACCGGCAGCACCACGGGGTACAGCGAGATGATATGGCCGCCGGGCACATGCACCATCCAGAACGCCGTATGGTCTCGCCCCTGGGCGGTGAGCGCCGCGATCGGATCGAGAAGGACGCTGTGGTACCGCCAGATCGCGAACGGCAGGTAGCGCGCCGGGAAGGCGTCGCCGGCGCTGATCGCCCGCCGGTTGGCGTTGTAGACCAGCAGACAGCAGAGTCCGATGAGCAGGCTCGCCCGCAGCTCGCGCCGGCCGCGCCAGAAACCTTGAGCCAGCCCACGCTCCTCACCGGGCGCCGAGCCGGAAACCGGGCCGCAGCCGCGGGCCTGGGCCGCGGGCTGAGCGGCGGGTGCAGACCGCCTGCCGTCGAGGACGGGGATCATGGTTCATGCTCACTTGCGCTGCTTCCCACAGGAGGCCGTCTCACGGGAGTCCGTCCACTACGAGATTGGCGAGAGGCCGGAGGCTACCATAAAGCGCCGCTGCCAGAATCGGCGCAGGCTGGTGCGGTGAGGAGGGACGCCCGGGGTCGAAAGCCCCGGGCGCGGCCTGCTATTGGCAGATCTGGATGCAGGTCTTCCAGCCGTTGTTCCAGTCCGCGGGATTGAGACACCAGGCGCTCCCCGGAACGGATGCGCCGCTGCAGCAGGACGTGTTGGAGTTGATGTCGTCCACCCCGCCGGAGGGAATGCAGTTCCCCACCGGCTGGGTGCCGCAGATCTGGTAACAGCTCGCCCAGCCGTTGTTGAAGTCCGCCGGGTTGACGCAGAACGTCGAGCCGCTCACGGCGATCGAGCTGCAGCTAGGTCCCGGCGGTGAGGACGTGCGGCGCGTCGTCGACCTCGAGGTCCGTCACCACCGTGCCCTGAGGCAGGCCGGACATCTGCGGCACGAAGTTGTCGCCATTGCTGACGTAGACGCCGACGTCGGTGGCGACGAAGATGCGCTGCCGGTTGACCGGGTCGATGGCCACCGAGTTGGCGGGGACGTCGGGCAGGCCGTTGCCCACTGCCGACCAGGTGGTGCCGCCGGTGGTCGAGCGGTAGAGCTTATTGCCGCCGAAGGCGCTGCGGGTGGCGAAGACCCGCAGCCGGATGGCGGGATCGACGGCGAGGTCCGAGATGACCCCGGCGGGGATGCTGCCGGTGACGTCGGTCCAGGTCACCGGCGAGATGACGGCGTCGTCGCTGCGGAAGATGCGGCCGTCGCTGAATCCGGCGTAGACGGTGCCGCCGCTCGTCGGCGTATTGCCGATGGCCGAGAGCGTGCCCGCTAGCGCGCCCGAGATGAGCGACCAGGAGATGGTGCTGCGCGCGCTGGTGCGGTAGAGATAGGTCGAGCCCGTCAACAGGGGGAGGGCTGCTTCGACTACTTCGGCATGGGCCTCTTCCGCTCCGGCGACGCCGGCGCCAGCTTCCAGCCGAGCAACGGCTCGGGCGGGACGGCGCTGGGGCTGTCGAACGTCACCGCCGTCGCCGTCCAGCCCGGCAACTCGAACCTCGTGCTCGCCGGCGGACCCGGCTACTGCTCGTCGGGCAGCCTGTCGGGAGCCGGCCTCCGGCGCTCGACCGACGGCGGCGCCACCTGGAGCCTGGTGCTCAACGGCCAGCCCAACGACATCGCCTTCGATCCCGCGATCCCCAGCACGGTCTACGCCTCGATCGGTGGCAGCAACACCCCGGACTGCGGTGTTTTCAAGTCGACCGACACCGGCGCCACCTGGACCAAGCTCACCAACGGCATCACGGCCGGCTCTTACTCCTACCTTCGCCTGGCCATGGCGCCGACCAACCGCTCCGTCCTCTACGCTCTCGTCCAGACCTCGGGAACGACGGGCGCGCTCTATCGCACTCTCGACGGCGGGACGACCTGCTCCCCCGTCCCCACCCAGACCACATTCGAGTTGTTGGGGTCAACCGCCACCGAGCCGATCGTCTCGGTGCCGACGGCGTCGAACAGCGGGCTCCAGAACGAGCCGCCGTCGACGCTCTTCCACAGCCCGCCCGATGCTGTTCCCAGGTAGATCGTCTGCTCGGTCGCGGGGTCGATGGCGAGAGAAGAGACGCGGCCCGCCACCCGGCCCATCAACCAGCTCATCATGTTCATCGGCGACGGCCCGAGGGGTTGCCACGAGAAGCCGACGAGCTGGCTCAGCTGCCTGGAGAGCGAGAGGCGCAGCTCCTCCACGGCCCGCTTCCGCAGCTCTCCCGGCCGGTAGGTCACCTCGAGGCCGCGCTGGTGAGCGAACCACTCCTCGCGCTTGCGGATCTCTTCCTCTTCGCCTTTTCGTTTGTCGCCTGGCTTTTTTTCGTCCCTGGCGGAGATGTTTCCGAGATCAGCCGCCTGGGCCGTCCACAGAGGAACCATGAGACCGAGCACCGCAACGCCGAGGATCCAACGGCTTTTCATCCCGCGCCTTACCTTTCGTAAAGAGCGTCTTTACAAGTAGCGGTGCGGGCGATCTGCGAGACGGGACAAACCGCGGGCCGCCTCGGGATGCCCTACCCCATGGTGGCTGAGCACATCGTCGGCATCGAGATCGCGGCCCTGTTCGGGAGCGGAGCGTGAAGCTCCTCTTAGACACCCTCGCCTGCTGCGCCGAGGGTCGCTCGACAACGGCTACGTAGAGCTTCCCGTCACCAGCCAGCACGCGGTGAGCATCGACGGCCTTCCGCCCAAACTTGCCGCCCGGCGCCCGGCCGCGAGGTGGCGTAATCGGTCGCGAGAATGCCCAGCCAAGGTGGCACGTCGATTGCCTTCCTTTAGATAGAAGACGCGGGAGCTTGCGCTCCCCGCCGACCGATCGAAAGGAGCTGCCGATGACCTCGAAAACCATCACGCTGCCCCGCTTGGGCATGATCGCCGCGACGCGCGCGGCCCTGGGTGCCGGCATCGCCCTGCTGGCGGGTGAGCGGCTCGACCGCAAGCCGCGTCGGGCCGTGGGCTGGACCCTCCTCGGTGTCGGAGTCCTCAGCACCTTCCCGCTCATCGCCGGGGTACTGCACGGGCAGCCGCCGGCGGAAGCGGCGCCATGATCCGCAAGCTCAAGTCGGGCGAGTATCGCCTCTACTCGCGGAAGCCGGACCCGAAAACGGGCAAGCGGAAGAACCTGGGGACCTTCCCCACCCGCGAAGCGGCCCGTCAGCACGAGCGCGAGGTCCAGTTCTTCAAGCGCCGCGGCTGACTCGACGGCGACCTGGCCGCCGCGAGGCTCCGGGTTGGAATGCCCATATTAGGAGGGCCGACCCGCGCCATTTCCTATCCACCCTCCCGGCACATCGCTTGCATCGCCACGCCGCCGGAGAGACTCGCGATCGCCTGCAATGTCCGTTGCTCGGTAAAGCTCCAGCCGCACCTCGACCCATGCCCGCGCTTCCCTTCAAGCTCCGCCACCTGAAGCGCTACCAGGAGATCTCGCGCCTGCTGCGCTTCGTGCGCCCGGAGCTCTGGCAGGGGAGCGGCCTCGAGGGCGACGGGCTGGAGGCCGGCGAGGAGCAGGGGCAGGCCGCGAACGCCGAGCAGCTCGCGGCGGAGCTCGAGCAGCTCGGGCCGACGTTCATCAAGCTCGGCCAGCTCCTCTCCACCCGCGCCGACCTGCTGCCCTTGCCGTACCTGAAGGCGCTCTCCCGCCTGCAGGACAAGGTGGCGCCGTTCCCCTTCGCCGAGGTCGAGGCGATCGTCGCGAGCGAGCTCGGCGTCCGCCTGTCGAAAGCCTTCTCCGAGTTCGAGGCGACCCCGCTCGCCGCCGCCTCGCTCGCCCAAGTGCACCGCGCCGCGCTGCGCGACGGCCGGCCGGTCGTCGTCAAGGTGCAGCGTCCCGGCGTGCGCGAGACGATCGTCGAGGACCTGGAGGTGCTCGGCGAGGTCGCCGAGGTCCTCGACCGCCACAGCGAGGTCGGCGAGCGCTACCAGCTCGGGCGCCTGCTCGAGCAGTTCCGCGCCAGTCTGCTACGCGAGCTCGACTACCTCCAGGAGGCGCAGAACCTGGTGACCTTAGCCGCCAACCTCGCCGAGTTCGACCGCCTCGTGGTGCCGGCGCCGGTCGCCGACTACACCACCGGCCGCGTGCTGACCATGGACTTCATCCAGGGGCGCAAGGTGACGGCCTTGAACCCGCTGGCGCGCCTGGAGATCGACGGCGCCGCGCTCGCCGAGCAGCTCTTCTCGGCCTACCTAAAGCAGTTCCTGGTCGACGGCTTCTTCCACGCCGACCCCCATCCCGGCAACGTCTTCCTGACCGGCGACGGCCGCCTCGCGCTCCTCGACCTCGGCATGGTCGGCCACGTGCCGCCGCAGCTCGCCGAGAGCCTGCTCAAGATGCTGCTGGCGATCGCCGAGGGCCGCGGCGAGGAGGTAGCGGCGCTCGCCGAGCGGATCGGCCGGACCACGGAGGGCTTCGACGAGGGGGAGCTGCGGCGCCGCCTGACCGAGCTCGTGGCGCGCTACCAGGGGACGACCTTGGCCGACCTCCAGGTGGGCCGCACCGTCCTCGAGATCTCCCGCGCCTGCGGCGAGAGCGGCATCTTCCCGCCGCACGAGCTCGCCATGCTGGGCAAGGCGCTCTTGAACCTCGACGAGGTCGCCCGCACCCTCGACCCCGACCTCGACCCCAATGCCGTCATCCGCCGCGACTCGATGGAGCTCCTGCGCCAGAGACTGTGGAAGAGCGCCTCGCCGGGCCACCTCTTCAACGCCATGATGGAGGCCAAGGAGTTCGCCGAGATGCTGCCCGGCCGCATCAACCGCATCCTGCAGCGGGTGGCCGACAACGACCTGCGCGTGCGCGTCGACTCGATCGACGAGCACCTGCTGATGTCCGGCTTCCAGAAGGTCGCCAACCGCATCACCATGGGCCTGGTGCTCGCCGCCCTGATCCTCGGCGCCGCCCTGCTGATGCGCGTCGAGACCGGCTTCCGCATCCTCGGTTACCCCGGCCTCGCCCTCCTCCTCTTCCTCGCCGCCGCCGCCTGCGGCGTCGGGCTGCTGGTCAACATCGTCTTCTACGACGAGCGCGGCGCGCGCCCGCGACCCGGCCGCAAGCCGCGCTAGATGACAAGGGGACCTGGCTCATGGCAGGGCCGGGAGCTGCCCTCGGCGTTCCTCTGTCGGAGCGAGCTCCTCTTGGCTCAAAAAGTTATTACGAGAGCGTTCCGGCGGCCGCGGGAGGTTTTCCCTTCTCGCGCGGGCTGCTAGGATGGCCCGTACTGATCCCATCAACCACCGCTTAAAGGAGGCAAAGACCGATGAAGACACGGCGAGTCTCACCCGTTCTCTTCAGCCTCGCTCTCGTCTTCGCTCTGCTGGGCCGCGCCCAGGCATCGCCGAAGACCGAGATCAAGGGGACGGCGATCCTCGATCACCCCTGCGGCAAGGTCGCCGTCCAGCACATGGGCCTGGTCCACGCAGGCAAGATGGAGGAGGCGACCAAGCTCGGCACGAAGGAGATGCAGGACGGATGGAAGGCGATGCCCGCCAAGGACCGCACGATGATGACCGGCATGATGAAAGAGATGTCGGAGTCGACCGCGCAGTTCTCGGCAGAGATCAAGGCCAGCGGGCTCCTGGTCGTGGAAGGCGCCGGCGCTACGCTGACCGTCAAGAAAGAGCACAAGGACGCGAACGGCAGCAGCTCGGAGACCTGGACGCAGACGTACGCGCTCGACAACGGCAAGTGCCTGATCTCGCGCTAGGCCCGTTGTTCCCCGACTCGAACCTCCTGGTCGAGAGCGCCGAATTCAGAGCCCTTGCGGTTCAGGACCTGACCATGACATGCATTCACGCTGCCGAAGTCACGGTGAGCGACTCGCTCAAGCTACCCGGCAGCGATGGCGAGCGCAGACTCCGATGACCCTCCAACGTGGTGAATGCCGACCGGCGGAACCCTGAGGACTCCGAGCGAATCGAGGAGGCCGCACGACGCCTCGCGCGAGGCGCTCCCCGCCGCCGGAGGCGGAGGAGAAGCCGAGAGGGACGCGGCATGGGAGGCCGGGGGCGAGCTCGTGCGGCGGATCTACGCCCGCGGGGTATCCGAGGTCCTCGCCCCCATCGCCAACCTCCGGCAGGCCTTCGTTTCGGGCAACGAGCGTATCACCTGCATCGACGCCGGCGTGGTGATGGCCGGCTCCGGCAAGAGCGGCCTGGCGCTCGCAGGCTCGGGCATCCTGTTTCCGGCCGGATCTTGGGAGGAGCGCCTGGCGCGAGTGGCCGACCTCTGCCTTGCCGCGCGGGTGCGGGAGGTGACCAGCCACGAGGGCTGCGGCGCTGCGGCGCTCGCCTACGAGCGGGACGGCAGGCCGTCCGAGCATTCCAGCTCCGACCGCTATGGCCAGGCTTGGAGCCGCTCCCTGCACGAGCGGATCAGCAGCCGGCGCGAGCGGCCGGCCACCTACCTGCACATCGCCGCCGGCGAGATGGCCCGGCCGATGGGCTTCCATGATTGCAGGGTGACCTGGCTCGACTGCACCGGCCGGTTCACCCCCGGCAACCTGTCGGGACAGCTGCCCCAGGGCTACCTGATCGACCGGGGGGACGTGATCCGGCATGCCATCACCGCCGAGGAGCGGAGCTATCCGCTCGTCGAGCTCGCGATCTCGATCGAGCTCGCCCTGGGCGCCATCGGCTTCGGCGAGCGGTTCACGCCAGAGGCGCCGTTCCTGGTCGTCGTGGTGGCCGACGGCGAGGAGGATTGGGCCGCCCTCGCGACAGAGCTCGACGACGTCGCCGCCCCGTATGACGGCAGGGTGAGGGTCGACCGCCTGCCGGTGGACCGCTGCCGCTCCGGGGGATGAGCGCGGCGGCCTGCACAAAGATCCCTTCGACCGCCTGCTGCTGGCCCAGGCCCGCAGCGAGGGCATTACCCTCCTCACCAGCGACGCCCAGCTGGCCCAGTACCCGGGACCCGTGCGCAAGGTATAAGAAGGCGCGCGGACGCAACTTCGGGGTAGAATAGCCATGACGCGTGCGCATTCTAGGAAGGAACTTCCATGAGTGAAGTTGAGGAGCTCGAAAAGCAGATCGAACACCTCTCCCCTGAAGAGCTATCCAAGCTCCGAAGCTGGTTCTATGAGCTGGACGCCCGCCTCTGGGATCAGCAGATCGAAGCTGACGGGAGGGCCGGGAAGCTCGATGGCCTGATTGGCGAAGCGCTGGCAGAGTACAAAGCAGGCAAGGCTCGTGAGCTTTGAGGCATGGGGATCTCTGGTCGGTCCGGGTGGGCGATCACTACCGCGCGCTCGGTACGTCTGTCGACGCGGGAATCTATTGGGTGTGGATTGGTACGCACGCTGAGTACGACAAGCTCGTTGGCTGACCCGGAACTCGCGAAATTCGTGGCGCTGGCGTAGGCCCTTTTGCTCGATAAGCGCCAAGTGGAGAATCGTGGCGGCACTCCATTCCGCTCGTCGCGCTCGGCAAAAGTCTGGTTCTCCTCACATAGGTGTAGCTGCCAGGCGGCCCCAATTGGCCAGCTCCGCTGCCGGCAGCGAAGTCCCAGAGCCCTTTCCGGCCTCCTGACCACCGCAGCTTCCCGCCCCTCCCACGGGAAAGGTGGATCGACTCCAATGACCGGAGGAGGAGCCGGAAGCCACAGAAAACACGTTACTTGACTCTCGACAGTGCAAGTTGGGAGCTACACGTGTGTGAGGAGAGACAAAAGCTCCCGTGGTTCGACTGTATGGTTTCATCGGAGGCAGCGACTTCCGCGTCGACGCATGGCTGTCTCTTTACAAAAGGGTCAAACTATGCTACAGTTGAAAAAATCAAAGATCCTGAGAGCACCATGCTGTTGTAGCGGAGCCGGCCCCCTGTAAGGAGACCGGCTCATTGTGGCTTGTCAAGGGCTGCCCTAAATGCCGGCGCTGGCATGCTGCCGATACCTACCGCGCCCGCTCCTCTCATGCGCCACCGGCGCTCTGATAAGCTAACCAGCGCGAACACAGGAGATCGGGGCTATTAGAGCCGACCCCAGTTTAATAGGTGCGGGCTATAATCGAGGCTGTCCATATGAGGTCCGAGATAGGTCAGTGCAAGCTCTGTTTAAAGGAAAGGCCGCTCCGGAATTCTCACGTAATCCCAGAGCTGGCGTACAAACCCATCTATGACAACAAACATCAATTCTTGGAGCTGGACGGTACCACTGGCAGATACGGCCTTCCCCAAAAAGGATTCCGCGAACCTCTCCTCTGCGAAATTTGCGAGGCTATCTTTCAACGCCACGAGGACTACTTCGCGAAGGTCTGGTACCCAAGCGACTCACTACCCAACCCTGTGCACGATTTGTATGTGGTACGCGCCAGTTTTGATTTTGAGCAGTTCTTTCGATTCCATCTTTCAATCCTTTGGCGAGCCTCGGTAGCTCATAGTCCCAGGTTCTCGGCGGTTACACTCGGCCCATTCGAGGAGGCTCTTCGCCAGTTCTTGCTCGGAACTGTTGCGAGCCTGGAATTTGAGCCATCAGTGCACGGCATGATCCTCCGTAGCCCTCAGACTCATGAGATCTGGCTAGGATTGCTCGCTCCAACCCGATCCCAATACGATACCAGGTATACCTTCGTATTCGGCGGATGCAGCTGGTACTATTGCGTCTCCAAACAACGAGATCTTTTGCCCGAGTCCCTACGGCTCAAACGACCAGGCACAATAACTATGCCCGTAATCGACTACACCGAGGAAAGCAGCGTCGCTCGCGCTTGGGAGGCGTGGCGAAAGACGCCGAAATGGAAGGAGGCGTTCGGACAGAAGAAAAAGAAGTAGGATGTCCTTCTCTCGGCTCAGCTGCATCCGCTGTAGTGTTCTGTGTCTCGCCAGGCGTGCTTCGCTTGACGGCTCCGCAGAGAGCAGCCTTGGGGGCTCGGAAGAGCTGATCTCTGCCTCTGACAGCCCGCCGATAGACCAAGTCCAATCGCCACTTGATTTTTCAGTGCCTATTTGGAGCCCAGGACCGGAATCGACCTGTGACACCGTGATTTCAGTCGGACTTGAATTACGCTAGGCTGCAAACCCAGAGCAACACTTGGCGATAAAACCAGCTCCCGCTCCGTCAGACCGATGACTCGCCCTCGAGGTGACGGCGCACCTCGGCGGCCGACAAACCTCCTTCCTCGGCCTGACGTGCCCGAGAGGCTCGGATGAGCTCGAGGAAGTCCGGCTCGGTGCTCAGCGCCACCGTCTCCAAGTCTGTGTTCTCCAGAAGGACAAGGGCGGCTACGGGTCGGCCAGCGTCGACGATGACGAGGGGACCTGTCTCCCCTTTCCCGAGATAGCTCGCCAAGGGCTCTGTCGCGTCGGTCACCTCGAGTTTCTTCACCGTCATAAGCTGAACTCCTTTCGACCGATCTGGACCCGATTCCGATCCTTGACCCCAATGGCGCGGATGAGCACCCTCCGCTCGGGTCCTTCATCCACATCATAGTAGACGTGGAGGGGTCCGATGCGAAGCTCCCAGGGAGCGAGCGGGTTGGGCCTCATTGGCTTCCGGTTACGAGTCTCTACGGTAGGCTCATGCCCCAACTGAGCCTCGACCACCCTCAAGAATGGTGGCCCTTTGCCGGGCGGTCAAAGCTTGAAAATGGTCGAGCGTGTCGGGCGAGTACTCGATGGCAAAAGCGCCGCGCTGAGGCATGGATGATCTCGCTCTCTATCGTTGCGGGGATCTTCCGGTCGGTGCTGGGCACTTGACCTTCACTCGCGCGTGTGCAAGTGGCAGCACCGTCGAAATCCAGCCCCGGACGATCCCACCGACAGCCGAGGCCGATTCAGGAGAGCGAACCTCTTCCCGCTGACTCAGCCGCAAACCATTGATCCTATTTGATTTATTTGGTGCCCAGGACCGGAATCGAACCAGTGACACCGTGATTTTCAGTGGGGTAGCGATTTCTGCGCTGGTCTACGACCGTTCACGCTGGTCTACTCTAACTGGTTGAAATCACGCGACTTAGAGCTGTACCATGGGTGCATGAGCTACTCTCCTCTACGCCCGATTTGGATTCCAGGTGTTTGCTTCTGGTTTGCTCGGAGGCGGCCGTGAACCTCACCAAGCGGTCCGTCGAGACCGCCGTGTGGCATGGCCGCCTGGGGACCGCCGACTACCGCTGGGACGACGACCTCCCCGCCTTCGGCATCCGGATCTATCCCAGCGGTAGGAAGTTCTTCCTCGTCACCTATCGCGCCCATGGACGTATCCGATTCTATACCCTCGGCCAGTTCGGCCCGATGACGGTCCACGAGGCGAAGACCCGCGCCCTCGAGGTCCTTGCCGCAGTGCGGCGAGGGGACGACCCCGCCGGAGACCGCACGAGCTACCGGAAGGCACCAACGGTCGCGGACCTCGCCGAGCGCTTCATGCGGGAGCACGCCCGGCCGAAGAAGAAGGCGACGAGCATCGAGACCGACAAGCGGGTCTGGGAACTCCATGTCGTGCCCCGCCTCGGGAAGGCGAAGGTCGCCGACTTGACGAGGGCCGACGTCTCCCGCATCCACGCCGAGATGGCGGAGACCCCCTACCAGGCGAACCGCGTCCTCGCCGTCCTCTCGAAGGCGTTCAACCTGGCCGAGGTCTGGGGCTGGAGACCGGACGGCTCCAATCCCTGCCGGCACGTTCAGCGCTATCGCGAAGAGAAGCGGGAAAGGTACCTGTCGCCGACCGAGCTTGGCCAGCTCGATGACGCGCTCGCGGAAGCCGCGAACGCCCAGCTCGAAACCGCCCCGGCAATCGCGGCTATCCGGCTGCTGATCCTCACGGGCTGCCGTGTCGGCGAGATCCTCACTCTTCGATGGTCGGAGGTGGACTTCGAGCAGAGGTGCCTCAAGTTGGCGGACAGCAAGACCGGCCGAAAGACGGTGTACCTGAACTCCGCAGCCCTCCAGATCCTCGCCGGGATCGAGAGAGCCGACGACAATCCATTCGTGATCGAGGGGAACAAGCCGGGAAGCCACCTCGTTGGGCTCACGCGGACGTGGTTCCGGATTCGGCGGCGTGCGGGGCTAGCCGAGGTTCGGTTGCACGATCTCAGGCACACCTATGCCAGCATCGGCGCCGGCATGGGTCTGTCGCTCCCGATCATCGGCAAGCTGCTCGGTCACACGCAGCCTGTGACGACCCAGCGATATGCGCACCTTGCCGCCGATCCAATGCGCGAGGCGGCTGAGAGGATCGGCGCGACTCTCGGTGCTGCGCTGGCGGGCAGGCCGAAGGCCGAAGTAGTCCGACTCACTACCTTGAAACAGTAGACCTTTATTTTTCGCCCCTGAGGTGTGGTGCCACATCACCTGCAACGCTTGACTGATTTCGTAGGGAAAGCTCAGGGGGTACGGAACCGCCCCTGCGGCGGCGCCAGAACGGATCGCCGGGCCAGCGGGTCTCGTATCCGTAGTAGGTCGTGCGGTTCCGCTGGTAGGCCTGATGGATCTCCTCAAGGCGAGAGGCATAGCCCGCGAGGGCCGACATGTCCCCGGAGAGGTGGGCGTCCAGGGCCTGGCCCGCCTTCATCCCTGTGTAAAGAGCGTTCAGGATGCCCTGCGACGAGAGGGGATCGAACGAGAGCGCGGCGTCGCCGGCCGCCAGCCAACCCGGACCGGCGAAGCGATCTAGACGGGCGCTCCCGGCGTCGGTGCCGCGCGGGCGGCCGGCGATGGCATAACCGTGGGTGGTGAGGGCGGCGCCGACCTGATTCGTCCCTGCAAGAGCCGCCACAAAACCCGCGGACGAGAGGAGGGCGGAGCGATCCACGAGGTCGGGATCGGTGAGGAAGGCAACGACGCGCTCGCCTGAAGGCACGAGAGCCGTGTACCACCACCCATCGGGGACTGCTTCAATCAGCGTTCGCGCGTCGCGGTCCGCGCCGGGGACGGCAGGATGGAAGCGAGCGAAAAAGGCGACCAAGCCGTCGTCGTGAAGACGGGTCGCGCCGTGCCGCCGGGCCACGGCGCACCGCCGCCCGGTGGCGTCCACCACCCAGCTGGATCTAACCTCACACGCCCTCCCCTCCCCGCTCCACTCGATCCGCCACCGCTTACCCAACCGCTCGGCGCTCGTCAGCCGGGCCCCCGTTCGAACCTTTGCACCGGCGGCCCTGGCCGCGTCGCGCACCTGGGCGTCGAAGCGGGCACGGTCGAGGTGCCAGCCATGGCCGTTGCGGTCGAAGAGGAAGTCCGTCGGGTGCAGCCATGGCGCTCCCCAGGCCGAGAGGTTGCCGTAGCAAGGGAGATGCCCCTCGTCGAGGAAGCGATCGAGGAGACCCAGGTCTCGCAGCAGCGGACGGGCGGACGGGGGGAGAGCCTCGCCCACCCGGAACGCACCGGGGGTTGACGGGTCGAGGAGGAGGACGCGGCGGCCAGCGCGCCCGAGGACCAAAGCTGCCGCCGCACCGGCCGGACCCCCACCGGCGATGACGACCGCGAATTCCGGCGGCGCGGCTACCGCTCGGGCTCCCGCT
>Ga0209626_1000070_pt1 | contig 23269 bp, 17 predicted proteins | sample JacPinW_OM1H0_M2_FD_187962 | JGI IMG/M metagenome (GOLD analysis project Ga0209626, IMG submission 187962) | Forest soil microbial communities from Algoma, Ontario, Canada - Jack Pine, Ontario site 1_JW_OM1H0_M2 (SPAdes) (version 2) | ecosystem: Environmental > Terrestrial > Soil > Boreal... | reverse complement strand
CGCCGGACCGCGCTACATCCTGCTCTGCAACCGCCCCACCGCGGAGTTCGGCCCCGAAGCCTTCGGCCGCGACTACGCGGTCCAGCTGTGGGGCGAGATCGAGCGGCGGTACGTCCTGGCCGGAGTCTTCGGTGCCGCTTCTTCAACCGCGCCGGTCGGCGCCGACGACTTCTTCATCCGCCTCTACGAGCGCCGGCCGGCGGCGGCCAGGACGCCCGTGCAGCTGGCCTCGACGCGTCTGCGCCGCTGGCCGGGACCCGCCGCCATTGCCGTCCTCCACTGAAGAGCCGCCGATGACGACGCGCCGGAGAGCCTCAACCGCGGGGACGCCGAAGTGGGAGTGGGTGATCGCCATCGCGCTGACGGCGCTGGTCGCCGCGCTCGCCGCCGTCCACATGCGGCATGCCGGCGGCCTCTGGCGCGACGAGGCGGGCGCCGCTCGGCTGGCGACCCTGCCGACCCTGCGGGAGATGGTCGCCTCTTTCCAGCACGAGGCCTTCCCGCCGCTCTTCCCCCTCCTCGTGCGCGCCTATTCGCAGCTCACGGGCGGCGGCGACGCGGCGCTCCGCGCCTTCGGGCTGGCGGTCGTCCTGGGGCTCGCCGGCGTCCTCTGGTGGAACGCCCGCACGACGGCGCGCACGGTGCCGCTCCTGTCGCTCGCCCTCCTCGGCCTCGACGCGCCCTTCCTCATCCTCGCCGGCTCGCTGCGCGGCTACGGCCTGGGCAGCGCGCTCGTCCTGCTGACCTACGGGCTGCTGGCCAAATGCCTCGCCGAGCCGCCACGGTCCCCAGGAGTGAAAGGAGGGATCGTCCCGGCGCTGATGCCGATCGTGGCGCTGGCGGCCCTGGCTGCAATCGCCAGCGTGCAGGTCGTGCTCGGCAACGCGGCGCTCGTCCTCGCTCTCTGCGCTGCAGGCGCCGCGGTGGCCCTGGCGCGGCGCCGCTTCGCTCTGGCGGCGGCGATCGCCGGTTGCGGCGCCGCAGCTGCCTTGTCGCTCCTGCCCTACGCGCCGCAGCTCGCCGCGGCCCGGCGGCAGTGGAGCATGATCGTCGTCTACCCGATCGGCTGGAGCCAGATCGTCCGCACGCTGGCCGCCACCCTCGGGCCGCGGCCGGTCGCCTTCGTCTGGCTGCTCCTCGTGGCCGTGGGATTGACCGCCGTCGTCCGCGAGGTGAGGAGGAGGCGGGCCGCCGCGGAGCCCGGCGCCGACGTCGCGACCTTCGCCGGCCTGACAATCGTTGGCGCGCTCGCCGTCGGCGTCCTGTTCTCGAAGCAGCTCGGCTACACGCCGCGACCCTGGTACTTCCTGCCGCTGGCGGCCCTCCTCGCCAGCGCCCTCGACACTCTCTTCGGCGCCCTTCTGCTCGCGGGTGGACGCGGCGGCCGGCGGCTCGCCAGCGTGCGGCTGGCCGCCGCCGCTCTCCTGGCGGCGGCGCAGGTGGCGCCGCTGGCGCAGAGCCTGACCCTCCGGCAGACCAATGCCGACCTGGTGGCGCACGAGGTGGCGAAATCGGCGGCGCGGGAGGACCTGGTGGTGGTCGAGCCCTGGTACTACGGCGTCAGCTTCAATCGCTACTACGACGGCCAGGCCCGCTGGCTGACGCTGCCCGAGATCCCGGACCACCGCATCCACCGTTACGACCTGCTCAAGGTCCGCCTGGCGGACCGGCATCCGCTGGACGATCTGCTGCAGACCGTCGCGGCGACCCTCCGCTCCGGCCATCGCGTCTGGCTGGTCGGCGACGCCCGCTGGCCCAGACCGGGAGAGCCGGCGCCGGCCCGGCCGCCGGCGCCCCTCTCGCCGGACGGCTGGCACGACAAGCCCTATCTCGACGACTGGTCGCTGCAGCTCGGCGAGTTCCTGGAGAGCCACGGCGCCCTCGCCGCCGCCGTCGCCGTCCCCCCGAACGACGGGGTGAACGCCCTCGAGGATCTGCCCCTCGCCGTCGTCTCCGGATGGCGCCCCGCGCCCCCGCTCCGCACCGCCGTCCAGGCGCCGTTCGATGGAGAAGGGGAGAGATCGGGAGGCTGAGGTCGAACGAGGCGCTCATCGCCGCCGCCGTGCCGATTGCGAGACGGCGGCGCCGACGGTCTCGCGCTACCAAATTCTCGCCCGAAGGTCGGAAATTCAAACCGGAATCCCGGCCAACGGGCCGAACTGCCGAAGAACGACCCCGAATCCCCGCCATCAGCAGGAGCGCGCCTCCATTCCACCGAATGGAGCCTCCTTTGCCCGCCGGCGCCCCTGCCAGGCCGAGGATGCCGCTCCTTGCCGCGATAAGGCTGGCCACCGATTCTCGCGCGAAGGTTCTGCGGCCAGCGGTCCCCGGGCCATGGATAACGGTCCTGAGCTGCGAATAGCGATCCTCACCCCCGGAAAGCGAACGCAGGCGACAATTACCGACACCGATCCACTGGTAGCGCTGCGAGGCGACGAATAGCGATACCGAACTCCGTATCGCGCCGCCGAGCCCTGGATAGCGCTCCCGATCCACGGATAGCGGCTCCAGGCGGATTCCTGCCGATCCGCCCCGGTTTTTGCCGTTCCAGCCGGTCCGGCAGCTTTCCAAAGCCTCGGGGATCGATCCAGCGCTCCTGGAAGCCGAACAATCGGGCTGGAGTAGCAATTTTTTGATCGGGAGCCATCGGGCCGGTTTTTAGGCGATCTCGAGGGGATTTTGGCGCCCGGCGACGACCGGATCGGCCAGAGTCGGGAAAGTCGCGGGGGGTTCCCGCGGCGGCCACTTTCCTGCGGCCGTGTCCCGTGGAGGACGCCGCGGGGCACTTTCTGGTAGTACGCAGTACAGAACCCAACAGCGCGGGCCGCGCGAGAGCGCGGGGCGCTCCAACTTCACGAGGAGGGATGTGATGCGCAGAGTGGTGACTTCGTTGGTGTTCGGTCTCCTGCTGGCTCTCGGGCTCGCCGGGGCGGTTCAGGCCGCCGTGACCCCGGTGTCGGCCGGCGGAATGTGCCGGCCGACGGGCGCGGCCAATGAGCCCAAGTTACCCGCCTGGCTGGCGGAGTCTCCGCAGGACACGGCCGTCGCGATCATCGCCCCTACGGCCTGCGGCGACTGCCCGGATTGCGGGAGCTCCTACGTGCGCCGGAGCCGTGGTGGGAGACGGCTGCTTCACGGCAGGTCGCAACTATGAGTGCAAGCAGGTCGGCCACTGCGCCAAGTACGTCTGCTGTGCCTGCGGATAACCCCTCCTGAGTCCTCCAGGACCTCCCGCTCGCGCCGCTTGGCCGCGAGCGGGAAGTCCTGCCCATCCCGCGCCGCGAGTTCCACCGCGCCGAGCCACATGCGCATATTTCTCTTCATCGGTTGCCACGAGCTCACGCACCTGCTATAAGTGTAATAGTCTTCACATACTAATATCACAAACAACGCACACCAGAAAATCGCTGATAGATTCCAGTTACCAGTCCGCTTTTCACCAAACCTCATGCACGTACACATCGTGCCAGTGGCTAGCACATAGGAGGAAGGCTTCTGTGACAGAGGATTACCTGTGGAAACATACGGAACTTCTTGCGCATCATCTCGGAGGAGAAGTCTCGTCCCAAGACGGCTACTGTCCGGGAACGCGCACTTACGAATGGGAGAACGGCCAAATACAGGCGTGTGATCCGGGCGAATACGAGCAAGTTCTCCTAGAGTTTCTCCTCCACAACCCGGCCGGGAGGGCAAAGGCAGGGTTGGATGTCCTGGTGCTCATCGGCGGTATAGGTACCGGCAAATCGACGACAGTTCAAAGAATGATAAGTCACCTAATGACCCAACCTCGGACATGTTCTCGGTCGGTAGAAGGCGTTGATCAGTGCAATCATCCTCCGATAATCATAAACCTAAATACCGGCAATATCTTCGCCGAACCAGGGCGTCTCGTGCCTCATAGAGAGCGAGTAAAATCGCAGCTTGCAGATTTCTGGAACATGGCCGCATCTCGCTTCGAGGAACTTATTGGAGCGAGCTTTTCATTTGAGAATGAAGCAGCCTTTTGGGCCTGGGCGCTTGGTCACGCCGGCATCCGCGATCGCTCCACGGTACTGCATCGATGGCTTAATGAAGCCGAGCACCAGATCAGGGCGCTGGCAACTGGAACTGCCTACAGTAGTTGGTCCCTAGCCGATATCGCGCAGTCATTAGAGCGACAGCGTTCGGCCCTCATGAACAGTATACCCGGCCGCGACCTTGTTTGGTACAGGGTTTTTCAGCTCATTTATGGTGTTAGTGTACTAGCCAATTTCAAGTGTACCTGTCGCTACATTATCTTGGATAATGTCGATCAACTGGAGCCGGAAGTACAACGTGAGCTAGTAGATTTCGTCATTCTCTTATCCGACATCCTGGGTGCACGAACTCTGATTTCCATTCGACCGCTTACCTGGGAAAGGTCGGTCCACGCCCATATGTTAGTGCGGACCGAAAACCACTATGCGCCCAGCGTTCTCGAGGTGATGCAGGCTCGCATTCTGGATCTTGAAAAGGACAGGTTCTGTCCAGTTTATGCGCCTGAATACTTACGATCTCTGATAACAACTCTCACGACGCCGGGAAGTCTTTGGGGCGATATGTACGATGCAACATCCGGCCTTAGCGTTCGCTTTGCAATCCGGAATTTCTTGAACTTTTCGCAGTCCAAGCTCCTACCCCCTCTCTCTCAACACTCTGCGCCACTAGAACCGATGAAGGCAAGTGAGATTGCGAGGGCATTTTTCTTTGGCGACGGGGAGAGCTTATTATATGCAAACTTGGAGAATATATACGCACTTGGCAACGATATGCGGCAAGAGTACAGGCTCGTCAAACCGCGCATTCTGGACTTCCTTATTAGAACCTGTAGTGGAGCAACTAGCATCGAAGATCTAGCCAACACCGTTGGTCGCTTTGGATATACAAATCAGATGATCTTGAAGGCAATCAACGACCTACTTCTCCGCTCGCGGCCCTTACTTTGGAGTCAAGACGGGCATCAAATTTCATCCCTGGGCCTCCGGTCGAGGATTGCGGTTACTCCTATTGGTAGGGGATATCACTCAAGCCTCTTCGGCCAACTTTATTACGACGAAGTCTGCATCGCCCGCTCAGCGCGGGAGGTGGTACCGCTTGAGAAGGTTCTAGATTTCCATCGTCGTCTGTGGGAGCAGGACCGGGTGGAGATTTCTCACGCAGTACGGAAGTATGGCGCCGGCCTTTACCTGGCTCTTTACCCGCGCGAGAGCCCTGCAATCTCAGCGATTCATGCAGCGAAGCTCAAGGAAGGCGTTGAACGACGCGCCACGCCAGTGCCGTCTGGGTATGATGCGGAGCGCTCAGCCTTTATAGCGAACGAGGTCGAAAAACTACTTGGACCAAGGTGGTGATTAGATGGCAAAGGCACCGAATACCCGCTCAGATTTGATGCGCGTGGACGGTTCGATTCAGGCTCGTAGCACCTTTGTTGCGCCTGCAGAACTCGGCCTACGTACTGGTGAGACGATTGTCGTTAGTCCGGAAAGTGGCCTTGGCCCAGTTAAACTATTGGCTTTGGTAGAATCTGCCACGGCAAAGGATGGCCTCAATACGCAAAGTATTTTCGGGACGATACAAATTCTTGCTGCAATTTCCGGTGAGGGAGTAATTCGCGAGGTGACTTCTGTGCCGATGTTCTTCGGTGACGTAGAGCCGATTTCACTTCCAGCGGGCACCGAGTATTACGGAACAGTGACGAGGATCACCGACCCTGCATCAAAAAAAGTAGTTATACCCACGCCTCTCGAGGTTGGCGTACTTCTGACTGATGAACGAATTCCGGTTGTTTTCAACGCCTGTGGATTTAACCGGCATACTGCGCTACTAGCGCAGTCTGGTGCTGGCAAGTCCTACGCTCTAGGCGTTATCATTGAGGAGTTGTTGCAGAAAACATCAGCGCGTTTGGTTATCATCGATCCAAACGGAGATTTCGCAGGGCTTCGAGAACTTGAGGCAGGCAAGAGTGTGGTGCTCGCTCAGAGTCGTCAGCCTATGAAATATCGGTCGGCCGTGTCGCGCCTCTTTCGACGGCATTCGCGGGGAGTGTTGCTTAACCTGAATTATCTTGAGGGCGTCCTTTGGGATGGCATTGTGGCCGATGCTATTTCGCGACTTTGGGAGCGTCGCGACGATCGGTGCCCGACAATCATCATTGTCGATGAGGCGCATAATTTCGTGCCGGCACTTGACGGCAGTGGTCCTGTTGCGGCAATGATGATGAAGATTGCCGCCGAGGGAAGGAAGTATGGTCTATGGCTCATTCTGGCGTCGCAGAGACCGCAGAAGCTTCACTCAAACGTCATCAGCCAATGTGACAATCTTATTCTGATGAAATTAAGTAGTCATTTTGATATAGATCACGTGGCGGGGGCATTTGGAGCAGTTGATAGGACGTTAGTTCAGCTGACGGCTGGTTTCAAGGCCGGTTCAGGTCTGATAGTCGGAAGGTTAGTCAAATCACCTACGTTAATGCGCTTTCGGCGACGAAAACTTGTTGAGTACGGTGGTGACATAGGGTTGGATTGGGCTTCGCGAATGGAGTGAGCGGTTGTGCTCCCGCGTTGGCGGTGCTGGCGTCGCATCGGCGACACAGAAACGACAATCGAGGCGGTGCCGGTTGTTACCGCTGGGATAACCTGCCGGCAACTTCGAAGGGAACTGTGCACCTTACCGCCGAGGCCAATACATGATCACCGCCATGCCGACGAGGCAGATGGCGCCGCCCAGCAGGTCAAACCTGTCCGGGCGGACCTTGTCGACCTGCCATCCCCAGAGGATCGAGAGGACGATGAAGACACCGCCGTAGGCGGCGTACACCCTCCCGAAGTTTGCCGGCTGGAGCGTGGCGACGACGCCGTAGAGGATGAGCAGGAGGCCTCCGGGGAGGGCGTACCAGGGGCCCTTCCCTTGCCGGAGCCAGAGCCAGACGAGATAGCCGCCGCCGATCTCGCAGAGGCCCGCTACGATGAAGAAGAAGAGTGACCTGGCGATTTGCATTGCGGGCGCTAACCGGCGAGGAGGGAGGCGAGGAAGTCCTTTGTCCCCTCGGCGCCGCTGAGCTGCAGGCGCAGAGGTCCGCCCGCTGGCTCGATCGTCAGTACGAAGCGGAGGAACGGGCAGCACTTCCGTTCGAGCCCGACCACGTGCGTCAGCTCGTCCAGAGTGACGGCGTCGCCAGCGAACGAGAACCGATAGCCGTCGGCCAGCTCGACGCGCTCGGCCGCCTTGCCGAGGATCTCCCAGAGCAGTCCCTTGCGCTGCTCCAGGCTCGTGGCGTCGAGAGTGCAGGCGATGGCGGGAGCCGCTTCGTCCGGTGCTGCCACGTCTGCCATCCTACCTTCCAGGCGCCAGCCGCTTCCAGATCCGCACCGCCTTTCAGTCTCAGCCTGCCGGTGACGCCAGCCGGACGATGGCGAAGCCGGCGCCCTGGGGATCCGCCAGCATGGCGAAGCGGCCGATGCCGGGGATGTCGGTCGGCGGCTTGAAGAGCCGCCCTCCGAGGTTTTCGGCTTTGGCGGCGGTGGCGTCGCAGTCGGCGACTCCGAAGTAGACCGTCCAGGTGGGCGTCTCGCTCCATCCCGGCGGGGGAGTGTAGAGGCCGCCGGCCGGCCTCTCGCCGTTGAAGAAGCTCGTGTACTCCGTCGGCTCCTCCTGCGTCACCCGAGCCGTCCAGCCGAAGAGGCCGGTATAGAAGGCCCTGGCCGCCGGCACGTCCTCCGTCGCCAGCTCGTTCCAGGTCGGCGCACCCGGCTCGTTGACCAGGGTCGCGCCGAGGTGCTTGCGGGGCTGCCAGAGCGCGAAGACCGCCCCCGTCGGGTCCTCGATCCTCGCCATCCGCCCGAAGTCCATGACGTCGAACGGCTCTAGCGGCACCTTCCCGCCGAGCTGGGCGGCGCGCGCGGCGCTCTCGTCGGCGTTCGCCACCGAGACGTAGGAGAGCCAGCGCGGCCGGCTCTCGCTCTTCTGGTCCATGGCGTAGAGCGCGCCGACGTCGCGGCCACCCTTCCGCAGCATGGTGTAGTACATGTCGGGGCCCATCGGGTTGTCGGTCGGCTCCCAACCGAAGAGGTCCGAGTAGAAGCGCTTGGCGCCGGCGGCGTCGGTGGTCGCGAGCTCGGCCCAGCAGAAGGTTCCGGGTGGATAGGCGTCGATCTCGGGCATGCTCTCTCCTCTCTCCGGGGTGTCAGGTCGTCCTGTTCCATAGATACGGCGATTCAATTCTCCTGCCAGGAGGAGAGCCGTGTTTCCGTCCCCGTACTACCATGCTACAATTCGCTCATCTGCTTTAGATCGCGAAACGAAGGGCTGGGACAGGAGGCTTCGCCATGAACGCGTTCTCTTCTCGTCGTCTGCGGAACACCTTACGCCGTGGATCTTGGGCGCTCGTCCTCGTCGCGTTCCTGCAGCCGGCCGTGCGGGCCCAGGCGCCGCCGGCGCCGACGGCGCCGTTCATCGAGCCGTCGGAGATGCACGAGAAGACCAAGCTCAAGGCCATGGTGGAGGCGAACCCCACCCTGAACGGCCGCTGGGACACGCTGCCGTTCGATATGCCGCTCAACCCCGTGCACGTGGCCCTGATGCACACCGGCAAGGTGCTCATCATCTCGGGCTCCGGCAACGACCCCGACAACAAGAACCTGCAGGCTGCGGTGTGGGTCCCCAAGACTGCGACGATCAAGACCTTCAAGATCGCCTGGGACATGTTCTGCAACGGCATGGTGGTCCGACCGGACGGCAGGCCGCTCGTCTTGGGCGGCACCCTCGCCTACGACACCCCGACCCGCCCGTTCCTGGGCGAGCCCAAGACCGCCATCTTCGATCCGGTGAGCGAGAAGTTCGTCAACGGGAAGAACATGAGCGGCGGGCGCTGGTATCCCACCGGTACCGTGCTGGGCAAGGGATCGGTCCTCGTCTATTCCGGCCTCAACGAGACCACGGGAGCGATCAACGGCTCGGTGCAGATCGGCAACGGCGCCTCGTGGACCGCCGCCGGCAGCGCCTTCCCCGGCGTGCCCCTCTACCCCCGCGAGCACGTGCTGCCGAACGGCAAGGTCTTCGAGTCGGGCGCCAACCGCGACTCGCAGATGTACGATCCGGTCGCCCACACCTTCACTTTCGTCGCCAACACCATTTTCGCCGGCAACCGGGACTATGGCACCTCGGTGCTGCTGCCTCTCACGCCCGCCAACGGCTGGAAGCCGAAGGTGATGATCCTGGGCGGCGCCAACCCGGCCACCAACACCACCGAGCTGATCGACCTCTCCGTTCCCTCGCCGGCCTGGGTGCTGGGGCCGCCGATGGTCAAGGGGCGCATCCAGCTCAACGCCACCCTCCTGCCCAACGGCAAGGTCCTGGTCTCCGGCGGCTCGGAGAACGACGAGGACAACGCCACCGCGGTCAAGGAAGCCCAGCTCTACGACCCGGACAGCAACAGCTTCAGCTCCGCCAGCGTCATGGAGTTCCCGCGCCTCTATCACTCGAACACCCTGCTCCTGCCGGACGCCACGGTGGTGTCGCTGGGCGGCAACCCGGTGCGCAAGGTTTACCAGCCGGAGATCGAGATCTACTCGCCGTCTTACCTGTTCAATCCCGACGGCACCCTGGCGAAGCGGCCCGTCATCAAGAGCTTGAGCGCGGCCGCCGTCTCCTTCGGCGCCACCCTGCAGGTCCACACGCCGCAGGCGAAGGACATCAAGACCGTCGTCGTCATCCGCGCCGGCGCGGTGACCCATGCCTTCGACATGGACCAGCGCCTCGTGGGCCTGTCCTTCACTTCCGGGCCCGGCGTCTTGCACGTGAAGGCGCCGGCGGACGGCAACCTCGCCCCGCCCGGCTACTACCTGCTCTTCATCGTCGATTCGAAGGGCGTGCCATCGGTGGCGCGGTTCGTACACCTGTCTTAGCCCTTGAGGTGGGCCTCGAAGAGCTTGAAGATCCGCCGGTACTCGTCGAGCCAGCTCGTCGGCTGCTTGAAGGCGTGGCTCTCCAGGGGGTAGAAGGCGATCTCGAAGTTCTCCTTCTTGAGCTCGATCAGGCGCTGGACCATGCGCACGTTGTCCTGGAAGAACACGTTGTCGTCCTGCACGCCGTCGCAGATCAGGAGCGGCTTGGTCAGGCCGGCCGCGAGCTCGATGGGCGAGCTGGCGGCGTAGGCCTCGGGGTCGAGCTCCGGGGTGTTGAGGATGGCCCCCGTGTAGTCCTCGTTGTAGTGCGCCCAGTCGCTGACCGGCCGCAGGGCGGCGCCGGCGGCGAAGAGGTCGGGGGCGCGGAAGAGCGCCATGTAGGTCATGAAGCCGCCGTAGGAGCCGCCATAGACGCCGACGCGCTTGGCGTCGACTTTGGCGTGCGCCGCCAGCCAGGCGACGCCGTCCTCCAGGTCCTCGAGCTCCGGGTGGCCCATCTGGCGGTAGATGGCCGTGCGCCAGTCGCGCCCGTAGCCGGCGGAGGCGCGGTAGTCCATGTCGAGGACGACGTAGCCGTGCCGGTTGAGGAGGGTGTGGAAGAGGAACTCGTGCCAGTAGTAGGACCAGCCTTGATGGGCGTCCTGCAGGTAGCCGGCGCCGTGCACGAAGACCACCGCCGGGTAGCGACGGGCGGGGTCGAAGTCCTTCGGTGTGTAGAGCCGCGAGTAGATGGGGCGGGACACGTGGGTCGACGGGATGGCGACGATCTCGGGCACCGTCCAGTCGACGGCCAGGAAGACGTCGGTCACCGTGCGCGTCACCTGCCGCGCCGAAGCCTCAACTCCGTCCAGGTCCTGCACGTATAGCTCGTCGGGGTGGGCGAGGGAGGAGTGGTCGAGGAGGAGGCTGCGCTCGTCCGGCGACAGCTGGAAGGTGTTGAGGCCGCCCAAGCGGGTGAGCTGTTGGGCGCTGCCGGTAGCCACCTCGAGGCGCCAGACCTCGTAGATGCCGGGATGCCCGGCGTTCGCCAGGTAGTAGATGGACTTCCCGTCGCGGCTCGGCACCGGCGCGGAAACCTCGAAATCGCCCTTCGTGAGCTGGCGGCCGGCCACCATGGGGGTCGCGGCGACGTCGACGGCCCAGAGGTGGGAATAGCCGCTGCGCTCCGAGAGGTACCAGAGGGTGCGGTTGTCGGCCAGCCAGCCGAAGTCGTTGTGGTCCCAGTTGACCCAGGCGGGATCGGTGAGCCGCTCGCGGGTGACCAGCCGGTGGCCGGCGAGGTCGATCGTCGCCAGCCAGCGGTCCTTGTTGTCGAAGGCGCGGAGCTGCACCGCCACCTGCCGGGCGTCGCGGCTCCACTCCAGGTCCGTGACGTCGCAGGGGCGCGGCTCCGGCTTCTCTTTCTCCTTCGCCGCCTCGACCTTCCCGGTCTTCTCCGTTTTGGTGGCTTCCTCCTTGACGGCGGCCGCCGGCTCGCCGCGCTCCCGCGCTTCCTTCGCCTCGTGCGCCTTCTTCGCCTCGGCCTTGACCTTCTCGGCCTTGGCGCGCATCTCCTTCAGCGGGTCGTCGAGGATGCCGGGCAGGGCGGCGAGGTCGAGGTCGTAGCGCCGGTGGGCGCGGAGATCGAGGAGGGTCAGCGAGCGCGCCACCTGCGGGGCTCCCACCTTGGGGCGCACGTTCTCGACCTCGACGTTGCCGCTCTCGGTGACGTACTTCGGCATCGCGGTCTTCCCCGCCTCCTCGCCCTCCTTGGGCTTGGGGATCGTCACCAGCAGCAGCCAATCGCCGGCGGGGGAGAGGGCGGCGCCGGCGATCTTGACCTTGTCGCCGAGGTAGAAGGGGAGGGGCGGCCGGGTGGCGTCAGCCGCCTGCTCGGCGCGATCCTCGGCGCGCGCCTGGTCGCGGTCGCGCTTCAGCTTGCGCAGGACGTCGAAGAGGCGGAGCTGCTGGGCCTTGAGATACGTGGGGTCGTCCTCGTCGGCGGGGTCCTTCTCGAGGCGCACGTCGGCCGGCTGGGAGAGGAGGCCGGTGGCCAGGTCGTAGACGAAGAAGGCATCGCCGCGGCGGAAGGAGACGCGACCGTCGCCGGCCATGAACCGCGGATCGGTCTCCTCCTCGGCGGTCCTGGTGAGCTGGCGCACGGCGCCGGTCGCGACGTCCTTGAGGTAGACGTCGCCGCGCCGCGCGTAGACCTTCTGCCGGCGGTCCAGGCTCCAGTCGCCGCCGGCGGCGTCGACGGCGCCCTTCTCGGCCGGCGGCACCACCCGCGGCGCGCCCGTCTGGAGATCGAGCCGCACGAGGTCGCGGATCTCCTCCCCGGGCCGCTTCTGGTCGTAGTAGACGGCCTTCCCGTCGTCCCCCCAGTAGGGCTTCTCGGGCGGATTGCCGATCCAGTCCGGCGCCGCCATGATCTGCTCCAGGGTGATCGCGGGAGCGGAGGCGGCGGCGTCGGCGAGCCGGGCCGGCAGGGGGAGGGCGAGCAGCAGGGCGAAGGCGCAGAGGGGCAGGCGACGGGTCGTCATATCGGGCGGTCCTCGGGGAGTGGAGCGCGGCGCATGCCGGCGGATATCGCGAGGCAGGAGCCTATATCAGGAGGCGGCTTCCCCTCGACCGCGACGCGAGTACAATCGCAGACGATGAGACCCGGCCCCGTGCTGCTCGCCGCGATCCTGGCCGCCGGAGCGCTGGCCTGCGCCCGCGGAGGGCGGCTGGCCCCCGAAGGAAGGGAAACCAGGTCCGCGGTGCCGGCCCCCGCCGCGGCCGGCCGAGCGGAGACGGTCCAGACCGCGCCGCAGAAGGTCGACTTCGCCACCCGGATCCAGCCCATCCTCGAGGCCCGCTGCCGCCCCTGCCACTTCCCCGGCGGCAAGGTCTACGACCGCATGCCGTTCGACCGCGCCTCCACCGTCCTCGAGCTGCGCGAGAAGCTCTTCACGCGCATCAAAGAAGAGAGCCAGCGGCAGCCCATCCGCGAGTTCCTCGCCGCGCATCCCGCGACCGGCGCCGCCGGTTCCCGCTAGGAGGGTCGGACCCCCAGCCCGCGAGTGCCTGCCATCGGCCGCGCTTGGAATTCGCCGCGTTCGGCAGGCGTTGCACTAGCTGACGACAACAACTGTGACGCGCCCTGCGAACGCTGGACTCCCAGGATTTGCTTTTGGAGGTTATACTTGCGCGAAATGCTCCGAGAGTCGTCTATTCCCGCGGGCGATCCGCTCGCTCGCGACCCCCGGCCGAGCATCCTCTCGCGGGGGCTTCGGCTCCTGCCGATTCTCCCCCTCCTGACCGCCGCCGTGCTCTCCGCCGGCGTTATTCCCGCGCCGCCCAGAGCACATGCGGATTCCGTGCCTTCCCTGGCAGCGGCGACCGAGGACTCGGCCTCCGACCTCTCGTCCGGGGCCGTGTCGGCGGTCTTCGCCCGCGGGGCGGACGGGCTGTCGCCGAAGGTGCTCGCGCTGGCGCTCGACGCCGTCTCCGCGGCCCGCGCCCGCGGCGTCTCCGGCCAGACCGACAAGCTGACGATCATCGATTATTCCCTCCCCTCGACCACCCCGCGCCTCTGGGTGCTCGACCTCGCCCGCGGCCGGGTGCTCTTCCATGAGCTGGTGGCGCATGGAGCCGGCAGCGGCGACAGGTATGCCACCCGCTTCTCGAACGTCGACAGCAGCCGGCAGACCAGCCTCGGCCTCTTCCTCACCGCCGGCACCTACGAGGGCAAGAACGGCTACTCGCTGCGCTTGAAGGGTCTCGACGAGGGCATCAACGACCGTGCCGAGAGCCGCGCCATCGTCATGCACGGCGCCTGGTACGCCAGCGCCGAGCACGCGCGCCAGTTCGGCATGCTCGGCCGCAGCTGGGGCTGCCCGGCGCTCCCCCTGGAAGACGCCAAGCCGGTCATCGACGCCATCAAGGGTGGCAGCTTCATCTACTCCTACGCCGCCGCCGAGCCCACAGCGCAGCGTGCCGCCACCCACGCCCCGCAAGCTGGCGGCGCCGCGACCGCCAAGTCCGCCCGCAAGACCACCGACTGAAGCCTTTTCTTTGTGTAGGGGCGGGGCTCGACCCCGCCCGGGTGGGGGATTTCCTGTGTTACGTTCCCGCCATGCCAACCTGGAGGCGTCTGGGCGGGGCGCTGGCCCTGCTGCTCCTGGCTTGCTCGCCGAGCCGGCGCGCGGCTTCGGGGCGGGTCGACGACCTGGCGGCGCTGCTGCCCATCGCGGAGGTGAACCGCGAGGTGGGGACGCTCGACTTCGGCACCCAGGAGGCGCGGGAGGCCATGGTCGGCGGCTGGTACCCCAACGAGCGCGCGGAGGACGGCACGACCTATGTCTGGAGCAAGGGGGAAGTGTCGGAGCTCGATTTCTTCCTCGCGGCTCCCCGCGACCTCCGGCTCGAGATGCGCTGCGCGCCGTTCCTCGCCGCCGGCCTGCCGCAGGTCGTCTCGGTCGAGCTCAACGGCCGCCGGCTCACGAACCTCGAGCTGGCGCCGGAGATGCGCGGCTACGCCGTCCAGCTGCCGGGGACGGCGCTGGCGGCGGGTACCAACCGCCTGGCTTTCCGCTACCGGACGGTCACCGAGCCGATCCGCGAGAACCGCCACCAGCGGCTCGCCGTCCGCTGGGACCTCCTGCGCTTCGTCCCCGTCCACCAGCCGGCCGCCGAGGCCCCGCGGGCCGAGAAGGGCGGGCTCTACCTGCCCTTCGGCAGCGAGGCGGTCTACTACCTGGAGCTGGGCTCCGGCGGGGAGCTGGCGCTGGCGCGGATCGAGCGCCGCGGCGCCGGCTCCGGCGGGCATCTCTTGGTGACGGCGCAGGCCGAGGGCGGCAAGCTCGCGCGGCGCGTGCTATCTCCGGGAGCGGCGGCGACGCTCGCGCTCCCCGGCCGCGGCCCGCGCCTCCTCCGCGTCGGCCTGCGCTCCGTACCGGCCGGGTCCGCCGACCGCGGCGGCGGCTTGCTCTTGGCCGCGCCGGCGATCCGCTCGGCCCGGGCGCCGCGGCTGGCCCTCGCCGCGGCGCCGGCGCGGCCCTGGTCGGGGCGGCCCAACATCGTCCTCTATCTGGTGGACACCCTGCGCGCCGACCGCCTGGGCTGCTACGGCGAGACCAAGCCGCTGTCGCCGGCCATCGACGCCTTCGCCCGCGGCGCCACCCTGTTCGAGCGCGCGGTCGCGCAGGCGACCTGGACGCGGCCGGCGGTCACCTCGGTCCTCACCGGCCTCGGACCGCTCTCCCACGGCGTCCAGACGCTCGACGACCGGCTGCCGGCGGCGGCGGTGACGCTGCCGGAGATGCTGCAGGCCGCCGGCTACCGGACCGCTGGCTTCAGCACCAACCTCCACGTCAGCGCCGCCACCGGCCTGGCGCAGGGCTTCGACCGGTTCGAGCTCCTGCCGGGGGAGACCCGCTCCGACGCCGTCAACCGGCGGGTGACGCGCTGGCTGGACGACAGCCGCGGCAAGCCCCCCTTCTTCCTCTACGTCCAGACCCTCGACCCGCATGCCCCCTACGACCCGCTGCCCGAGATGCGCCGCCGCTTCGCCGCCGGCGTGCCGCCCGGCCTCGGCGCCACCGACGAGATCGTCCGCACCTACCCGATGCGCGGCGAGGCGCGGGCCCGCCGCATCGCGCAGCTCTCCGCCCTCTACGACGCCGAGGTGGCCGGCAACGACCGCAGCTTCGGCGAGCTTCTGGCGGCGCTCAAGGAGCGCGGGCTCTACGATTCGGCGCTCGTCGTCTTCATGGCCGACCACGGCGAGGAGTTCGACGAGCACGGCGGCCTGGGCCACGCCATCAACCTCTACTCGCCGACCCTCCACGTGCCGCTCATCGTCAAGTGGCCGCGGGAGGCGGAGGGACGGCGGGTGGCGAGGCTGGCGCAGCACGTCGACCTCCTGCCCACTCTCCTGGCCGCCGCCGAGCTGCGGCCGCCGCCGGGGCTGCCGGGGACCGACCTCTACCCCCTGGCCGAGCTGCCGGCCGCGGCGCCGGAGGACACCGGCCGGGCAGCCTTCTCGCATCTCAGCTACGCGGAGCGCCAGGGCATGAGCCTCGTCACCGGCGGCTGGAAGCTCATCCTGCCACTCTCCCGCCGCTTCGGCCGGGGGCCGGAGCTCTACCGTCTGGACGCCGACCGCGACGAGCGCGACGACCTCTCCGACCGCGACGAGGTGCGGGCCGGCTGGCTCCTCGCCCGCATCCGCCGCGAGCTGCTGCTCGCCCATCCCGCCCACGCCGCCGAGCGGGTGCCGATCGACGAGGAGACGAGGAAGGCCCTGGGCGCGCTCGGGTACCTCTGAGCAGGAGCGGCGCGCTATCCGTGGAGCCGCGAAGAGGCGATCTTCACCCCGCTATGCTGAATTCCCTAGCAGTGTCATCCCGAGCGAGAGCGAGGGACCTGGCGGGCGGGGTGGCCTCACAAACCTCTGCTAGCAAAGGGCTTCGCGCCTCCCTTCCCCCAGGTCCCTCGCTCTCGCTCGGGATGACAATCATGGGTTTGGCGCGCTAGGAGAGTCTGAGAAGATGTGAAACGGCATGAGAGATGAACTCCGATTGACCTCGATGGCAGCGACGAAGATCAGCCCGCTGGCCGGCAAGCCGGCGGAGCCGTCGATGCTGGTCGACGTGCCGAGGCTCGTCACCGCCTACTTCACGGGCCGGCCGGACCCCGCGGTGCCGGCGCAGCGGGTGGCGTTCGGCACCTCGGGTCACCGCGGGTCGGCCCTGCGCGACTCCTTCAACGAGCCGCACATCCTGGCCATCACCGGGGCCATCTGCCGCTATCGCGCGGGCGCCGGGATCGACGGTCCGCTCTTCCTGGGCGCCGACACCCACGCCCTCTCGGCGCCTGCTTTAGCCAGCGCCCTCGAGGTGCTGGCGGCGCACGGCGTCGAGGTCATGCTGGCGGCGGGGGACGAGTACACGCCGACGCCCGCCGTCTCCCACGCCATCCTCACCTACAACCGCGCCCGCAAGGCCGGGCTGGCGGACGGCATCGTCATCACGCCTTCCCACAATCCGCCCGCGGACGGCGGCTTCAAGTACAACCCGCCGAATGGCGGGCCGGCGGAGCCTGCCGTCACCGGTACGATCGAGGCGGCGGCGAACGAGCTGCTGGCGAAAGGTCTCAAGGGGATCCGGCGCATCCCTTTCGAGCGGGCCCTTCGTGCCGGCACCACGCACCGCCACGACTACCTGGAGGCCTACACGTCCGACCTCGGGAGCATCCTCGACATGGACGCCCTCCGGGGCGCCGGGCTCCATCTCGGGGTCGATCCCCTGGCCGGCGCCGGGGTTCACTACTGGCGGCGGATCGCCGAGCGCTACGGCCTCGACCTCACGGTCGTCGACGAGGAGGTCGACCCCACCTTCCGCTTCATGACGGTCGACTGGGACGGCCAGATCCGCATGGACCCCTCGTCGCCCTACGCCATGGGCCGCCTACTGGGCTTGAAGGACCGCTTCGACGTCGCCTTCGCCTGCGACACCGATCACGACCGCCACGGCATCGTCACCCGGAGCGCCGGGCTCCTGCCGCCCAACCACTACCTGGCGGCCGCCGTCTCCTACCTTTTCCAGAATCGGCCGGAATGGCGTCCGGAAGCGGCGGTCGGCAAGACGGCGGTGAGCAGCCAGATGATCGACCGCGTCGCCGCCAAGCTCGGCCGCCGGCTCTACGAGGTGCCGGTCGGCTTCAAGTGGTTCGTCGACGGCCTGCTGGACGGCTCGCTCGGCTTCGGCGGCGAGGAGAGCGCGGGCGCCTCCTTCCTGCGCCGCGACGGCACGGTCTGGACGACGGACAAGGATGGCATCGTCCCCGCGCTCCTGGCTGCCGAGATGACGGCGCGCCTGGGCCGCGATCCCGGCGAGGTGTACGCGGAGCTCGCGCGCGAGCTGGGAGACCCCCTCTACGACCGCGTCGAGGCGCCCGCCACGCCGGAGCAGAAAGAGAAGCTGGCGAGGCTTTCGCCGGAGCAGGTGCGGACGCCCGAGCTGGCCGGCGAGGCGATCGCGGCCATCCTCACCAAGGCGCCGGGCAACGGCGCGCCGCTCGGCGGCCTCAAGGTGGCGGCCGCGAGCGGCTGGTTCGCGGCCCGCCCCTCGGGCACCGAGAGCATCTACAAGATCTACGCCGAGAGCTTCCGCGGCGAGGACCACCTGGGCCGCATCGTCGAAGAGGCGCAGGCGATCGTCAACGCGGCGCTGGGGGCGTAGCGGGCGAGAGCGGCGGCGAGCGGGGCGAGCGGACGGCGGAGCTTGGGTTTCATGGGCAGAGGATATAATCGGGCAAACGGAGGACCTCGAGATGAAGATTCGCGCCGCTCTTCTGTCGGTCGGATTATCGGTCGGGTTGACGTTGGCCGCCACCGCCTGTTTCGGCGACTGGCTGGTGCTCCGCGGCGGCAAGAAGATCGAGACGGCGGGTCAGTGGGGGGTGAAGGGCGATCTCCTCACCATCCGCGAGGCCACGGGCAAACTCAGGAGCGTGCTGCTCTCGATCGTCGATTTCGACGCCACCCTGCAGGCCAACCCCCGTCCCGCCAAATCGGCCGGCGCCGGCTGGCACATCTCGGCCGTGGGGATCAAGATGCTGCAGGAGGCCGCCCGCCAGCAAGAGGTGATGGCGGCGCAGATGCGCTCCCAGCAGCTGATGAACGCGCAAATGGCTACGGCGGATTCGAAGCCCGGCCGGACCGGCGTATCCCCCGGCGGCCAGGCTCCGGCTCAGGGCCGGCCTCAGCCCAAGGGCCGCTCCGGCTTCGATAGCCTGGCCGCCTGCAAGGTATGGCAGGACAATCCGTCAGCCTACAGCCGCTGCCTCGCCGGCAATTGAGCCGGCGTCAGAGGATATAATTGGCCAAACGGAGGATCTCCAGATGACGCCTCGCGCGGCGGTTTTGTCGGTCCTGTTGACGCTGGCCGCCACCGCCTGCTTCGGCGACTGGCTGGTGCTCCGCGGCGGCAAGAAGATCGAGACGGCGGGCCAGTGGGGGGTGAAGGGCGATCTCCTCACCATCCGCGAGGCCACGGGCCAATCCAAGAGCGTGCTGCTCTCGATCGTCGACTTCGACGCCACCCTAGAGGCCAACTCCCGCCCCGCGAAGTCGGCCGGCGCCGGCTGGCACATCTCGGCCGTGGGGATCGAGATGCTGCAGGAGGCCGCTCGCCAGCAGGAGGCGGCGGCGGCGCAGATGCGATCCCAGCAGCTGATGAACGCGCAAGTGGGTACGGATTCGAAGCCCGGCAGGACCGGCGTATCCCTCGGGGCCCAGGCCCGGGCGCAGGCCCAGCCCCAGGCGACGCCGTCAACGTCCTCAAGCCCGCGCTCGCTCCGGTGGCCGTGGGTGATCCACGTCCCGCGCCTCGAGGGCCCGCCCGACGTCGCCGCCAAGGACCGCAGCCACGGCTCCGCCGGCCTGGACGCCTGCAAGGGGGCCCAGGACGCTCCGGGAGCCTACAGCCTCTGCCTCGACGGCCACGGCCAGTGATCTAGCCCGCCACCTCCGCCGCCGCCGGCCGCAGGTCGCCCAGCAGCCAGTCGGAGAGCCTCTCGCGCTCTTCGGGGGAGAGCTGGAGGCCGGCGCTGTCGCAGAGGACGAGGACGTTCTTGGCGAAGCGGCCTGCCAGCGACAGCGGGTCCTCGGCGACGGCTTGGCCCAGGCGGTGGCCGGCGAAGGCGATGCCGCGGAGGATGAAGTTGATGCTGGCGCGGGCGACCGGGGAGCCCTCCTCGATCGAGCGGTCGCGCACCGCCTTCGAGGTGCGGTGGAGGAAATACCCGTGGTCGCGCACCTCCTCGGCGATGAGCCGGAAGGCGAGGGCGTACTCGGCCGGCGTCAGATAGGGAGTGTCGGTGAGCTGGTGGACCCGGTAGGCCAGGGCGGCGAGCTCGGGGTCGTCGGTCTCCATGTCCTCATGGCCGGCCGCCGGGACCTGGTGCTGCTCGGGGTCGTAGAGGTAGCCGGGCTTGAGCGAGGAGATGGCGAAGCCGGGCTCCGCATGCCGCCCGAGCAGGTCGCGGAAGGTGCCGGCGCCCGCCCAGTGGCTGCTGAGGACGACGTCGCCGAAGCGGCCGATCACCATCTGCGCCGCCCGCGCCATCGGCACCGCCGCGTCGGAGCTGGCGACGATCCCCCGCACGTGCTCGACGATTTGGCGGATCAGCTCCGCGCGGTCCGCGACCGCCTCGCCGGATCCATCCTCCCCGCCGGCCGCCGCCTCCCCACTCTCCGCCGGCTCGCCCTCCTCCGTCTCCGCGGCGGGCGCCGCGGCGCCCGCCCGCAGCCGCACCTTCCAGGGATCGCCCTCGATCATGGTGAGGTCGGGCCGGGCGTGGATCACCGCCCAGGTCATGGCCCGCAGGCCGTTCCACCCCAGCCAGTTGGTGCTCGCCGTGAACTCTGGGAACTCGCGATAGATGGCGGGGAGGTCGGTCGCCACGAGCTCGCCGCTGGCGTCCGCCCGCTCGTACACCTTGTCGGCGATGCGGCCGAGGAGCTCGGTCATCGCCGAGGGGGCCGGCGACCCGCCTCCGCCCGCCGCCCGGGCGGGGCCGGCCATGGCGCCGATCGCCTCCTCGAGGAAGGTGTCCTCGTCGATCAGCAGGTCGCAGGCCGCTTTGTAGGCCGCCGAGGCCGGGCCGATGGCGAGGACGGCGCTCCGGCGGTCGTGCTTCGAGAGCCGCAGGAGCACCGGCGTGAAGTCGGCGTCGCCCGAGAGGATGATGAACTCGTCGAAGTGGGTGGGGTGGTTCAGGGTGTCCAGGATGTCCATCACCATGTGGATGTCGGCGGAGGTCTTGCCGCCGCTCGTCAACGGCGGGCAGTCCACCACCTCGAAGGCGGCGCGGCTGAAGTCGGGCCGGAAGCGGCCGAACTGGGAGGGGTTCAGGTAGCAGCGGCGGAAGAGGATCTTGCGGCCGGAAAGCCCGCGCTCGCCGCCCGCTCCGCCTGCTCCCTCCTCTCCTCCTTCCACGGCATCAGCGCCGGGGGCGGCGTCCTCGCGGGGGAGCTTCAGGCGCAGCCAGTCGAGCCAGCGGGAGGGGTTGGTGGCGAACTGCTCGGCCGCCCGCGGGTCCTCGTGCTGGAGGCGCAGGTAGATGTTGTCGAAGTCGACGAAGAGGGCGGTGCGCAGGTGGTCCTGGCGGAACGGGCGATCGCTCATCGGGCGGCCTCCGGATCGGGTGTCTGCAGGGCGAGCGACTCGGCGCTGCCGCGGGGGAAGAGAAGGGCGACGGCGAGGCCGAGGACGGCGAGCGCGGCGAGCACCCGGTAGACGCCCTGGAGGCCGTGGAGCACCGCGGCGGACAGGCGCGCCAGCTCGGCGGGGGCGAGCCGGGCGCGGAGGGCCGGATCGAGGACAGCATTGACTCCAACCGCTCCTCCGATCGCTCCCGTCGCTCCTGCCGCCGCCAGCCGCGCGTTGAAGAGGGAGCCCAGGATCGCCACCCCCACCGCGCCGCCGATGTTGCGGAAGAATTGGACGGTGCTCGTCGCCACCCCGCGCTGTCCCCACGGGACGGAGCTCTGCACGGCGAGGAGGAAGGGCATGGAGAGGAATCCCAGGCCCAGCCCCGAGACCATCATCGCCAGCATGACGTCCCAGCGGGTGGTGGCGGTGCCGGCGCGGGCCAGGAGGAGGCCGCCGGCGACGAGCAGCAGGCCGCCGCCGATCGACAGCCGCCGGTAGGTGACGCGGCCCATCAGCCGGCCCGAGAGCGTGCTGGCGATGGGCCAGCCGACGAGGATGGGGGCGAGGATGGTGCCGGCGTCGATGGGCGAGCCGCCGAGGACTGCCTGGGCGAACATCGGCACGTAGGCGGTGATCGAGTAGAGGAGGGCGCCGATGAGGACGTTGCCGGCCGAGGAGACCGCGATCACCCGGCTCTTGAAGAGCTCGAGGGGGAGCATGGGCTCGGGGGCGCGCCCCTCCTGCCAGAAGAAGGCGACGAGGATGGCCGCCGAGGCGGCGAGGAGGCCGAGCGTCCTGGGATCGCTCCAGCCCCAGGTGTCGTGCCCCTCGGTGAGGACCAGGAGCAGGAGGGTGACGGCGGCGGTGAGGCTGATCGTCCCCAGGACGTCCAGGCGGTGCGCCCGCCGCTCCTTGCGCTCGGAGAGGTAGCGCTGCAGCATGACCGCCGAGGCGATGCCGAAGGGAATGTTCAGATAGAAGATCCAGCGCCAGGAGAAGAGCTCGGTGATGACGCCGCCCAGGAAGGGGCCGACGAGGCTGGCGAAGGCCCAGACGCCGGAGAACAGCCCCTGCATGCGGCCGCGCTCCTCCAGGGTGTAGATGTCGGCGACGATGGTGATGGCGACGGGGTTGACGCCGCCCGCCCCCAGCCCCTGGATGGCGCGGAAGACGATGAGCTGGCCGATCGAGCCCGCCATCCCCGAGAGGGCGGAGCCCAGGAGAAAGAGGGCCACCGCCACGTGGTAGATGCGGCGGCGGCCGAAGAGGTCGGCGAGCTTTCCGTAGAGAGGCACGGTGGTGGTCGAGGTCAGGAGGTAGGCGGAGAAGACCCAGGAGAGGCGGGCGACGCCGCCCATCTCGCCCACCGCCGTGGGCAGCGCGGGCGCCACCGCGGTCGCTTCCAGGGCGGCCAGGAACATGCCCATCATCACCGCCGAGGTGACCAGTCTCCGTTCGCGTCCGGGTTTCACGGGGAGCCTTTCGCGCTGCTTGAGCGAGATCGATGCCCGGCTATTGAGGACCGCCGGCGGGCGCGATTGTAGCCGAAACGGCGGGGTGCGTCCGGGCCCGCTGCGCGCCAGCTTTCTCTTTTCGTCTTGACCCTCGGGGCCTTCCGTCGATATTCTCTCAAGCGCTCTCGCTCCAGCCTGCCGTCGCCTGCACCGTCCGCCCCGGCAGAGGCTGGTCAGAACCGGTTTCGGCGGCACGGCAAGGCGGGGTTCGATTGCGATGACCGACGTCCTTCTCGCGCACTCGTTCTTCTTGAAGAACGACCCCAAGCAGGTGGAGAAGATGCGCCCCTACGCGCCGCTCGGCACCCTCTACGCGGCGAGCCGCCTGCGCGGCCTGGGCTACTCGGTGGCGCTCTTCGACGCCATGCTCGCCGACTCCGAGGACGAGTTCGCGGCCCTGCTGGACGTCCACCGGCCCGCCGTCGTCGCCCTCTACGAGGACCAGTTCAACTTCCTCAACAAGATGTGCCTGTCGCACAGCCGGCAGGCCGCCTGCCGGATGAGCGGCGTGGCGCGCGCCCGCGGGGCGGCGGTGGTCGCCGCCGGCTCCGATGTCTCCGACCACCCCGAGGCTTACTTCGCGAGCGGCGTCCAGTACGCCCTGGCCGGCGAGGCGGACCATGCCCTGGCCGAGCTGGTGGAGGCGCTCGCG
>Ga0209626_1000069_pt1 | contig 23481 bp, 18 predicted proteins | sample JacPinW_OM1H0_M2_FD_187962 | JGI IMG/M metagenome (GOLD analysis project Ga0209626, IMG submission 187962) | Forest soil microbial communities from Algoma, Ontario, Canada - Jack Pine, Ontario site 1_JW_OM1H0_M2 (SPAdes) (version 2) | ecosystem: Environmental > Terrestrial > Soil > Boreal... | reverse complement strand
TGAGTCGGGGGAATTGCCCATAATCCTTTGGCTCTTGATCTGGGGTGCGAAGGCTCAATCCTTAGACGAGCCATCCGCTCTCGCCGGCGGTGGCTGAGTTCGGCGGCGGCCCCCTCGGCCGCGGGTGGTGGATGGAGGACCGGACGGCCTGGACGTTTCCCTCCGCACCCCCGTACGCTATGCTGTATCGATGGCGACGCACGAGGCGACTTTCACCCATCCAGGAGGTCCAATGTCCGCGCGACGCACGCTCCCGATCCTCTTCGGCGCTCTCTTTCTCGCCACCCTCGCAACCGCGGCCCTCGCCCAGAGCGTACCGCCCGCCGCCATGCCGCCGGAGCCGGCGGAGCGCAGGGAGGCGCTGCTGGCGCCGCCGCTCCGGTTGGCGGAGACCGTGAGCCGCCTCCCCCTGGTCGCCCTGAGCTCGGCCCGCGAGGGGGCGAAGAGCCAGCTCGAAGATCTGGCGCGCTGGAACCGCGAAGGCCACCGTCCCACGCGCAGCGGGTTCGCCCGGCCTCTCCCGGCAGCGCAACGGGTCTCCCTCTCGGCGGCGCAGCGCGGCCTGCCGCAACCGCTCTCTCATGGCGGCGGCTTCGTCGCCAGCGCGGCGGCCGGCGACCTGGTGTGGGGGACGAGCGTCGGGGTCGGCGGCAGCTACCGCCTGCGCCTTCACCTCTCGGCGGTCGACCTGCCGGCGGGCACCCGCTTCTGGGTCTACGCCGCAGGTGGGGACCCGCGCCCGTTCGGTCTCGAGCTCCTGGGACCGGACCGCAGCCTGTGGACCCCCAGCGTCCTCGGCGACTCCATCTTCCTCGAGGTCCAGGTGCCGGCCGAGGCGCTGGCGAAAGGGCAGCCGGCCAAGCTCGAGATCCGGGAGGTCCTGGAATCCTTCCGCCTGGACGCCCATGGGCAGCCGATGGTCGCCGGCACCGCGGTTTCGGGCGCCGCCGCGCCGGCCGCGCAGAGCTGTCTCATCGACGCGAGCTGCGCCACCTGTCACACTCTGGACGTCATCGCCGACCTGCGCAAAGCGGTGGCCCTCCTCGACTTCATCGATCAGGGGCAGGAGTTCCTCTGCTCGGGCGGCCTGCTCAAGGACAGCCTTCCCGGCAGCTTCATCCCCTACCTGCTGACCGCCAACCATTGCATCTCCACTCAGATTGTGGCCACGACGCTGGAGGCCTTCTGGGACGACCGCACGAGCTCCTGCGGAGGCGCGGCGCCGGACCTCGGCACCCTGCCCCGCAGCAACGGCTCGACGCTCCTCGCCACCGGCTCGGCCGACTCGACCTCCGACTACACCCTGCTGCAGCTCCACGGCGTCCCCGACGGCCGTTTCTTCCTGGGTTGGGACGCCAGCCCAGGCGCGGTCGCTAACGGCGCCCGCCTCCACCGCATCTCGCATCCCAATGCCGACCCGCAGGGATACTCGGAATCGACCGTTCGAACCTCCGGGGTGGCCTTCTGCAGCGACGCTCCGCGGCCGAACTTCATCTATGCGCAGCTCACCCGGGGCGCTACCTTCGGCGGCAGCTCGGGAGCGCCCTCCGTGCTCTCCGGAGGCTTCGTCGTCGGCCAGCTCCTGGGAGGCTGCGGGCCAGATCCCGAGAACGGTTGCGACTACAGCAACTCCGAGCTAGACGGCTCTTTCGCGGTCTCCTACCCGGCGCTGGCCAAGTGGCTGGCCCCCGAAGTTCCCAGCGTCTGCAATCCCGGCCCCACGACCCTCTGCCTGGCCGGCGGGCGCTTCAGGGTGGAGGCCACCTGGCGGACGCCGTGCGGCGCCGCCGGCAACGCCCAGGTGGTCAAGCTGAGCGACGGCTCCGGCTACTTCTGGTTCTTCGATCCTTCGAACATCGAAGAGGTGGTCAAGGTCATCGACGCCTGCGGCACCTTCAACCACTTCTGGGTCTTCGCCGGCGGGTTGACGAACGTGCAGACCACCCTGACCGTCACCGACACCAGCAACGGCAAGTTCAAGACCTACACGAACGCGCAGGGCACCCCTTTCCGACCCATCCAGGACACCTCGGCCTTCGCCACCTGCCCGTAGTCTAAAGCGGCAGCAGACGGTAAGGGGGAGCCTGGACCTCGCCGGCGCGGCGGGCGACGACGAGGGTGTTGCCCCAGCCGTGGCGCCAGTAAGGGAAGTGGCGCAGGAGGCGGCGCAGCAGGCCGCGGGCGCCCGCTGGGTCGGGACCGTGCGGCAGGGTGCGGTGCTCCACGATCTCGAGGCCGGCGGCGCGCAGGAAGCGCACCAGGAGGTGCGATTGCGTCACGTGGACGGCGTCGGCGTCCGGCACATAGCCGTCGGTGAGGACGCGGGGGTTCCGGACGACCTCGAAGCGGTGCCGCCCGTCGGCGGCGGAGAGCGCCTGCCGCAGCAGGCGGCGGGCGGCGACCCCCAGCCTCCTCGCGGGCGGCAGGCTCGGCGGCATCTCGTAGGGGAGGTCCCAGGCGGAGCCGACGAGGAGCAGGAGACCGTCGGGGCGGAGGATGCGCGCCGCCTCGAGGAGAGTCCTGCCGGGATCGTGGAAGTGCTCCAGGGCGTAGGTCGAGAGGACCGCGTCGACGCTGCCTTCCGCGATCGGCAGGGCTTCGCCGTCGCCGCGAAGCCGCAGGGCCGGCCGCCCCTGCTCCCCCGCCATGACGAGGGCGGCCGTCGAGACATCGCAGCCGACGTAGCGACAGCCGGCCGGCATCCACAATGCGTTCTCGCACGAGCCGCAGCCGAGGTCGAAGACGCGCTGGCCCGGCCGCAGGTAGCCGAGCAGGAGCCGGCGCTCGGGCGAGGCCTCGGGATTGGCCGCCGCCGCCTGCGCGTAGTAGTCGCGGCTGCCGGCCCAGAACTGAGAGAGGCGGCGCTTGGCGGAGGGCTCGGCCACTTCCCTAGCTCTCTTCTTTGCCTCCCGCTCCCAGGCCGAGCCTGGCGCGCGCCGCCGCCAGGCGCGCGATGGGGACGCGGTAGGGAGAGCAGGAGACGTAGTCGAGGCCGACGCGCTCGAAGAAATGGATCGAGTGCGGATCGCCGCCGTGCTCGCCGCAGACCCCGAGATGGAGGTGAGGGCTCGTCTGCCTCCCCTTTTCGCAGGCCATGCGGACCAGCTGTCCCACCCCCTGCTCGTCGATCCGCGCGAAGGGGTCGTAGGGGAGGATCTTCTGCTCCAGGTAGGCGGGCAGCCACTTGTTGGCGTCGTCGCGCGAATAGCCGTAGGTCATCTGGGTCAGGTCGTTGGTGCCGAAGGAGAAGAAATCGGCGTGGCGCGCGATCCGGTCGGCGACCAGGGCCGCGCGCGGCACCTCGATCATGGTGCCGATGAGGATGTCGAGCTGCATCCTCTGCTCCTCGAGCACCCGCTTCACCACCGCCGCCGTGCGTTCGCGAAGCTTGGTCATCTCCTCCTCCGTCCCCACGAGCGGCACCATGATCTCCGGCCGCACGTCGTCGCCGGCGCGAGCGCGGGCGCAGGCGGCGCGGACGATGGCCTCGACCTGCATGTCGTAGATCTCGGGCGCCGTCAGGCCCAGCCGGCAGCCGCGGTGGCCGAGCATGGGGTTGGCCTCGGCGAGGGCCGCCGCCCGCGAGGCCACCTCCTCCGCGGGAATCCCCATCGCGGTCGCCAGCTCCGCCAGGGCCTTCTCCCCGTGGGGCAGGAACTCGTGGAGCGGCGGGTCGAGGAGCCGGATGGTGATCGGCAGGCCGGAGAGGGCGGCGAAGATCCCCTCGAAGTCGCCCTGCTGCATGGGCAGCAGCCGGGCGAGGGCCGCGGTGCGCTCCGTCTCGTCCCGCGCCAGGATCATCCGCCGCACCCAGGGGAGGCGCTCCTCGTCGAAGAACATGTGCTCGGTGCGGCAGAGCCCGATCCCTTGGGCGCCGAAGGCGCGGGCCACGGCGGCGTCGCGGGGGGTGTCGGCGTTGGCGCGCACCTTCAGCCGCCGGGCTTCGTCCGCCCAGCCGAGCAGAGCGACGAACGAGGTGACCGCCGGCGAGCCCGTCGCCGCCCCCTGCCCGCCGATCAGCACCTCGACGACCTCCGAGGCGCGGGCCGCCAGCGCTCCGGCGATGACCTCCCCCGTAGTGCCGTCGATCGACAGGTCGTCCCCCTCGTGCAGCACGCGGTCGCCCGAGCGCACCTCGCCGGCCGCCTCGTCGACCGCCAGCTCGCCGGCGCCGACGACGCACGGCTTGCCCATGCCGCGGGCGATGACCGCGGCGTGCGAGGTCATGCCGCCCCGCGAGGTGAGGATGCCGGCGGCGGCGTGCATGCCGACGATGTCCTCGGGCGAAGTCTCGGCGCGCACCAGGAGGACCGGGCCGGAGGCCGCCATCTCGGCCGCGCGCTCGGCGGTCAGGGCGATGCGCCCCGCCGCCGCGCCCGGCCCGGCGGGAAGGCCGCGGGCGAGGAGCCGGCCGGCCGTCACCGCCTGCTCCTTCTGCGCCGGATCGAAGACCGGCGCCAAGAGCTGCTCCAGGTGCTGCGGCTCGACCCGCGCGAGCGCCTCGGGCGGCGCGATCAGCCCCTCCTCCACCATGTCGACGGCGATGCGCACCGCCGCCGGCCCCGTCCGCTTGCCGGTGCGGGTCTGCAGCATGTAGAGGCGGCCGTGCTGGATGGTGAACTCGAGGTCCTGCATGTCGCGGAAGTGGCGCTCCAGGGTGCGGCAGACCTCGTCGAGGCCGCGGTAGGCCGCGGGAAAATCGGCTTCCAGGCCGCCGGCCTCGCCGGACGCGGGCACGATCGGTTTCGGCGTGCGGATGCCGGCGACCACGTCCTCCCCCTGGGCGTTGGTCAGGTACTCGCCGTAGACGCCCTGGGCGCCGCTCGCCGGATTGCGGGTGAAGGCGACGCCGGTGGCGCAGTCGGCGCCGCGGTTGCCGAAGACCATGGCCTGGACGTTGACCGCCGTGCCCAGGTGGTCCGGGATGTGGTTCAGGCGCCGGTACTCGCGCGCGCGGCGGTTGTTCCAGCTTTCAAAGACGGCGCCGATGGCGCCCCAGAGCTGCTCCCTGGGATCCTGGGGGAACGGCTTGCCGTGCCCCGAGAGGAGACCCTGGAACTTGCAGGCGACGACGCCCAGCGACTCGCGCGACAGCTCGGCGTCGGTCTCCACGCCCTGCTTCTGGCGCGCCGCGGTCAGCACCTCCTCGAAGGCGTGATGGGGAACCCCGAGGACGACGTCGCCGTACATGGTGAGCAGGCGCCGGTAGGCGTCCAGGAGGAACCGGGGATCGGTCCCCTTCTTCATCTGGGCGTCGACGATGGCGTCGTTCAACCCCAGGTTCAGGACGGTGTCCATCATCCCCGGCATGGAGAGGGGGGCGCCGGAGCGCACCGAGACGAGGAGCGGGTTGTCGGGATCGCCGAAGCGTTGGCCCTGGAGCTGCTCCAGGTGGGCGAGCTGGCCGTCGACCTCCGGGCGCAGGCTCTCGGGGTAGCTACCGCCATGCTCCTGGAAGTAGGTGCAGACCTCCGTCGTGATGGTGAAGCCGGGCGGCACCGGCAGCTGCAGGCGGCCCATCTCGGCCAGGCCGTAGCCCTTGCCCCCCAGGAGGTCCTTGCCCTTGCCTTCCCCTTCGGCGCTGCCGCCGCCGAAGGCATACACGTGCTTGTCCGCCATCAGGGTACCTCCATGAGCATGTCTTGGTCTTACCTCGTCAACCCCTCGCGGAGCGCGGGATCGCCGTCGCGGGCCCGCTGCTCGGCGCGGTCCACCACCACCTCGGTCAGCCGGGCGGTGCGCGAAGCCGTCCTGCCGATCGCCTGCAGGAGGGCGATCCGGTTCTGGCGCACCCGTGGGTCGGGATCCATCACCAGCACCTCGACGAAGAAGCGGTCGAGGACCGGCGCCAGGTCCGCGATGCGCAGCAGGCAGCGCTCGTAGTCGCCGGCCGCGGCCGCCCCCTCGACCTCGGCGCGCAGCCCCGCGAAGGCGGCGGCGAGGTCGCGCTCGGCGGGCGCCGGGAGGAGCGACTCGTCGAACGGCTGCTCCGGAGCGTCCTTGACGATGTTGGCGATCCGCTTGGCGGCGAGGACGACGGCCAGGAAGCCGGGCCGCTCGCGCACCCGATGCAGGGCCTCGACCCGGGCCTCGAGGTCAGGGAGGTTGCTGCCGCCGACCGCCAGCGCCGCCTCGATCTCGTCGTAGGCGTAGCCGGCGAGACCGAGGACGTAGCGCACGCGGTCGTGGAGGAAGGGGCGCAGGTCCTCGAGCACCTGCTCGGGCGTCCGCGACAGGCGGTCGCCGTAGAGCCGCACCGCCTTCGCCGCCAAGAGGTCGAAATCGAGCGGCACCTTCCCTTCGAGGGCGATGCGCACCGCTCCCTGGGCGGCGCGCCGCAGGCCGAAGGGATCGCGGCTGCCGGTGGGGACGAGCCCGAGCCCGAAGATCCCCGCCAGGGTGTCGACGCGGTCGGCGAGGCCGGCGACCTGGCCGACGCGGCCGCGCGGGATGCGGTCTTCCGTCGAAGCCGGCAGATATTGGTCGTAGATCGCCTGCCAGATCTCCTCCGGCTGGCCCTCCTCGCGGGCGTAGATGCCGCCCATGATCCCCTGGAGCGAGGTGAACTCCTTGACCATCTCGGTGGCCAGGTCGGCCTTCAGGAGTCGCGCCGCCGCGGCGGCCCGCTCCGCCAGGCCTCCGTCCGCGCTCCAGCCGAGCTGGGCGCAGATGGCCTCGGCCAGGGCGGCCAGGCGCTCCGCCTTGGCGGCGTAGCTCCCCAGCCGCTCGTGGAAGCCGAGACGATCGAGCTGCGCGGCGCGCCGCGCCAACCCCACCTTGCCGTCCTCGGCATAGAAGAAGCGGGCGTCGGCGAGGCGGGCCGCCACCACCCACTCGTTGCCCGAGCGCGCTCGTCCTTCCGGGTCGTCGGGACGGTCCATGACGGTGAGGAAACGCGGCAGGAGGCCGCCGCCGTCCGCCGGCGCCTCCAAGGTGAGGGCGCTCTGGTGGTCGCGCAGGCTGGTGGTCAGCACCTCGGCCGGAAGCTCCAGGAACTCGCGGTCGAAGCTCCCCTCGAGAACGCCGGGGATCTCGCAGAGGGCGACGAGCTTGTTGAGGAGAGCGGCATCCTCGACCAACCTGCCGCCCGCCGCCGCCGCCCGCTCGCTCATGGCTTCGAGCAGCGATCGCCGCCGCTCCTCCGCCCGCACCTCGATGCCGCGGGTGGCGAGCTTCTTCCGATAGTCGGCGGCGCCGCGGACGCGGAACGGCTTGGGCGAGAGGACGGGATGCCCCACCGTCTCGTCTCCGGCCGCGATGCCGTAGAGGTCGAAGGGCACCAGCTTGCCGTCGAAGAGCGAGACGACGCCGTGCACCGGGCGCACCCACGGCCCCTCGCCCGACCCCCAGCGCATGGTCTTCGGCCAGGAGAGCTCGGCGAGGACGCGGGGGACGAGCTCCGCGAGCACCTCGGGGGTGGGGCGCCCGGCGGTGCGGAGGGTCGCCGCCAGGTACTCCCCTTTCTCGTTGGCGATCCGGCGGAGCTCGTCCGGCGAGACACCGCAGCGGCGGGCGAAGCCCTGGAGGGCCGGAGTGGGCGCGCCGTCGGCGGTGTAGGCGACCCGCACCGGCGGCCCTAGCACCTCCTCCTCGCGGTCGGGCTCCCGCTGCGGCAGACCGCTCATCGTCAGCACCAGGCGGCGCGGCGTGTAGCCGGTGGCGACCCGCCGCGGCCCCAGGCCGCGGGCCATCAGCTCCTCGAAGAGGCGGGTTGCCAGCTCGCGCGCCCCGGGCTCGAGCATCCGGGCCGGGATCTCCTCGCTGCGCACCTCGAGCAGGTACTCGCCGGCCGCCGGCCGGGAGGTCGGCTCAGTCGGCGGCGACATCCGCCACCTCCTCGCGGGCGACGCCCTCGCCGGCGGATGGGCTGCGCGGCAGCAGCGGGAAGCCCTGGCGCTCGCGGCTCTCGAGGTAGCTCCGGGCGCAGGCGACGGCCAAGTCGCGCACCCGTTTCATCAGCGCCACCCTCTCGGTCACCGAGACGGCGCCGCGGGCGTCGAGCACGTTGAACAGATGCGAGCACTTCAAGGCGCATTCATAGGCGGGAAGGACGAGGCCGGCGGCGAGACATCGGCGCGCCTCCCGCTCCATGCCGTCGAACTGCTGCTGGTGGAACGGGACGTCGGCGACCTCGAAGTAATAGCGGGAGAGCTCGACCTCTTCCTGGCGGCGGACCTCGCCGTAGCGAACTCCGCCGGGCACCCAGCCGATGTCGTAGATGCTCCGCGCCAGGCTGAGGAACATGGTCAGCCGCTCCAGGCCGTAGGTGATCTCGGCGCTGATCGGGTTGAGCTCCATCCCTCCCGCCTGCTGGAAATAGGTGAACTGAGTGATCTCCATGCCGTCGAGCATGACCTGCCAGCCGACCCCCCAGGCGCCCAGAGTCGGCGCCTCCCAGTTGTCCTCCTCGAAGCGCAGGTCGTGGACCGCGAGGTCGAGCCCGATCGCCTCCAAGCTGCGGACGTAGAGGCGCTGCACGTCCGCCGGCGCAGGCTTCAAGACCACCTGGAACTGGTGATGCTTGCCGAGCCTGAAGGGGTTGTCGCCGTAGCGGCCGTCGGCGGGGCGGCGGGAGGGCTGGACGTAAGCCACCCGCCAGGGCTCCGGCCCCAGCACGCGCAGGAAGGTGTCCGGATGCATGGTGCCGGCGCCGACCTCGAGGTCGTACGGCTGCTGCAGGACGCAGCCCTCGCCGGCCCAGAACTGGGAAAGCCGGAGGATCAGCTCCTGGAAGGTCTGCATCGTCTCCTCTCCCCGCTACAGCCCGGCGCGGGTCCGGTGGATGACTTCGTAGCTCCGCAGCTCGCGCTGGAGAAACTGTCGCCGCACGCGGCAGCAGAGCTCCTCCACCTGCCGCAGGACCGCGGGCCCGGGCGGGGCCTCTCCCACCGCCTGCAAGCTCTCGCGGCCGATGCGCCGCAGGAACTCCAGGACATCCGGCCCGGCGACCAGGCGACCCGCACCGCCGGCGCCGCCGCCGCAGTCGAAGCAGAGGAGCGTCTCGCCGCCGGCCGGCAGCACCGCGCCCGCGGTCAGCGCTCGCCCGCACAGCGGGCAGCCGTGGGGAGCGGGAAAGATACCCGACAGCCGGAGGGCCCACGACTCAAAATATCGCGCCGCAAGGTCGCGGTCCACTCCTGCGAGAAGGGCTTCGAGCGTCGAATCGAGGAGGCGATAGAAGAGTTCGCTGGCCTCGTTCTCCTGCGCGAACTCGAGGACGTGGTCGGCCAGGTAGCTGCCGGTCAGGATGCCGTCCAGGTCTTCCTGCAGCCGATGGGCCGGCCGCACGAGCTCCACGGCGGAGATCCGGCCGAGATCGCGCCCTTCTTTCTCGAACCATGTGACCTGCACCTTGGCCAGCGGTTGGAGCTGGCCGCCGAAGCGGCTGTGCTTGGTCCGCGCCCCGGCTGCGACCCCCTTCTTCTTTCCCCACTCACGGGTGAGGAAGGTGACGATGCGGTCCCGGTCGTGAAGATCGAAGACGTCCAGGATGAGGGCTTCGGAGGTGAACAGGTGCAACCGTCTCAGGCCTTCTTCATGAAGACGAACTCGATCGACTCCGGTGCGCGCTGGTTGTAGCGGCGATCGAACTCGGCCTGATCCATGACCAGGATGAGGATCCCCTCGATCAGGCCGCAGAGGGCGCCGATGCCGCAGGTGCAGACGGTCACCACGATCTCGATGATGCCGGTGGTGTTCGAGCCCAGGTAGAACTGGTGGACACCGAACCCGCCCAGCAGCAGGCCGAGGATGCCGGCCGTCGTCTTGTCCTTGCCGCGGCCCGTCGTCGTTGGAGCTTCCATCGCTTCGATCCCCCTTTTAGAAGAGCACTTCGTCCTCAGCAGGCCTTCGTCGGCCTCCCGGGCGCGCCGGCGCCCCCGGACGAGATTCCATTCTATCCGCGATCGTCTCCGGGCGGGCCGACGAGGCGGACCATCGGCCGCTCTTCGCGGTGGACCGTGAGCTCGAAGACGTCCGGCCGGCCATAGTGGCCGGCGACGTCGAGCTGGAAGCGCGGCCCCGTCACCAGCCGCGGATCGACCTCGGCGTAGAGGATGGTCTCCTCGTGGCGCACCGGCCCCGCGATCAGCTTGCCGTCGGGGTTGGCGATGGCGCTGTCGCCGGGGTTCAGCCACTCGTCGCCGCTGCCCAGGAACCTGGCCTTGAAGCCGTAGCGGTCGGGGATGTCGGACCGGCGCATGGCGCTGCAGCAGCCGAGCACGTAGACCCGTCCCTCCTTGGCGACGTGCCGGAGGGTGGAGAGCCAGGGCTCGCCGCGGTCCCAGGTGGGGGCGACGTAGATCTCCACCCCCAGCGCGTACAGGGCATAGCGCGCCAGCGGCATGTAGTTCTCCCAGCAGATGAGCCCTCCCAGCCGGCCGAAAGGCGTCTCGTAGACGCCGAGGGTGCTGCCGTCCCCTTGGCCATGGACGAGGCGCTCGCCGACGGTCGGCACCAGCTTGCGGTGCTTGCCGAGGATGCTGCCGTCGGCGCCGATGTAGAGAAGCGTGTTGTAGAGGGTCGAGCCGCTCGCCTCCGCGTTGATCTCGTTGATCCCCATCGCCACGCAGACCCCGGCTTCGCGCGCCGCCGCGCAGAGACGGTCGGTAGCCGGCCCGGGGATGGACACGGCGTTGGCCACCAGCTCGCTGTAGAGCTCCCGCAGAGCCTGCGTCTCGCCGGAGGGGATCGACCAGACCCAGAGCGGATAGGTGGGGATGAAGGCTTCGGGGAAGACGGCGAGGCGCGCTCCGTTCGCCCCCGCCTCGGCGATCAACGCGCAGGCCTTCTCCACCGTCGCGTCGCGGTCGAGGAAGACGGGCGCCGCCTGGACGGCGGCGACGCGAAAGGGCTCGGCGGGAGCGGTCATGGCGTGGACCTCGCGAGGATGCCGATCCGCGCCAGCGCCCGCAGGAGCTCACCGACCTCGGCGATCGGCACCGGGCCGTAGATGGCGGAGAGATCGTCCCGCAGCTGCCGTACCGTGCGCCGGCCGTCCACCAGGTTCAGCGCCTCGTAGGCATACTCGGTACCGCCCCCCCAGAGGCCGGTCCGCTGGAGGAGGGCCGGAGCCGGGATGCCGGCCTTGGCGATCCCGTCCTGCAGATAGTCGTAGCCGAAGCCGCTCATCGGCCCCTTCGGCTGCTGATTGCGGCGGTAGACGACCACCTCGTCCGGACTGCCGGGGGCCGCGGCCGCGATCCCCTTCCCGCCGGAGAGCCGCTCGAGGCCGGCGAGGAAATCCAGCGCCGTCGTGCGGGTGACGGCGGGGATCTCGGCGAAGGAGGAGAGCGAGGCGAGGACGGCGCGCTCGCAGGCGAAATGGAAACGCAGCAGGTTGTCGCCCTCGGCAGGCTGGTCGGCCGCGGCAAGGCGGTCCCGCCGGGCGAGGGCCGACGCCGTTCGCTCCAGCGCATGGCGGCGGACGACCTCCCAGAGCGCCGGCACCTTCGCAGCGTCGAAGTCCGCCAGATAGTAGGCGCTCGCGGCGGCGATGAAGCCGGCGCGCAGGAGCTTGGTGGCGTCGATGTTGGCCACCGTGTCGCCGGTCGTATGGATGAAGCGGTCCGGCCAGTCGTTGAGGTAGATCGCCGGCACCCGCCAGGAGCCCTCGGCCCACACCTGGTGATCGCTGCCCTCGGTGTAGTCGACGACCTCCGCCTGGAGAGCGCGCTTGCTCCCTTCCGGATCGGCGAGGGGATAGGCTGCCTGGCCGGTCGCCGCGTAGAGGTAGGACTGGTCGTTGACGAAGCGGCCGAAAGCCTCGCCCACGTCGTTGACGAAGGTCGGCAGGCTCTTGGGCGAGCGAGTGACGTGGAAGACCGCCTTGGTGACCTCGGCGTCGCCGCCCACCATGTCGAGGTGGATCACCGCCCGCGCCCGCGCTGCTAGGTCCGGGCGCGCGTTCAGCAGCGCGGTCGTGCCCTCGATCTCCGGCGGCCAGACGAAGCGGAACGTCCGCCGCGGCGCCGCGATCCGCCCTTCGCGGATGAGCTTGGCGAGCCCCCGCGCCACCTCGAGGATGGTGGCGCAGCCGCTGGCGTTGTCGTTGGCGCCGGGCCGCAGGTGATCGAGGTGACAGGAGAGGACGACCTCCTCGCTGGCCACGGCGGGGTCGCGCCCAAGGATCGTCGCGGTGACGACGTCGTAGCTCCCCGCATGCTGGCCGGCGCGGACGCTGGCGCGGAGGCGGACGGCTTCGCCCTTCGCAAGCCGCTCCTGCCAGCCCCGGGCCTCGCGGAGGGACACCATGAAGGCGAAGGTGCGGGGAGGAGGGAAGGTGGCGAGGTGTCCCCAGCGCACGAGGTTCTCGTCCTCCCGCCACCAGGCGGTGACCTGGTTCTGGGCGTAGGAGACGATCCCCGCCGACCCGAAGCGATCGACCGCCAGGGGGTAGACGTCGCCGGGCTGCGCCGCCGCCAGCACCAGCTTGCCGCGCACCTCCTTGCCAGCGTAGTCCTTCTCGGCGGTTCCCGCACCGACGTCGACGAGCTCGGCCGCCGCCTCGCCGGAGGCGCTGTCCTCCGCCAGGGTGACCGGGCGGGAATCCCACGCGCCGACGCGCCGCGCATCGACCCAGCCGCCCTTCTCAAGGGGCTCCGCTCGCTGTTCCCAGAGCTCGGCGAAATCCGCCTCCCAGGCCGGCCGCGAGCGCTGGGTGCCGTAGAACACCGTGCCGTCCGCCGGCAGCTCCAAGATCTCGGCCGCCAGGCCCGCCTCCTTCGCTCGGTCGCGGATCCAGTCGGCGGCGGCGCGGAACCCGCGCGAGCCGCGCATGCGATGGAAGAGGGTGATCTCCTGCACCGTGCGCTTCGCGGCGGTCCCCGAGAGCTCGCCCGCCAGCGCCTGCACCACCCCTTCGGGAAGCAGCGGCGGCAGCTCCTGCGCTGTCAGGGGGGCAGCGGCGAGAAGGATCACCAAAACAATGGAGGTGGAGGTCGCGATTCGGGCCATCGGGTGAGCTTCCGGTCCTCAGCTTCCGTTGGAGGGCACCCAGCGTACCATGAGGCCGGCACGAACTCAGGCTCGCGGAGCTCCTCCAGAGCGGCCGAGCTATCCAGCGATTGCGCGAAAAAATCCCCTCGATAGAGTACAAAATTGGCAGGAAATGGCACACTCTTCTCTGTAGGCGGGTAACGGACGACCGTGGCGGCCGCCCTCCTCCACCCGCCGAAAGGAGTCCTGTCATGTCATCTTCCCCGCAGCGCTCTGCTCTAGCTGTATTTCTGCTGGTCGCCGGCTTAACCCTCGCGCCGGCGGCGCAGGCGAGACCGATCTCTGATCAACGCGGGCCCTCCGCTTCAGTCCGGCTGGAGGGCGAGGGGTTCTTCGGCCGGCTCCTGAGCGCGCTGTTCTCCATCTGGGCCGCGGACGGATCGCAGCTCGATCCCAACGGCGGGACTCATCACTGATCGTTTCAGGATCCATTTTGAAGACGGGCGCCGGCCTAGTCGGGGCCGGCGCATTCTCGCCCTTATAATCTTATTACGAATGATCGATGAGTCTGTGAGGTTGATTTCGGTGCCCGAAGACCTCAAAATGACGATATGTTCTCGGCGCTCGCATCCCACTTCGTCCGATGGCACGGTTGTAGCGATCCTCGCAGAGGTGCCTGAGAAACTAAATCGCAAGCCCATGAGACATTTGGACCGGAGCACGCTGGAGCGGTTTGTCGCTCTCGACCTTCGACGGGAAGCGATGCTGTCCGTTGGCCGGCACCTCGTCGCCTGTCCAGCGTGCCGGATGCGGTTGCACCGGGATGTGCCGGGAGGGTCCGAGCTCTTGCAGCGCTTGAGGACGCGGGCGGCGGCGGCCGAGAGCTACGATGCTGTCTTCGATCAGGTGGAGAATCGGGTGCGCGAGCGGATGCGGTTGCTCGAGGTGGAGAATGAGCGTGCCCCGAAGCTATACGAAGAGCTGACGGCCCAGCCCAAGACCGACCAAAGGAGAATGGTCCGCGAGAGTCCTCGCTTTTGGACGGCAGCGCTGGCGGACCTCCTTCTGGAACACTGCCGCAATCTCTTCCGGGAGGATCTCGTCCGCGCGGAAGAGGTGGCGCGGTTGGCACTCGATCTGGTGGACCGGCTCGATCCGCAGCTCTACGGGAAGGGGCTCGTCAACGACCTGACTGCGCGTGCCTGGGCCTGCTTCGGAAATGTTTTGCGCATCGCGACCGACCTGCGCGGCGCGACAACGGCCTTCGCGAATGCAGAGGCCAATCTCGAAGACGGAAGCGGCGATTTGCTGGAACGAGCTTTGGTCATCGACCTCAAGGTTTCGCTCCTGCGCGCCCAGCGTCGCTTCGAGGCGGCGCTGGAGGCAAGCCAACAAGTCGCCAAGATCTACAAGCGGGCTGGGGACCGCCACCTCCACGGCCGCGCCCTCATCAGTCAGGCGATGATCCACAGTTACGCTGGGGAGCCTGAGAAGGCCATTCCTCTTCTCCTGCAGTCACGGGACATGATCGATCCTGCTCGAGAGCCCCAGCTCGATCTGATGATCCAGAACAACCTGCTGTTCGGCCTCGTCGAGGCCGGCCGTGTGGAGGAGGCAGAGGCGCTCGCGCCGGAAGTGGTTCGGGCCGCAGCCGAGACCAGCCAGCCCGAGCGCGCGCACTGCCGATGGAACGAGGCCCGGCTCGACATCGTCCAGGGACGCGTGGAGGTGGCCGAGAGCAAACTGCGCGCGGTGCGTGAAGAGTTCGTGGAGCAAGGCCATGGATACAATGCCGCCCTCGTCTCTCTCGACCTCGCCAAGCTCTATCTGCGTCAGGGCCGCACGGCGGAAACCCGCCGGCTCGCGGTCGAGATGCACTCCATCTTCTCGTCTCGCGATATCCACCGTGAGGCTCTGGCAACCCTGATCCTCTTCCAGCGCGCCGCCGAGCAGGATCGGTGCACGGTCCATCTGGTTGAAGAAGTCATCGTCCAGCTGCACCAGGTGCAGGCGGGTACGGGTGTACCGTACGAACGACCGGCCTGACCTCGTCACCCTGGCTTGCCTCCTCCCTCTCCTCTCCTCATGATTCCCGGTCCGGTAGAGGTTTCGCCGGGCGTCCTCCGCGCTTTCGCTGCCCCTCCTCTCGGGCATACCTCGGCTCCCTTGATCGCGGCCTTCGGCTCCGCGCTGGAGCGGATGCGGACGGTCTGGATGGCCGACGCGGCGAGCCAGCCCTTCGCCGTCGCCGGCGGAGGCACCCTGGCGATGGAGATGGCGGCCGCGAACCTGGTGGAGCTCGGGGAACGGGTCCTGGTCGTCGGGACCGGCTACTTCTCCGATCGCATGGCCGACATGCTCCGCCGGCAGGGAGCGGAGGTCCATGAAGTGCAGGCCGCTCCCGGCGACGCTCCGCAGCTCGACGAAGTTCGCGGCGCCATCGAGGCCGGACCGGGACGTTGGAAGGCGCTCTTCGCCACCCATGTCGACACCTCGACCGGCGTCCTCCTGGACCCGCAGCCGCTCGCCCGGCTGGCCCGCGAGCACAGCATGCTGGCGATCTTCGACGGCGTCTGCGCCACGGCGGGCGAGCGCTTCGACATGGCGGCCTGGGACGCCGACGTCTACCTCACCGCCTCCCAGAAGGCGCTCGGCCTGCCGCCGGGGCTGGCGCTCCTGGTGGCAAGCGACCGCGCCCTCGCCGCCCGCGCGGCCCGGCGCGCGGGACCGCCCCCGCAGTACCTCGACTGGCAGGAGTGGCTGCCGATCATGCGGGCCTACGAGGAGCGGCGTCCCGCCTACTTCTCCACCCCGCCCACCAATCTGATCCTCGCCCTCGACGTCGGTCTCGGCGAGATCCTCGAGGCGGGGCTGCCGGCGCGCGTCGCTGCACACGAGCGGACGGCCCGCGCCCTGCGGGCAGCGTGGAGAGTCCTCGGGCTCGAGCCCGTACCGGTCCGCACCGAGCTCGCGGCCCACACCCTGAGCGCCCTGCGCTTCCCGCCTGGCGTGGACGGCTCCCTGGTCGCCCGCATCCTCGCCCGTGGCGTCGCCGTCGCCGGCGGCCTCCACCCGGCGATCCGCAACAGCTACTTCCGCGTCGGTCACATGGGCTACGTCACCACCCGGCCCGACCTCCTGCAGAAGACCCTCGAGGCCGTCGCCGGGGCGCTCGCGGACGGCGGAAGGAAGACGGACGGCGCGGCGGCCTGGCAAGCGGCGTCCGCGAGCCTCTAGCAGATCCGCGTGAAACGTAGGAAGCCGACCGCCCTCACCTCCCGGTAGGATGCCGGTCATGTTGCGCCTGACGGAGCTGAGGCTGCCCCTCGATCATTCCGAGGAAGAGCTGCGGGGGGCCGTCGTCAAGGAGCTCGGCATCGAGCCGCAGGACCTGATCCGCTATGCGATCGCCCGGCGCAGCTTCGATGCCCGCAAGAGGGGGGCGATCGCCCTCACCTATCACCTCGACGTCGAAACGGCCCGGGAGAGCGAGATCCTTCGCCGGCGTCGCCGCGATCCCCACGTCGTGCCGACTCCGGATACCTCCTATCGCTTTCCGGTCCAGGCGCCCGCGGGCCTGGCTTCGCGGCCCATCGTGATCGGCGTGGGACCGTGCGGCCTGTTCGCCGGCCTCCTGCTGGCGGAGATGGGGTTCCGGCCGCTCATCCTCGAGCGTGGCAAGGAGGTCCGCGCGCGCACGGCCGACACCTTCGGGCTCTGGCGCCGGCGCGCTCTCGATCCGGAATCCAACGTGCAGTTCGGCGAGGGCGGCGCCGGCACCTTCTCCGACGGCAAGCTCTACAGCCAGATCAAGGACCCGGGCCACCGCGGGCGCAAGGTGCTCACCGAATTCGTCGCGGCCGGCGCGCCGCCTGAGATCCTCTTCGTCAACAAGCCCCACATCGGCACCTTCCGCCTGGTCAAGATCGTCGAGACCATGCGGGCGAAGATCGAGTCCCTGGGCGGCGAGATCCGCTTCCGGAGCCGGGTCGAGGACCTGGTCCTCGAGGAGGGAAAGGTGCGGGGACTGCTCCTCGCCGACGGCGCCCGCCTGGCGGCGGATCACGTGATCCTGGCGGTCGGCCACAGCGCCCGCGACACCTTCGCGATGCTCCATCGCCGGGGCGTCGCGATCGCCGCCAAGCCCTTCTCCGTCGGCTTCCGCATCGAGCACCCGCAGTCTCTCATCGACCGCAGCCGCTTCGGGGCGCAAGTCGGCCACCCGCTCTTAGGCGCCGCCGATTACAAGCTCGTCCACCACTGCCGCAACGGCCGCTCGGTCTACAGCTTCTGCATGTGCCCGGGCGGCACGGTGGTGGCGGCGGCCTCCGAGCCGGGAGGGGTCGTCACCAACGGCATGAGCCAGTACTCGCGGGACGAGCGCAACGCCAACAGCGGGATCGTCGTCGGCATCACGCCGGCGGACTATCCCGGCGGCCCCCTGGCCGGCATTGACTTCCAACGCCGGTGGGAGGAGCGCGCCTTCGCGCTCGGCGGGGGCACCTACGATGCGCCGGCCCAGCTGGTAGGCGACTTCCTGGCGGACCGCCCCTCCACGGCCTTCGGCTCGGTCCTGCCATCCTACCGGCCCGGGGTGCGCCTGGGGGACCTGGGATCGAGCCTGCCGGAGTACGCGATCGCGGCCATCCGCGAGGCGCTTCCCGCCTTCGACCGCAAGATCGCTGGCTTCGCCATGCACGACGCCGTGCTGACCGGCGTCGAGACGCGGACCTCCTCGCCGATCCGCATCCCGCGGAAGGACGACTTCCAGAGCCTCCACACGGGAGGCCTCTATCCCGCCGGCGAGGGAGCGGGCTATGCCGGCGGCATCCTCTCCGCCGCCGTCGACGGCATCAAGGTGGCGGAGGCCGTCGCCCTCAGCATCGCCGCCGCCGCGAGCCTCCGGGCAGAGACGAAGTAGCGTAGGATTTCTCAAGATGGCACGCGGCTGGGAAAGCAAGTCCGTCGAATCACAGATCGAGGACGCCGAGGCGCGCTCGAACCGAGAAGAGATCCTGACGCCCGAGCAGCGCGAGCTCCGGCAGAAACGCCAGGGCCTGGAGATGTCGCGGCGGCGGGTCCTGCAGGAGATCGCGGCCACCCGCTCGGCGCTGCGGCGGACCTCCCTCGAGCAGGCGCTGGCCTTCCTCGACGAGGAGATCGCCAAGCTCACTCCGCGGTGACGGCCAACCCGCCCGGGGATGCCAAGAAGGGAGCCCGTTCCATGACCTTTCAGCCCTACTCTCCCCCACGGCCCCCCGCCAGGCAGCGTAGCTTCGCCGCCCCCCTTGCGCTCCTCGCCATGGGGGTCGTGGGAATTCTCGCCTCGCAGGACGGCACCTTCTTCGGGATGGCCCTGGGCGCCCCGCTACGCGCCTGGCTGACCGGGGAGCTGGGCCCGGACGGCGTCCCTGCCGCGCTCGACGTCATCAAGACCATCTTGACCTTCGTGGCGGCGCTGGGAGTGCTGTGGCTGCTCACCCTCTACGTGAAGAACCGATCCGACAGCGCCCGCGCCCCCGAGGCCGGCGGCTCCGAAGGCGGCGCCTTGCGGCCTCGTTGATGTTCAGGTCAACGCGTCCGCTGCCATATTCCGGGGACGGACTCGCCCCCCACGAGTGAGGCGCTACGGGACGGTCCCTTCGTAGCGCACGGACCTGCGACGGACGCGCCGGCCGCCGACCTGGCCTAACTCAGGGGGAAGGGTCTCCAAAGAAGGGTACCTGGGTTCCCCAATCACGGATTTCGGGCGGGCGTCACGGATTTTCGCCGGGCGTGACGTATTTCCGGCGGGCGTGACGGATTTTCGCCGGGCGTCACGGATTTTCGTTGGGCGTGACGGATTTCGGTCGGGCGTCACGGATTTTCGTCGGGCGTCACGGATTTCGGCCGGGCGTCATGGATTTTCGATGGGCGTCACGGATTTCGGTCGGGCGTGACGCTTTTCCGTCCGGGAGGCTCTGCTCGTCCTATAGAGAGGACGGCTCGGAGCCCTCAGCGCGCTCGTGCTCTGAGGCGCACGAGGTAAAAATTATGCCGATTTGGCGCCGTTGGGAGAAATTTTCCTAAATCGGGCCGATTTAGCGAACGGCGGCCCGATTTAAGAAAAAATCTGCCCGATTTGGCAACACTCGGACCGATGGAACCAAAAATTGTCCCGATTTAGCAACCGCGCGCCCGATTTACCAAAATTTGGCCCGATGGCGGCTAAATCGGCCCGATGGCCGCTAAATCGGGCCGATGGTCGCTAAATCGGGCCGACGGCCGGTAAATCGGCGCGATAGCTGCGCCATCGGGCGGATAGCCGGTACATCGGGCCAGCAGCCGCTGCATCGGCCCAACGGCCGTCCCACGCCGCAGGTGGGCGAAGCGGAGGTTGTCGAGCTGGCGGTCGGCAAGCCGGCGGCGGCCGTACTCGGAGGTGACCTTCGGCAGCTCGACGACGTCGCCGCGGCCCCGGATCCACTCCCCGCGCAGCGGCGGCAGGCCGCTCCGGAGGTCGATCCGGACCTCGGGGTCGGTGTAGGGCCCGGAGGTGTCTTAGACGAGGACGGGCGCGTTCTCAACGCTCCCCACGCTCGCCGCCCTCGCGGTCGCGCCCTCCGCCGTGCGGTGGGCGACAGGCGTCCTCTATCCTGCCGGCGAGGGAGCCGGCTATGCAGGCGGACGAGCTGTGGACGTTCGTCAGAGCCAAACAAGCCACCTGCGTCCGGCGTAAGATCGCGCACCCGGACGCCGGGGACGCCTACTGCTTCATCGGCAACGAACGCACCAGCAAGCTCGTCTTGGCATGGCACCTGGGGCGCCGTAACGCGTGCGACGCGCACGACTTCATGGCGAAGCTGAGCGCCGCCACGGCGGGCGATTTCCAGCTGAGCACGGACGGTTTCAACGGCTACCCCGGCGCGGTCGAGTACAACCTCGGCGCCCGGGTGGACTACGCGCAGGTGGTGAAGGACTTCGGCAACGTGAGCGGGGAAGAGGCGCGGCGGTACGGCCCGCCGCGCCTAATAAGACAGGAGAAGATCATGATCTCTTGAACGCCCGACGAGGACCGGGCCTGTACCTCACATGTCGAGCGCAGCAACTGGACGCTCCGCGGCCACCTGCGCCGGTTCACCCGGCTGTCGAACGGCTTCAGCCGGAAGCGGGAGAACCTGCGAGCGGCGCTGGCGCTCTACTTCGCCTACCTACAACTTCTGCCAGATGCACCGGACGATCCGCATGACGCCCGCCATGAAGGCCGGGATCGCCCGCCAGCCCTGGACGATGGCCGACCTACTGGCGGCGGCGCAGAGGGTTGCTTAAGGAGTAGAGTTGGTTCTTATGGATACGGAGATCCTGACGACCGCTACCGGCCTTATGAGCGCCATCAAGGCGACCCTGGAAGTCGCCCGCACGGTTCTAGCCAAAGGCAAGGGTCGCACGGCGGAGAAGGCCGCAGAGGAAGCCCTAGGGCTTATCGTGGAGCTCCAGACGGGCATTCTCCAGCTTCAAGAAAAAGTTTTCGGCCTTCAGGAAGAGAACAGCCAATTGCGCGCACAGGTCCGCCAGCACCAAAAAGGGACAGCGGATCGGGAGCGCTACGAGCTGCGCAACGTTGGACAGTCGGTAGTGGTAGTGGCTAAAGAGAACCCAGACGTATACCTCTGCGCGACATGTTTTGAGGCGGGCGCGAAGGTGTACCTGTCGAAGCTGGGCCATAGCTTTAGAGGCATGGGCACGCACTCTTGCCCAAAGTGCAGGGGCATAATCGGGGCACGCTAGCCTCCCGGTGCGCTTCAACTGGCGGCGGCAACACACTAAGGCACCACTACCCCCAAATAGGGGGAGGGCTGCCCCAACAAGGAGGGCTCCCCCTAAGAAGGGCCGGCTTCCCCCCGTAGATTTTTTCGAAAATTGCCACTCCAATTCATGTGGAACGCGGATTCCCTGTCTGGATCGCTGCGAATTCGCCCGGACTCGTCCCCGCAGGGAAATTAGCGCCCCCGCGCGTTGGGAGCGCTGCCGGTAGAGCTGGAACGGTCCTGGAGCGTTGGGGACGGCATCCGAACGATGGGACCGGTGTCCGGACGCTGGTGGCGGTCTTCTGCCGCCTACCGGTAGATCTCGCCGCCCGCCTGCACGAACTCCTGCGCCTTCTCCCGCAGCCCGGCCTCCAGCGCCTCGCGTTCCTCCAGCTCCTGCTTGGCGGCGTACTCGCGGACTTCCTCGGTGATCTTCATGGAGCAGAAGTGCGGTCCGCACATGGAGCAGAAGTGGGCCACCTTGGCGCCCTCCTGGGGCAGCGTCTCGTCGTGGTAGGCGCGAGCGGTGTAGGGGTCGAGGGCGAGGTTGAACTGGTCCTCCCAGCGGAACTCGAAGCGGGCCTTCGAGAGGGCGTTGTCGCGGCGCTGGGCGCCGGGGTGGCCCTTGGCGAGGTCGGCGGCATGGGCGGCGATCTTGTAGGCGATGACGCCGGCCTTGACGTCGTCGCGGTCCGGCAGCCCCAGGTGCTCCTTGGGGGTGACGTAGCAGAGCATGGCGCAGCCGTACCAGCCGATCATGGCGGCGCCGATCGCCGAGGTGATGTGGTCGTAGCCGGGGGCGATGTCGGTGGTCAGCGGGCCCAAGGTGTAGAAGGGGGCCTCGCCGCAGGTCTCGAGCTGTTTCTCCATGTTGACCTGGATGAGGTGCATGGGGACGTGGCCGGGGCCCTCGATCATCACCTGCACGTCGTGCTTCCAGGCCACCTGGGTGAGCTCGCCCAGGGTCTCCAGCTCGGCGAACTGGGCGGCGTCGTTGGCGTCGGCGATCGAGCCGGGGCGCAGGCCGTCGCCCAGGCTGAAGGCGACGTCGTAGGCCTGCATGATCTCGCAGATCTCTTCGAAGTGGGCGGCGGCGAAGTTCTCGCGGTGGTGGGCGAGGCACCACTTGGCGTGAATCGAGCCGCCGCGGGAGACGATGCCGGTCATCCGGCCGGCCGTCAGCGGCACGTAGCGCAGGAGCACGCCGGCGTGGATGGTGAAGTAGTCGACGCCCTGCTCCGCCTGCTCGATCAAGGTGTCGCGGTAAATCTCCCAGGTGAGGTCCTCGGGCCGGCCGTCCACCTTCTCGAGCGCCTGGTAGATCGGCACGGTGCCGACCGGCACCGGCGAGTTGCGCAGGATCCACTCGCGGGTCTCGTGGATGTTCCGGCCCGTCGACAGGTCCATGACGGTGTCGGCGCCCCAGCGGGTCGCCCAGGTCATCTTCTCGACCTCCTCCTCGATCGAGGAGGTCACGGCCGAGTTGCCGAGATTGGCGTTGATCTTGACGAGGAAGTTGCGGCCGATGATCATCGGCTCGCTCTCGGGGTGGTTGATATTGGCGGGCAGGATGGCGCGCCCGCGCGCCAGCTCTTCGCGCACGAACTCGGGAGTGATGCGGGGCGGGATCGCCGCCCCCCAGCTCTGGCCCGGGTGCTGGACGGTTCCCCCACCCTGCCCCGGTCCATGGCCGGAGACGACCCGCAGCCTTTCCACCCGCGCGCCGTCGCGCAGCTGGTTCTCGCGGATGGCGACGAACTCCATCTCCGGGGTGACGATTCCCCGGCGGGCGTAGTGCATCTGGGTGACGTTCGCTCCCGGCCGCGCGCACAGGGGGCGCCGCAGGTGGGCGAAGCGCAGGCTGTCGAGCTGGCGGTCGGCGAGCCGGCGGCGGCCGTACTCGGAGGTGACCTCCGGCAGCTCGACGACGTCGCCGCGGCCCCGGATCCACTCCCCGCGCAAAGACGGCAGACCCTTCCGCAGGTCGATCCCGACCTCGGGGTCGGTGTAGGGCCCGGAGGTGTCGTAGACGAGGACGGGCGCGTTCTCCGCGCTCTCCATCTTCTCCATCGGGCCGGCCGCCGTGCGGGTGGGCGACAGGCGGATCTCGCGCATCGGCACGCGGACGCCGGGGAGGGTGCCGGCGACATAGACCTTCTCGGAGGCGGGGAAGGGCGCAACCGCCTCGCGGTCGGCGGAAAAAGGGGCCTCACTGGGGATCACGGGACTTCCTTTCTCTTTGCTGGCATCACCCGGATTCTATGCTAGGCTGAGAATGGCGTTACACCATAAATCTGTTGCCCTGAAAAGAGGAGGAAGCACCATGAGGAAGGTCACCATTCCGGCCGCCGCGCTCTCGCTGGCCTTGGCCCTCGCCGCCAGCGCCGCCGCCGGCACCCTGCCCGCCACCTTCGGGAACTCGGTCCTGCAGGTACACGGCTACAAGATCAACGTCACCCCCGGCGCCACCGTTTTCGACGCCAAGGACCTGTTCGTCTTCTCGGACGGCAGCACGATCTCGCTGCGGCAGTCGAACAACTTCAACTTCCCCTCCCCCACCTTCCCCGCGCTGATCACCGGCGTCGGCAAGAAGGCGGACCTGGCGGACCTGGCGCAGGCGATGGCGACCGCTCACATCGGCCTGCAGATCGGCGGCTGCAAGATCCTGCTCTCGAACGCCGGCAGCCATTACGAGTTCACCTGGTTCGGCAAGGGCGACCGCATCAATCGCTTCGTCGTCGACAGCGCGGCGGCGACC
>Ga0209626_1000068_pt1 | contig 23938 bp, 11 predicted proteins | sample JacPinW_OM1H0_M2_FD_187962 | JGI IMG/M metagenome (GOLD analysis project Ga0209626, IMG submission 187962) | Forest soil microbial communities from Algoma, Ontario, Canada - Jack Pine, Ontario site 1_JW_OM1H0_M2 (SPAdes) (version 2) | ecosystem: Environmental > Terrestrial > Soil > Boreal... | reverse complement strand
GGGGGGCGGCGCCCGCCTCGTCCTTGGGCAGCGCGCCCAGGTCGACGACGTCGAAGCCGGTGACCTTCTGCTGGCTGCGGCCGTCGTAGACCTCGAAGTCGGCGGCGGTCAGGCCGCGCACCGGCTTGCCGTCCTTGTTGATGACGGTCACCGGCACCTCGACCGCGGTGACCGAGGTGGCCTCGTTGAAGGCCTGTTTCTCGCCCCAGGCCAGGGCGCCGGTCAACAGGAGAACGGCGGCCAGGGCCGCCATGGCGATGCGAGTCTTTCTACCCACGTGAACCTCCCGCCTTCGCTACCAGGAAGGCAATCGAGCTGGTCTGGATGGCGCCGGCCGCGCCGGTCAGGGTGACGCGGAGCTGGTACTCCCCGGGCGGCAGGGCCGGGGGACGAAAGGTCGCCGTCCAGCGGTCCGGCAGGGACGCGCCGCCGCGCTCGCGGTCGCCCAGGGTGAGGTCGCCGCTCGGCAGCTCCTTGCCGTCGCCAGCGACGATCTTGGCGTCCGCCTGCACGTCGCCCTCTCCCAGGTTGTAGGCGACGAGCGAGAGCCGCGCGTCCTGCCCCGGTCCCAGCACCGGACGGGAGGCCGGGATGTAGGGCTCCTGCTGCGACAGGAAGGGATAGGGGACGTCCTGCGGCTTGCCGCGCTGCACCTCGCGCGCCAGGAGCCAGCGGCCGGCGGGCTCGGGGAAGAAGGGCGGCAGCAGCACCGGGCCGGCGGCGGCGAAGGCCGGCACCTGGAGCGCCACCGCTCGCAGGCTGTAGGCGCCGGTCTTGCCGTTCTTGACCAGGACCCGCAGCGAGTAGTCGCCGGGCGGCAGGTCGAGGTGGCCGAAGAACTTCAGGCCGCTCTTCCTGAGCGTGGCGCCCACCTTGGCGAGATCGAGGCCCAGGGTCTGGGTGAAGAAGTCGCGGACGGCGCCCCCGGAGTCGATGGCATAGGCGTAGATCTCGGCCGGCAGGGTGTCGCCCGGGTGGTCGGCCAGGAGCCCCGGGCCGTCGATCTCGATGAGCAGCGGCACGTAGGCGAGCTCGCCCGCGCCGACCCGGAAGGGCGCCGCCAGGACAGCGGATTGGATCGTCCCGCCCTGCTCGCCGGAGACGATGGTGCTGCCGGTGTCGAGCAGCCGCTCCAGAGGGTTGCGCTGGGCGAACGGCTTGGGGGCGTAGTAGCCCGGCCGGAAGACCACCCGCGTGCCGCGGGGAGCGTTCTTGAGCTCGACCTTGAGCGGGTGGTAGGCGCCGTCGGCCTTCAGCTTCTCGGGCTGGATGCTCAAGAGATAGGTGACGCTCGTCCGCTTGAGCATCTGCCCCATCGCCGCCGACAGGTCGTTGAAGTTCTGATAGAGCTCGCCGCCGGTCTCCTTCGCCATCAGCAGGAGCCCGTCCTGGCCCGAGGCCCGTTTGCCCCCCAGGTCGCCCGAGCCCCGCAGGCCGCCGATGTCCACCGCCTGGACGACGCAGTCGGCGCGGCGGAACGCCTCGTACATCTTGCCGAGGACGTTCAGGCTGCGGGTGCTGCCGTAGCGCTTCTCGGTATCCACCATGTAGGGCTCGTCGAGGGCGGAGGAGTTCATATCTTCGACCTCCGCCTTGTCCGTCGAGCCGGTCAAGAGCGAGCTGTCGAAGCCTTCGGAGAGATAGACCACCTCCTTGCGGCCCTCGACGCCCGCCATCAGCTTGGCGAGGTCGGACATCGACCGGCTCAAGGCGGTGATGCGGTTGGCGAGGTCGGTGCGGTTGGCGCGGTCCGAGGAGGTGGACATGAGGGAGAAATCGGTCAGCAGCGCCTCCTCGCTGGTGCCGTGGCCCTCGGTCACGGCGTCGGTCAGCGGCTGGCCCTGGCCGGGCGCCGCCCCGTTGGCGGGATTCGTCTCGGCGACCACCAGCCGCAGCGGGTCGCGGGCGCGCTCGCTCTTCTTGGACGTGCCCAAGGTGGCCAGCGCGGCGTCGATCTGCCGGCGGTCGGAGGTGAAGCCGAGCACGAGCTGCGGCCCCTGCGCCGTGCTGTAGGTGGCGACCGCCACGAGGTCCGAGGGGTTCAGGGCCTTGAGCACCAGCTCGCTCGCCACCTGGCGCGCCTTCAGGATCGACTTCGGCTCCGCGAAGGAGAAGTCGAAGAGCAGGAGGAAGTGGCGGCGGGCGGCGATCGGGAGGGTGGGCAGCGCGACCGCCGTCCGCGGCGCGGCGGCGAGATCGACGACCTCGAAGCTGGAGACCGCCTGCTTCTTGCGCCCCTCGTAGACCTCGAAGTCGGCGGCAGCAAGCCCGCGCACGGGCTCGCCGTCGCGCACCACCTCGACGGGGATCTCGATCGAAACGACCTCGGTGGCCTCGCCGAAGCGCTGGGCGAGGGCGGGCGGCGGGCCGGCAGCGGCCGCCGTCCAGACGATGGCGGCAGCGGCTGCCGCGAGCTGGCGTTTTTTCAGTGTCATTCCTCTCGCCTCTCTAGTGCAGAATCTCGCCGTTGACCAGGAACGGCACGGAGTTTACCCGCTTGCGGCCGGTCGTGGGGTCGGTGACCGCCACCCGCAGCACGTAGTCGCCGGCCTTGAGGCCCGTCGGCTGGAAGGTCGCGAGGAGCTTGTCGACGCCGTCGATCCCGGTCGCCGTGCGCTCGAGGACGAAGAGCTCGCCGCCGTCCTGCAGCACTTTGCCGTCGGCGCCGAAGACCTGGCCGTCCACCCGCAGGTCGCCCTTGCCGAGGTTGTAGGCCACCAGGCAGAGCTGCGCTTTCTTCTGGCTCTGGAGGGAGGGCTTGGCGGCGGGCACGTAGGGCTGGCCGTTGACGGTGAACGGGTAGACGACCGATTCGGCCTGGCCGTCGCGGGCGCGCTCGCGCACCAGGACCCAGCTTCCCGGCGCCTGGAAGAAGAGCGGCGGCAGGAGCTCCGGCTTGGCCTCCTGGTAGGCCGGCACCTCGATCATCTCGGACTCGACGCCGGTCTTGCCGGTGGCGGCGTTGCGCACCAGCACGCGCACCCGGTAGCGGCCCGGCCCGAGGTCCAGATGCCCGTAGTACTTGAGGCCGGTCGAGAGCATGGCCTCGCGCCCCTTGGCGATGTCGAGGCCCACCATCTGGGTGAAGAAGTCGCGCATCTGGCCCCGCTCGTCGGTGACGTAGGTGTAGAACTCGACGTTGAGCTTGTCGCCGGTCTGCCCGGCGAGCAGGCTCTTGCCTCCCACCTCGATGATCACCGGCACGTAGGACTGCGCCGGGCCGGCGCGGAACGGGGTCACCAAGAGGCTGATGGCGAGGTCCTTCTTCGGGGTGGCGCTGGCGATGCCGTCCGAGGCGAGCAGGGTCTTCTCCAGCGGATCGAGCTGCTGGAACGGCCGCGGCGCGAAGTAGCCGGTGCGATAGGAGAGGCGCGCCCCGGACACGTTCACCTTGACGCGCAGCCGGTGGTACGAGCCGTCGAGCTTCAGGTCGGAGCGCTGGAAGGTCAGCAGGTAGGTGACGCTCGTCCGCTGCAGCACCCGCTCGAGCTGGTCGCGCAGGTTGTTGGCGTCCTTGAACAGCTCGCCGCCGGTCTCGTGGGCGAGATAGAAGAGGGCCTCCTGGCCGGTCTTGCGGTTGGAGCTCGTGGAGTCGGTGTCGCTGATGTCGCCGTCGGTGCGCAGGCCGCCGATGTCGACCGCCTCGATGACGCAATCGGCGCGCCTAAAGCGCTCGAGCATCTCGTTGACCGCGTTCTGGATCTCGGTGTTGCCGTAGCGGTTGTCGGTGTCGACCCGCTCCTGATGGCCGAACGCGATGTCGAAGTTCTCCTCCTCGGCCTCGGCGCCGATGGGGTCGCGGCCGAGCAGCAGGCGGCCGTCGAAGCCCTCGGAGAAATAGATGATGTGCTTGCGCCCGTGGACGCTGTCGAGGGCCTTCGCCATGTCGCCGAGAGAGCGGGTCATGGCCTTCACCTGGTTGATACGGAAGAACTTCTCGCTCTTGTCCGCCGCCTTGCTGATCGCCTTCAGGCTCTCCAGGAGGTCGGCGTCGGCCGCCGCGCGCTGCTGGCCGAGCTCCTCCTCGGCGCCCTGCGACTGCTTGGAGAGGAGGATGCTCGAGACCGGCTGCTCGATGACGAAGCGCAGGGGATCGACCCGCTGCACGCCCTGGTTGAGCTGGCGCGCTCCGAGGGTGTCGATGGCCCGCGCCAGCTGGGCGCGGTCGGGGGTGAAGGTGACCACCAGGCGGGGGCCGTAGTCGACCGAGAAGGTGGCGACCGCCGCCAGGTCGGCGGGGCGCAGGGAGTGGAGGAGGAACTCGCGCGCCGCCAGGCGCGCCCGGAGGATCGCCGTGGGATTCGAGAAGGAGAGGTCGAAGAGGAGCAGGAAGTGGCGCCGCGCGCTCGACTCCAGCTCGTCGCTGGAGCGCCCCGCCGGCGTTGCCGGCATGACCGGAGCGGCGGGCCGGGCCGCATCCGCGGGCGGCGAGACGACGTCCAGGTCGACGGCCTCGAAGCTGGTGATCGGCTGGCGCGAGCCCTCGTCGAAGACCTCGAAGTCGGCGGCTTTCAGGCCCCGCACCGGCTGGCCGTCGCGGCCGACGACGTTGACTGGGACCTCGATGGCGAGCACCTGCGCGGTCTCCTCGAAGCGCTGGTCGGCGGGCGGGCCGGCGGCGGCGAGCAGAAGGAAGAGAGCGGGACCAAGAACGATGAACGATCGCTTGAGCGCCTTCATACAAGGCCTCCTACGGGGGGGACGCCGCGAAGAGGGGGAACGGGGAGAGGGGAGCGAAGAAGAAGGTCCACGCTGCTCCGGCCTGCCTGCCTTAGGCCGCGGAGCGCACGGGAGACGGCGACGCGCTGATTCACTTTGCCAACATACGGGCGAACTCGCGTGCCTCCGGATTGGTGGCATCGAGCTTCAGGGCACGCTCCAGGTGGTGCCGCGCCTTGATCATGTCGCCCAGCGCCAAGTATACCTTTACGAAGCCCAGTTGGACCTCGGGGAGCTCGGTGTCCTGTTTGAACGCCCGCACCATGTAGTCGAGCGCCTTCTGGGTGTCGCCCTGCGCCAGCGCCACCTCCCCCTCGTAGATGAAGAAGTAGGGGTTGGTGGTGTTCTCGGCTTCGATCTTCGACAGCAGCTCGGCCGCTTCCTTGGTCCGCCCGAGCTGCTGGTAGGCGCGCGCGACGTTGGTCAGGATGAGGGAGTTGTCGGGGCTCGCCTTCAGGCCCTGCTGGTAGGCCTCGAGCGCGCGGTCGACCTGGTTCATGCGGGCGTAGCAGACGCCCAGGTTGTTCAGGGCTTTGTCGAAGGTGGGAGCGATGCGGGTGGCGATCTCGACCAGCCCCTTGGCCTTGGCGACGTCGCCGGCCAGGAGCGCCTCGGCCCCCAGGTTGTTGTAGTAGTGGGCCGCCGCCGTCAGGTCGTCGATGGGCTTGAAGTTCTTGTAGGCCTTCGGGCGGTAGGGCAGGAAGTCGTAGGTCGTCAGCTTGCCCTTGACGTAGACGCCGGAGACGATGTGCCCCTGGCTCACCACCAGGCCGGCGCGGCGGTTCCACTTCTGCAGGTCGGTGACCTCGACGTAGAAGGGGTTCAATCCCTCGGCCCGCCCGATGCCCACGAAGAGGTTGACGAAGGAGAGGCAGTTGCCCTCGTGCGCCTTGTAGGTCTCGACGGCGTCGCGGGTGGGCAGGAGCGAGTACTGGAGCTCGAGGCGGTTGAAGATGAAGTCGCGCACCGCGTCGACCTTCTCCTGCTCGTCGGCGCCGGCGTGGAACTTCTCTTTCAAGGTGGCGCGGATCTCGGCGTCGAGCTCGAACGGCACGACGATGCCGGCGGCGTCCGCTCCCATCTTCTTCTCGTACTCGCCGCGCACGAAGGCTGCGGAGTCGAAGGGCGCGTACTGCGTGCAGCCGCCGAGCCCCAGAGCGAGGAGGAGCGGCGCGGCCAACCGCGGACGGCGTGCGGCCTTCATGCGAACAGGATAACAGGGAACCGCAAGATCGCCGCTGCGATCCAAGGCATTGGATCGGCCTCTTCAATCCACTGAATCCCGTCTGCCAACTGTTGTCGACGAAGCTGGATAAATCTTTCTTTTTCTGTGACTTACATCTGTAGGGCAACAGGGCGTTTTCGTGGCACCCCCCTTGCTTGACCGCTCCTTGGAATGTCCGATACACTCACCAGCCATCAGTTCGGTCAGCTAACGCGAAAGGAGGTGTTGCGCACGGATCCTGACGTGTTCAGCGTTTCTTTCAGGAGTCTCCTCCCAAGTCCGGGAGCCGACTCATCTAACCACCTGAAGAGGGAGGTTTACCCGATGAAGAGCAGCAACCTTTGGGGGCGTGCGGTAGTCGTCGCCGCGCTCTTGCTGTTGGTCACAGGCGGTTCCGCCTTGGCCCAGCTGGAGAGCGGCAACCTCTACGGCACCGTCTCCGACACCAAGCACGCCGCCCTGCCGGGGGTCACCGTGACCCTGTCGGGCAATGGAGCGCCCATGGTGCAGGTGACCAACGCCCAGGGACAGTTCCGCTTCCTGAGCCTGGCGCCGGCCCGCTACAACCTGAGCGCTCAGCTCGAAGGGTTCTCGACCGTCGAGTACCCGAACATCTCCATCGCCGTCGGCCGTAACACCACCATCGAGGTGACGTTGCAGCCGGCGATCGAGGAGACCATCACGGTTACCACGGAGAGCCCGCTCTTGGACGAGCGCAAGATCTCCGCCGGCTCGACGGTCACCAAGACGGAGCTCGAGAAGATCCCGACCTCCCGTGACCCGTGGAGCATCCTGCAGCAGGTGCCGGGCGTTCTCACCGACCGCATCAACGTCGGTGGCAACGAGAGCGGCCAGCAGTCCGCGTACGTCGGCCCCGGCTCCGGCGGCGACCAGGCCGTATGGGCCGTCGACGGCGTCGTCATCACCGACATGGGCGCCCTGGGTTCCTCGCCGACCTACTACGACTTCGACGCCTTCGAAGAGATGCAGGTCACGACGGGCGGCACCGATGCGACGATCGCCACCGGCGGCGTCGTCCTCAACATGGTGACCAAGCGCGGCACCAACGAGTGGCGCGGCTCCGGCCGTTACTTGGACACCCGCGACAGCTGGCAGTCCAACACCTCGTTCAACACGGGCGAGCTCGGCAAGCCCGGGCCGTGGAACACCACGGGTGCGGCGGCCAACGGCAGCGATCCCGGTGGACCGCACGCCCAGAAGTCGTTCAAGCGCGGCAACCGCATCGTCGACGTGAAGGACTACGGCGGCGAGGTCGGCGGCCCGATCGTCAAGGACAAGCTGTGGATCTGGGGCGCCTGGGGCACGCAGCGGGTCTCCCTGCTGACCATCGCCGACGTCAGCGACAAGACCCAGCTGGCGACCACCAACGGCAAGCTCAACGCCCAGTTCACCTCCAACAACTCGGCCACCGCCTTCTACCTTAACGGCAACAAGCAGAAGCAGGGGCGCAACGCCGGTCCCACCCGGCCCCAGGAGACCACCTGGAACCAGACCGGTCCGACCGACGTCTACAAGGTCGAGGACACCCAGATCTTCAGCTCGAACTTCTTCCTGACCGGGCTCGCGTCCTACGTCAAGAGCGGGTTCTCGCTGACGCCCCAGGGCGGTCTGGACGTCAACACCAGCCTCGACAGCGCGTTCGTCTTCCACAACAGCTTCCTGCTCTACGACACGGTCCGTCCGCAGCACCAATACAAGGTCGACGCTTCCAACTTCTTCAACACCGGCAGCGTCAGCCACGAGCTCAAGTTCGGCGCCGGCTACCGCGATGCCAAGGTCACCTCGCTGTCCCGCTGGTCCGGCTTCGGCCTCCAGCTCGACTACTACACGACCTACGGCACCGCCTTCAACATCATCGAACTGACCCGTGACGCCATGCCGGCGTTCAAGCTCGAGTACAAGGACGTCTACGCGCAGGACACCCTGACGTCGGGCAACCTGACGGTCAACTTCGGTGTGCGCTACGACACCCAGGGCGGCAACAACCTGGCCGAGAGCGTGCGCGCCAACCCGGCGTTCCCGACCCTCCTGCCGGCCCTGCACTACAACGGCGGCACGATCGGCTACACCTGGAAGAACCTCACCCCGCGTCTGGGCCTCACCTACGCCCTCGGGGCGGAGCGCAAGACCCTGTTGCGGGCCAGCTACTCCCGGTTCGCCGATCAGTTGGGCGGCGGCACCGCGAGCTTCCTGAACCCGCTCTACCCGGGCTCCTACAACTACTACTACTACGACGACAAGAACAAGAACGGTCTGGCCGATCCTGGCGAGGTCCTCATCGGCCTCGGCCCGGCCCTGGCGCCGAACCGCACCTACAACCCGTTCAATCCCGGCGTCGCCCTGCAGTCCAACAGGGTCGATTCCGGCTTGAGCGCTCCGACCACGGACGAGGTCCTGCTCAGCGCCGAGCACTCGTTCCTGCCGGAGTTCGTCGTCGGCGTCAACCTGACCTACCGCAAGCTCAACAACCTGCTGCAGACGACCGACCTGGTCTTCGACGGCAGCGACGCCTTCTCGGCCGCCAACGTGTTGACGGTCGGCCGGCCGGCGACGCGGAACGACTACGTGGCTCACGTCCGCACGGGAGTTCTGCCCAACGGACAGACCTACAGCTTCACCACCTACGAGGTCAAGTCCGGCCTGAGCAGCCGCGGCGGCTCGTTCCTCTTCAACAGCAACAACTCCCAGACCTACAAGGGAGCGTCGTTGAACTTCAACAAGCGGCTCGCCAACCGCTGGATGCTGCGCGGTAACTTCAACGTCCAGGATTGGAAGTGGAACGTCAACGACGGTGCGTTGCCGGATCCCACCCACTTCCTGCCGGGCGGGCTGAATGGCGACGACGTGCTGCAGGGCTCGGGCACCGGCTCGGGCTCCAAGGGCGCCGTCTACATCAACAGCAAGTGGTCCTACAACGTCAACGGCCTGTACCAGTTCGGTCCCGACCGTCCGTGGGGCTTCAACGCCGCGTTGAACGCCACCGGCCGCCAGGGCTATCCGGACCCGTACTTCCGCCGCGTGACGCAGCCGAACAAGCCGGGCTTCGAGTACGTCCTCATCCCCGGCGGTCCCGACAAGTTCCGCAACGCCGATGTCCACGTCCTCGACGGTCGCATCGAGAAGGAGTTCACCTTCAGCGACTTCGGGATGACGATCGGCGTCGACTGCTTCAACATGCTGAACGAGTCGTACGTGCTGCAGCGTCAGGTCCGTCTGAACTCCGCCAAGGGCGATCACGTGCTGGAGATCCTCTCCCCGCGTATCTTCCGTCTCGGCGCGCGGTTCAGCTTCCGCTAGTACTTTCAAGCACCTGCAGTCCACAAGCCGCCGGGGGCGACCCCGGCGGTTTTTTTTGCCTCCGTGAAGCGTTAGACTCCTTGCCGCCTCGCCCGGGGGCGGATCGGCCCGGGCGACCCCGATGAACCCGCACAAGGAGGACTCGCCATGTTTTTCCGTGGTCATCAAGCAGCCATCCTGGCCGCCGTGCTGTTGCTGCTCGCCGGCGCGCCCTCGGGCGCGCAATCCTGGGCCGGCAGGGGGCGCCTGCAGGGGGACGTGACGGATCCCCAGGGCAAGCCGGTCGAGAAGGCCAAGGTCACCTTCCTCAAGGGGGAGGGCGAGCACGCCTCCGGCCCCGCCCCGATCTACACCGACAAGAACGGCAAGTGGTCGATCCTGGGCCTGGTGAGCGGCCCCTGGCGCGTGCTGATCTCGAAGGAGGGCTACCAGAACTCCGAGGGCAGCGTGCAGGTCAACGAGTTCGTGATCGCGCAGCCCATCCACGTCCAGCTCAAGGACATCCCCAAACAGGTGCAGGAGCAGGCCAAGCAGAAGTCGCAGGGGCAGGAGGCGGTCGAGGCGATCGAGCAGGGCAACAGCCTCCTGCAGGCGGGCAAGTTCGCGGAGGCGCGGGCCGAGTACGAGAAGGCGCTGCCCAAGCTCGAGCCCGCCAATCAGCCCGCCGTCCTCCGCGGCGTCGCCCGCACCTACTATGAGGAGAAGAACTCCGGCAAGGCGATCGAGACCCTGAAGTCCGCGCTGGCGATCCAGCCCGACGACGTCGAGACCTTGAAGCTGATCGTCAACCTCATGGTCGCCTCGGGCCACGAGCAGGAGGCCAAGGTCTACATGGCGAAGCTGCCCCAGGGCACCTCCGTCGATGCCGACAGCCTGCTCAACATGGGCATCACCGCCTACAACCAGGGGGTCAAGGGGAAGGGCAACAAGGAGAAGCTCGGCGAGGCGCTCGCCGACTTCGACCGCGTCGTCAAGGAGCACCCGGACAGTGCCGACGGCTACTACTACCGCGGCCTCGTCTACCTGGCGCAGAGCAACATGGCGGCCGCCAAGGCGGACTTCCAGAAGGTCCTGGAGGTCAATCCCAACTACCCAAAGGCCGCCGAGGTGAAGGAGTTCATCAAGTCGCTGTAACCTCGGAGGGAGCCCGCCCCGTCACTCGGCGTCCCCGCCGGCTCGCGATCGCCGGGATCGCCGCGATCCTGGCGATCGCCGCCATCGCGGGGACGACCGCGTGGCTGCACGGCCGGCCGGGCCCTCCCGGAGCGGCGGCGGCCGCGCCGCGCTCGTCCGCCGCCGATTCCAGGGTGGCGCTGCCGGCCCATGCCGGGCCGTTTGCCGCCGGCGCCGACGTCGTCCTCATCACCATCGACACCCTGCGCGCCGACAGCGTCGGCTTCGCCGGCACCGGCAAGGTGTCGACCCCGTTGCTCGACCGCCTGGCCGCCGGGGGACGGGTGTTCACCGCCGCCCACGCCCACAACGTCATCACCCTCCCCTCCCACGCCAACATCTTGACCGGCCGTTATCCCTTCCAGCACGGGGTGCGGGAGAACAGCGGCTTCGTGCTGCCGGCGGCGGTGCCGACCCTGGCGACCCTGCTCGCCAAGGCAGGGTACGCGACGGGCGCCTTCGTCGGCGCCTATCCGCTCGACTCGCACTACGGGTTGAACCAGGGCTTCCAGGTCTACGACGATCACTTCCCCCGCGGCTCGAACCCCGACGAGTTCACCATCGCCGAGCGCCGCGGCGACCAGGTGGTGGCGCCGGCCCTGCGCTGGTGGCAGGCGCAGAAGGGGCGCCGCCGCTTCCTCTGGGTGCACCTCTACGACCCCCACGCGGCCTACGAGCCGCCGGAGCCGTTCGCCAGCCGCTACCGGGCGAACCCCTACCTGGGCGAGATCGCCGCCGCCGACTCCTTCCTGGCGCCGCTCCTGACGCCGCTCCTGGAAGGCCGGGAGCCGCCGGCCCTGGTGGTGATGACCGGCGATCACGGCGAGTCGCTGGGGGAGCACGGCGAGCTCACCCACGGCCTCTTCGCCTACGAGGCGACGCTCAAGATCCCGTTGGTGGTCTGGGGCCCGGGGATCGAGGCGGGGCGCGACGGCCGCGCGGCCCGCCACGTCGACATCGTGCCGACGATCCTCGGCGCCCTGGGAGTGCCGCCGCCGTCCGGGCTGCCGGGCCGCTCCCTGCTGCTGCCGGCCGAGCGCGAGGACACCTATTTCGAGTCGCTGACGACCAACCTGAACCGCGGCTGGGCGCCGCTGCGCGGGCTGATCCGCGGCCGCGAGAAGCTGGTGGACCTGCCCCTGCCGGAGCTCTACGACCTCGACGACGATCCCCAGGAGCTGCACAACCGTTTCGACCAGGACCGCCGCACCGCCCATGCCCTCGCCTCGGCGCTGCCGGCCGAGTCCGTCTGGCCGCCGAAGAAGGGGAGCTCCTCGCCCGAGGAGGAGGCGCGCCTGCGCAGCCTCGGCTACACCTCCGGCAGCGCCGAGAGGAAAAGCGCCTACACCGCCGCCGACGACCCCAAGAACCTGATCGCCTTGGACCAGAAGCTCCACGACGTGGTCGACGCCTACTCGCGCCACCGCTACGAGCGGGCCGCCGCGCTGGCGCGGGAGGTGATCGCCGCGCGGCCCAGCCTGGCCGAGGCCTACGAGCACCTGGCCCTCGCCCTGCGCCAGATGGAGAAGCCGGACGAGGCGATCCAGGTGCTCTCGGGCGCCGTCGCCAAGGGCGTCGCCTCGCCGTCGCTGCGCCGCCAGCTCGGGCTCGCCCTCTCCGAGGCCGGCCGCCCGCAGGAGGCCCTCAAGGTCCTCGAGCCGCTGGTCGGCAACTCCGGCTCCGAGACCGCGGAGACCCTGAACGCGCTGGGGGTCGCCCTCTCCGACGCCGGCCGCCACGGTGAAGCGATCGCCACCCTCGAGCGGGCGAAGGCGGCGGCGCCGGCCGATCCCAAGACCTACGAGAACCTGGGGGTGGTCGAGCTGCGCCTGAACCGCAAGGAGGCGGCCCGCGACGACCTGCGGCGCGCCCTGGCGCTCAACGACAAGCTGCCGATCTCCTGGAACACGTTGGGCGTCGCCCTCTACCAGCTGGGCGATCCCGCCGCCGCCCTGGACGCCTGGGAGCGCTCCGTGGCCCTCGATCCGCGCCAGGTGGACGCCCTCTACAACATCGGCCTGGTGGCGGCGGAGGCGGGACGGATCCCCCAGGCCCGCGTCGCCCTCGAGCGCTTCGTGGCCACCGCCCCCGCGGCCCGCTGGGGCGGCGAGATCGCGAAAGCGCGCCAGATGCTTGCCCGGATGAACGGATAAATGACGATCGTGGGCCGTCGCTCTCTCCTGATCGTCCTGGGGTTGATCTGCTGCGCCTGCGGTCACCGCGGAGGCGAGACCTTCAAGGGCGCGCCGATCGTCCTCATCTCGATCGACACCCTGCGGTCGGATCACCTTCCCGCCTACGGCTACACCCAGGTGGCGACGCCGGCAATCGACGAGCTGCGGCGCGCGGGCATCCTCTGCGAGCGCGCCTACAGCCACTACCCGATGACGCTCCCCTCCCACGCCTCCATCCTCTCCGGCCTCCTGCCCCCCGAGCACGGCGTGCGCGACAACGTGGGCTACCCGTTCGACGGCGCCAAGCATCCCTCGCTCGCCAAGCTCCTGAAGGGCGCCGGCTACGAGACCGGCGGGGCGGTGTCGAGCTACGTGCTGCGCCACGCGACGGGCATCTCGGCAGGCTTCGACTTCTACGAGGACGGCATCGCGCTCCAGGGCGAGCGCAGCCTCGACAGCGTGCAGCGGCCGGGAGGGGAGACGGCGCGCCTGGGGCTCGACTGGATCCGCGGCCGCGCCGACAAGCCGTTCTTCTTCTTCCTCCACCTCTACGAGCCGCACTCCCCGTACGAGCCGCCGGAGCCGTTCAAGTCGCGCTACCGGAACCCCTACGACGGCGAGATCGCCACCGCCGACGCCATCGTCGGCGACTTCCTGGCAGAGCTCAAGCGGCTGGGGATCTACGACCGCGCTATCGTCCTCCTGCTCTCCGACCATGGCGAGGGGCTGGGCGATCACGGCGAGCAGCAGCACGGCATCTTCCTCTACCGCGAGGCATTGCAGGTGCCGCTCCTCCTGAAGCTCCCTGGCGACCGGTTGAAGGGCGCGACGATCGCGGCACCCGTCGAGCTCATCGACGTCGCCCCCACGCTCCTCGCCTTGGCCGGGCTCGAGCGCCCGACGGCCTGGAAGGGCACCCCGCTCCTCGACCTGCTGCCGGCGGCCGGCAAGGCGCCGGCGCCCGTCCGCCGCGTCTACTCGGAAACCTTCTACCCGCGGCTCCACCTGGGCTGGAGCGATCTCGCCTCGCTCCTCGACGGCCGCTTCCACTACATCGCCGGGCCCGACCCGGAGCTCTACGACCTGCAGGCCGATCCCCGGGAAGCCGCGAACGTCCGCGATCGCGAGCGACGCACGTTTACCTCGCTGCGCGACGAGCTCAAGCCCTTCGAGCGCAACCTGGCGCCGCCGCGCGCCGCCGATCAGGAGACCGTGCAAAAGCTCGCCGCGCTCGGCTACCTGGGCGGTACGAGCGCCGTCACCGGGCCGCTTCCCGACCCCAAGGGCCAGAAGGCGACGCTGGCCGAGATCGAGGCCGCCTTCGCGGCCACCGAGGCGAACCGGCACGCGCAGGCGGTCGCCATCTTCCAGCGCCTCCTGGCCGAGAACCCCAAGATGGAGGACATCTGGGGCTTCCTCGCCATGTCGCTGCAGAAGCTGGGCCGCAAGGAGGAGGCCGCCCAGGCGTACGAGAAGGCGCTCCAGATCTCGAACGGCGCGCCGTCGCTGGCCCTGGGAGCGGCGAGCGCCATGTTCGACCTCGGCCGCTTCGACGACGCCAAGGCGCGCGCCGAGCTGGCGATCAAGAACAACCCCGCCGGCGCCTACGAGATGCTGGCGCGCATCGCGCTCGCCCGCCACGACAACCCGGGCGCCCTGGAGCTCATGCGGCGCGCCCTGGCCGCCGGCGGCGCCAGCTCGTCGCTGCGCCGCCAGTACGCCCTCACCCTCTCCGACCTGGGACGGCCGCAGGAGGCGGTCGCCGCCCTGCAGCCCATCGCCGGCGACGCCGATCCGGCGACCGCCAACACCCTGGCGGCGGCCCTCTCCGACGCCGGCCGCAACCCGGAGGCCGAGGCGGTGCTGACGAAGCTCCTCGCCCAGCGGCCCGACAACGCCCGCGCCCACGAGCTCCTGGGGATGGTGGCGCTGCGCCAGGAGCGGCCGGCCGAGGCGCGCGATCATCTGCGCCGCGCCCTGGCCCTCGACAGCAAGATGCCGAGCGCCTGGAACACGTTGGGGGTGGCTCTCTTCCGGCTCGAGGGGCCGGAGGCGGCCCTCGCCGCCTGGGAGAAGTCGCTGGCGCTCGACCCCGGCCAGTATGACGCGCTCCTGAACGTCGGCATGGTGGCGGCCGGCGCCGGCCGCCGCGCCGAGGCCGCCCGGGCCTTGAAGCAGTTCATCGCCACGGCGCCGCCCGACCGCTTCGGCCCCGACCTGGTGAAGGCGCGCGGGCTGCTCAAGGAGATGGGTGGATGAGGAAGCGAGCGCTCCTCCTCTTCGTCCTCTGCCTCTTCCCGCTCGCCGGCTGCCGGCGTGGCGGCGCTGGCGGGGGGGGCGCCTATCCGGGCGCGCCGATCGTCATCATCTCGATCGACACCCTGCGCTCCGACCACCTCCCCGCCTACGGCTACCGGGGCGTCGAGACGCCGGCCATCGACGCCCTGCGGCGCGACGCGATCCTCTACGAGCGGGCCTACAGCCACATCCCGCTGACGCTCCCTTCGCACGCCTCCATCCTGACCGGCCTCCTGCCCGCCGAGCACGGGGTGCGCGACAACGTCGGCTACGTGCTCCACGCCGACAAGGTCCCCCACCTGCCGCGCTCGCTCAAGGGGGCGGGCTATGCCACCGGCGCCGCGGTCTCCGCCTACGTGCTGCGCCCGGAGACCGGCATGGCCGCGGACTTCGACTTCTACGAGGGCTCGATCGACGTCAAGGCCTCGGAGTCGCTCGGCCGCAGCCAGCGGCCGGGACGGGAGACGACGGCGCTCGCCGAGAAGTGGATGCACTCGGTGGACGGCAAGCCCTTCTTCCTCCTCCTCCACCTCTACGAGCCGCACACCCCCTACGAGCCGCCGGAGCCGTTCCTCTCGCGCTACCGCAACCCTTACGACGGCGAGATCGCCGCCGCCGACGCCATCGTCGGCGACTTCCTGGCCGACCTCAAGAGCCGCGGCACCTACGACAAGGCGATCGTCGTGCTGCTCTCCGACCACGGCGAGGGCCTCCTGGAACACGGCGAGCAGGAGCACGGGATCCTCCTCTACCGCGAGGCCCTGCAGGTGCCGCTGCTGCTCAAGCTCCCGAGCTCGCGGCGGGCGGGCGAGAGCGTCGCCGCCCCCGCCCAGCTCATCGACATCTTCCCCACCCTGGTGTCGCTCGTCGGTCTGGAAGTCCCCAAGGCGCTCAAGGGCGCCTCGCTCCTCGACCTGGAGAAAGAGCCGGCGCGGCCTCCCCGCGCCATCTACTCGGAGACCTACTATCCGCGGCTCCACCTGGGCTGGAGCGAGCTCACCTCGCTGATCCAGGACCGCTTCCACTACATCCAGGCGCCCGACCCCGAGCTCTACGACCTGCCGCGCGACCCCGGCGAGCGGACCAACGCGCTGCCGGCGGAGCGCCGCGCCTACGCCGCGCTGCGCGATAGGCTGAAGGCCTTCCTCACTCCGCTGGCCGCCCCCTCGGCGGTCGACGACGAGACGGCGCAGAAGCTCGCGAGCCTCGGTTACCTGGGCGCCAGCGTCAAGGCGAGCGGCCCGCTGCCCGACCCCAAGAGCCGCATCTCCACTCTCAAGGACTTCGGCCTCGCCCTCCACGCCTACCAGGAGCAGAAGTTCGCCGAGGCGGTGCCGGTCTTCGAGCGCCTGGTGGCCGCCAACCCGCAGATGGTGGACGCCTGGGAGTACCTGGGCCAGGCGCTGCAGGCGCTGGGGCGCCGCGACGAGGCGCTCGCCGCCCTCGAGAAGGCGATGACGACCTCCGGCGGCGTCTCCCACGTGGCGCTCGCCACCGCCTCGCTGCTCATCGAGATGAACCGCCTGGACGAGGCCAAAAAGCACGCCGAGCTCGGGCTCGCCACCAGCCCGGCCTCGGCGCACAGCCTCTTGGCGCAGATCGCCATCGCCAGGAAGGACCCGGACGAAGCGGAGAGGCAGGCGAAGGCGGCGCTCGCCGCCCGCGGCTCCCGCATCGGCCCGCTCTTGACCATGGCCCAGGTGCAGCGCGAGCGCGGCCAGCTGGCGGAGGCGCTGGCGACCACCCAGCAGGCGGTCGATGAGCTGGGCAGGATGGAGGGCCGCAAGCGCTTCGCCGGGCTCTTCTTCGTGCGCGGCGACGTCCTCGGCCGGCTGGGCCGCACGCCGGAGGCGGAGCAGTGCTTCCTGCGCGAGATCGCCGACTTCCCCGCCGACACCAAGTCGTACTCGCGCCTGGCCGTGCTCTACGCCAGCGAGGGCCGTCCCGACGAAGCGATCGCCACGCTGCAGCGCCTCATCGCCTCGACCGGCTCGCCCGCCGCCTACGCGGAGGCGGTCAAGACGCTCCGCGTCCTCGGGGACCCGGCGCAGGCGAAGGACCTCCTGCGCCACGCTCTCGCCCTCCATCCCGACAACCGGGAGCTCAAGGCCCTGGGGGGGTAGGGTGCGCTGTGCGCAGACGGTTGCGGCGCGCAGAGCGCGCCCTACGGTCTGTTTATGTAGGGGCGGGGCTTGCCCGGTGCCTTCGCCTCGCTCCTTATCGTTGCGACCCTCCCACACTATTAGCGCAGGCCATCATCCGGCGCCCTCGACCGGCGCCGCCGGCGCCGGAGCGGCCCCCCTCCGCCCTTGCGTCAGGCTGAACAGCACCGGCATGACGCCCAGCACCAGCGGCAGTTGCACGATCAAGCCGGAGATGATGGCGATCGCCAGCGGTTGCTGCATCTCCGAGCCTTGCCCGAAGGCGAAGGCGAGCGGCAGCAGGGTCAAGATGGCGGCCAGCGTCGTCATCGTGATGGGGCGCATGCGGTTCTGGCCGGCGGCGATGAGCGATTCCCGCCGGCCCATCGACGGCGCCAGCTCCTGCTGCTCGGAAAAGTAGAAGATGGCTACCTCGGTGACGATACCGATGATCATGGTCATGCCCATGATGGCGGAGATGTTGAGATCGATATGGGTGAGCCAGAGCCCGATGAACACCGCGCTCACCGCGAGCAGCGCGGTCGTGAGGATCGACAGCGCCAGAGTGAAGCTCTCGTACAGGAAGAGCAGCAGCACGAACACCAGCACCGCCGCGGCGGCGAACACGATCATCAGCCCCTTGAAGGCGATCTGCTGCTGCTGGTAGAGACCGCCGAGCTGGTAGGTAACCCCCTTCGGCACCGCCCCTGGCTGCGCCAGCGCGGTCTTGACGTCGGCGACGGTGGAGCCCATGTCGCGGCCGCTAATACGTGCGGTCACCGCCACCATCTGCCGGAGGTTTTCGCGGTCGATCTCCGGCTGGCCGGCGACCGGCTCGAGCGTCGCCACCCGCCGCAGCGGGAAGAGGTGACCGTCGGGCGCACGCAGGCTCAAGCGGTCGACGTCGCGATCGGTTGCGCGCAGCCCGGGCGGGATCCACACCCGCACGCCGACCATCTTGACCCCTTGGGGGATCTGCGTGGTGACGGTGCCGCTCAGGTTGTCGTTGAGCGCCTTGGTGACGGAATCCGCGTCCATGCCTTCCATTGCCACCTTGACCCGGGCGACATGGATCATCAGCGCGTCGCCCGCCGGGTTGATGCCGTTGAGCACCGAGACGATGCCGGGGATCTTGGTGATCCGATCCGCCACGCCCTGCGCCAGAGAGGGCAGTTGCGCCGGGTTGTCCGCGAAGAGCTTGATCTCGACCGGCTGCGGCACCGCGGTCAGGTCGCCGATGAGGTCCTCCATGAGCTGGGCCATCTCGACGCTCAGCCCGGGGACCTGGCTTTCGATGCGGGAACGGACGTCTTCCATGACGACGTCGACAGGGCGGCGCTTCCCGGACTTCAGGCGGACGAAGAAGTCGCCGTGATTGGCCTCCGACAGCCCGCCGCCCAGCCCGACGCCGGTACGGCGAGAGTAGGTGTCGACGTCGGGGACGCCGGTGATGATGCTCTCGACCTGGCGCAGCAGCCGGTCGGTCTCCGACAGCGCCGTCCCCGGCGCGCTGCGATAGTCGAGCACGAAGCCGCCCTCGTCCATCGCCGGCATGAAGCCGGAGCCGACGCTGCGAAAAGCGATCCAACCCACGATCAGAAGCGGCGCGAGGACGACGAGGACCAGCGCCGGATAGCGCAGCAGGCCGTCGAGCAATCCGGCATAGCGCGCATGGAACCAGGCGGTGAGCCGGCCGCCCTCTTCCTGGTTGGCATCCTTTTCGGTGAGCAGACGGTCGGCGAGGATCGGCACCGCCAGCCAAGTGATCAGAAAGGAGATGAACAGTCCTGCCGCCATGGTGATCGAGAGCGCCTTGAAGAAAGCGCCCGTGACGCCGCTCAAGAAGGCCAGCGGCGCGAAGATCACCAGGGTCGAGGCGCTCGACCCGGCGAGCGGCCGGATGAATTCGCGCGCCGCGTTCATTACCTGCTCTTTGCTGCGCACCGCGCCGCCGCGCAGCCGTCTCACGATGTGCTCGATCATGACGATGGCGTCGTCGACGATCAGGCCGACCGCGGCGGCCATGCCCCCCAAGGTCATGATGTTGAAGCTCATGCCGAGCACCGAGAGCAGCACGACCGTGCTCGCCAGCACCGTCGGCACCACCATGACGGCGATCAGCGTGATCTTCAAGTTGCGCAGGAAGAGCCAGAGCACCAACGCCGCCAGGCCGATGCCGATCAAGATCGCGTCGCGCACGCTGGCCGCCGAGGCGGTGACCAACTGGCTCTGGTCGTACCAGTTGGCGATGGTGACCCCGGGCGGCAGCCGCGGCCGGTAGGCATCGAGCTGCGCCTTCACGTCGCGGGCGATCTGCACGCTGTTGCTGCCCGGCTGCTGGTAGACCGAGAAGAGGACCGCGTCCTTGCCGTCGGCGGTCACCCGGGTCCATTGTGGCTCGGTCGATTGCTCGACGGTGGCCACGTCTTCCAGCTCCACGATGCCGTTGGTGCCGGTCTTCAGGATGGTGCGGCGGATCTGATCCACGCTCTGCAGCCGGGTGTCGGAAACCACCAGGTAGAGCTTGTAGTGGTCTTCCAGCCTGCCCACGGCGCTGATCACGTTGGCGCCGGAAAGCGCCCTGGCCACGTCGTCGAGCCCCAACGAATAGGCCTGCAGGCGGACCGGGTCCACCGCCACTCGATATTCCTCGACGGCGCCGCCCAGCACTTGGACCTGGGCCACTCCGGCGACGCTGGAAAGCAGCGGGCGCAGCTGGTAATCCGCAAGGTCGCGCAACTGGGTCAAGGACGTCGTGGCCGAGGTCATACTGTAAGCGATGATCGGAAAGACGGTCGGGTCCATTCGCCGGATGAGCACCTGGGTGCCCGCCGGCAACTGCGACACGATCTGTGCGATGGCGGCATTGACCTGCAAGGTCGCGCTCGCCATGTCCAGGCCCCAGTTGAAATTGATCGAGACGTCGGCGGTGCCCCGGCTGGTGATGGAGCGCACGTCGACCACGCCCGGCACCCGCCGCACCGCATTTTCCACCGGCCGCGTGACCTGCATCTCCATCTGCTCGGCCGGGCGGTCGCCGGCGTCGAGCGACACCACCGCGCGCGGAAAATCCACCGTCGGGAACAGGGAGACCGGCAAGTTGAGCGACGCGACGATGCCGGCGGCGGCCAGCATCGCCATCAGGAAGAGGATGGAGCGCCGATGCGCCTGCACCCAGCCGCCGCCGCGACTTTCGCTCATGGACCTTGCCTCACCTGCATGCCTTCCTGCAGCTCGTAATTGCCGAGCACGACGACCGGCAGGTGCGGATCGATGCTGCCGCTGATGGCGACCATCCCCTGGCTTTCCCCACCTGAAGTCACGTTGACGCGGTGCGCCTTGCCGCCGGACACTTGAAAGATGTAGGCGCCGTTGGCATCGGTCAAAACAGCCGCGCGCGGCACGGCCCAGGAGAGGTGCTGGCCGACCTTGATGTCCGCCCGCACGTGCATGCCCGGCACCAGGAAGGTTGCGCGGGCCGCCGGCACCTCCACCACCGCATCGACCAATTGCGTCTTGGGATCGACCACGCCCTGGCTTTCGGCGATGGATGCCGACACGGAGTTGGTGCGGTCGTCCACCGGCGAGAGAGTGACCGGCAGACCGGCCCGCACCAGGCGAAAGTCGTCCGGCTCGATGCCGAGCCGCACGCGCAGGACATCGGTATGGCCCAACTGCAGGATGGCGGCGCCCGGCTGGATGCGGTCTCCCTGGGCGACGGCCACCGCGGTGACCACGCCGTCGAAGGGGGCCGCGACGGTGGCCAGGCCGATGTCGCCGCCGAGCTGGCGCTGCGCCGCGAGGTTGGCTTCCGCATCCTGGAGCGCCTTGCGGGCGGCGTCGACTTGCGACTGCGTGGCCAGTTGCAGCGCGAACAGCTCCTCGTTGCGCCGCAGCTCGCCGCGCGCGAAGTCCACGGTGCTGACCGCCTGGGTGTAGGCGAGCTTGGCGTTGGGATCGCTCGCCAGGGTCGCGAGCCGCGTGCCGGGCTTCACTGCCTGGCCCGGCACCACCAGAAGACGCGAGACCTGCCCCGCGCGCGGAAAGCTGATCGCCACCACCTGGCCGGTCGTCACCTCCCCGAAAGCCGTGAGGGAGTCGGTCAGGCTGCGTTGCTGGAGGGGCGCGGTTTTCACCAGGGCGCTCACCGCGGGCGGCGCCGCGGGCGCGGACGGCGCTCGGTGGCAGCCGAGGCATCCGAGCCAGGCGCCTCCCCCGACGACAGCGGTCAGCAGGAAGGTCACCACGTTGCGGACTCGGGTCATATCCGACTCCTCACGGGGCGAGCCCGACAGGCAGCTCGCCTCCGGCCAGGGTTTGCAGCGCCATCCGCTGTTCCAGGATCGCCTGCTCCAGGTTGATCCGCTCGATCTTCTTGGCCAGCAGCGCCGCCTGCAAACTAGCGAAGGCCAGGGCGTCGATGTTGTGCGCCTTGAACGCGGCATCCGTCTTGGCGGCGGCCCGCGACAGATCGGCCAGTCCCTGGTCGACGTCGAGCAGTTGCCGCCGGTTGATGCGCTGCTCGGCCAGGATGCGATGGATGCCGCTGTCGGCGGCGTTCAAGCGTTGCTGGTACTCGACATAGAGCTGCTGCCGGGTCGCCCGCTCGACGGCGATGGGGCCGCGGTTGCCGCTGAAGATCGGCAAGGTCAGGGTGATGCCCAGGCCGGCGGTGTGGATGTCGCCGGTGTCGCGGGCGCGGGTGAAGCCGATGCCGAGCGAGGGGAATTGCTCCAGGATGGCCGCCCGGTAGCGCATCTCCTCGGCCGCGTAGCCGAGCTGCAGGGCGATGAGATCCGGCCGGCGCCGCGGCAGGTCCGGCAGCAGCTTCTCGATGCCCGCCTCGTCGAGCTCGGGCAGCTCCGCCGGCCCCACCAGGGGCACCGCGACCTCCGGCGCCAGTCCCAGCAGGGCGTTCAAGTCGTGGCGGTTCTGGCTCACCAGCCGTTCGAGGTCGTTGATCTGGCGGCTGACGTCTTGCAGCGCGGTCAGATGCGGGGTCACGGCGTCCAGGGTCAAGAGTCCGCGGTCGAGCGCCGTCTCGGTGCGCCGGTAGCGATCGGCGAAGAGGGTGCGGTTCTGCTCGAGCACCTCCATGAGCTGCGCTTCCTGGGTCAGGCGGACGAAGAGCTGCCGCGCCTGCGAGACCACCTGCCACTCCAGCCAGAGCAGGTTGAGATCGGTCTTGGCGGCCTCCCGCCGCGCGGCGGCGCGGCGCGGCGCCAGGGTGAGCAGGGCGATGACATCGTAGGTGAGGCCGAGGTTGTAAGCGGTGGTCGTGGCCCCCTGGCCGGCGTCCGGAACGTCGGCGGCAAGGCTCAGCTGCGGATCGGGCAGCAGACCGGCGGCAAAGGCCTGGGCGTGCGCGATTCCCGCGGCGGCGCGGGCGGTCTTCAAGTCCGGGTTGTTGACCACCGCCAGCATGGCGACCTCGGTGATGTCCAGCCCGTCCGTGGGGTCGAACCTGTGGGCGGCGAGCTCGGGCAGCGGCATCTGCCGCGAGTCGATGGTCAGGTCCGGGATGCGGTCCGGCAGGGTCGACCGGGCGGGGAGCGGCTGCTCGCGGTAGGTGGCGCAGCCTGCCAGGCTGCCGGCGAGCAGGAACACGAGAGCGGACCTCCTCATCGGGTCTTCCTCATCGGTGCGCCCCGGTCCTCCAGGGCAGGCGACGGTCGTCTGTCACTCGGTCGTCGGCTGGCGACGGTTTTCGTGAGCTGCCGATCTTACCATCCGGGGGCACCCCCCTCCTCCTCGCCAGCACTCAACCCATTGAGGGCAACCGCTGGCAACCGCTTCATTCGCGAATCCCGGCCTGACAAGACTCCTCGCGAGCAGGAGAAGTGCCGGCGCGGCCCCTGGATCTGTTCGCGATGACAGTGTGCCATGTGGCGCACGGCGAGATCGGCGGCGATGTCCACCGCCTCATCGCGCGCGAGCGCTTCGAGCTGCGTGCGCACACCAGTTCCTCAGCAGTGAAGAGGCGGGGGCCGTCTGTGCTAAGTACTGAGGTAGAATGGGTTATCCCAATCCGGTGCGCTCTGCGCACCGGTCCTGGCGCGCACAGCGCACCCTACGGGCGCGGGTCGGTCCGCGCCGGCGGCGCTTGGCCGAGCGGCTTCAGGAGATTGGCGACGAGCTGCACCAGCTCGAGGGTGGCGCGTTCGTGCACCGCGGCGTCGCGCAGGAGGAGGAGGGCGACGAGCACCTCGCGCTCGATGCGCAGGGCGCGGAAGGCCAAGACCATCTCCTCGACGATGGCGCGGGTCTCGGCGGTCTTCCCCTGCTGCACCCAGACCATCGCCAGGTCGAGCGAGGCGAGCGCCTGCTGGTAAGGCAGCTCCTGCCGGGCGAAGCCCTCGCGCACCTCGCGATAGGCCGCCTCCGCCTCCGCGAGCTGCGACCGGCCAGCGGCGATCTTGCCCTCCAGCCAGCGCAGGCGCAGGCGGTTCATCCGCCCGGGCTCCAGCTCGTAGAGCGGGCGGGTCTGCCGCAGGAGCTGGCGCGCCTCCTCGACCTGGCCCATGTCGGCCACCCACCAGGTGAGGTCGTGCGCCGCCGTCAGCACCAGCTCGGGCTCGCGCGAAGGATCGATCATCGACAGCCCGGCCGAAAGGAGCCGGACGGCCTCGCGGGGATCGTCCTTGTAGCCCGCGTAGATGCCCTTGCTGATCAGCGTGCGGCCGGCCAGGTGCCGCTCGCCGCAGGCCTTGTAGAGCAGGAAGGCCGAGTCGAGGAGACGGAAGGCTTCGGCGAAGCTCCGCTGCGCCGTCCGCAGCGAGGCGGTCAGGTCCATGAGGCGGGCGAGCAGCAGCAGGTCGCCCGATCCGTGCTGGAGATGGGCGACGGCGGCGGTCATCGCCTCGTCGGCCCCCGCCAGATCGTCCGACACG
>Ga0209626_1000067_pt1 | contig 23953 bp, 20 predicted proteins | sample JacPinW_OM1H0_M2_FD_187962 | JGI IMG/M metagenome (GOLD analysis project Ga0209626, IMG submission 187962) | Forest soil microbial communities from Algoma, Ontario, Canada - Jack Pine, Ontario site 1_JW_OM1H0_M2 (SPAdes) (version 2) | ecosystem: Environmental > Terrestrial > Soil > Boreal... | reverse complement strand
AGAGACAAAGGCGTACGCGAACGAGCCAGCGCCGCTGACCCCGTACGCTGACTGCAGGAGACTGGTCGCTCCCGCCGCCAGATCGACTTCATAAGTGCCGGCGCCTGTCGTGCCCGCGCCAAAGGTCCACACCTGAAGCGGTCCCGCCGGAGCGGAAATACTCGATGCGCCGCCCGTGGCGGGCGCGCTCCAGGCGCCGGGCCATGCGCGCCGCCATCAGCTCGCGGCGGTCGCCGTCGAGCGGCGCCAGGGCGTCCAGCGCGTCGCGCGCCGCGGCGGTGAGGACGTCGGGATAGGCCTCCGCGAGGCCGCGGCGGATTTCGAGGGATGGCGCCATCGGTCGAGCCTCCTGCAGCCGAGCCGCGCCATCCTAACCCGCGATGCCGCACTTGCGGCAAGCAGGGCTGGTGTTGCCATAGGAGCGGCGCGGGCCGCCGCTCGAAATGGCCGCTCGAAATGGCTGGCACCCCTATCGAACCGTGGTTACTCTAGGAGCCCTTCTTCTTGGGGACCTTGGCCCCGGCTTTGCGGGCCTCGGACAGGCCGATGGCGATTGCCTGCTTGCGGCTGGTGACCTTCTTGCCCGATCCGGAGCGCAGGGTGCCGGCCTTCTTCTCGTGCATCGCGCGCTCCACCTTCTCGCCGCTCTTCTTGCCGTACTTCTTCCCGGTGGTCTTCTTTTTCTCTGGCATTGCCTACCTCCTGCGCGAGCGAGTTTGCAATCTGCGCGCCGGGGTGAGCGGCCTGCCGCGCGCGACTTCAGTCCCGCAGCACCCGGACGGGATCGACCTGTGTCGCCCGCCAGGCCGGGAGGAAGCAGGCCGCCGAAGCGACGATCGCCATGACGATGACGGCCGACGCAAACACCGCGGGGTCGCGAGGGTCGACCTGATAGAGCAGCTTGCCGATGAAGCGGGTCAATCCCAAAGCCGCCGCCGCTCCCAGCACGACGCCGGCCGCCGTCAACGCGAGGCCATGCGACATCGCGAGCCGCAACAGATTGAACCCGCGGGCGCCGAGCGCCATTCGTAGCCCCAGCTCGCGCGCGCTCTGCGAAACCGCGTACGACATCACGCCATAGAGCCCGATGGCGGCGAGCAGCAGCGCCAGCCCGCCGAACACGCTCAGCAGCGTGACGGCGGTCTGTTGGGAAGCGAGCGCCGAGCGGTTCATGTGCTCGCGCAAGGTGATCACCTCCGGCGCGGCCACGTTGGCGTCGAAGGCGCGGATCTCGCGCGCCAGCGCCGCCGTCATGGTCGCGGGGTCCAACGAGATCCGTACCATCAGGCCCGCTCGGACCGAGAACCTCTGGCGCAGGGGGACATAGAAGAAGGGAGCCGGCGTCTCCAGAAAGCTCTGGTACTTGACGAGCTTGGCGACGCCGACCACCCGCATCCACCGGCCCTTGACCTGAAAGCGCTTGCCGATCGGATCTCCACTGCTCCCGCCCCTCCTCCCACCCCAATATTGCGCCGCCATCTTTTCGTTCACCACGGCGACCAGGGGAGCGGTGTCATCGTCGGCGCGGATGAATTCGCGGCCAGCGAGCAGCGGGATCTTCATCGTCCTGAAGTAGTCAGGGCCCACCTCGTCGTACTCCGCCGAGGGCTGCTCGTCGGGAGCCGCCGCGTAACCCTCGACGACGATGGGAGCCCAAGAATAGGGGAGATAGGTGAACGGCCGGACTCGCATCCAGGCCGCCGACTCGACGCCGCCGAGCGCGCGAATTCGCTCGATGAGACCGTCCTGATAGAGCTTCGCGCGCGGCGCGTCGTATCCCGCCGAGACGAGATCGAGCCCGGTCGTCAGGACTTCCCGCGTCGAGAAGCCGGGATCGGCCGCTCCCAGCCGCTTGAGGCTTTGCAGGATGAGGCCTGCTCCCACCAGCAGGATGAAGCTCAGCGACACCTGGACGAGGACCAGGCCCGAGCGCAGGCGCGATCTTCCGTGTCCCCCGACGACGCCAACCGATTCCGCTTTCAGCGCCGTGGCGAGATCGACCTTGCTGGCCTGCACGGCGGGGATCAGCGCGAAGAGGAGGGTCGAGAGCAGGCAGACGCCGGCGCTGCAGGCCAGCACCCGCCCATCCATCTCGCCGCGCAGGTTCACCGCCGCCTGCGACTGGAAGAAGACGACGAGGGCGTTGCGGCAGGCGTAGGCCAGGGCGCTGCCGCCGGCCGCGGACAGGGTGGAGAGGATCAGGCCCTCGAGGAGGAGCTGCTTCACCAGCCGGCCGCGCCCGGAGCCGAGCGCCATGCGGACCGTCATCTCGTGCCGTCGAGCCAGGGCCCTCACGAGCAGGAGGCCGCTGACGTTCGCACAGGCGATGAGGAGCACCAGGGTCACCACCGCGAAGGTGATCTGCAGGGTGGGGAGCAGCTCGCCGGTCTTGGTGAACGGGTCTTTCCATAGAGGCAGCAGCTGGATCCCGCGCCCGCGGTCCGTCGCCGGATAAGCGGATTCCAGTCGCTTGGCGACCGCGGAGATCTCCGCCTGGGCCTGCGCCACGTCCACGCCGGGCTTGAGGCGCGCGTAACCTTCGATCCACCGCGCGCCGCGATCCTCCAGCTTGTAGCCGCCGGGCTCGAACGTCTCCTGCATCGACGTCGGGACCCAGAACTGGATGGGGTAACCGACGAAGGTCCCATAAAAGCCTTCCGGCGCCACGCCGACGATGGTGTGCTGCACGCCGTTGAGCCGCTGCGTCTTGCCGACGATCGCGGGATCGCCGCGGAAGCGCTCCTTCCACATCCAATAGCTGATCACGGTCACCGGATGGCCGTTGCGTCCCGACTCTTCCGCGGCCTCGAACCCGCGCCCCAGCACCGGGCGGACGCCGAGGGCGGCGAAGTAGTTGGCCGATACGACGCTCCCCGCCGCGCGCTCGGCGCGGTCGCCCATGCTCAACGTGGTGCCCATGATCTTGTCGGCGATGAAGGAGTCGAGGAGAGTGCAGCTCCGCCGCAGATCCATGAGGTCGGGCCAGGAGATGTCGTCGGGCTTGGGCGAGTCCCGCGTCGTTCCCGCGACCACGACCAGCCGGTCCTGGTCGGCCACCGCGGGGAAGGGGCGGAGCAGGAGCCCTTCGATCCAGCTCAGGACAGCCACGTTGGCGCCGATCCCCAGGGTCAGGCAGAGGATTGCCGGGAGCGCAAAGCCGGGGCTGCGCGCGAGCATCCGCACGGCCTGACGCCCGTCGCGCAGTAGGCTGTCCAGTAACTTGAGGATGCTCCGCTGTCCCATGGTTTCCTCCTGGCTCCGCCGGCCGCTGGTCTTGGACCAGCCGCGGCTTCCGGCCGGTCGCCGTCAGGATAGGCCGCCTCGCCGGCCGCCGCATGTGGCAGATGACCGAGGCGGCGAGGCATGACTTCCGGCCTATGGGAGGCCCCTCCGGCGCGTGCTACGCTCCCGCCTGGAGATCGCTCGATGACGCCGTCGCGGCTGATCGGAATCGCCGGCTTGGTGGTATGGCTGATGGTGGGGCTACCCGCCTTCCTCTACCATGCCGGGGCGCCGCCCCCCGACCCACGCTGGATCCTCGCTTTCCTGCTCTTCGGAGCCCTTTTCGCCGCCGATCTCCGCCATCCGCGGCTGCTCCTCGTGGCCGGCGAATGCATCGCCGCGCTGGCCCTCGTCCTGCTGCGCTGCAAAGGCTACGAGGGAACTTTGCTGGCTCTGGCGGCGATGCAGCTCGGGACCCGTCTCGATCGCGTTGCCGGCATCCTCTGGATCGCCGTCCAGTCCCTCCTTCTCGGCGCCGCCATCTCTATTCAAATGAACCCGCGCGCCGCCTGGCTGGTGGCGCCGCCGTATCTTGGCTTCCAGCTGGTGGCGTTCTTCACCTCCTATGTCATGGCGCGGGAGGCGGCCGCCCGCGGCGCGCTCGCCGCCGCCAACGCGGAGCTCCGCGCGGTGCAGGAGATCCTCGCCGACAGCAGCCGCATGGCCGAGCGCCTGCGCATTGCCCACGAGCTGCACGATGCGCTAGGCCATCGCCTGACGGCCCTCACCCTCAATCTCGAAGCGGCCCTGCAACGCACGGAGGGACCGGCGAAGACGAACGTCGAGACGGCGCAGTCGCTGGCCCGGGAGCTGCTCGGCGACGTGCGGCAGATCGTCGCCGACTCCTGGGCTCGCGACGGCGTGCACGTCGCCCACGCGCTGCAGGCCCTGGCCAGTTCCGTGCCGCGGCCGCGGGTTCACCTCGAGGTCGCGGAAGGCCTGCGCGTCGCCGATCCGGAGCGGGCGCACATCCTGCTCCGCTGCACCCAGGAGATCGTCACCAACGCGGCCCGGCACTCCGACGCCGAGAACCTGTGGATCGTCATCGCGCGCGAGGGGGAGGCGTTTCGCATCGGGGCGCACGACGATGGCCGGGGAAGCGGCGGAGCGCACGACGGCTTCGGGCTCCGCGGGATGCGGGAGCGGGTGGAGGGAGCGGGCGGGGAGCTTCGCATCGCCACGCAACCGGGCGGCGGCTTCGACGTCACCGCCATCCTGCCGATGCCGAGCGGTGCCGGGTGATTCGCGTCTTCATCGCCGACGACCAGCTGCTCATCCGCCAGGGCATCCGCACCCTGTTGGAGATGGACGGCGGCATTGCGATCGTCGGCGAGGCGGGAGACGGCATCGAGGCCGCGGCGCGCGTGCCGCCCCTCCAGGTCGACGTTCTCCTGCTGGACATCCGCATGCCGCACAAGAGCGGAATCGACGTCCTGCGCGAGCTGTCGGCCGCCGGCCAGCTCCCGCCGACGCTGATCCTCACGACCTTCGACGACAGCGATGTGGTGCTGGACGGCATTCGCGCCGGCGCCCGGGGCTTCATGCTCAAGGACGTCTCCTATCATCAGCTGATCGCGGCCATCCGCGCCGTGGCCGGCGGCGCCACCGTCTTCCAACCGTCGGTGACCGAGCGGCTCCTCCGCATGGCCGACCGCGTTCACGTCGATACCGAGGCGCCGATCGAACGCCTGACCGGGCGCGAGCTCGAGGTCGTCCGCCTGATGGCCGGCGGCTACAGCAACCGGGAGATCGCGCACGCCCTCGGCACGGCGGAGGGGACGATCAAGAACCACGTCTCCAGCATCCTCGCCAAATTCGGCGTGCGCGATCGCACCCGGGCGGTCCTCAAGGCGCTCGAAGCGGGATTGCTCCACGGCCCGGAGGGCGCCAGCCCCTCGACTGCCGCGTCAAACCTTTCCAATCCCTTGCCCAGGAGGCCTCCATGACGACCCCCAAGCCGCATCGTTTTTCGCTCCCGCTGCTCATGGCGCTGATCCTCTTCGCCGTCTCCGGCCTCTCGGCGCAGGACGCGGCGAAGGTGTCGCCGAAGGTCGTCAAGGTGACGTTCGAGAACGAGCGGGTGCGGGTGCTCGAGACCGTAAGCAACCCCGGCGACCGGGAGGCGATGCACTCACATCCCGCGAACGTCGTCTACGTGATCGCGGGCGGGACGCTGCGCATCTCGACGCCGGACGGCAAGTCCCGGGAGGTGGAGTTCAAGACCGGCGAGACGATCTGGCGCGAGCCGGTGACCCACGCCGCCGAGAACATCGGCAAGACGCGGCTGCACGCCATCATCGTCGAGCTGAAAACACCCTGAGGCAGGATCGCTGTAACGAACGCCAGGGGACGGCGCCAATACTGAGAAGTTGGGCGCCTCCCATCAAGGGCGGCCTCCTTCATCGATCGGGGGAGGGAAAACACATGATCATCGACCGCGCATGGGCCGAGCGGAACCTCGGCTTCGACCCAGTCGCCAGGCCCGCGCCTTCCTCCACGTTCTCGTTTCTGCCGGCGGCGGCAAAGGCCTCCAGCCCCGAGGACCTCCAGCGAGAGATCATCGACTTCGATTCCGAGGCGCCGGAAGGACGGGAGTTCCTCTCCTTCACGACGGCGACCGGGCTCTCGCGCTACACGGACGTGCCGTGGCCGAAAGGGCTGGCGCCGAAGACCGGCCCCGCGCCCACCGGGCCCGGCAACGGTCCGCTGCCGCGCGCCGACGTGCTGGTGGTGACCTGGACCGTCGACGAGGGCCACGCGCTGAGCCGCGTGCTCACCCCCGGCAAGGACTCCCGCAACGACTACCTCTCCTACACGCACAACTTCGCGACGATCGCCAAGAAGATGCGCCCCGGCTGTCCGGCGCTGCAGGCGAAGCGGCTCGGCGCCTACTGGACGACGGCGATCGGCGGCAAGAGCGTCGTCGTCTTCAAGTCCGACTCCCACATGTCGCAGGATGGGCCGCAGCTGCCGAACGAGGACGTCTGGCGGCAGATCGTCGCCGAGGTGCAGCCCAAGCTCGTCCTCACCACGGGGACGGCGGGAGGGATCGGGACGCAGTTCGAGGTGGGCGACGTGATCGTCAGCCCGATCGTGCGCTTCGATTGCACCGCGAAGTTCAAGCAGGAGCCCTTTCACGACTCCCACTACGTGAGCAGCGCCGCCAACAGCCAGCACTTCGCCACGGCGAAGACCCTTTTCAAGGCGAACGCCGGACAGCTCCCCAAGGAAAACACCCGGCCGCCGAAGATCGTGAAGGTGTCGAAGACCGCGCTCGCGTCCTCTGTCGTGACGACCGATTTCTTCGGCTTCGATACCTCGGACAATCACTACAAGCTTCAAGGGCTGGGCGATGTGTCGGAGATGGGAGACGCCGTGCTGGGTCTCGTCGCGGATCAGATGGGGGCCAAGGCCCCGCGCTGGCTCGCCGTGCGCAACGTCTCCGACCCCCAGATCAAGGCCGAAGGCACCCTCCGGCAGCAGGCGGCGTTCGCGGCGCAGATCTACAAGGGTTTCGGCCGCTGGAGCTCCGTGTGCAGCGCGATCGTCTGCTGGGCGCTGATCGCCGCGGAGTAGGAAGTCGCTGCCATCTGCTGATACTGATAGACTGAAGATCAGTCCTTGAGAAACCTATGCGTTCCGTCTTGGCCGGTTTCTGCCTTGTCACCACCCTCGCCTTGCCGCACGCCGGCTTTGCCGCGAAGGTTCGGGTGCCGCCCTCGGAAAAGACCGCCGTCAAGCGGCCGGCAGCGAGCCTGGAGAAGATCGACGGCCAGCTTCGCCGAGGCGAATGGGCGGCGGCTGAGGCGGAGTCCCGCTCGCTCCTCTCCGCTGCGCTGCTGAAGGAGACCTCGGGCACTTTCGACGCCGTCGCCCGGCTCGCCGTGGCGGAGGCCGGTCAGGGCCGCACGGAGGACGCCTTCTGGCACTGGTCGGTGGCCCAGAACCTCAAGGTGGACTTCGATCCGCAGCCGTTCGGCGCTCCCGGCGAGCTCCTGGCGAGCCATGCCCTCCGCCACGCGGACGAGGTGCCGGCCGGCCTCACCCTCCGGCGGACGGGAGACGGCGGCGGCTCTTTTTCCCCGCCGCGCATCCTGGAGGCCAAGAAGGTCGAGCTTCCCGCCGTGTGGGGAGCGACCCCCACGGGGATCCGGCTGCAGGCCATCGTCAACGCCCAGGGACGGATCGAGCAGCCGGTCGTGGCCGAGAGCACTTCGGGAGCGCTCAGCTACGCCGTCCTCGAGGCGTTGCGGGATTGGCGTTTCGAGCCGGCCCGGGACGGAAAGGCAGCGGTCGCGGCCTTCTACGAGATGAAGATCCCGGCGGAGCGGCGGCCTCTGGCGAACGTCGTGGAGTTTGCCGGCACTCCGCTGGCGGAGCCCGAGGCGACGCTCCGCGCCGGCCGTTACCCGGAGGCCCGCAAGCAGCTTGGGAAGGTCTGGGGATCGAGCCAGGCGGACAGCATCCCGTCCCGGGCCTTGCTGGGAGTCACCCTTGCCTTGAAGGCCCTGGCGCAGGCCGGCCAGGGGGAGGCGGACGGTGCAATCTGCCGCTGGCAGGCGGCCCAGACCCTGGAGCCGCGTCTCTACGCCACCGACCTCTCGGCCTACGGAGCCGCCGGGAGGCTCCTCGAAGATCACCCTTGGGGAGAGTCCTTCAGCTCTCCGGCAAACAGGTTGGCGAAGGGCTTGCCGGTCCAGAGACCCGAGATCCTGACCAGGCGCCAGCCGGAGTACCCCGAGTACGCGCGCGCCGAAAGGTGGCAAGGAAAGGTGCTGGTGGAAATCGTCATCACGCCGACAGGGTTGGTGCGCAACCCGGCCCTCCTGAACCCCGACGGCTTGCCGGGCATGCAGGCGAGCGCTCTTGACGCCATGTGCGACTGGCGCTTCAAACCGGCGCTCTATGGGGGCCAACCGGTGACGACGCTCTACACGCTGACGGTCGACTTCACGATCCGTAAGTAGGCCGGTGGCCTTCACCGTTCCCGGCCGTACCTCCGCTCCTCGGAGGTGCAGTCCTGGTATCGGCGGGGATCGAAGTCCGGCTCCACCGGCTCGGCCCGGCTCCACAGGGTGGGGGTCAGAGGCCGCGGGATCACGGCCCTTTTCGCCGCATCGTAGGAATAGCCGGTCGTGCGGTCTTCCTCGAGCTCGGAGCCCGCGGCCCTGGTGGCGGTGAAGAACAGATCGGAATCCAGGCGGTACCAGTTGTAGATCTCTTTTTGGACCCCCTGAAAGACCGTTTTCCCATCGTCGAGGTCGAGGACGGCGAGAGACGGCGGGAGGTCGGCGAACGACCGGCTGAGCAGCAGGCGCCGCTGGAAGTCGACGAGATACGCCCCGCCCGGCACCTCCCGGACCTTTCCCTTCCCGTCGACGAGAATCAATTTGCCGTCGTAGCCGTTGAGCTCGACGACCAGGAAGAAGCGAGGCATCGGCTGGGTGGGCGGCACGAACAGCCCATAGGACGAGCCCACCGCCTCGATGTCGCCCCGGTAGATCCATCGCGGCGCGCCTCCGGCGGGGCGGATCTGCAGCCATCCCCGGCAGCGGAAGCCCAGCGGCTCGCGGTCCTGGACCTGGATCATCCGGACGTCCAGCCCGTTGGCCTGGTAATCGGCCGACGTCACGTGGAAGCGGGGCGACGCATAGTCGCCGGCGTGGAACGCCGTCGTGGGCTTGGGGGCCGGCGGTCCGACGTCCGCCTGGGCCGCAGCGGCGAGCGCGGCGGCGGCCACGGCGACGAGAAGAGTCGGGACCTTCATGCCAGGAGGCTACCGGGGTCCGGGGTGCGAGGTGTCGTCCTTGGCGTAGGCAAGCTCGATCTCGCAGGCGGCTGGCGTGGTCTCCGTCCTGTACGTGAGCCTGGAGGTCGCCAGCGACCAATCGTAGGACCAGGTCGTCGCGGCCGGTGCGGCCGGCGACGAAACAGGCGTCTTGGTGTGCGAGGTGCTGTAGGTCCACTCGAGCCCCGCGAGGATGGTGCCGATCTCCTGACAACGGCTCAAGTCGCCGACGTGAGACTGGAGCTGAACCTTGGAAAGCAGACCGGCAGCGTCGAAGACAAAGGACACGGAGACGGGAATGGTAGGCCCTGAAGCTTCTACAGTTGGCGAATCCGAGCACACCCACTTGCACCTGGCGGCCTGCCCGCAACCGCAGCTCACGCGATCGATGCCGAGGACCGGGGGAGGCCCACCTTCTTCGGTGATGGACACGCCGTCCTTCTCGAAGGCCGCCCGCACCTGGGAAGGGTTCATGCCCCACTGGGCGCCATACCATCCGGTGACGCCATTTTCGACGTCCTCGCCCATGCCCCAATAGAGCGCCCTGGCGGCGGCATCGGCGACGATCCAGTCGAACTTGCCCGCCTTCGGCTTCCGGCTGTCGTTCCAGATCGCCCAGAGATCCGGCACCGCGGCCTGGGCCGGCTTGCCGATCGCTCCGAGCGCATCCGCCGTCGCCTCCCGGACGTCTTCGTCGTGGTCCTTGAGGCTCGTGCGGAGGGCGGCGATCACTTCCGGGGAGCTGTCCTTCAGCCGGCCCAGGCTCTCCACGGCCGTTCTGCGCACCGACTCGTCCCGGTCACCCAGGAGCTTCAGGAGCTTGGCGATCGACTCGTTGGCCGCCCCGGTCCCCGGACCTGCCACCTTGCCCGGCTCGCCCTCCGAGTCTCCGCCGACGACGAGCGCCGCCGCCGCGCTTTTCCGGACGTCGGGGATCCAGCTCGTGCTGGCCTTTCGGAGGGCGGCCGTGACCTCGGGGCTCGCATAGGTCGGACCGCCGAGCAGGCTGATGCACCCGGCTCGGACCTTGGTGTCCGCGCTGTTCAGCCCCATCAACAGGATCGGCAGGTAGGCGGGGTTCTCGTACTGGTCGGAGAGGTCGTCGATGACCGTCTCGCTCAGCTCCGGGTCCGCCATCGCGTTCATCAGGACCGGGACGAGACCCGACGGATCCCGCCCCATCGAGATCAGCAGGTCCGCGGCTTCCACCGCGTCGGACGGGCTGGTGCCCGCGGCGACGCCGTCGAGCGTCGGCATCAGCTCGGCGGTGGGGACGCCCAGCTGCACGAGCGTCCTCACCGCGTCGAGGCGTATCTGGTAATAGGGGTCGTTCAGGGCCTCCTTGAGCGCCGCCTGCACGGCCGACGCGTGATCCGCCATCTCCAGGAGGGAAGACGCCGCGTTGATGCGCACGCGATCGTCCTTGTCCTTCAAGGCCACCGCCAAGTCGGGGATCGCGCTGTAGGCCTTGTACTGGTGGCCCAGGGCATAGGCCGCCGCCACGCGATCGTCCTCGGCGACCGCCCCGTAGACGAGCTCACCGCCCCTCCAGGCCCAATTCCATCCGGTCGGAATCTCGTTGAGCCGCTTGACGAGGGCCGCCACCTCGACCGCCTCCCGTTGGGCATGTTCCGCACGTTTCGCCGCCTTTTCGGCGTCGGTCGGCTCGCGATCCATGTCCCGGATCTCGCGGATGGTCGCGCAGGCCGATAGGGAGAGGACACCGATGCCGATCACCAGAGCCGCCAGCTTTCTGTTCACGCCTCGCCTCCGTTCATGGGCCGCAGGCCCCTTTCGGAGAGCATCGTCCGGCTGCCCGCGAGCTCGTCTCGGCGGGCGCGCGGTCTCTTCTCTCCGAACTGAGGCTAACGGTAGACGGCCAGGAGCGTATAGAGCATGTTCATGCCATGGGCCCTGGGGGATGAAAAGGGGTTGAGGGCTGTGGCCCTACTCCTCGTACTCGCCGCCGGACGGCGCCGGCTCGAAGGGGATATCCGCCGGCTCGCGGCGGCGATCCGGCTCTTCGCCGGCGGCCAGCGGGTGGCCCGGCTGGCCGCGGTCGCCGGTCTCGGAGGCGGTATCGGCATCCCCTGCTCCCTCGCCGCTTCCCTTCCTGCCGCGACGGCGCCGGCTGCGGCGCTTCTTCTTCGGCCTGCCGCCGCCCTCCGCGGGGCGCTCCGCCTGCTCGCCGTCCGGAGGGCCGGGGACGAGACCGCGGGGGGCGAGGGCGGTGACGTCGGAGACCGGCTCGGCATGATCGGCTATTGAGCGGCCGGCAGAGCCGCTCGCCTTCTTGCGCTTGCGGCCGCCTCGGCGGCGTTTCTTGCCGCGTGCCGCGGCGGCGTCGGGCCGAGCCGAAGGCGGCCTGCCGCCGGCCTGACGGGCGGGCGCCGCCTCTTCCTCGGCCACCCCCTCCTCGTCCTCGAAGTCGTCCTCGAAGTCCTCTTCCTCCGCGTCACCGCCCTTGGCCGCCGGCTCCGGCAGGGGAGCGAGATCGCCGGCTCTGAGGACCGGGCGGGCGGACTTCGCCTTAGGGCGCGCCGCGGGCTTCTCGCGGTAGACCCACTCGATCTTCTCCTCCGCGCGGTGGAGGCCGGCGGAGGCCATGATCTCGATCTTGAGGTCGAACTCCCTTTCGAGCTCCGCCAGCTCCTGGCGGCGGCCGTTCTGCAGGGCGTCGGCGAGCTCGGGGTGGAGGGCCACTTTCACCCCCTCGACGAGACCGGAGGCGGCGCGCGCCTCGATGCGCCGCAGGAGGTTCAGCGACACCGCCTCGGGGCTGGCGATCGAGCCCAGGCCGCCGCAGGTGGGGCAGGGGCGGTGGGTGCGCAGGGCGAGCGCCTGGCGGATGCGCTGGCGGTTGATCTCCAGGAGGCCGTTGTCCGAGATCTTGAGGACCGTCGTCCGCGCCTTGTCCTCCTTGAGCGCGTCGCGGAGCGCCTTCTCCACCTTGCGCTGGTTGCGCGACGCCCGCATGTCGATGAAGTCGACCACCACCAGGCCGCCGATGTCGCGCATGCGCAGCTGGCGGGCGACCTCGCGGGCGGCCTCCAAGTTGGTATTGACGGCGGTCTCCTCCTGGGTGGCGGCGCGGGTGGAGCGGCCGGAGTTGACGTCGATCGCCGTCAGCGCCTCGGTGGGATCGATGACGATCGAGCCGCCGGAGGGCAGCGGCACCGTGCGCTGGTAGATGCGGTCGATCTGCGCCTCCAGCTCGAAGCGCGAGAAGAGGGGGAGGCGCTCGGCGTAGCGGATGAGGCGGGTCTTGCCGCGCGGCATGAAGGCCTGCAGGTAGCTTTCCGCCCGCGCGTAGGCCTCGTCGTCGTCGACCAGCACCTCCTCGATCGAGGCGTCCAGGTGGTCGCGGAGGGCCTGCACGATGAGGTCCTGGTCGGTGTAGAGGAGGCGGGTGCCGCGGCCGTGGGTGGCCTCGGCCTGCAGCCGCTTCCACAGCCGCAGGAGGGCTGCGAGGTCGCGCGCGAGGGTGACCTTGGTCTGCTCCAGGGCGTTGGTGCGGACGATGACCCCGCAGCCCTCCGGCAGGTCGAGCTTGGCGGCCTGGGCCTTGAGCTTCTTGCGCGTCTCCTCGTCCTCGACCTTACGCGACACCCCGCGGGTGTCGTCAAAAGGGGTGAGGACGAGGTAACGGCCGGCGAGGCTCAGGTTGGTGGTGAGCGAGGCTCCCTTCTGGCCGATGGCGTCCTTCGCCACCTGCACGACGATCGGCTTGCCGCGGTCGAGCACCTCCTCGATGCGCGGGTGGCCGCCCTGGGGATCGCGGTAGTAGGCCTGCGGCACGACGTCCTGGATCGACAGGAAGCCGTGGCGCTCGATCCCGTAGTCGATGAAGGCGGCGTTCAGGCTGGGCTGGATGCCGGCGATGGTTCCGCGGTAGATGTTGCCGCGGGTCAGGCCCGATTCGGCGACGTCCACCTGGAAGCTCTCGAGGGTGGTGCCGGCGACGACGGCGACGCGCAGCTCCTCGGGGCGCTGCGCGTTGATCAGCATTCTGCGGGTCAAGGGGTCTCCGTTCCCATCGGTTGCTCCGGGTGCTCGATCTCGCGGGTGATGAAGCCGTCGAGGATGGCGGCGTCGGCGTCGGACTCGACGGCGAAGGCGACCCCGACGCGGTAGCGCCGCCCGCGCGGAGCGCCGCTGTCCTCGCCCACGAAGACGACCCGGGACGCCGAGCGGAAGACCCCGCCCGGCAGCGGCACCTCGAGGTCCACCACCTGTCCCAGCGGCGGCTCGAAGCCGGTGGTCAGGAGGAGGCCGCCGCGGGAGAGCAGGAGGATGTCGAAATCATGGCGGTCGGCGATCTTGCCCGACAGCCCCTCCACCTCGTAACGGCGGTGCCGGCGTCGTTCTTCCCGATTTTTCATCTGCTTGATCGCTCAATCTTTCGCGCGGACGTGGGGCGGCACGGGCGGCCGCAAGCCAGCCCGGCGGCGGCGTCCTGGCGGATTCGATTCACATGCTACCATTGCGGCGACACCCACGGCCACGCCGCCGGGGAGACACCCTTGGATCCAGCAACCTCCACCCTGGCGGGCGCCACGACGGCGGCCCAGCTCTCTCGCGAGAGCATCCTCCGCGACTACCGGCTCTCCTACCAGAGCCGGCAGGCGAGCCTCCTCGGCCGCCGCGAGGTGCTCACCGGCAAGGGGAAGTTCGGCATCTTCGGCGACGGCAAGGAGGTGGCGCAGGTCGCCCTCGCACGCGCCTTCCGGCCCGGCGACTTCCGCTCCGGCTACTACCGCGACCAGACCCTCATGCTCGCCCTGGGCCTCCTGACCCTCGAGCAGTTCTTCGCCCAGATCTACGCCCATCCCGACGTCGCCGCCGAGCCCTGCTCGGCCGGGCGGTCGATGAACGCCCACTTCTCGACCCGCCTCCTGGACGACCAGGGGCGCTTCCTCCCGCTCCGCGACCTCTGCAACTCTTCGGCCGACGTCTCGCCGACCGGCTCGCAGATGCCGCGCCTGGTGGGGCTCGCCCAGGCCTCGCGCCTCTACCGCGAGCTCCCCGAGCTGGCGGCCCTGCCGGAGATGCAGCGTTTCTCGCGCGGCGGCGACGAGATCGCCTGGGGGACCATCGGCAACGCGAGCTGCGCCGAGGGGATGTTCTGGGAGGCCGTCAACGCCGTCGGCGTCCTCCAGGCGCCGATGCTCCTCTCCATCTGGGACGACGGCTACGGCATCTCGGTGCCCAACGAGTACCAGATCACCAAGGGCGACCTCTCGGCCCTTCTCTCCGGCTTCCAGCGCGCGCCCGGCGACCGCCAGGGCTATGACGTCTACACCGTCCAGGGGTGGGACTACCCGGCCCTCTGCGAGACCTACCTGCGGGCCGCCGAGATCGTCCGCGCCGAGCACGTGCCGGCCATCGTCCACGTCGTCGAGATGACCCAGCCGCAGGGGCATTCGACCTCCGGCAGCCACGAGCGCTACAAGCCGAAGGAGCGGCTGGCCTGGGAGGCCGAGTTCGACTGCCTGAAGAAAATGCGGGAGTGGATGGTAGCCCAGGGTCTGGCCGAGGATGCCCAGCTCGACCGCCTGGAGGAGGAGGACCGCGTCCTCGTCCGCAACCTCCAGCGCAAATCGTGGGACGCCTTCCGGGCGCCCATCGACGCCGACCGGCGGACCGTCCTCGCCATCGCCCGCGAGCTGGCGGCGTCGTCGCCGCGGCGGGCCCACCTCGAGGCCGTCGCCCGCGACCTCGAGCGCCTGCCGAACGCCCTGCGGCGCGACGTCATGGCGGCAGTCGAGAGGGTGCTGATCGCCACCCGCGACGAGACGGCGCCGGCGCGCGGCAGGCTGCTCGCCTGGAAGCACAAGGAGGAGGAGGTCAACCGCGAGCGCTACAGCTCCGATCTCTACAGCGCGACGCCGCGGGCGGCCCTCCGCGTACCCGCGGTGGCGGCGGTCTACGGCGACGGCTCCGCCGCCGTCAACGGCTTCGAGGTGCTGAACGCCTGCTTCGACGCCGCCCTCGCCCGCCTGCCGCAGCTCGTGGCCATGGGGGAGGACCTGGGCCAGCTCGGCGACGTCAACCAGGGCTTCCTCGGCCTGCAGGCCAAGTACGGCAAGGCGAGGGTGTCCGACACCGGCATCCGCGAGGCCACCATCATCGGCCAGGCCATCGGCCTCGCCATGCGTGGCTTCCGGCCCATCGCCGAGATCCAGTATCTCGACTACGTCCTCTACGCGCTGCAGATCCTCTCCGACGACCTCGCCAACCTGCGCTACCGCACCAAGGGGCAGCAGATGGCGCCCGTCGTCGTCCGCACCCGCGGCCACCGCCTGGAGGGGATCTGGCACTCCGGCTCGCCGATGGCCGGCATCCTCAACCTGGTGCGGGGCATCTACGTCTGCGTGCCGCGCAACATGACCCAGGCGGCGGGCTTCTACAACACGCTGTTGGCCGGGGACGACCCCGGGCTCGTCGTCGAGGTGCTGAACGGCTATCGCATCAAGGAGCGGCTGCCGGCGAACGTCGGCGAGATGACCGTCCCGTTAGGATTGCCCGAGGTCCTCCGCGAAGGGGACCACGTCACCGTCGTCACCTACGGCGCCTGCTGCCGCATCGCGCTCGAGGCCGCCGAGCTCCTGGCGGAAACCGGCGTCGAGATCGAGGTGATCGACGTCCAGACCCTCCTCCCCTTCGACCGCGAGGGGAGAATCGCCCGGTCGCTCCAGAAGACCAACCGCGTCCTCTTCCTCGATGAGGACGTCCCCGGCGGCGCCACGGCGTACATGCTGCAGCAGGTACTCGAGGCGCAGGGCGGCTGGGCCTGGCTCGACGCCCCCCCCCGCACCCTGACCGCCCAGGAGCACCGCCCGCCCTATGGCTCGGACGGCGACTACTTCACGAAGCCCAACCGCGAGCAGGTCTTCGAGCGCGTCTACGAGATGATGCACGAGGCCGATCCGGCGGCCTACCCGGTCTTCTTCTAGGGGCGGCCCCCCTCCCCAGCCCTCACTCCCCGGGGGGCTCCCTTGACCCCTTGACGGTTGCTATACTCTGCGCCCACAACGCTCTAGGCGCCGGGTTGCCGGCGGGAGGGAGTCAAGCTCATGACGTACGTCATCACCGACAAATGCCTGGGGGAGCGCTACGCGACCTGCGTGTCCGTCTGCCCGGTCGACTGCATTCACCCCGGCGAGTATCAGGGCGAGGAGTTCATGATCATCGCCCCTGAAGTCTGCATCGACTGCGGCCTCTGCTTGCCGGAGTGCCCGATTGGCGCCATCGTCGACAACGAGGCCGAGTCGCCGGATTGGGCGGTCGTCAACGCGCAGCTCGCGCCCGAGTGGGAGGGCCGGCCCAAGGTGGAGGAGCGGCCGCGCAACGACCCCCCAAGGAAGCCGGGCAACACGATCGTCAATCCTTGAGTCAAGCCTTGAATCAAGCCGTGAGTCATCCGTAAGCCATCCTCGACCCGTTCGGGGCCCGGGTGGGCCCCGCGGACCTCTCCGGACGTCCGACCCACAGCCACCAGCCGATGACGGAACCTCCCGCCCCCCGTGCCGCCGCCTCGGGGCCGCCCGCCGGGAGCGGAGCGGTGACGGCGATCCTCGAGCTCCAGGCGCCGGCAGCGGCGCCGGCGCCGGCGCTTGAGGCGTTGTCGCCGGAGCCCAAGCGTTACGACGTCGTCATCCTCGGCGGCGCCGCGGCCGGGGCGTCGGCGGCCATCCTCCTGCGCCGCGACGCCCCCGGCCTCTCCGTCCTCATCGTCGAGCGAGCGGCGGCCTTCGACGCCAAGGTGGGGGAGGCGACTACCGAGATGTCGGCCATGTTCCTCACTCGCCGCCTGGCGCAGTGGGAGCACCTGGAGCGCCAGCATCTGCCGAAGGAAGGGCTGCGCTACTGGTTTTCCAACAGCCGCGTGCACGGCCACGCCGAGGCCAGCGAGTCCGGCCCCTACCAGCGCAGCACCGTGCCCTCCTTCCAGCTCCGGCGCGACGTCCTCGACGAGCACCTGCTGGCGACGGCGGTCAAGGAGGGCGCGGAGCTCCGGCGGCCGGCGCGGGCCGTGGAGGTCGAGGTCGGCGATTTCGCTCACCGCGTCATCATTGAAGGCGAGGGCAACGAGACCGTCGCCTGCCGCTGGCTCCTCGACGCCACCGGGCGCGCCACCTTCCTCGGCAAGCGGCTGGGGCTGATCGAGCGCAACCACGAGCACCCCACCTCCGCCATCTGGTGCCGCTGGGAGGGGGTGCGCCACGTCGACGACCTCGCCGCCCGCGGCCCCCTGGCCTTCAGCCGCGCCAACGTCGGCTCGCGGCGGCTGTCGACCAACCACTACATGGGCTACGGGTATTGGGTGTGGATCATCCCCCTGGGCAACGGCGACACCTCGATCGGCGTCGTCTTCGACCGCCGCCTGGTCTCCCTGCAGCAGGGGAAATATCGCGAGGCCGAGTACGTCGACTTCCTGCGCGCCATCCCGGCCGTCGCCGAGCTCATCGAGGGCGCCCGCCTGCGGCGCGACGACCTGCGCTCCTACTCGCACCTGGCCTACGTCACCCGCCAGTACATGGGGAACGGCTGGGCCCTCCTGGGCGACGCGGCGGCGTTCCTCGACCCCTACTACTCGCCGGGCCTCGACCACGTGGCGTTCAGCGTCGAGGCGACGGTCGAGATCGTGAAGGCCGATTTTGCTGCGGCGGCGGGCGAGGCGACCGCGCCGGTTCCGCTGACCCCTGCCATCTCGTCGATGGCGGCTCGCCCTCCGAGCCCCGAGCTGGCGGCGCGGATCGCCGAGCACAACGCGGCCTTCCTGCGCTCCTACCACCGTTTCTTTCAGGCGGTCTACAAGGACAAGTACTACTACATGGGAGAGGCCGACCTGCTGACGGCGTCCATGCTCCTCGACACCGCGCAGTACTACATATTCCTCGTCATCCCCGCCTACAACTTCTTCGGCCGCTTCCACTGGATGCCGGTGTTCGGCCCCCAGCCGGCATTCTTCTCTTACCACCTCATGCGGATCTACAACCGCCGCTTCAAGGCCCTCGCGCAGGCCCGCCGCGGCGCCGGCGAGGAGGACCTCAGGAACGACGGCCGCCGCGTCAAGATGCTCTTCGACCTCAAGCTTGCCCCCTTCCGCATGGGCGCCAAGGGAGTCAAGCTCTGGGCCTGGGCCGAGCTCGACAACCTGCGCCTGGCGGCCAAGGGGGCTTTCCGCCGAAAGCCCGCACCGGCGCGGGGGGATGAGAGAGTAGATGTGGAGGACGCGGCGCCGCAGGCGCCGCGGGTGAAGTAGGACTTACACCCCAGCGCTACCGGCCGGGCTTCCGTGGCCCCAGCAGAGGGGGTGCGGGACAGGGGGCTCCGGCTTCGATCCAGGTCTTGGTGGCGGCGACGAAGGCGTCATGCGGAATGGTGACCGGGGCGCGGCCGACACCCGGGTCCCAGCCCCAGAGAACAAGCTTGTCGTGGCTGACGTGCTCCAGGAGGGCGGCCAGATCTTTGCCACCGTTGCGCTTGGGGTCTTTGATCGTGGCGCAGAGGTCCGCTCCCGACATGCCGATGAAGACCATCTTTCGCTCCGGCGGCGGCAGGTGCCAGCCCGGGGCGCCCGGCGGGGTGTGCGGACCGTAGCTCGCCGGCGGGTTGGCGTCCGCGTGGCAGGTCGTGCAGCGCAGGCCGGGGACCCCGATACCGGCCGTCCCGCGCACGATGTTCTGGGTGTGGGGGACGCCGGCGTCGAGCTGCAGCGGTGCGTCGCCGGGGATGTGGCAGTTCTGGCAGCGCGGATGCTGGAGGACGGTCTGTACGGTGGCGAAGGCCGCCAAGCCCGTGTCAGCGGCCGGCGCGGGGCCGGCGCTCGCGCTGCTCTCGGCGCCCATGGCGAGGATGGCGGCGGCGGCCGCAGCGACCATTAGGGCGGCTCGGGCAGCCTGGGCGATCGAGACCTGGGGCTTCCGCATGGCGTTCCTCCTTAGATCTCCAATCGCAGCGGCAGGTCGCGCAACCGCTGGCCGGTGAGCGCGAAGACGGCGTTCGCCACCGCCGGCGCGATGGGCGGCGTGCCGGGCTCGCCGGCGCCGCCGGGCTTCTCGCGGCTGTCGACGATGTAGGTCTCGACCTGCGGCATCTCGTGCATCCGCAGGACGCGGTAGTCGTGGAAGTTGCTCTCCTGCACCCGGCCTTCCTTCATCGTCAGCTTCCCGTGGAGCGCCGCGCTCAGGCCGAAGGCGATGCCGGAGTCCATCTGCGCGCGGACGCCCAGGGGGTTGACGCAGACGCCGCAGTCGATGGCGGCCACCACCCGGTGCACGCGGATCGTGCCGCCGTCGACCGAGACCTCGGCGACGTGGGCGACGATGCTGCCGAACGACTCGTGGACGGCGAGGCCGCGGGCGCGTCCGCTGGGCGGTGTCGTGCCCCAGCCCGCCTTCTCGGCTGCCAGCTCCAGCACGGCGCGTACCCGCGGCGACTTGACGAGCAGCGCCCGCCGGAACTCCAGGGGGTCGCGCTTCGCCGCGTGCGCCAGCTCGTCGACGAACGACTCGACGGCGAAGGCGTTGTGCGAGTGGCCGACGGAGCGCCACCAGAGGACGGGCACGCCGGGGTTGACGGTGTGGAGCTCGGCCTGATGGTGGGGAACGGCGGCCATGTATGGCGAGTCGGCGGCGCCCTCGACCGAGGTCTCGTCGATGCCTTCCCGGATCATGGCGGCGAAGGGCGAGCCGGCGAGGATCGACTGCGCCACCAGGCGGTGCCGCCAGGCGACCGGCGCGCCCTGACCGTCGAGCGCCCCCTCCAGCCGATGGACGGCCATCGGCCGGTAGTAGCCGCCGCGGATGTCGTCGTCGCGCGTCCAGATGAGCTGCACCGGTTGATCGAGCGCCTTGGCGACGTGAACCGCCTCGACGACGAAGTCGGAGGTCAGGTTGGCCCGCCGGCCGAAGCCGCCGCCTAGGAAGGTGGTGTGGAGCGCCACCTGCTCGGGCTTCAGGCCCAGGATGCGCGCCACCTGCTGCTGGTCGACGGTCTGGAACTGGGTGCCGGTCCAGATCTCGCAGCCGTCGGCGCCGCGGCGCACCGTGCAGTTGAGCGGCTCCATGGGGGCGTGGGCGAGGTAGGGCACGGAATACTCGGCGACCAGCGGCGAGCCGGCGGCGGCGAGGGCCTTGGCGGCGTCGCCCGCCGTCTTGGCGGTGGCGCCGGCCGACCCTGCCAACCGCCGCCAGTCGTCGCGCAGCACCGCGGTGTCGACGTCGGCGTGCGGCCCCGGCTCCCACTCGACCTTGAGAGCGTCGCGGCCGCGCTTGGCGGCCCAGAATCCTTCGCCGACGACGGCGACCCCCGAGGGGATGGCGAAGACGGCGTGCACGCCGTGGACGGCCTTGGCGCCGTTGGCGTCGAAGCTCTTCACCTTGCCGCCGAAGGTGGGGGAGTGCGCCACCACGGCCGTGAGCATGCCTGGTAGGCGCACGTCGATCCCGTACTGGGCGCGGCCGGTGATCTTCTCCGGCGTGTCGAGGCGGCGCATCGGCTTGCCGAGGATCTTCCAGTCCTTGGGGTCCTTGAGGGCGACGGTCGCCGGCGCCGGCAGCTTGGCCGCCGCCTCCGCCAACGATCCGTAGCTGGCCCGTTTGTCGCCATAGAGGACATGCCCGTTCTCGGTCCGGCAGGCGCTCGGCGCCACCCCCCACTGGGCGGCGGCCGCCGCCACCAGGAGAGTGCGCGCGGTGGCGCCGACCTGGCGGTAGCGGTCGAACTCGGACCAGGTGGTCGTCGAGCCGCCCGTCATCTGGATGGGAAAGACGGTCGAGTGGTAGACCGCCGCCGCCGGCGCGTGCTCGACGCGGATGCGGTTCCAGTCGGCGTCCAGCTCCTCGTTGACCAGCATGGGGAGGGTCGTCCAGATGCCCTGGCCCATCTCCGAATGGGCGAGGATCACCGTCACGCTCTCGTCGGCGCCGATGCGCAGGAAGGCGTTGGCGGGCGGCAGGGCGGGGGCGGCGGGGGGAGCCTCCGCGAAGGCCAGCCGGCGCACGCGCTCGGGGAGGAAGAAGCCGATCACCAGGCTGCCGCCGGCGATCGCCGAGCCCTTCAGGAAACCTCGCCGCGAGACCTCTTTTCCGCTCCGCATGGCTCAACCCTCCATCCGCTCGGCGGCGCGGTGCACGGCGGCGCGGATGCGGGGGTAGGTGCCGCAGCGGCAGATGTTGCCGGAGAGGGCGGCGTCGATGTCGGCGTCGGAAGGCTTCGGCTTCGCCTGCAGGAGTGCGGCGGCGGCGAGGATCTGGCCGGACTGGCAGTAGCCGCACTGCACGACATCGATCTCCGCCCAGGCCTGCTGGACGGGATGATCGCCGCGCGGGCTCAGGCCCTCGATGGTCAGGACGGAGCGGCCGGCGACGGCGGCCGCCGGGCGCACGCACGAGCGGACGGGCTGGCCGTCCACGAGCACGGTGCAGGCGCCGCACTGCGCCATCCCGCAGCCGTACTTGGTGCCGGTCAACCCGAGCACGTCGCGCAGCACCCACAGGAGCGGCATGTCGTCGGGCACCGAGACGTCATGCTCTTTGCCGTTGACGGAGAGCTTCATGGTCGCACCTCCGCCACGAAGACTACTACCACCGTCACGCATCCGGAAGCCCATCCCGGCGGGCGTCGTTGCGACGCTCCCGGCCCCTTTGTGGTAACTTCCGGCTACGTAAGTCTCGAACCGCGAGGCCCGCGTTTTCCACCGTCTGACGGGAGCTCCCGGGCGAGCTCCTCCCGGACGATCTGGAGGATCGCCGAGCCGGCCGTCGCCTCTGCTGTAACGGCCCCGCAGCCGCCGCGCCCAAGGGAGGTGTGTTGAACTCTGCGATTCACATCGGTCCGGAGCTGCGGTCGTCGGCGGGCCGGCGGGAGGTGGCGGCGAGGATGAGCGACAGCCGGGTGCCCGAGCGTCCAGCGGAATGGGAGGAGCGGATGGCGAGCGAGCTCTTCAGCTCTCTCTCTCCGCGGCTGCCGCAGGTCGCGCCGCTGGCCCCGCCGGCGCCGCTGGCGCCTTTCGAAGAGGTGCAGATCGCGCGGCGCAAGGGGGAGGGGACGCTGACGGCGACCTGGTATCCGGCCGAGCTGGCCCGCGGCGCCGTCCTCCTCCTCCACCCCTGGGTCGTCGTCGGCCGAGCCTACTTCCACCGCCACGGGCGCATCGAGGCGCTGCGCGCCGCCGGCTATCACGCCCTGGCGGTCGACCTGGGGGGCTTCGGCGGCAGCAGCCCGCCGGAGGGATTCCCCGACCGTGACGTGGCCGCTGCCCTCGCCGGCCTGCGGGCGCGGGCGGACGGATTGCCGCTCCACGTCTGGGGGGTCAGCGCGGGCGGCTACTGGGCCCACCCGGTGCTCTCCGGGGCGCGCGACGTTTTGGGGGCGGTGTTCGAGGACGTCTCGCCGCACCTCCTGGAGTGGTCGTGGCGGGTGGCGCCCGAGGGCCGCGCCAATTACTCCCTCTTCCGCCGCTCGCTGCCGCGCGCCTATCGCTTCCTCGACATCCGCCGCCACGCCGCGGCCATGCGCCTGGCGGCGGTCGCCTACATCAGCGGCGAGCGCGACCGCGGCGTCCGCCCCGAGGACACTTTCCGCCTCGCCGGCCTGGCGCAGGGCGTCTGCCACATCATCCCCGGCGCCGAGCACCTGACCGCCATCAAGCGCGCCCGCCACGAGATCATCGCCTTGGCCCTCGCCACCTTCCGCCGCGCCGAGAGCGGGCTGGCGGCGCCGGAAGCTACCGGCGTGATCGGATGGCAACCGCGGGAGAGGGCCGGGGCGGCGGCACGTTCCGGAGAGGACAGCTGAGGAGATCGAACTTTAGAACAGCCCGAGCTGCAAGCGCGCGGCCTCGGACATCATGTTCTGGTTCCACTGCGGGTCGAAGACGACCTCGACGTCGGCTTGGCGGACGCCGGGGATCGCCTCGACCTTCTCCTTGACGTCCTGGGCGAGAACCGGGCCCATGCCGCAGCCGGGGGCGGTCAGAGTCATCTTGATCTCCACCCGGTTGCCGCCCGCGGGGAGCGGTTCGACCGCACAGTTGTAGACTAGGCCGAGGTCGACGATGTTGACCGGGATCTCGGGATCGAAGCAGGTCTTGAGCCGCTCCCAGACCTGGTCCGACAGAGCCCCGGCGTCTCCAGCCGGCTCCTCCCCGGCGACGGCGGAGGAAGCTCCGGTCTCCTTGCCCCCCTTGCCAATCGCGTCGGCACTCTTCTCGTCGAGGCGCAGGAGCTGCCCGTGCTCGGTGGTCACGGTGTAGCTCCCCCCTAGCGACTGGGTGATCCGCACGTGGGTGCCAGCCGCCAGCACGACGGGCGTCCCCTGCGGGATCTCGACCGCCCGGCAGTCGCGGCTGACGATCGCGTAATCGGGTGCTTCCATCTCGTTATTCCTTGATTCCCTTCGAGTTAGAGGATTCCGTGCCCATCCGATCTCCAGCTTAGCATAGGCTCTGTCGGACCAGCGGAACGGAAGGTGGGTTGACGCGCCTGGTACCATGAATCCATGCGTTACCTGGTGACCGCCCGAGTGCTCCCCGGCCGCGAGGCGGATCTCCTCAAAGCGATCGACGAAGAGACGCTGGGCGCTGGCTCGGTGGCCGGCGACGAGTACCTGCGCGACATGGCGCGGGCTCGCCTCACGAAAGAGGGGACCGTCCGCTGGGTCGAGGTCTGCTTCTGCTACACCCCGCTCGCCGAGGAGCGCCCCTACTGGGAGGAGTTCGTCGAGCTCGTCCGCGTGCAGGACGCCCACAGCCGCCGGCTCTGCCGCGACGAGAGCGGCGAGGAGCCCTGGGCCTGTTGCGACTGCGACTGTACCGACCGTCTGGAGGCGCGGATGGAGAGCTGGGGCCGGCCGTTCCTCGAGGTGCTGCGGGAA
>Ga0209626_1000066_pt1 | contig 24073 bp, 27 predicted proteins | sample JacPinW_OM1H0_M2_FD_187962 | JGI IMG/M metagenome (GOLD analysis project Ga0209626, IMG submission 187962) | Forest soil microbial communities from Algoma, Ontario, Canada - Jack Pine, Ontario site 1_JW_OM1H0_M2 (SPAdes) (version 2) | ecosystem: Environmental > Terrestrial > Soil > Boreal... | reverse complement strand
AAGCTCCGTGTCACGTACCGAGTAGAGCTTCGACTGCGGCTTGAGGGAGTCCACCAGCCGCTTTGTGAGCTTCGAGCGCACCGCAGGCCTCCTATGCTCCACCCGTGCTCCACTACGTGAGCTAGAGTATGTGGCGGCGTGCGAGAAAATGCAATGCTTATCTGGGCTATATTCTTCAGTATTTCAGTAACTTGCCCACGCCTTAGTCCGTTCAAACAACGGCTTGGGAAAGTGGCAAGAATCACGTTCGGGACGTAGGAGTCGCAGGTTCAAATCCTGTCACCCCGACCATTGATCACATTGAAGTTTTCTCGCCCCTGACCGTGATTGGTTCCAGGTATTGAGTCGCGATTGGTTCCAGCATTGGTTCCAGGTCCCGCTAATGCCGTGCCTGAAGGCCGCGCCGTCCCACGCCTGCATTACCGCCGATTATTGTTCCCAGGTCATGAGCAGATCCCGAGCAACCTCATCAGGAAAACCGTAGTTCCACCTGGAGCCGACCGCAGACATCGGAGTCTTATTGAGTTGCAGTGACAGTTCTAGTGGATCGCCCGTGTGCGTCAGATAGCTGCGGAGTTGCCACGCATATTCGTTCATGGAACCGATCACACGTCGGTTGGAGGCTGCCGCGAACGATATCGGTCGCACGGCTGCCAACTCACAACTCACGATTTGCGCCGGCAATTGGAGCGCCGCCAAGAGCTCAGCAACCGCTGCCTGGAAACTGATCTCAATGTTCTCGCGCAATTGACGCGCCGGCAAGAGTACGGTCAGCAAAGAACGCTCACTGGTTGCGAGCACGATCTGGTGATGTCCGAAGCGTGCAAGGTGCACATACCAATTGCCGAGTCTCGTGCTCGGCTGAACGGGCGCGGGTAGCGCTGGCAGACGTAGTCGGTCTCGAATTATTTTCGTACAACAGAGTGAAAGCATATCGTTCCGTCAAACGAGTAGGCATCACCTGACTGGCTGCCACCGAATTTGAGGTTTCCAGTGCTGGTTGAATGGCTGCGCGGCTGCGGCCGCAATGGCGGGCGGCAAGACGAATTCGGATATTTCACCAATCACGACTCCCAAGCCCGGGGTAACTTCGGCACCGAGACTCTGGGTGAACGCCGCCCACTGTCGCGCGTGATTAAGGTCGTCTGCATACTCCACAGTCAGCGCAATCGGAGACCGCTCTGGAATTACCGTCCCACGGCGCTCGAAAGTTGCGCGCACCGCCGCGGTAAGCGTCGACCCCTCGAATTCAAAGTGGCGCGACATGAACCAAAGGTCGTAATAGTCCTTCATTCGGCTGTTTGTCATTCCGAGTTGCACCATGGCCTCGAACTTCTCGGCGACAACGGTCTCTCGGGGATAGACGCGGACGCGCGGGCGTGACTGGCCGAGGATCGACGGAAATTCAGTGATCGCCGGCGTCGGCGTAATTACATCTCCGAATCCTACGTCGATCTGTAGGCGCAACACGGCGGTTCCAAGCCTCGCGGTCAACAGTACCCGAAAGCCACCGTATTCCTGTGTGTCGCGAATCTCGGCAACCTTCACACTCGACGCTTCGAAAATGAGCCCATCATCTTCGACGGGTTGCGCGCAGATGGAAGCGAAAACTTCTCGAACCACCTCAGTCTCGTCTTGCAGGAACCCCTCCAAATCAAGGTCTTTCGTCGATCGGAAATTCGCGCCGCCCCAAAGGCGAAAAAGCATTGCGCCTTTGAGGACGAATCGCTCGTTATGGGTTGATACGGAAAGACGATAAAGAAACCGCTCAAGCCCGTACCAGATAAGTACGAGATTTGGATCCGTCTTGATGGCAGTTGAGTGATTCAACAGCCGCTGGCGGATGGACGCCGACGTATTTCTGGGTTTGTCTCTTGCCATGGGAACGGCAGCCGCTAAATCGCTTCGAGGTATGGGCGAATGACTGTGGTCACATGGCATACTTTTCCCGCCGCCCAAAGCTCTTCCCGGGTGCAACGCTTTGCGCGCAGCGCCTCACGAAGCGCCTCGATCGCAACGTCAAGACCAATCTTGTTTCGAAATTTGAAACAATCGGCCACTGTCTTCGCTGGAGAAAAGATGCGTACCGGAACGCCATCAACCTGATGGCGTTCGACACCGAATGTAAAAGCCGAACCGGAGATTAGCGTCACGCGAACCGGTGGGTAGTCGACCCGAGGCCGAGCGGCTCCCTGCTTTACGGCGATCCAGACTTCATGAGGAGCCTGGGTGCCAATGCCGTGAAACCGAAGGGCGGAAAGTAGACAGATTACCGACCGCGGAACTGCAGCCGCGACAAGCGCGAGGGCGAGATTCTCGGAGTGCTCGGCCTGCGGCAGCACGTAGCGCCCGCGTCCCACGCGGATAAGCTGGCCTTTGCCCACGAGGCGGCTTATCTCCTGTGGATGTATGCGCAGTCGTGCAAAATCTTGAGGTTGCAGGACAACCTTCGAGCGCGCAGACGCGGCAAGTTGCCTGAGACTTGATTTCATGTGAACAATTATACATAGTTACATTCAACTATGTAGCTTTATTCACAAAGTGGCGCTGCCATCGGCACCGGTGCCTTACCCCGCAACCTTCGGGACGTAGGAGTCGCAGGTTCAAATCCTGTCACCCCGACCACTGACGGTCACGGTAAATTCGGAGGAATCGTTGACGTTTTGGTTCGCGGCGCGTCCCATGTGCGTCCCCGGTCGAGGAGCACGTTGAGCAGGTTGTCCTGAAAATTGATATTGCCTGTAAGTCGTTCGTGGCTCTCGCAGAGAAAGAAAGCATAAGCGAGCGGGAAGAAAAGCGCGTCGTTACGTGGCGCGACCGGATTGAGCGCTTGGCGCGCCAGCAGAGACGGCTTGGTGACCGCGCCGTCGCCCGGCTCCAGCATTAGCCGACTGTAGTCCACGCCAGTTACCTTATCCCGTACGTCCTCTGGAAATAGCCGTGCCTGAGAACGACCCGCTTGTGGCTCTATCACGATGCGCGCAGGCGTCAGTACACAATCACCGCCAAACACTACGAATTTGACCGGGGAGCTTGGCTCCTCGAAAGTCACCGACCAGATGAAGCGGCGTGCGCGCTCAAGATTTCGGGCAAAGTAAGCCTGCAGCGCCGAGATGTACGCGTTTGCTTGGCTCGACCCTTTGAAGCGAGTGCGCAAGCGGCCAATCACGGTGGAATCAAATACAGACCATTGCATGCGCTTCCAGGTGCTCACGTCATAGAGGTCCAGATCCAGATCCTTGCCGCTAGGGTCTACTGACCAGTCAGTCAAGGGATGCGGCAGAAGCTCGTAGATACTCGGCATGGTTGCCAGTACCTCCGGCTCAATTCGGCGGAGTCCAACCCTGTGACCAAGGAGCATGCTCTGCAGCGAACTCACCGAGCCCAAATTCGGTGTCCCCAGTAACACGGCGGTACCGACTTTCTCCGCGCCGCTCATATTGATGGGAAAATCGCCATCGCCTTCCAGCGCATCGACCGTGCCGTAGCGCAGGTAGTAGCGAGTGATGAGGCCGCCCATGCTGTGGGCGATCACATTGACCTTCAAAGTCGGATCATCATAGTCGCGACGAATCTGTTCGATCAGCGCATCGAGACGCCTCGCCGTCGTGACGTTGTCCTGTCGCCAGTCGTAGGCAAAAACATAGAACTGGCGCACTTTTGGATCGGCGTGCGCACCGAGTTTCCCCGGAACGAACCCCCCCGATTCCCGCAGTGTCCGCACGATCGCGCCGTAGAAGTCGGCGTTCAGGATCTCTTCAAAAAGCCCGTCTGCTTTAAAGCCGTCATCGATGGGTTGCAGAGTCACCGCATCAAAGGGAAGTGCCAGGTCTTGTTTGGAACCGGCCAACAGCTGCAGCATCGATCCCGGCCATACCTCACTACGCTTGTGCTGGTCGAAGAGTCGCGAACCGAGAGCTCCAGGAATCAAAATCACGGGCGGCGTGCGCGCCTCTTCCATACCGGAGGCATAGAGCCTACTCAAATCCGGCGTCGTGTCACTGTGACATGCGAGACCCGACCCGGCGAGCGCCCAAAAACATCTCGACGCGATCACCACGTAGTGGAGGACTGGCGCTATATCACTGCGCACCGCCGCACCATAGCATGAGAGTGCCCTGCCAACACCCAGCGACCATCGGCGGCACAGGCGTCATTACCGCTTGACGTCGGTGGTCTTGCCGATGTCGGCGGACTTCTCTCCCTCTTCGAGATGTGCGATCAGGGAATCGAGGCCCAGCTGTTGGATCTGCGCACCAAAATCCTCGCGATAGCTCTTGATGTAGCTGATGCCATCGACGTTCACGTCGTACACCTTCCAACCCTCGGGTGTCTTGTGCATCGAATAGTTCATTGCGATGCGGTCGGCATTGTCGCCCGTGACCTCCGTGCGCACGGTCACATGGTCGGCGCTCGGATCAACGGTGGTCGGGAACACCTTCAACCGATCGGGCGTGAGCTCAACCAACGCGCTGCCGTAATTTGTGAGTAGCGAGTGATAGAAAGCGTCTATGAATCTCGTACGCTGCTCGTGATTCGCCGCCCGCCAATACTGCCCGAGAACGAGACGCGCCGCGTACTCCGTATCGAAGTGCGGCAAGAGATACTTGTCCACCAGCGGGCGCACCTTCGACGGATCCTTGCGATAGGCGTCTCGCTTGGACTGCATGTCGTTCAATGTGCGCTGCGCGGCCGATTGAATGATGTCGCTTGGAGTCTGCTGTGTGGTCGATGTGGCAGCCGTCGCAGCCGGAATTGTGGTTGCCAGCGCGGTACCCTGCGCACATACGAGGTTCGCATGCAGCGCCCCTGCAGTCATCCAGGTGCTGGCCAGCAGAAGAGTCGTGACTCTCATTTCTTGGTCGCAAGTGCAGGTAACCCGCGCGCGCCGTCCGGGTCGGGCCTGTACGTATTGCGGACTCTCAGGCGGAGCTGTCAGTCCTCGCCCTTTTCTTCGTGTTCCAGCTTTATCACTTTTCCATTCGCAAGGACGTGAACGCTCATTTCCCCGCCTGATTTGGTTGGCGCCTCGAGCTCATATTCCTGTGGGCTTGTGCCCTGAATGAGTTTGGCTTCGGTAGGCGCGGTGCCCAATGCTTTCTGTGCAGCGTCAATGGCTGCCTGGGGCACTTCTGACAGGCTGATTGTCTTCTCCCGGTATTCGGACTTGAGGCTTTGTGCGAAGCCAGGATTACTCACCACCGCTAGCGCGCTGATTACAACTGGTATTAAAACTCTTGAGACGTTCATGGGAAACTCCTGGAGGCTTCTCTCGGATAAAAGAGGCCGGCTCATCAGCGGCCGGCCTAGGGGGGAGCTTGTTCACTAGACACTCTTTAATCAGCTTTTATTCCCTCCAGAAGCCTGAGGCTCGTGCCGATGCTGTCGAAGAACGTCATCAGGGTGTCAGCGTTTTCTGACTCGCCAGCGATCCCGGACAGTGTTTGGGAGCGGTTCCTGATGATTGCCATTGAGAACGGGAACGCGCGTACGAAAGAGTTCGAGGAATAACGGTGCCCTGTTCGGGCTCTCATTCCAGTAAGGATCAATTTTAGGAATTCATGGCCTAGCATCGCGCGTTCGATAGGGCACCCGTGCCCGACGCGCTGACCCAGCTGCGTCTTCTGCGCCGCGACGCTGATGGTGGAAAAGTCATTCGAGGGATGTCGAAGAACGCGAGCGTGAGTGTTGCAGGTATAGGCACTGCGTTTGTGCTTGCGATCGGCGCGTTTTTGGCGGGCATCACCACGAGCGTGGCTGCTGAGTATTGCCCCAGCGGCGCGACTGAAATCGCCACGGATCGACCGGACGTGACGAACTCGAGCGTGGTCGTTCCGCAAGGAACATTGCAGACCGAGAGCGGGGTCAATTGGACGGCGCGGCCAGCCAACAGGGTGATCGACGGACCGACGAGCAGGGTGCGGCTCGGTGTAGCCCCCTGCACTGAGCTACTGCTCGATCTGCCCAATTACTTCCATCCTGTACGCCGCCGGGGAGCGTCCGGATTTTCAGACCTCTCGCTAGCGATCAAACGTCAACTTGCACCCTTGCCGGGAGAGTTCCAATTATCGGTGACCGCAGGCCTGGAATTGCCAACCGGGGCTGTCAGCATCTCAGGTTCTGGCTATGGCGGGTATATCCAGTTGCCCTGGTCGAAAGAAATTGGCGACGGTTGGAGCGTCAGCGGAATGTTCACGGCTTTCTGGATTCCGGGCCAGCGCAGGAGCAATCCGACCTTGGAGCCGACATTTGTTGTCGAGCGGCAAGTGGGTCCGCGGGCTGACATGTTCATTGAATACCTCGCTGACGGCCCGCAACATGGTATCTCCAGCCAGGCCATCGATTCTGGCGGAGCTTATCGGCTCACGTCTACCCAGCAGGTCGATTTTCACGCCGGTTTTGGGCTCAACCGCGAGTCACCGGATTTTTTCTTCGGTGTGGGTTACTCGTTCCGTCTCGACGGCCTGTTCCGATAAGCCGCGGCCGACGTATAGCCTTATCGCTGCGACGTCAGGATGCCGCCGCGGTTGAATTTCAACCTCAATGTTCGAGTGATTTTATCGCGCTGGGAGCCGAGCACACCCGCTGTCTTGGCATAGTGCGGCCACTCTTTAACCGTGTCCATCACTTCAGTGAGAATAGCTTCAGGCCTTCCACGCTTGAGTCCCGCGACTTGCGCGACCGCCTTGAAATCCTGCAGGGTGAAGTCGTCAGTTTTGCCGTTGATCGTCATTTGGTGGCGGTTTGTCCACAGGCCCGTCGGGTTATACGCGTAGGTAACATCAAACGCGGGTGACAGTGACCAAGCGCCTGCCTTGTCCATCAGGAAGGCGCTATTCTTCACATGATCGTCCTGATTGCGGGCGACAACGTTGAAGATCATCCGACGAAACTGTTGTTCGCGGGCACGCATAGAGAGCCCCAAGCGCTTGATTACATCGAAGGCCTGCTCGTAGGAGTAAGCGCCGGCCGAGTTGAAATCGAAGTGAGCGAGCGCAGCCAGGGACTGCATATGCAACTTGCCGCCGTCACTCAGACGATCGAACCGTCGCGTCATGAAATGGCGCCGGCCGTTCTCTTCCAACAGACGACACTCAGACATCTCGATACGGGCATCAGCGGCCATGAGCGCATAGGCATACTCGATGACTGTATATCCTTTAGGGTCCTCGAGCTCTTTGTCCTTGTTTGCGCTGACCCCGTCGAACTTGAGCAACCAGTAGTCGAAGCCGGCCGGGGCCTTCACTTGCCCCGAGCGCACTTCGTTCGTGTCTCGGTTCCACGCGACAATGGCTTTCGCCCGCGCACCGCCGGCGGAGGTGCCCACCCGCAGTATCTCCTGCAGTCCATCGTGCTGCCGCCCAGGGGCAAATGACACTTGGAGTGAGGCGCGGTGCGTGAGCACCTGGGAAGCTAGTTTGACCAACTCATCCACCTGCACCATGGCCGATCGCCTCAGCGGCGGCCCCTTCGCGGGCGCGAACTCGAGAGCACCCATTCCGCGAACTCCGATGTAGCAGAGCCGCTCAACTGCGTTGAAGCTCTCGGGCCGTCTGCCCTGAGTGGCGAGCCACGCATCGATCAGTACGTTGCCGAATTTATCCGGCAGTGAATCGGCGAGCAGACCCGGCAGGCCGTGAAAGGACACCTGCGATAGGGAAGGAAACTGATACACCCGTCGCGACAGGGGCATGATGATCGGCGAGAGTTCAATGCCACTGGCGAGAAAGGCGGGGTCATATTGGAATGCGGCGATACGGGCCCCCTCCTCCAGGGAAACCGCTCCGATCGTTCGGCCCCACAGCAGCACTTCCGCTACGGTGGCCACACGCTACTCCCGCCACTTCCAGGGCGGAGCCGGCTTGGGCGCCGCTGTGCCGTCCGGCGGCCGCCGCGAATGCCCCACGCGCTTGCGCGCGCGACCCTGGCCCCTGAGGAGCACAAGCGGGCTTTGCGGCAGATCGGATACCAACTGATCCAGCGCCTCCAGGAGTTTCAGCACCCGCAGAACGCGCAGTAGCATGACAAAATCGATGCTGTGCCCCGCCTCGATCCGCTCCACCGTGCGCTTAGAGATGCCGGCTTCCTCGGCCAGCTGGGCTTGCGTCAATTCCGCATCGATTCGACGACGCTCCAGGCGGTCGCCGATCTCATGCAGAACCGCTTTATCTGTCAGCTCGGATGTGATCCTCATAACTCGTCCATATGGGCGATTTTAGAGAATAGACGCCGTGTATTCGTCTCTTGAGGCGAATATTAGCATTCAATAAATCACAATTCTAGTCGCCTATTATGGCGAGTAATAATGTATTTATGTATTTAGTCGCCTATTAGGGCGAGTACAATAGGGCGTAAACGTCTTGGCAGACCTGCAATTTGGGGCTTCTTGCGCTCAGTTTGTTTAATCCTCTTCGATGCCGATCGGCGCGCCGCTAGACATCATGGCCCGCCATAGGGAGGCGGGCATTCAAGGTTGAAGAGAAGAAGCGGTCTGCCTCCCGCAGTACCGTGGGTTGCACACTTGCGTGTGCCGAGCCACATGTAGAACGCATTTGGGCGTGATCTACAAGAAGCACAGGAGGCAGACCATGGAAGAGCTTATCACTGGTTTTGTCGGACTGGATGCGCACGCCGAGTCGACGGCGATTGCGGTGGCCGAGATCGGTCGTACTGCACCGCGATTCGTGGGTACTGTTGGCCCGAGGATAGCAGAGCTCACGAAGGCGCTTGGCAAACTGGGCAAACCGCAAGGCCTGAGCGTGGTGTATGAGGCCGGTCCGTGCGGGTACGCCTTGGCGCGCGAGCTGCGCTCGCTGGGCTATCGTTGCGAGGTGGTGGCGCCCTCGAAGATCCCGCGCCGCCCGGGCGAGCGGATCAAGACCGACCGGCGCGATGCACTGAACCTCGCAGGCCTGGCACGCGCAGGCGAGCTCGTATCGGTCACCATCCCGGACGAGCGCGACGAGGCGATCCGGGACTTGAGCCGCGCACGGGTCGATGCGGTGCGGGCGCGGCTCAAGGCACGCCAGCAGCTCAAGGCGCTGATGCTGCGTCACGGCCGGCGCTACAGCGGCAAGACCTCGTGGTCGGCGGCCCATGAACGTTACCTCGCGACGGTGTCCTTCGCTCACCGGGCCCAGAACATTGCCTTCACCGAGTACCGCCAGGCGGTCAGTGAAGGTGAGGCGCGCGTGCAGCGCCTGAGCCAGTCCCTGACGCAAGAGGTCGAGCACTGGCGGATGCACTCGCTCGTCAGCGCCGTGATGACGTTGCGTGGGCTCGATCTGGTCGCCGCCGCCACCGTCGTCGCCGAGCTCGGCGACCTGAGGCGCTTCGCGCATCCGCGTGAGCTGATGGGATACCTGGGGCTGGTGCCCTCCGAGCACACCACCGGTTCCAAGCGAAGACTCGGCGCGATCACCAAGACCGGCAACGGTCACGTTCGCCGCGTACTGATCGAGGCCGCCTGGAACTACCGCTACCCGGCCCGCATCAGTCGAGTCCTGCAGCTGCGTCAGGAGCGACAACCCCCCGAGATCCGCGCGATCGCCTGGCGTGCGCAGCTGCGGCTGAACCACCGCTACCGGCGCCTCAAGGCCCGCGGACTGCAGCACAACAAGATCTGTGTCGCGCTCGCCCGCGAACTTGCCGCCTTCGTCTGGGACATCGGCCGGCACATTACACCGAGCGCCTGAACGGCACCTCCGGCTGATGCAGGAGCACGGCAATGACGTAACCGCACTCACACCGGATCGGGAACGCGATGCGCGGACACGGTGAGGGGAACCCTCGAGTCAGCTATGTGGGCATCCACCGCGATGATCCCCGACCCTAGAGCGAGGCAGCCCCGCGACGGACCGATGCAATGCGGTAACCAATCCGCGGATATCAGCGTGATCCATCGTCGCTACAAGCTCCGCGCGTCGCGTTCCCCATCCGGTGCGGATCCCCAACCAAACACGCATCTCGTGCGCAAGATCGCGAGCATTATCCTCGCGCCTGTTGACACCAAAGGGCCATATCAGCTGATTGAGCCTTCACGCTCGCGATTATTTGGCCTTACTCATTGTGTCTCACGGCAAGAGCTCGCTTTCCAAGGCGTTGGCCGCCAGTCGCCGATCGATCTTGAATGGCTGATGTAGGGTGGATTGGTCCGTCTTACCGATGCCAAATATTCCCGAATTGAGCCTAAACGTCACAGTGGCAAAGTCCTGACCGTGGTTCGGCAGTCGAATCCCTCCGTTGGACCAATGCCGCAGCGTCACCTCACCGATCACGCGGTTACCGGGCAGGCGAAAGCGCAGCCCCAGCTGCTCAGCGAAGTCCCATCGCGTGACACTCAGCTCATCCGACTCGGATCTTCCCGCCAATCCGAAGCCGAAGTAACCCTGCACCGGACCGTGATCGAATAGCCGCCACCGGCGCGAGAGGGACGCCCCCCAGTAGGGACCGGCCATGAGCCGCCCTCGGTGTGTTCCGGGCAAGGGAACCAGCTGTTGGTCAGTAAAGCGAAAAGCTGCCAGCTCGTAGCGGTTGTCGCTCCAGGTCAAGGACACTGGCAGGACCAGGCTGCCGGTGGTGCCCCAGTAGTGGTACGTTCCGCCGAGTCCCATCTGCACTTCGCAGCTTTGACAGAAATCTTGCGCTTGTGCCGGCCGCGGCGCACCGCCGAGACATACACCCAGCGCCGCCAACCCAATCCGGAGGATGAGCGCGAAGACAGTGGCGTTGTGCGCGAGAGGCAATTCCATGGCGGCAATCCTTCGCGACGCCGGCATGCCGAGCAACGCTCACCGTGTTGACGAAACGTTTCATCGCAGTAAACGCCCCGACACTGCGCGGTGCACAGAGCGCAGAGCCGTCCTGATTTTTTCGGCTCTTGCGCGTGCCTGCCGGTGTTCCAGAACGCGTGGTTTCCTGCCGCGAAACGCTGCGTCTAACGCCAGCGGATGGCGCACCCGAGGCGGCCGGCTGACCGAGGGCTCCCAGACAAACATCACGCGGTAATGTTGGTGTTACGGCCGTGCGGCCGAGTCCAGCCAGGAGGCGCTGTCCGGCGCGAAACGCAGCATTTACCACGGACCGATTGTTCCTCTCGCGTACGGCTCATACCGTGAACTCTTGTGAGGAGTGAGAGAAATGTTCGGCACCAAATCCCACGCTGCCTTTTGCAATCGTCAGCGCTCGAACGGCGCGCCTTCCCTCGCAAGCTCTGCCAGGGGCCGCCGAGATCGGCAGGATCAGCGGGCCAACGACACCTGTCACGTGCGCGGAAACCTCGCCAAGACAGCCGTAACCGCGCGCCGCACACGTTCCTCTGAGTGCTCGATGTCATCGTCGCTCAGTTCTTTCTTTGCCCATCCATGCCACACTGGCCGGTGACTGCGCGCATCAAAGACATCCAGTGACAGCGTCCCCTCTCGATACTGGCGCACATCCACAGCGTCGCCCCAGTACGGCCCGCCCCACCATCTTGGCCCACCCCAACCCCAGCCCGCGTACGGTTGCGGGTAAGTGGTAATGTCGGTCCGCTCTCTGGAGCCGATTGTGAAGTCGATAGTAAAGTCAGCCGCTTGAGGATCGCCCGCCTCAACGTAGCCCTTTTCGTTGAGATCCGCCCTGATAGCGTCCTCGACGCGCGCCGCAACCAGCGGATTCAGCGGACTCTCCAGACCACTATGCTCCCGTCGCATTACCGTGAACGTGTGATAGTCGCGAAACGTAGCGGTTCGGTCATAGTCGCTCCCCACCTGCAGCTGAGTTGCACAACCCGACAGCAGACCGAGAGTGACGACCAGGCTGTTCCAACGGTATGTGGTTCCAATTCGCTGACGCGTCACTTCGATTCTCCTTGGCATCCGAAGGGTAGCCAGTCTGTGTCAGGACACGACGCGGCAACTCCGCGGTAAATACGATCACGGGTGCACCCAACGCAGCGACACTCATGTCGGGGTCTGCCGTCCCGGGATTTACAGGTCAACAGATCCAGGCACAAGTTGCTCCCGGGCTTGAATCCTGGTGCTCGTATTCCAGCACGAGAACATCGCTCTCGACCCACCAAGGTCTGGGTTGCCGGACTCATCGGCGATTTTCTCGGCGGCCAGACGTTCACAGGCTGGCATGTCAACTGCGACGCCTGAAGCCTGCGCCACGATCGAGCCGTTGGCGTTGCTCAGCCATACAATCATGAGGACGACTTTAAATTGGGGCATAGGGGTCACCTCCGAATTCCCGAGCGCTGGGGTCACGAAGTCCTTGTCGGGCTCGCAGCCTGCGACCTTGACTGTGGTGACGCGGGCAGACTCAGCACGATTCGACGGCTGATGCCGGTCCTCCTTCCCATTCGCTGACGTCGACTACGGACGACGCGTCCTGAGAAGCAGGTTATGGCCGGGGTACGAGGTAAACAATCCGTCCGCGGTAAATGCAGCGTTTCACACTGACAGGCCCGAGTAAGCGCGCGTGGCCCGGCGCGCGCGCCCGCCATGAGCAGCGCAGCGCGCGCACCGCGACGCGATAATGGTTCCCTATCCCCCCGGAACAATGGCGGGGTTCGACCGACAGCTCGCGCGAAGCGCGAAATCATCGCCGTTTGCTGGGCGCGAGCCGCCGGTCGAGAGCAGGTGCTGCGTTAACTCCTAACCCAGGATTCATCGAATCAATCCGCAACGGCGGCCCTGAGCGCGCAGCGACTGGACGCTCCGCGGCCCCGTCCATTTCGTCGGGCACGAACGCCTCCAGTGTTGTATCAATAGGCCGGCGGCCACTGTGCATGACGGCGTTGGACTCTTGCCTCGCCGACCCAAGGACGAACGAGCTCTCGCCCTCCGCCTGCACCTCGATCACGCCCCGTGAGCGCCCGAAGAGCGCGATTTGCTCCCGCAACACGCGTCCGTCCTCCTCCAGGCGCAGGCCCCCGCGGTCGACTGCGAGCCACGTGACGTCGTGTCCATCGGGTGCCGCGTAGCGCCAGCGTTGGCCGTCCTTGAGCCGAACATGGAAGTAGTTGACGTGCGGCGGAGCATGGCCGATCCGGCTGCGCGCACGACCGATCTGCCCCAGGACAACCCGGACCGACCCCTCCTCCTGCACTTCGTGCGGCGCGACGCACTGGCTCTGTGCGCTCGAACTCGCGGAATTCCGCGGAAGTTCAACCCACAGTTGGAGTGTGCGGAGCGGCTCGTCGGCGGCGCGGCCACCGGCATGCCATACGACCTCGCCCGGCGCCGCCCAACTAAAGCCGCCTGCGGCGACCATCCCCTGGTTGCCCAGTGCCTCCTCAAATTCCAGGACTCCACTCAGTACGAGCGTCAGAGTGCCGATGCCGGGCTGCACACCCACAACGGTTTTGGCCCCAGGCGCGAGCTCGGAGTAACAAAGGAACACGAATGGTTGCGTCAACTCACCGATATCCCACGGAGTGATGAGTCGTGTGATCCGGCCGTGCCGGCGGCCGCTCCGTAGCAACGCAATGCGGCGCGACCCCACCGACCCACCGGTAGGAGACGGTGTGTCGTTTAGGTGCTCGAGCGCACCCAAAGCGGTCGCAAACGTGATGCCGAACATTCTGGCGCTCCTCAAACCGGGTAATGCAGATGTCCAAACCGGACGACGCGTGCTGTTGTACGCACGTTAGTAGTCTGGCGTCCGCAGAACAATCGGTCAGCGGTAGATGCAGCGTTTCACGCACCAGCTGCGAATAAGCTGAGAACCAAGAGATCTGACTTTCGGGCTCAGGCGCCAGTGGCTGAAGAGCGCCGCGACTTGTCCGCTTGGTTTCCGCGGGTGAAACGCTGCATCCACGTTCGACGGATTGTTAACAGGACGCCGCGACCCTACGTTGGGCTGTGGCAACAACATTCGAGAAGGAGACTCCAGCATGGTTAAGCCAATAGCGTCCTTGATCGCGGGCGTACTCTTGTCCGGCATCGTGCTCGTCCACGCACAAGAGGCTTCCGACCCAGCGACCACTGCAGATTCAGAATCGCCCGACGTCGTGACCGGAACCCAGCCGATTGGCACAGTGGCTCTTAGCGGCGGAAGCATCGCCGCAGGCATAGGCTTTTCATGGGGCCACGGCAAACTGAACTACCGGGGTGAGTCTCATTCATTCAAGATCTCCGGCGTCTCGATTGTCGACGTCGGAGCCGCAAACATCGCTGCATCCGGGCACGTCTATAATCTCGAAAACCTGGCTGATTTCAGCGGCAACTACGTTGCGATGACGGCCGGAATGACGGTGGCAGGTGGCGGCTCGGTCGCCTACCTTAAGAACGAGCACGGTGTGGTGATCAAGCTGCATTCCACCGAGGTGGGCTTGAAATTCAATCTAGCTGCAAATGGCGTCAAGGTGACACTGGCGGGTTGAAGCGTCAGGCATTTCCGCGACGCAGCTCAAATGGCCAGCCCGGTCGGGCGGGCGCAGCGAGCCTAGCAGCTCCCGTTGGAAATGCCTTCAGTCGGCGATTAGCGGCGGATCGGCGAACCGATCCGCCGGCTGCGGGCGAAAGTCAGCGCGCTGCGTTTCTCCTGTTTGATGCAGGCCGTTTGTTCGTCCGGTCAACGCAGATAATCATGCACCACTTTCCCCAGCCCGAGCGTCAGGTCCGCCACGCAGTGCGTTGCCGCGACTACTTCCAAGACCGGCAACTCCGCAACTGGCGCCAGCGCGTGCGGTGTGAGTGATAGCGCAGCAGGGCCAGTCCAGGCCCCCTTTACCTGGATGTCTTCCATGTAGTACTCGACCAGCTCGCAGATTCGCGGACTTCCATCGACGTGCGGAATGATCTTGAGGAGAAAGTTGGGCGCCGAGAGGGCACCCTTGGCGCGTGCGATATCCATAGCATGATGTTTGTAACCCATGGTCCCGGTCGCTACTCGGACTGGACCGTAATCGAGTGTGCCGATCAATGTGTCGGTTTCGGCGCGCAGAGTCGGACTTCCAAGCTTCTTCGGAAAGCCCCAGAGTTCGCGGCCCGCGGCAATGGGCGGATGGTCATTGAGGAACATGCACAGGGTGTAGTTGCCGTTGCGTCCAGCAAATGAGACAGGGATGACCTGTCCGCTTTCAGTGTAGTCCCCGAAACCGGTGGAATTCGGCATGCGAATGAACTCGTACTTCACCAGAGGTGCTGCGATCTCGAGCGGCGCCGGCACCAGCGCGCGCAATTTCTCTGGATCGGTTCGATAGGTAATGATGAAGTACTCGCGATCCACAAAACGATAAGGACCGCGTGGATATGCCGGCTGGGTCAAGGGCATCGCGAAGGCTCGGTCTCTGACCTCGTGCTCTTTCATACCCACGTGCCTGAAGTCGCCTCGTTTGTGCGCGAGCGATTAATGTAGGAGTCGCGCCCAAAAGGAACCAGAGTCCTTCTGTACACAGTGGATTTCCCGGGCGTTGATGTTCGACAAGCCAGACGACACCGAACTGTCCCGCATGACGGCCGTGCTCCTCTCTCATCGGAGAGGGCTCTGAGCTGACCGCACGGCGCGCATGCCCAGGCGATTGTGAGTGATAAGCTGATTGGCAGATTCCGACTGGTGCGCCGCCGTGAAACACAACGTTTCCGGCCAAAGAATTGTTTCTCTCGCTCACTACTCATACTGTGAAGAGACCCTGAGGACACGCAAACGAGAAACCCGATCATGTCTGCTCGTGTGACACCCGATAGAAGGGCCCGCAAGAGCCACAGGCAGCTTGCGCGGCCTCCGTTCGAATGCATCGCGCTGCTACTTCAGGGCGGCGGCGCATTAGGGGCTTATCAGGCGGGTGTTTACGAGGCACTCTCGGAAGCACATCTGGCGCCTGACTGGGTCGCGGGTATCTCGATCGGCGCGGTGAACGCCGCCCTGATAGCCGGAAATCCGCCCACGGCACGGGTCGAGAAGCTGCGTGAGTTCTGGAAGCTCATCACCGCCGGCGGGCCCTGGGACGGCATTGCGCGGTCGGCCATGGCGCCATCGATGGTGCGCAACGAATTCGCGCGGGGACTGCTGAATCAGCTGAGCGCCGGGACTGCTTTACTCGGCGGGGCAGCTGGCTTTTTTGCGCCCCGAATGGCGAGCGCCTGGCTTCAGCCACCCGGCAGCATCGAGGCGACAAGCTACTACGATACGGCGCCGCTCAAGGCCACACTCGAGCGGCTGGTCGACTTCGATCGCATCAATGCCGGCGAGACGCGCTTCAGCATCGGCGCCGTGAACGTGACCACCGGTAACTTCCTGTACTTCGACAACACGACTCATACCATCGGAGCCGAGCACGTGATGGCGAGTGGCGCACTGCCGCCGGGGTTCCCAGCAGTCGAGATCGAGGGCGAGTTCTACTGGGACGGTGGGCTGGTGTCGAACACGCCCCTTCAGTGGGTGCTCGAGAGCGATCCGCGTCGCGACACCCTCGCCTTTCAGGTTGACCTTTGGAGCGCCCGAGGCACACTGCCGCGCACCATGCTGGAGGTGATGACGCGGCAGAAGGAAATTCAATACTCCAGTCGCACGCGCAATAACTCCGACCGGTTCAAGTCCGTGCAGAGGCTGCGCAACGCCCTGGCAAGCCTGCTGGAGAAGCTGCCGGACGAGCTCAGGAACAGCCCCGAGCTCGCGATATTGAAACCGCACACGCAAGCCAAGGCGTACAACCTGGTCCAGCTCATCTACCGCGCCAAGCAGTACGAAGGCGACTCGAAGGACTACGAATTCTCGCGTCTCAGCATGGAGGACCACTGGCGCGCGGGCTATCACGACACGGTTCGCACCCTGCGCCATCCCGAGGTGCTCGAACGACCCGATAACCACGAGGGTGTCATGACCTTCGACCTGGCGCAGAACGGGCGTGAATGATGCAAGTCCTGAAGCCGGCAGCGCGCAGTGCAATACCGAAGCCGTACCTCATTCGAGCCGACAGGGAGCACTCTGAATGCAACTGAAGAACAAAGTCGCCGTCATCACCGGTGCCGCGAGCGGCATCGGCAAGGAGATCGCCCGAACCTTCGCTCAGGCCGGCGCCACCGTAGTGATTGCCGACCGCAACGTGACGGCAGCGCAGGAAGCGGCCAAGGAGCTCGGCAGCTCCGGCCCGCGCACCCTCGCCGTTGCGATGGATGTCACCAGCGAGTCGGAGGTCGAATCCGGCATAGCAGAGGTCATCGCGAACTGCGGTCGCGTCGATGTGCTGGTCAGCAATGCCGGGATTCAGATTGTCGCGCCGCTCGATCAGCTGCCCTATGGAGACTGGAAGCGCCTGCTGGCCATCCATCTGGACGGCGCTTTCCTGACGACGCGAGCGGTGCTGCGGCACATGTACCGGCAAGGGAGCGGCAGCATCATCTACATGGGGTCGGTACATTCGAAGGAGGCATCTGTCTTGAAGGCACCCTACGTCACCGCCAAGCACGGCCTGATCGGACTTGCCAAAGTGGTCGCCAAGGAGGGCGCACAGCACGGCGTACGTGCCAATGTCATCTGCCCGGGCTTCGTGCGCACCCCACTGGTCGACAAGCAGATTCCGGAGCAGGCGCAGAAGCTCGGCATCTCCGAAGAGGCCGTCATCAAGGACGTCATGCTCAAGGATACGGTCGATGGGGAGTTCACCACCGTGCGCGATGTCGCCGAGGCAGCGCTGTTCCTTGCGTCTTTCGGCTCGAATGCGCTCACGGGTCAGTCCCTGGTCGTGAGCCACGGTTGGTTCATGCAGTAATCGTGGCTCACGGGTCGTGAGCCCAACCGCATGACGCACGTTCCCTTGTGACGGCCGGGCAGCGCCGCATTGCATGGGTCGCCAATGGCCGTAGACACCGTCCGACACGCGCCTCTTCACCCATTCGGGAGAGGCTTCCGTCAGTGGCGCAGCGGTAAACTATTTCCGTGGATACGTTGACGAGCATCAAGGTGTTCCGCCAGGTCGTCGAGTCGGGCACCTTCGTGGCGGCGGGCGAGCGTCTGGACATCTCGACCGCGATGGTCAGCAAGCATGTGATGCACATCGAACAAAGGCTCGGGGTGCGGGTGCTCAATCGCAACAGCCGAACCTTGAGCCTCACTGAGCCTGGAAGGGTGTACTTCGAACGCTGCAAGACGGTCCTCGACGACCTGGAGGAGACAGAGCTGGAACTGGGGTCCTTAAACAGCGCGCCCCGCGGAACGTTGCGCATCAGCTGTCCGGGCTGGTCCCCCGGACAACGGTTCGCAGACCACCTCGCCGAATACCGTCGCCGCTATCCCGAGGTCGTCGTCGATGTCTCGTTCGAAGACCGCATGGTAGATCTCGTCGAGGAAGGCTACGACCTGGCCCTGCGTTTGACGTCCTCGGACGCGCTCTCGCCGAGCCTCATTGCTCGACCCGTGCGTCCCATTTCTTACTTTCTGGCCGCGTCCACCGACTACATCAAACGCAACGGCGTGCCCAAATCGCTTGATGACCTCGCACGGCATGACTTCGTGGCGGTCGGCAATGTGAACTCGTTGGAGTTCATCGGACCGGATGGGAAGATTGACGTCCCGATCCGGGTTGCATTGCGCTACCGATCGGCACTGGGCGTGGCAAGCGCCGTCGCGAGCGGCATCGGCCTCGCACCCCTGCCGGCCATCCTGTTCGAGGACCCGATGTTTAAGACACGATTGAGTCCGGTCCTGATGGAGTATCCGCTGCGCAAGTCGATGTTGTATCTCGTTTACGTCAGCCGCAAGTACCTGCCACTCAAGATCGTTACCTTCCGCGACTTTATGATCGAGCGCATTTCCCAGACGCCGGAGCCCCGCCCGCTCGCACTAGTGGTTCAGCAGTGATCGCGCTCGAGCGCTCTGGCTCCTGGCCAGGGACCGATCGACCGCGAGGCATATCTCATCGCATCGCACCAACACGGGTGACGTCTGCGGCGTCGGCCTCCAATGTTTACTGCGATGAAACGGTCCATGAATCAGGTGCAGGTTGTTCCAAGCGCGAGCGGCAAATACAGTGACTACATGGACGATCTCGTTGCCTCATCTCCCGCAACGTTTTTGGCCACGAACGATCGCAACGCTTCCACCCCCCATAGCGGCGTTCGTTCACTCCCCCGGCCGGAAGGAACCAGTTCCTTCCGGCCGGTTTCTTGTCCAGTCGACCTGACACGCTCGCCCCTCTGAGATGGAGACACGAGTGGTTTATGCTCTGGCGGTGATCGCCGCTGCCATCTCAACCGTTGCATTACTCGTCATGGTGTACCTGACCGCGTTTGTGGTGAGTCTGGCGTTCAGGGCACGCAGGATGCCCGACTCGCGCAGGAGCACGACCGCCCTGCAGACGTCGATCGCTGACCACTTTCGAGCCAACCGCCCGAGAACCCTGCACGCTCGAGGCCCTGCCGCAGGTACGGATCGCCGCGCATAACGCACCAGATCAGCTCGCTGCGATAATTCTCGATCATCGCCAGGATCGGTCCTTCATCAATTCCGATGTAGTCGGGATCAACCCAGCCTGCGTCCTTCAACCCCCGGTAGCGTCGGACGGCTACCGCAAAGCTCGGGTTAAACGCGTCGAGAAACCCATAGGATGAGTAGATCGATGAGCCGAATCGCTGGTACATCGCGAGCGTTGCCGGCATCACGATCTCCGGGGCAAAGGGCAAAGAGCTGATCGCGGCAGTGGGTGCGATGGTGCCATCGTCCACGATGCGAGCGACCCCCACCCCGCGCGCCGCATACGTGAGAAAGGACGCCTCCTTCCCACCGTACGGCTCGCTGGCGGGCCCAGGGCCGTCCGAGGCACTCAAGCCCCAGATGTTCTTGCCGTACGCGCGCCAGTGCTGCGGATTGGCGATGGCGTAGCGGCGTTGCGTGTAGGTCGCTCGGCGACTGTTCTCGAAGTAATCCAGTCCGTGCTCGCGCATGTACGCGTCGCGAATGCCGCGAAAATCCACCCAGACGTGGCTGTACTGATGCCCGAACAACGGCGCGAAGCTGAGGTAGGTCTGGTCGTAGAGTGTTCCCCAGTGCTTTTCGTAGGTGCTGGTCCAAAACGTCCACGCGGCCGGACCGATCGGGTGCCGCGGTGAGCCCAGCGCGAGCAGATATACGAGCATTGCCTCGTTGTAACCGTTCCAGTCAAGGGTGGAGAACCCGTGCTCCGGCGTCCACGCGAGCGCGATTGCCGGCGGGCGGGGCTGCGCCCAGGGCCAGTCCACCCGCCGGTAGATCTCCCCGCCCAGCCTGCGGATCTCGCTTTCGCGCGGATTCTGCCGATCGAAATAGCCATGGCAAAAGAGCACCCCGGCGAGCAGCAGCGACGTATCCACCGTAGAGATCTCGCTCGCATTGGCTCGCGCCCCGGTTCTCATGTCGAGGAAGTGATAGAAGAACCCGTGCTGGGTCGGTGCGTGTGCAAGGAAGCGCAGCGTGGCGAGCACACGCTGCCCCGCTTGCGCACGGGTGATATAGCCGCGCTCCACGCCGATTGGGTAGGCGGTGAGGGCAAAGCCAACTGCAGCGATGCTGGCGAATGACGGGGTCGGGTAGCGGTCGGGAACGAGGCCGTTCTCCGGGTTTGCGGTGTCCCAGAAGAAGCGGAACGTCCGCTCCTCGAGATCCGCGAGCAACGGATCGAAGAGCAGCGCCGCAGGCTGACTGAGCACGTCGTTTGGCCGCGGCACACCGCTCTGTTGTGGCATTGCGCCAGGTTGGGTAGCGACCCTTTCCGAGCCGCCGAAAGCGGCGGCCGAAGACAAGATCAGTGCGCAACCAGCGAGAGCCGCTGAGAAACCGGCGTATCTGAGCCGGGGTGCGCCCGATAGAGTCTCGGGCCGCTTGGCTGCGGCGGTGCGAATCCCTCTCCACACGCCACCGATGGTTCCGGCTGCGGCACCCTGAAACAACGCCTGAACGGTTGACGGGGCGTTTCATGTCAGTGAACGCGGCGCGGTGTCGCAAACGCTTGTTTCCTGCTGCGAAACACTGCATCCATCGCGTGCGGATTGTTCCCCCGATGTGGCAGACCTACTCTCCTACCCATGAACCTGCACCAACATCAGTTCGCTATGTCCGCTCCTCAAGCCTCGGGCTGCAGCGCCGGACATACGGCTCGGGAGACCTGCCATGCGTGTTCTGTTTCGCGTCGCGGCGACCTTGCTGATCGCGGTTCCCCTGTTCGTCGTCCTTGTGATCATCTTCGCGTTGGCGCCAAAGCGGCGTGCTTCTCTCTCCCTCGAGGGCGGGACCTCCCGCTCGTTGGAGAGAGGAGCCACGGGCGGTTCCTCTCGCGGCGCGACCGGGGCGGTCGTCGAGGTGTCCCGTTAGTACTAAGGAACGCTATCCCCGGAGACCACTATCCCGCCGGTGCTGGCGCCTCATGATGCTCGTGCATGGACGCCGGAGAAGGAGGCTCTGCCATGGTTGACCACGAAGTGCAGAAGATCGTCGATAAGCAGCAGAAACTCAGGGCGCTGCGCCACGCACGCGAGCGCGTCAGACAGCTGGAGCGGGAGGCGAGCGGGGAGCCCGCGAAACGTGAGGAGCCTCCACACCTGCCCGAATTCCTGAGGCAGAGGATCTTCCCCTCCAGACTGCGTAGCGAGGACGTCACTCGCTGAGTGCGGACATGCTGGGCGTGAATCTTCGCTGGTCCCGTGTTGCAATGTGGTGGGCAGTCGTCCATTTGACGGCCTGCGCCTCACTCGGACCACAGCTTCCGGCGCTTACGGGGGATGAAATCGAGTCCGAGGCCCTGGCTTTCTCCGTCCGTACGCTCGGCGCCAGCGGCGAATTCGACCTTCTTTCGTCGGGTGAAGTGGCCCAGAAGCTGCGGGCTACGCTTGCAGGGCGTCCGCTCAGCGTACTCGCCCTCTCCAGCGGCGGCTCAAGCGGCGCCTTCGGTGCGGGCGCATTGGCCGGCTCGACGACGAGCGGGACGCGGCCAGAGTTCACCGTTGTGACCGGAGTCAGCTCGGGCGCACTCGTGGCACCCCTCGCCTTCCTAGGTCCCTCTTGGGATGAGGAGATGACACGGATCTTCACGACCGGCGAGACGGACGGCCTGTTGCAATCGCGCGGCCTCGGTGCGGTATTCGGCTCGAGTGTCTACAGCGGCGAGCCGCTGCGGCGGCTGATCGAGCGCTACGCCGACGACGCCATGATTTCCGCCATTGCAACGGAGGCGGCCAAGGGTCGTTTGCTGCTTGTGGCCACGACCGATTTTGACAGCGGCGAGCCCGTCATCTGGGATCTCGGCTCCATCGCGCTCCATGGGGACAAGAACGCGAAACCTCTGGTACAGACCCTCCTGCTCGCCTCTGCGAGCGTTCCCGGAATGCTCCCACCCGTGACCGTCAGGTTTCGCAGCCAGGGCAAGATGCGATCTGAGACACACGTTGACGGCGGGGTCACGTTACCGTTCTTCATCGTACCGATGCCGGAGGATCTGCCGCAGGTGGCCGCGGCCGGACCGCAGTCAACGACCGTGCGTGTCATCATCGACGGGCCACTGCGCAATGTCCCGCGCCGGACCCACGCCAACGCGCTTTCGATCTTCAGCCGCAGCCTCTCCGCGGGACTCAGTCATGTGACGCGCACCCAGCTGCAATCGACGCTGGAGGCGGTCCGCCAACGCGGGATTTCACTCGAGTATGCGGCTATACCGGCGTCCTATCCGTTGAGCGGTGCCTTCGACTTCGGTGCGGAGGCGCAGCGTTCGCTGTTTGAATTCGCCGCAACCTGTGCGGCGGCCGAGCGGCTCTGGATACATGCCCCCGCGGGGAGCGGCCAACGTGTGAGCGAGCGAGCGCAAGCCTCCGAAGGTCCAGTGTGCCCGGCCGATGACTCCTTTGTGGGGCAACTTGCCGCGCTCAAGAATTGATGCGTAGTTAAAGTCCGGCCTCGCGCGCGAGCGCGGCAGCGAAGCCGCGCAGCGCATTGCGGTGCCAAACTCAACGCTTCCCGCTACGCGCCTTTGCGCGCTCGTGAAACGCAGCATCTACGGATGAGCGGTTGTTCGAAGCGCCACTCGTTCCTACAGTCAAACGGTGCGTGAACGTTCCTTGAAAATGCCGGGCGCGGCGACTACAGGTAGCCGTTGGAAAGTCCGCCTCGCCGGTCCTATACGTGAACTGGGTTCGTATGCCGCGATCGCGCTCACTGTTCCGGGTGGCAGCCTGATTGCAGTCTCTGTGTGGATGCTGCGACATCGCACCTGGCTTGCGGCTCGTGCGCGGCGGGGCCTGAGTGCAGTATGGACAGCCGGCGTGCGCCTCATGCTACCTTGCCACCCTCGACGCCCAGCGCTCCCTCTACGCCGCGCAGCAGGGACTGGCAACGGTTCGCCAGGCAGCACTCGCCAACCAGGTAACCCTTTACAAGGCGTTAGGCGGCGGTTGGCAGCCGCAAACGACCGAGCCCCGGTAGATCAGACTGACTGCAGTGGCTGCGCTCGCCGCGACGCTGGCGCCGTTGAGGATTAGGCCCGAGGCCCACCCAGCATTCCCCTGACGTACACTATGCGGGTGGACACTCTGACCAGCATCAGGGTATTCCGGCAGGTCGTCGAGTCGGGTAGCTTCGTTGCCGCGGCCGAGCGCATGGACCTGTCCACCGCGATGGTCAGCAAGCACGTGGCGTATGTGGAAAAGCGACTCGGGGTCCGACTCCTGAACCGCAACAGCCGCACGCTCAGCCTTACGGAACCCGGCAGCGTGTACTTCGAGCGCTGCAAGACCATCCTGGATGACCTGGAAGCCACGGAGCTGGAACTGGGGTCCCTCGGTACGGTGCCCCGCGGCACCGTGCGAGTCACGTGCCCGAGCTGGTTCGCGGGGCAACGCCTCGCGGATATGCTCGCCGAGTTCCGTCGCCGCTATCCGCAGATCGTGCTCGATGTCTCGTTCGACGACCGGCTCGTCGATCTGGTGGAGGAAGGTTACGATCTTGCCCTGCGGGTGGCGCGTGAGAGCTCGCTTGCGCCGGGCCTCATTGCTCGGCCGATACGGCCAGTATCCTTTTTCATCGCGGCGTCACGCGAATATCTGAAGCGTCATGGCGCCCCCAAGTCCCCCGAGGAGCTCGCCCGCCACGATTTCGTGGCGGTTGGCAATATCGATGCCATCTCATT
>Ga0209626_1000065_pt1 | contig 24135 bp, 21 predicted proteins | sample JacPinW_OM1H0_M2_FD_187962 | JGI IMG/M metagenome (GOLD analysis project Ga0209626, IMG submission 187962) | Forest soil microbial communities from Algoma, Ontario, Canada - Jack Pine, Ontario site 1_JW_OM1H0_M2 (SPAdes) (version 2) | ecosystem: Environmental > Terrestrial > Soil > Boreal... | reverse complement strand
CCGCCGCGAATGCCCTCGAGCTGCCCGGCATTCAGTTCACCGCGCACCCGTACGCCGAATTCGCTCACCAGCGCGTGCACCGCCCGCTGCAGCCGCATCGCAAGCTCGCCGTCGGAGGTCACGAGCTCGAGGCCGCCATCCACGCGCGGCATGGGACTCACCGCGATGAAGCGCCGTCCCGCGCGGCGCGGCAGACGCTCGAGCAGCGCCGCCCGCGGCGTTTCCGCGCCGGGGTCAGCAGCGGCCAGCGCAGGCGTCCTCAAGGGTTCGCCCGGTGAGCGATGACAGACGAACGCCCGCACCCCCGCGACGGCTGCGCGTGCGCGCACCAGACGTCCGTCGAGGCGCACCCGGTCGCGCGGAGCGACCCGCGCGCCGAGCTCGGCCACAGTCCCGTTGATGGTGAGGCGGCCGGCGCGGATCCAGGCTTCCGCTTCGCGCCGTGAAGCGAGCCCGGCGCGGGCGAGCATCTTCTGCAGCCGCTCGGCCTGCGCAGCGGCTTCGAGCGGCGCGCGGGGCCGCGCCGCCGCGGCGTCGCGCGAGCGTCTGTGACCGGCACGACGCCCGCCGCCGGAGCGCGCCGGGCCGCGCGGCATCAGCCGTCCAGATCGCGGGCCCCGGCCACGAGCTCGCGCGTGCTGCCGCCCTCCGCGGAGAGTTCGTCGTCCTCGAGGCTCTCGTCGCTGTCCGCGGTGTCGGTTCCCGCTTCGCTCTTTGCGGCCGGGTCTGGTGCCGCCGCCGCGGCGTCCTCGCCCGCAGCGAGGGCGTCCTCGCCCGCCAGCCCCAGCTGCAGGTTGATGTCGCCCAGGGCCCGAACTTCAGCGAGCGGCGGCAGCTCATCGAGGCTCTTCAAGCTGAAATAGTCGAGGAACTCGCGCGTCGTGCCGAGCAGCTCCGGGTGGCCGGGCACATCGCGGTGACCGACGACGCGCACCCAGTTGCGCTCGATCACGGTCCTGATGATGTTGGGGTTAACGGCGACGCCGCGCACCGCCTCGATCTCGGCACGCGTGATCGGCTGGCGGTAGGCGATCAGCGCCAGGGTCTCCAGCAGCGCCCGTGAGTAACGAGGCGCGCGCTCCGGCCACAGACGGGAGATTTCCGCCGCCAGCTCGCGCCGCACCTGGATGCGAAAGCCGCTGGCCGTCTCCTTGAGCTCGATGCCACGCCCCGAGTACTCCGCCGCCAGGGCGGCGAGCGCCGCACGCACCTGTTGCGAGCTCGGGCGCGCACTGTCCTCGAACAGCCGCGTGAGCTCCGCCACCGGCAGCGGCGTTCCGGCGGCCAGCAGCGCCGCCTCGATGACGTTCCTGACGTATGACTCACTCATGAGAGATCCTCATCGGCGCGCACCGCAGCTTCGGTGTTGTCGGTCACGACGCGCAGCATGGGGCCCGGATTGGCGGCGCGCACGTGCAGCGGCGCGTAGGCCTGCGCCTGCACGATGTCGATCAACCCCTCGCGCATGAGCTCGAGAATCGCGGCGAAGGTGATGGTGACCCCCATGCGCCCTTCTGCGGGCCGGAACAGCTGCTGGAACGGCACGAAGCCCGCGCGCTCTCCGAGGGCCGCGAGGATCTCGCTCATGCGCTCGCCCACCGACAGCCGCTCGCGCTGAATGTGATGGTGGGCGAACATCTGCGCACGCACCACGACATCCTTGAATGCGACCAGCATTTCCTGCAGCACGATGTGCGGCAGCGTGCGCAGCAGCTGGCGTTCCTTGAGTTCCGCTGAGGTCGGCCACACGTCGCGCTCCAGGCGCGGCAGCGCGTCGATCCCGGCGGCGGCCCGTTTGAAGCGCTCGTACTCCTGCAGCCTCCGTACCAGCTCCGCGCGCGGGTCCTGCTCCCCATCCTCATCGAGCCTGGGCCGCGGCAGCAGCATGCGCGACTTGAGCTCCGCAAGCGTCGCCGCCATCACCAGATACTCCCCCGCGAGCTCCAGCTGCAGGTCCTGCATGAGCTCGATGTACTGCATGTACTGGCGCGTGATCTCCGCCAGCGGGATATCGAGTATGTTCAGGTTCTGCCGGCGGATGAGGTACAGCAGCAGATCGAGCGGGCCTTCGAAGGCCTCGAGAAACACCTCCAGCGCCTGCGGCGGGATGTACAGGTCGCGTGGCAGCGTCGAGAACGGCTCCCCGTTCACGACCGCGAACGGCATCTCCGCCTGCTGCGGCGGCGCATCCGGGGCGGCCGGCTGCGGCGGCGTGTTGGAGACCACGATCCTCAGTTCCGGTTTTTGCTTCATGCCTGTCTCGTCACGTGCGCTGTCAGTCGGGGCGCAGATGCATGGTGCGCCGGACTTCATCCAGGGTCTGGCGCGCGACCTCGCGCGCCTTGTCGGCGCCCTCGGCGACGATCCCGCGCACCAGCTCCGGGTTGTCCTCGAACTCCTGGGCGCGCCGGCGCATGCCGCCGATCTCCTCCACGATCCTGTCGATCAGCGGCTGCTTGCATTCCAGGCAGCCGATCCCGGCGCTGCGGCAACCCTCGTTCACCCACTTGCGGGTGCTGTCGTCGGAATAGATCTTGTGCAGGTCCCACACCGGACACTTCTCCGGGTCGCCCGGATCGGTGCGCCGCACGCGCGCCGGATCGGTCTTCATGGCACGCAGTTTCTGCACTACCTGATCGGGCTCTTCGCGCAGCCCGATGGTGTTGCCGTAGGACTTCGACATCTTGCGGCCATCGAGCCCCGGGACCTTCGGCGCCGCGGTGAGCAACACCTGCGGCTCCGGCAGGATCGTCACCCCGGTGCCTTCGAGAAACCCCAACAGCCGCTCGCGATCGGCCACCGTGATGCGGTTGTTGCTCTGCACCAGCGCCTGGGCGCGCTGCAGGGCTTCGGTATCGCCGGTCTCCTGGAACTTGCGGCGCAATTGCCGGTAGTTGGTGGTGTTGCGTCCCCCGAGACTCTTGACGGCGCGCTCGGCCTTCGCCTCGAAGTCGAGCTCGCGCCCGTAGAGGTGGTTGAAGCGCCGCGCGGTTTCGCGGGTGAGCTCCACATGCGCCACCTGATCCTCGCCCACCGGCACGTAAGCGGCACGGTACACCAGGATGTCGGCGCTCTGCAGCAGCGGGTAGCCGAGGAAGCCGTAGGTCGCGAGATCCTTTCCCTTCAGCTGCTCCTGCTGATCCTTGTAACTGGGTACGCGCTCCAGCCATCCAAGCGGGGTGATCATCGACAGCAGCAGGTGCAGCTCCGCGTGCTCGGGCACGTGCGACTGGATGAACAGCGTGGCGACCCCGGGATTGAGGCCGGCCGCCAGCCAGTCGATGAGTACTTCGCGTACGTGCTCCTGCAGGTGCAGGGTCTCGTCGTAGCCGGTCGTGAGCATGTGCCAGTCGGCCACGAAGAAGAAACACTCGTACTGGTACTGCAGTTCCACCCAGTTGCGCAGCGCGCCGTGATAGTTGCCGAGGTGCAGACGGCCGGTGGGACGCATGCCGGACAGGACGCGCCGCGCCGGCGCCGGCGAACTCACGTGACGATAGGGCTGTGGCTCACGAGCGCAATTATAGCGCACGCCCCGTGATCGGGCCGAGATCGCCCTTGCCCTTGCGTACGATCACCGGCGGCGTCACTGACAGATCGACCACCGTCGTCGGCTCGATGCCGCAGTCCCCGCCATCCAGTACCGCGTCGATCTCGTGCTCGAGTCGCGCCTGGATTTCGCGCCCTTCGGTGAGCGGCTGCGGATCCGAAGGCAGGATCAGCGTGGAGCTCATCAGCGGCTCGCCCAGCTCGGCGAGCAGCAGGCGCGGCACCGGATGGTCGGGGATGCGCACGCCGATGGTGCGCCGTCGCGCGTGCTGCAGGCGGCGCGGCGTCTCGCGTGTGGCGCGCAGCAGGAACGTGTACGGGCCGGGCAGGCAGGCGCGCAGTATGCGGAACTGCCAGGTGTCGAGTCGCGCGAAGCGCCCGACCTCCGCAAGATTCGCGCACACCAGGGTGAAGTGGTGATGACGGTCGGCCTGGCGGATGCGGCGCACGCGCTCCAGCGCGCCCTTGTCGCCGATGTGCCAGCCGAGCGCGTAACAGGAATCGGTCGGATAGGCAATGACGCCTCCCGAGCGCACCAGCTCCGCCGCGCGGCGGATGAGCCGCAGCTGCGGATCAACGGGGTGTAGCTTGAGGTACTCGGCCAAAACCCTATGCCAATGGAAGTTACGCGCGGCGCGTGACAATATACGCGGCCGTTTGCCGCGTACACCCTCGACTTAAGGACCCTCGCGCACCGCTCCCATGCAGGCTCTTACCGGCTTGGCGCCGCTCCTGGCGTTCTTCGTGACCTATCGTCTGCGCGGGCTGTACGCGGCCACCGCGGTGCTCATGGCTGCGATGGTGGTGCTGCTCGCCCTCGACTGGTTGCGGCACCGGCGCATCCCGCCGCTGCATGCGCTGTCAGCGGGGCTGGTGCTGATTCTGGGCGCCGCGACGCTGCTGCTGCACAATCGGCTCTTCATCCAGTGGAAGCCGACCGTGCTCTTCTGGGCGGTGAGCGGCGCCTTCATCGCGAGTTTCTGGATCGGCGAGCGCACGCTCACGCAGCGCGTCCTCGCTCCGGCGCTCGAGGAGCGGCTGCAGGTGAGCGATGCGTTGTGGCGGCGGCTCAACCTGTGGTCGGCGGGGTTCTACGCCGCGCTCGGCGCACTCAACCTTGCGGTGGCGCATTACGCCAGCGAGCGCGCCTGGGTCAACTTCAAGCTGTTCGGACTTACGCTCCTCACGTTCGCGTTCGTCGCACTGCAGGTGCTGTGGCTCAGCACCCGCCCGGGCGCCCTGCGCGCCGCACCCGGAACTCCCCATGGCTGAGTCGGTCATGGTGCAGATGCGGACCGCGATCGAGCGCGCGCTCGCGCCCGCCGCGCTCGAGATCGTCGACGACAGCGCGCGCCACGCCGGCCACCCCGGCGCGCGCGGCGGCGGTCACTTTCGCGTCACGCTGGTGTCGGATGCCTTCCGTGGCCGCAGCCAGCTCGAGCGTCACCGGCTGGTTTATGCCGCGGTCGCGCCCTTCATGAGCGGGGCCGTGCACGCCCTGAACATCATCGCGCGCACCCCCGAAGAAGGCATCTGACCGCGACCGCAGCGTTCCAACAATCACCCCGTTACCGGAAGCTCAGTATGAACCACTGCCGTATCCTGCTCCTGGCCGCCACGCTCGTGGCTCTCGGCGCCTGCCAGCCCAAGACCGCCGTGACCGGCGACACCTCGCCGCCGGTTGCGACCGTGAACGGCAGCCCCATCAGCCGGGACTTCTACGAGTTCTACATCAAGGGGATCACGGGCAAGACTTCCGCGGAACTCACCCCGCCGCAGCGCGAGCTCGCGCTCGACAACCTGATCCGCGCCCGGCTCGTGGGCGCGCAAGCGGTCAAGGATGGTCTCGACAAGAGCGGCGACAGCGCCGCGCTCCTCGAGCTGTCGCGCCTCAACGTGCTGCAGCAGGCGGTGTCGGATCGCTACCTGAAGGACCGCAAGCCGACCGAGCAGGAGCTGCGCGCGGAATACGAGACGCAGATCGCCGACATGCCCAAGCAGGAATACCACGCGCGTCACATCCTGGTGGCCACCGAGCCGTTCGCCGAAAAGATCGTCGCGCGCCTGGACAAGGGCGAGAAGTTCGACGCGCTCGCGAAACAGGAATCGATGGATTCCTCCAAGAGCAACGGCGGCGATCTCGGCTGGTTCACGCCCGACCGCATGGTGGCGGAATTCTCCGGCGCCGTGATGGGGCTCAAGGCCGGGGAATACACTCACAAGCCGGTACAGACGCAGTACGGCTGGCACGTCATCCAGCTGCTCGACACGCGCGAGCTGACACCGCCGCCGTTCGATCAGGTGCGCCAGCGCCTCGAGCAGGTCGTGCAGAACAAGAAGTTCCGCAGTTACTCGGACGAGCTGATGCACAACGCCAAGATCGAGAAGCTCCTCGACAAGCCGGCCGCCGGGCAGGCCCCGGGCGTGCCCGCGACTGCAGCCAAGCCCGCTGCAGCGGCGGCGCCGGCGCCCGCCGCGACGCCACCGGCCGCCGCGGCGCCCGCACCGAAAGGCTGAAGCGCGGCTCCGATCCGCACCCGCTCGCGCGTGAAAGTGCGCGCCCGGGTCAGCCGCTCTCGGCGCCGAGCAGGGCGATGAGCTGCTGCTCATCGAGCACCGGCACGCCCAGCTCGCGGGCCTTCGCGAGCTTCGAGCCCGCCTCGCTCCCGGCGACGACGAAGCTGGTCTTCTTCGATACGCTCCCCGACACCCTGGCGCCGCGCGCGGCAAGCGCCTCCTGCGCCTGCTCGCGACTCATGCTCCCGAGTGTGCCGGTGATGACGACCGTGCGTCCGGAAAGCGCCGGTGGCCCCGCCGTCGCCGCCGCCCGCTCGATATCAGGCCATTTCACACCTTTATCACGTAAGGCCTTGATAACCCTGCGGTGCTCCTCGGATGCAAAGAACGCGGCGACGTGCGCGGCGACCACCGGACCCACGTCGGGAACCTGCCGGATCGCGCTCTCGTCCGCGCTCATCAGCCGCTCGAGCGTGCCGAAGTGCCGCGCCAGCGCGAGCGCGGTTGCCTCGCCCACTTCGCGGATGCCGAGCCCGTAGAGCAGCCGCGGCAGCGTGGTGTTCTTGCTTTTCTCGACGGCCGCCAGCAGGTTCGCGGCCGACCTCTCTCCCATGCGCTCGAGCTGCGACAGCTGCGGCAGCGTCAGCGCATACAGATCGGCGGGCGACTTGACCTGCTCGCGCTCCACCAGCTGCCCGATGAGCTTGTCTCCCAGGCCTTCGATATCGAGCGCACGACGGCTGGCGAAGTGTCTGAGCGCCTCCTGGCGCTGGGCGCGGCAGGTGAACCCGCCGGTACAACGCGCCACCGCCTCGCCCTCCACGCGCAACACCTGCGAGCCGCACACCGGACAGGACTGCGGCAGCTGCACGGGTACGGCCTCCTGCGGGCGCTTGTCCAGGATGACGCTGACCACTTCGGGGATCACATCGCCGGCGCGGCGCACCACCACGGTGTCGCCGACCCGCACGTCCTTGCGGTGCACCTCGTCGATGTTGTGCAGCGTGACGTTGCTCACCGTCACACCGCTCACGAACACGGGGGCAAGTCGCGCGACCGGGGTGAGCGCCCCGGTGCGGCCGACCTGAAACTCGATTCCCTTCACGACCGTGAGTGCCTCGTCGGCGGGAAACTTGTGGGCAATCGCCCAGCGTGGGGCCCGCGACAGGAATCCGAGCCGCTCCTGGTCGGCGCGCCGGTCGAGCTTGTAGACCACGCCGTCGATCTGATAGGGGAGCGAGCTGCGCCGCTCGCCCATGTCGCGGTAGTACGCGAGACACCCCGCAACCCCGCGCACCGCACGCACCTCCGGCGACACCGGCAGCCCGAGTGTGCGCAGCATCTGCAACAGCTCGTTCTGCCCCTCGGGCAGGGCCCGCCCCTCGAGCGCCCCGAGGGCATAGAAGAACGCCGTCAGCGGCCGCGCCGCGGTGATGCGCGCATCCAGCTGCCGGAGGCTCCCGGCGGCGGCGTTGCGCGGATTGACGAACACCTTCTCGCCGCGTGCACGCGCCTGTTCGTTCATGCGTTCGAACCCGGTGAGCGGCATGAAGATCTCGCCGCGCGCCTCGAGCAGCGCCGGCGCCGGCCCGCGCAGGCGCTGCGGCACGGCGCGGATGGTGCGCACGTTGGCGGTGACGTCTTCGCCCCTGACGCCATCGCCGCGGGTGGCCGCGCGCTCGAGCAGGCCGTCACGGTAAATCACCGTCACCGCCAGCCCGTCGAGCTTCGGCTCCGCAACGTAGTCGAGCTCGCCCGCGACGCCGAGGCGCTCGTGGATGCGGCGGTCGAACGCCTGCAGATCCTCCTCGGTGAAGACGTTATCGAGCGACAGCATCGGTACCTTGTGCAGCACCTCGCCGAAGCTGGCGCCCGGCGTGCCCGACACGCGTTGCGTCGGGGAGTCAGCCGTGATCAGCTGCGGGTGCGCCTCTTCCAGCGCGCGCAGCTCCTGCATGAGCCGGTCGTACTCGGCGTCGGGAATCAGCGGCTCATCGAGTACGTAGTAGTGGTAATCGTGTTGCGCTATCTGCGCACGCAACCCGGCAGCGCGCGCTGCCGCCGCCTCTGTCACGAAGGCGCTCCGGCACTCAGCCGCTCGCGCAGCAGCGCGATGCGCGCGGCGGTCAGCGGGCTGCCCTGCTCGTCCTGCAGGATCCCGCACAGGCGCTCGTTGAGGTTGCGCGCGGCGACCACCAGTTCGTCGAAGGCCTGCGGCGGGGGCTTCGGTCCCGGCAGCACCGCGAACAGCGACAGGCCGCCGTAATGCTGCGAGTCCATCGTCTCGACATCGAAGGTACCCGGACGGGTGAGACTCGCGGCGCTCAACACGGCGCGCTGTTCCTCGTCGGGCTTGTGGAAGATCGCAAAGCGGCCGAGCACGAAGCCCTCCGCCGCCAGCGCCTGGCGCAACGAACGGCCCGCGAAACGCTCGGGCTGCGGCGCAACCAGTCGCAATGCGACGATGCGGCGGCGCTCGTCCGGCGGCCAGTCGACCAGCGGCTCGGCAGCCGGCGGCAGGCTCGGAAGCGACTCGAGCGGCACGCCCGCGGGCACGCCGTGAACCACGTCCATCGCCGCCGCGTCGCCGCCGGGCGTATCGTCGGCGGCCGACTCGGTCGCGGCGGGCGCGACCGGCTCCGCGGGCGCGTCCCCGGGCCTCACGTGCCCGGGCGGCGCGGGTCCCAGCACCGGCACCGCGGGCGGATCGCGCGCGACTTCGACGACCGGCAGATCGTGCATCGCCAGCGGATCGCGGGCGCGCATCTGCGGCAGGCTGAGAGTCGGCTCACGCAGCGTGCGCGGCGCTGCATCCGCGGTCGGCTCGCGCGCCGCAGTGCGCTCCGTCGCGCTGCTGCGGCTCGCCTGGCGCGGTCGATGCCGCTCCCACCAGGCGAGGGCCGCGATGAACACCACCCCGAGTATCAGCAGCGTCCAGCGCAGCTCCGACATCATGCCGTGGACACCGGGAGCGCTCAGACCGCCGCCAGCCGCACGGCCTCGTCGACGTCGACCGTGACCAGCCGCGACACGCCCGGCTCGTTCATGGTCACGCCGATCAACTGCGAGGCGAGCTCCATGGTGCTCTTGTTGTGAGTGATGAACACGAACTGCACGCGGGCCGACATATCGCGCACGATATCGCAGAACCGCCCGACGTTGTGTTCATCGAGCGGCGCATCGACCTCGTCGAGCAGACAGAACGGCGCCGGATTGAGATCGAAAATGGAGAACACCAGGGCCACCGCGGTGAGCGCCTTCTCGCCGCCGGACAGGAGGTGGATGGTGCTGTTCTTCTTGCCCGGTGGCCGCGCCATGACGGCCACGCCGGCGGTGAGCTTGTCCTCGCCCACCAGCTCCAGGTACGCGTGCCCGCCTCCGAACAGGCGCGGGAACTTGTCGCGCAAGCCGGCGTTGATGCGCTCGAAGGTGTCCTCGAACCGCCTGCGGGTTTCCTTATCGATGCGGCGCATGGCCTCATCGAGCGTCGCCAGCGCCGCCGTGAGGTCGGCAAACTGGCTGTCGAGGTACTCCTTGCGCTGCGTGTGGTCCTTGAGCTCGTCGATGGCGGCGAGATTGACCTGACCGAGCCGCTCGATGTCGGCGCGCGCCTCTCCCAGGGACTGCTCCCAGGCCGGGACGTTCGCCGCCGCCTCGAGGCTCGCCAGCACTTCGGGGAGCTGGCAGCGGGTCTCCGCGAACTGCTCGGCCAGCGCCGCGCGCCGCACATGAGTCTCCTGCGCCGCGAGGCGCGCCGCGTCCATGGTCTCGCGCGCCGCGCTCACGCGGCGTTCGGCCGCCAGGCGCTGCTCATCGAGAGACCGCAGGGAGGCATCGGCCTCCTCGAGCGCGCCGCGCGCCAGCGCCAGTTCCGCTTCCACCTTGAGACGCAGTGCCAGCGTGTCATCCAGGCGCGCCTGGGTCTTCAGAATCGGCTCATCACCCGAGGCGAGCTCCTGTTCGAGCTCCGCACGCCGTCGCGTGAGCTGCTCGCGCTGCTCGCTCATGCGGCTCAGGCCCACCGCCATCGAGCTCTCGGCCGAACGGCGTGACTCGACGCGCACGTGCAGATCGCGGGCCGCCAGTTGCGCCGTCTGTGCCTCAGCGCGCGCCGCGTTGAGCGCCGCGCGCCGTTGTTCGCGCTCCCCGGCGAGCACCCGCTGGCGCCCCTCCAGTTCGGCGGATAGCGCCCGCGCGCGTTCCAGCTCCGCCGCGGCGCGGGTGAGCGCCTCCTGGGTCGCCGCCCGCTCGTGTGCCACCTCGCCGGCGTCCTGGGCTAAGCGCTCGCCCCGCAGGCTCGATTCCTCGGCGCGCGCACGGGCTGCCTCCAGCGTGCCGAGAAGACCGGCGTGTTTCTGCTGGGCTCCCTGGATCGCCGCCTGCGCCTGCTCGCGACGCTCTTCCGCCTGCGCCAGGCGCTCGCGCGCCGCGCTCAGTTCGCCCTCCGCTTGCGCGACCCGCTCAGCGGCCGCCGTGGCTGCGACGCGCAGTGCCTTGAGGCGATGCTCGCGCTCGAGCACGCCCGCGCGCGGGTCCGGTCCGCGGCTCACGCGCAGCCAGTCCCGCCCGACCCATTCGCCCTCGCGCGTGATGAAAGAGCGTCCCTCGGGAAGCGTCGCGTGTGCGCGCAAAGCGTCCTTGAGGGATTCAGCCGTTAACACTCCGGCGAGCCGCGCGCTGACCGCCGCCGGCCCCGTGACGTGCGCGGCCAGCGTCGCCGCCAGGCCACCCTGCGCGGCGCTGCCGCTCTCCACCAGCGTGACCCGGCCGGTCGCAAGCCCGGACAGCGCGGCCGACACTTCCTCCAGCCGCTCGACGCACACCGCCTCGAGATAGTCGCCGAGGACGGTTTCAACCGCCCGCTCCCAGCCGCTCTCGACCTCGAGTGCTGCCGCGAGCCGCGGCCGCGCCGCGAGCCCGGCACCGCGCAGCCACTCTGCCGCCTGCCCGGCATGGTCGGAGAGGGCCGCAGCCTGCAGGGCCTCGAGCGAGGTGAGCTCGGTGCGGGCCTCCTCGCGCGCACCGCGTGCCTGCTCCAGGTGCTGCTCGGCTGCCAGCTGCGCGGCGCGCTGCGCCTGCAGGTGCGCCTGGGCCGCCGTGAGCGCCGCGGTGAGCTGCTCGCTCGCGCCGCGCGCCTGCGCTTCCTGCAGCGCAAGCTGCGCGAGCTGCTCGCTCCCCTCCTGCGCGCTCAGAGTTTCCTGCTCCGCGGCCAGGCGCTCCACCTGCGCGCTCAGCTGCCGCAACTGATTTTCCAGCTGCTCGATGCGCGCCCGCTCGACCTGCGCGGTCTGATCCGCGGCGCTCACCGCCTGGGCGTGCGTTTCCCAGCGCTGCTGCCAGTCCTGCAGGGCGTGCTCGCTCGCCGCCAGAGCCGCACCCGAGTGCTGCTCGGCGTGCTGCGCCGCCTCGCGCGCGGGCGTGAGCTGCTCGATCTCCGCCCGCAGCGCCTCCACCTGGCGCGCATCGCGCTCGATGTCCGCGCCCAGATCAGCGAGCGTGGCGTGGGCCTGCGCGAGATCGGCGCGTTGCCGCTCGCGCAATTCGCGCGTGTGCTCGATCGACTGCTCGAGGCGCGAGATGTCCGCACCGACCTCGTAGTAGCGGCCCTGAACGGCCGACAGTCGCTCGCTGTGCCCGGCGTGCACGCCACGCTGCTTCTCGATCGCGGCCTCGGCGGCGCGCTGCTCGGCGAGCGCGCCCTGCATGGCGAGTTCGCGCTCGCGCACCGCCGCATCGTGCACTTCCGCGCCGCTGTCGAGATCGCGCAGGCGCAGCGCCAGCAGCTCCGCGGCCAGGCGCCGCTCCTGCTCCTTCAGCGCCTGGTAACGCCGCGCGCTCGCCGCCTGGCGTTGCAGGTGGCGGATCTGTTTTTCGACCTCATCGCGCACGTCCTGCAGCCGCTCGAGATTCTCGCGGGTCTCGGCGACGCGCGCCTCGGTCTCCTTGCGCCGCTCCTTGTAGCGCGACACACCGGCCGCCTCCTCGACGAAGGCGCGCATGTCCTCGGCCTTGGCGTCGATGACGCGCGAGATCATGCCCTGCTCGATGATGGCGTAGCTGCGCGAGCCGAGCCCGGTGCCGAGAAACAGGTTGGTGATGTCCTTGCGCCGGCAACGCACGCTATTGATGAAGTACGCCGAGGTGTCATCACGCGCCACGTTGCGCTTGAGTGAAATCTCGCTGTAGTTGGCGTAGGCGCCGCCAATCTTGCCGTCCGCGTTGTCGAATACCAGTTCCACCGAGGCGCTGCCGACCGGCTTGCGCGCGGCCGAGCCGTTGAACACGACGTCCGCCATGTTGTCGCCGCGCAGAGTCTTGGCGGACAGTTCGCCCATCACCCAGCGTACGGCGTCGATGACGTTCGACTTGCCGCAGCCGTTGGGGCCAACGACACCGGTGAGATTGCTGGGGAAGCTGATTTGTGTGGGATCGACGAAGGACTTGAAGCCGGCAAGCTTGATCTTGGTCAGCCGCATCGTACTTTCTTCCGCCCCTGGGCCGCCTTCGAGGATGGTGTAGTGTAGAGGAATATGTCCCACAGGCCCACAACGCAGCTCGAGACGTTCGCCAACCCCGCTACCGATGACTACACGATCCGCATGCAGATCCCCGAGTTCACCTGCCTGTGTCCGCGCACCGGGCAGCCGGACTTCGCGACGCTCGACCTCGAGTACGTGCCCGACCGGGTGTGCGTGGAACTGAAATCCCTGAAGCTGTACATCTGGTCGTTTCGTGACCGCGGCGCGTATCACGAGGCCGTGACCAACGAGATTGCCGATCATCTGCAGGCCACACTGCAGACGCGCTTCCTGCGGCTGACCGCGCGCTTCAACGTGCGCGGCGGAATCTACACCACCGTTGTCGCCGAGCGACGACAAGAGGCCTGGGCTGCCCCGGCCGCCGTCACGCTGCCCTAACGACCGCGCCACGAAGCGGCGCGCCGCTCGCGCCAGAACACCTGTACAGCCGGGGGTCGGCCGGTATAATCGCGCGTCCTTCACGAGGCTGATGCTGTTTGAGGAGCCCTTGATGCCGGCCAAGAGACCAGCGCCTAAGTCCGCAAAGGGCAAGAAGGCGACAAGCCGGCCGGCGGTCAGAAAGGCGGTCGGCCGCAAAGCCGAGCCGGTGCGTGTCAGGGCAGCGGTGGCGCATGCGCGCAAGACCTCGGCGGCGCCGAAAAAGCCGCTGCCAGCTGTGCCCGGCGCAGGGGGTGAGGCGCCGGCCGAGCTGAGAAAGCCGCTGCGCGCGGGCGCTGCGACGGCGCCACCGCCGGCCACCGCGACGATGATCAGCGCGAACCGCTCTGCGGCGGCGCCCGCCGTGAATGCCGATGGCGACGATGGCGAGACGATCGAGCCGGGGAGCCTGCTGGCCGGTCCGCGCAACGTACAGCCGTACATCGTCAAGCGCGGCGAACAGTACATGAGCAAGCAGCAGCTCGAGCACTTCCGCTTCATTCTCAACAGCTGGAAGCGCGACCTCATGGTGGAGGTGGATCGTACGGTCACGCACATGAAGGACGAGGCGGCGAACTTCCCCGATCCTAACGACCGCGCCACCCAGGAAGAGGAGTTCAGCCTCGAGCTGCGCACGCGTGACCGGGAACGCAAGCTGATCCGCAAGATCGACGACGCGTTGAAGCGCATCGAGGACGGCTCTTACGGCTACTGCCTCGAGACCGGCGAGGAGATCGGCATCAAGCGCCTGGAAGCACGCCCCGTCGCCACCCTCAGCATCGAAGCCCAGGAACGCCGAGAACGGCGCGAGCGCCAGTACGGCGACCGCGACGACCGCTATCGCTAGCGCTCGCGAGCTTGAGCGCGCGCCCATCCGCCGCGAGCCCAGGCTATGTCGGGCGCTTCGCGCCCTCCCCGACCGGATCGCTGCACCTCGGCTCGCTGGTCGCCGCCGTGGGCAGCTTCGTCGATGCCCGCAGCCGCGGCGGCCGCTGGCTCCTCAGGATGGAGGATCTCGATGCGGCGCGGGTGATACCCGGGTGCGCGGACGGGATGCTCCATACCCTCGAGGGCTTTGCCCTGCACTGGGACGGCGCCGTCGTGTACCAGAGCGCCCGCACAGAACACTACGCGCTCGCGCAGCAGGCATTGACTGCGCTCGGCCTCACCTTCCAGTGCAGTTGCTCGCGCCGCGAGCGCAGCCCCGAGGGCGGTTATCCGGGGACGTGCCGCGACGGCCCCAGGCGCCGCGGACCCACCGCCACGCGCTTCAGGGTCGAAGACCGCGTTGTGTCCTTCCAGGATCGGGCGCAGGGGGTCTGCCGCTTCCCGTTGCGCGAGCGCGGGGATGTGATCATCCGGCGCCGCGACGGCGCGTTCGCCTACCAGCTGGCGGTGGTCGTGGACGATGCGCTGCAGGGCGTGACCGATGTGGTGCGCGGCGCGGACCTTCTGGACAGCACGCCCTGGCAGCTGGCCCTGCAGGGTGCGTTGCACCTGCCGACTCCGCGCTATGCCCACCTGCCTCTGATCACCGAGCCCGGTGGCGCAAAGCTCGCCAAGTCCAGGCGCTCCGTCGCCCTGGATCCGGCCCAACCGGGCCGCCAGCTGCAGGAAGCCCTCGCCCTGCTGGGGCAGGAACCTCCAGTTACGCTTAAGCTCGAGTCACCCCAAACGGTGCTCGAGTGGGCCTGCGCCCATTGGGATCTGGACCGGTTCCAGGGCCAACGGCAGGTGCGCGCTGCACCCGCAGGCCGTTCCTGAGAGAAGGGTCGACTTTCCGTTTGGGTTCGCGGTGCCAATGTAATATGGTATATGCAGACGCCCTGCACTAAGGAAGGTGCACAAACAACCCATAGTGAGGGACCTGTCATGAGCGAACCGCGCACTATTAAGAAGTATCCGAACAGGCGGTTGTACGATACGGTCGAAAGCCGCTACATCACGCTCGCGGACATCCGCCGGCTGGTGATCGAGCGCGTCGACTTTGTGGTCATCGACAAGAAGACTCAAGGGGACATCACGCGTTCGATCCTGCTGCAGGTCATCGCCGAGCAGGAACACGACGGCGAGCCCCTCATGAGCTGCGACTTCCTCTCGCAGGTCATCCGCTCCTACGGCGACGCCATGCGCAGCATGGTCGGCAGCTACCTCGAGCAGAGCCTGAAGCTGTTCGCGAACGAGAACGCCGGGCGCGGGCCACCGCCGGCTTGAAGGCGCGCGTCGCGCTCAGCCGCCCTCGACGTCGCGCATCGACAGGCGGATGCGCCCCTGGCGGTCGACCTCGAGCACCTTCACCCGAATCACATCGCCTTCCTTGAGCTTGTCGCTGACACGCTCGACGCGTTCATTGGAAATCTGCGAGATGTGCACCAGGCCGTCGCGGCCGGGCAGGATGGTCACGAAAGCGCCGAAATCCATCAGCCGCGCCACCTTGCCTTCGTAAATCTGACCGACCTCGACGTCGGCGGTGATGAGTTCGACGCGCCGCTGCGCCTCGCGCCCGGCGGCACCTGACACCGAGGCGATCTTGACCGTGCCGTCGCTCTCGATGTCGATGGTGGTGCCGGTCTCTTCGGTGATCTGGCGGATGACCGCGCCGCCCTTGCCGATGACGTCGCGGATCTTCTCCGGATCGATCTTGAGCGTGATGATCGACGGCGCCCACTCGGACATCTTGGCGCGCGGCTCGCGGATGACCCGGTTCATCTCGTCGAGGATGTGCAAGCGAGCGGCGCGGGCCTGGTCGAGAGCTACGCGCATGATCTCGGGCGTGACGCCCTCGACCTTGATGTCCATCTGCAGTGCGGTCACGCCGTCGCGGGTGCCGGCGACCTTGAAATCCATGTCGCCCAGGTGATCCTCATCGCCGAGGATATCAGTGAGCACCTGATAGCGGCTGCCTTCGAGCACCAGGCCCATGGCGATGCCGGCCACGGGCGCCTTGATCGGGACCCCGGCGTCCATGAGCGACAGCGAGGTGCCGCACACGCTCGCCATGGAGCTTGAGCCGTTGGACTCGAGGATTTCCGACACCACACGGATCACGTACGGGAAGGCGGTCATATCCGGCATCACCGCCTTCACGCCGCGGCGCGCGAGATTGCCGTGACCGATCTCGCGTCGTTTCGGGGCGCCCATCATGCCGGTCTCGCCCACCGAGAACGGCGGGAAGTTGTAATGCAGCATGAATGGCTCGCGGCGCTCGCCTTCCAGGGCGTCGACGATCTGCGCATCGCGCGTGGTGCCGAGAGTGGTCAGCACCAGCGCCTGGGTTTCGCCGCGGGTGAACAGCGCCGAGCCGTGGGTGCGCGCCAGCACCCCGACCTTGACGGTGATCGGGCGCACGGTGCGCGTGTCGCGCCCGTCGATGCGCGGCTCGCCGTTGAGGATGCGCTGGCGCACGATGTTGCTCTCGAGCCTGAAGAGCACGCTCTCGACCGTTTCCGCGCTCCACTTGGGGTGCTCGCCGCCGGCGAGCGTCGTGAGGGTCTGGGTCTTGATCTCCCCGAGGCGCGCGTGTCGCTGCTGCTTTTCGGTGATGGTATAGGCCTGCGCCAGCGCCGCCTGCGCATGCAGGGTGACCGCGCTCGTCAGCTCCGGGTTCTCCACGGGCGACTGCCAGGTCCAGCGCGGCTTGCCCACCTGGGTGGCGAGCTCCTTGATGGCGCGGATGGCGACCTGCATCTGCTCATGTCCGAATACGACCGCACCCAGCATGACCTCCTCGGACAGGCCCTTGGCTTCCGACTCGACCATCAGCACCGCGTGCTCGGTACCGGCCACCACCAGATGCAGCTGCGACTGGGCGAGCTCACTCGCCGTCGGGTTGAGCAGATAGCGGCCGTCCTTCCAGCCGACGCGGGCGGCGCCAATGGGACCGCTGAAAGGAATGCCCGACAGCGCCAGCGCCGCCGAAGCGCCCAGCAGCGCGGGGATGTCCGCATCGATGTCCGGGTCCATCGACAACACCGTCGCCACGACCTGCACGTCGTTGCGGAAACCGTCCGGAAACAGCGGCCGGATCGGACGGTCGATGAGCCGCGAGGTCAGCGTCTCCTTTTCGGTCGGCCGGCCTTCGCGCTTGAAGAACCCGCCGGGGATTCGTCCCGCGGCGTAGGTCTTCTCGATGTAGTTGACGGTCAGGGGGAAGAAATCCCGGCCCGGGGCCGCGGTCTGCTGCGCACAGGCGGTGACCAGCACCACGGTGTCGCCCATGGAGACACGCGCCGCGCCCTCCGCCTGACGGGCGATCTCACCCGTGTCGATGGTGACCGTATGCTGCCCGTAAGAAAATGACTTGCTGACGACGCTCAAGGCTCAATCCTCGAAAGTGGAAGGTTCAGGCACAAAAACACAAAGGCCGCGCGTATGACGGCGGCCCTTGGGTTTTCAACGGCGCAGCCCCAGTCGCTCGACGAGCTCCTGGTACTTCTGGGGTTGCGTGGCTCTGAGGTAATCGAGGAGCTTGCGGCGTTGGTTCACGAGCTTGACCAGCCCGCGCCGCGAGGAGTGATCACGCTTGTGCGCGGTGAAATGCTCGCCGAGGCCGTTGATGCGCTCGGACAGCAGCGCGACCTGTACTTCCGGAGAGCCGGTGTCGGCTGGACCGCGGCGGTACTGTGCGAGAATCCCGCCCTTTTTCTCGCTGGTTAAAGCCATTGCGCGATAATCCTAACTACTTGTCTTAAGAGCCCTTTTGATAAGCGCGGGATTGTACCCGGCCGGGCCGTCCTGCCACAAGCCTGAAGGCCGTGGGGCCCGGGCCCACGGGCCGCACGGGTCAATGCGCGAGCACCAGCGAGCGAATCTGTCGCGCCAGGACCTCGCGATCCCTGAGCCGAAATCCCTCGTGCTTCCATTGAATCTGGCCGCTGCGGTCGATCAGAAAGCTGGTCGGGATGCCCTTGACGCCGAACTTCCCGGCGAGCAGACCGTCCGGGTCGAAGACGATGCCAAAGCGCGGGATGTGGTGCCGAAGGAACCGCTCGGCGTCGGCATGCACGCGATCTACGTTGACCGCGATGACGATAAAACCGTGCGGACCCAGCTCGCCTTGCATGCGGCTCATCCAGGGAAACGAGCGCCGGCAAGGTGCGCTGCCGGATGCCCAGAAATCGACATACACGACCTGCCCCCTGAAGGCGGCGATGTCGAGCAGGTCGTCTGCGCTCGCCGCGCTCGCGGCCGGCGAAGCCAACACGGCGAGCAGCATCATCACTGGGCCGGGCGCCGGCAGGCGTCGCATCAGCATGCGCATCGTGGTGAGGATAGAAGGTCGCGCTTAAGGCACACTTAAGCAACGCGGTCATGAAATGGCGGACAACCGGGTCGGGGTAGCGCGCGGTGCGGATTCTGCTGGTCGAGGATGACGAAATGCTCGGCGAGGCCGTCCGGGACGGACTGCGTCAGGAAAGCTATGTCGTCGACTGGGTACGCGACACCGGTGCCGCGCTCGCAGCCCTGTCGACGGCGAGCTTCAGCGCGCTGGTCCTGGACCTGGGGCTGCCGAGCAGCGACGGATTTGCGGTGCTGCGCTGGCTGCGTCAGAACGGCCAAACCACCCCGGTGGTCATCGTGACGGCCCGCGATCGCGTCACGGACCGCATCGCCGGACTGGATGCCGGCGCGGACGACTACCTGATCAAGCCCTTCGACATCGATGAGCTCGGGGCGCGGCTGCGCGCCATAACGCGCCGGGCGCTCGGGTGTGCCGAGTCGATGCTCATCGTGGGTGAGGTGGTGCTCGACCTGCGTCAGCGCGTGGTCACCTGCCAGGGCGAGCCCGCCGGACTCACCGCTCGCGAGTACGCGGTCGTCGAGCTTCTGATGCGCAAGGCGGGCTGCCTGGTGACTCGCGCCGAGATCGAGGAGGAGCTGTATGGATTCGAGGATGACATCGCCAGCAACGCGATCGAGGTCCACATTCACAACCTGCGGCGCAAGCTCGGTCCGCGCTTCATCACCAATCTCAAGGGACGCGGCTATCGCGTCGAGATCGCCCGTTAGCACCGAGCGGCCCTGGTCGCTGCGCCGGCGCATGGCGATCGCCGTGGTGGGCGCGGCCTGCCTGGTGTTCGTGATTCTTGGGCTGCTGGTCTATCGCGCGGTCGCGACCAGCACCGCCAGGCAATTCGACGAGTTGCTGCAGCAGCAGGCGGCGCTCGCCCTGCGCTATGCCGATCACGAATACCGCGAGGGCGAGACCGTCGTACCCGCATCGGTCACCAACAGCGGCCAGCCAGTGCAGTTCGACGTCGTCTACCAGATCGCCACGCGCTCGAATCAGCTGCTGTACCGATCGCCGGGGGCGCCGCTTGCGACGCTCGCCGCCGGCGACGGTCCGGGTTACTCCAACACCGTGCTCGAGGGCCGCTCCTGGCGGGTGTACTCACTGAGCTCCAGCGCAACCCCGCTGGTCATCCACATTGCCGAGCCGCTCGAGTACCGGGATACCCTGCTGTCCCGCACACTGCGCGCGGTGGCCCTGCCGCTGCTGTTTGCGCTGGTGCTCCTGACCGCGCTCATCGGTGTGGTGACGGAGCGCGCTTTCCGCCCGGTGCGACGCATCGCGGCGGATTTGGCCGGCCGCGGGGCCGATGATCTTTCCGCGGTCAACACGGCGCAGATGCCGGTCGAGACGCATGCGTTGGGAGTTGCGCTCAATGGGCTGCTGTCCCGGCACGCGGAGATTCTGGCGCGCGAACGACGCTTCACCGCGGATGCTGCACATGAACTGCGCACCCCGCTCGCTGCGCTGCGCGCGCAGGCGCAGGTCGCCGCCCGTGCCACCACGGCCTCCGAAGCACGGCGCGCGCTCGAGAAGCTGCAGGCGAACATCGACCGCACCACGCACCTGATGAGCCAGCTGTTGTCGCTGGCGCGGCTCGAGCCCGGATCGGCAGCCGGCGCCGGTCAGACCACGCCTGCCAAGGTCGTCATCGATCTGGTCATCGAGGACCTGGCGCAGGCTGCACGCGAGAAGCAGGTCAATGTCACGGTCTCGGGCTGCCCGGAAGTGATGCCGGGCTCCCCGGAGGTGCTCTACCTGCTGCTGCGCAATCTGCTGGAGAACTCCATTCGCCACGTGGGTGAGCGGGGTCGCGTCGCACTCGAGGTGACGACCCGCGAGCAGTCGGTAGTGCTATCGATCAGCGATGACGGACCGGGGATTCCGAGCGAGCAGCGCAGGCGCGCCTTCGAGCGCTTCTACCGCATACCGGGCAGCTCGCCCGGCGGCAGCGGCCTGGGTCTTTCGATTGTCGGGCGCGTCGTCGAACTCCTCGCCGGTGACATCGAGCTTTCGGAGCCGGCGTGCGGCAGCGGTCTCATCGTCACCGTTTGCCTGCCGTTTCGGTCCGCGGCGTAGATTTGCCCTCCTGGGTGTCATGCCGGGCGCTGCTGGCTTGCGTGTTGGCGTGGGCAAGCGGGGCGCACGCACAGACCGACGAGATACAGGTCTACGACGCCGAGATCGCGGCCCCGGGCCAGTTCGAACTGACCTGGCATAACAACTTCACGCCTTCCGGCCGGCGCACGGCTGCTTTCCCCGGGGGCATCATTCCCAACCAAGCGCTCAATGGGGTGCCCGAGTGGGCCTATGGCGTCACGGACTGGCTCGAGGCGGGAACCTACCTGCCGGTCTATACACGCAGCAGCGATGGCCGTCTGCTGTTCGATGCCGTCAAGCTTCGCGCCCTGCTGGTTGTGCCCGATGCACACGACCGACCTGTGTTCTACGGCCTCAACTTCGAGTTGAGCTACAACGCGCCGCGTTGGGACACGAGCCGCTTTTCCGGCGAGATCCGCCCCATCATTGGCGTGCACCTCGGCCGTTTTGACCTGATCGCCAATCCCATTCTCGATACGGACTTCGACGACCTCGGTAAGCTCGTATTCGCTCCCGCCGCTCGCGTGGCCTACAAAGCCGGCGACCAGCTCGCCTTCGCGCTCGAACACTACGCCGACTTCGGTCCCCATCCGTCGCAGTCCCTGTTCGCAGTGTTCGACTACGGAAGCAGCAGCCACGGGATCGAGTTCGGCATCGGCCGCGGACTCACTCGCGCCACCGACTCCTGGGTGCTCAAGCTCATGCTGATGCGCAACCTGTAGCGGACCCAACCGCCGGGCGCGCGTCACCGGCGGCCATGGCGTACGCATGCGGCGCGTGCCGGCACCCGTGACGTGCGTCGAGGACTGTGCTCGTGCGCGTCCCTAGGATGCGAGGGATGACGGGCCTGTCCAAACCTGCGGATGCGCTGATCGAAGGGCTGCCGGATCTCGTGGTGGTCGTCCGACGCGACGGCGTCGTCCTTCAGTGTGCCGGCGGGCACGGCGTGCCCGGCCTGCGGCCGTCGCGGGATATCACGGGCCAGCGGCTCGAGGGCGTCTGGTCGCGCCCCGTAGCGGGCCTCCTCAGGCAGCTCACGCGCAGGGCGATCGCCTCGCGCACGACGGCGGACGCGCGCTTTGAGGAAGGCGGATGCGCCTATGAGGCACGCGCCAGCGCCCACGGTCCCGATCGCGCGCTGTGTGTCGTGCGCGCCGCTGCAACGGCTGCGCAGGACGATGTGCTGGACGCCACGGATGAGCGCCCGCGGCCGCAGCTCGACCGCCGCGGCTTCCTGCGCCGTTTCAAGGAGTCGATGTCTGTGGCTGCGCTGCGCGAGATGCCGCTCGCCGTTGCCGTCATCCACGTCGACGGCATCGCCGATATCGCACAGATCATTGCCACCAGAGTCGCAGAGCAGATCATGAGCGCGGCGATCCTGCGGCTGCCGATTCAGTCCACTGACTCGGGCAGTGGGGAGTCCTGGTGGTACCTGGGACAGTTGAACGAGAGTCTGTTGGCGGTGGTGCTCGAGAGCTCGGACCGTGATGCCATCGGCGCCTGCCTCGCGAGCGTGTGCGCCAGCTTACGCGAGCCCGTCGCGACCGCCGCTGCCGAGTTCCATCTGACGCCCTATGCGGGCGTTGCGGTGCTGGGCCAGGATGCCTCCTCGCCGAAGCTGCTCCTCGATCACGCGCGCGCCGCCGCCACCGAAGCGCGGCGCGGCGGATCGTCGGAGGTGCGCTTCTTCAGCGACACCCTGCGACTGCGGTCCCTGGCGCGGCTCGACATCGCGCGCGAATTGCGCGACGCCATCGAGAACCGCGACATCCGTCTGCGCTACGTCGGCCGTCACGACCTTGCGAGCGGTCGCCTGGTCGCCCAGGTCGGCTACCTGCACTGGCAGCACCCGCTGCGCGGGGAGATTCGTGCAGCGGAATTCCTGAAAGTTGCGGAAACCACCGGTCTCGCGACGCTGCTGTCGCGCGCCGTCCTCACCCGCCTCAGGGAGGATTTCGCCGTTCTCGCGGCGACCGCGGACGCGGACGTGCGCCTGTCATTCGGAGCTCTGCGGCATCACGTGCTGCACGAGGATTTCGCCGCAGATATCGGCCGCTTCCTGGCCGAGGGCGCCGTGCCCGCCGGGCGGCTCGAGCTGCGCATCTCGGAGCGCGCGCTCATTGCGCGCGACGCGGTCGAGCTGCGGTGCCTGGGACAACTCGGCGTGCAGCTGGTGGTCGACGAGGTGGGCCGCGGCATGGGCTCACTCGACCTGCTGGCCCGCGCACCGATCTGGGGATTGCAGCTCGATCGCGCCTGGGTGACCGCACTGCGCAGCGACGCGGTAGCGCGCAAGGTGTGTCGCGCCGGCATTGGCATGGCTGCCGCGCTGGGTCTCACGCCGATCGCGACCGGCGTGGACGATTCAGAGCAGCGCGACGCGCTGCTTGCGATCGGCTGCCGGCTCGGCAGCGGCGACCTGTTCCGCAACGCCGCGGCTGACATAACAACCGCGCCGCGCGCGGCGGCCCGGGCATGAGCTGAGCCTCGCGCCCCCGCCGCGCTGCGCGCCGCGCGATTTGACCGACCGTTATGCGACACGCATCACGTACCCCGAGCGCTGCGGTGAGTTGAGCTCGACTGGGAGGGACGTCACAACTCCCCGACAATGCGCATCACCTTAGATCCGCTAACTACAAGGAAGCTCGGGATGCGAATCCGTCATGCAACCGGTTCGATGTTGATCGCGCTATTGCCAATGGCAGCGCTGGCCGCTGCCGCAGCGGTCACCGCACCCGCGCCGGTAAGCCCCTCGGCCGCGCAGACCGCGGCGCCGGCACTGTGGATCGTACAGGCTGCGAGCGTCGCCGCCGCCCGTCGCGGCGTCGCCGGCGTCGGCGCCCGGGTCGAGCAGGAACTCGACATCATCCACGGCGTGTCCGCTTACCTCAACCCCTGGCAGATCGAGCATCTGCGCACCCGCAGCGGCGTGCGCCTGTTCCAGGACCGCATGGTGGTGACGCGTGGCTCGCTGCTTGGCGGAGTGCTCGCGCCCCTTACTCCGGTGGTGAGTTCCGTCAACAACACGGTGGCGAGCAGTCCGGTCGGCACGGTGGTGACCGCCGTGGCCGCGCCGGCCGTCGCAACCGTGACGCCGGTCCTCAGTCCGGTCACCGCTCCGATCGTCGGTGGCGTGAGCGCGGCCACCGGTACCCAGGACGGTTCGGGCGTTCTCGCCCTGACGCTCACCTACCAGACGAACTATCCGATGCTGGTCGGCGCCGACACCCTGCAGAAGGCGGGCATCACCGGCAGGGGCGTGACCATTGCCGTGCTCGACACCGGCCTGTGGGAGGACACCCTGCAGAACTACGGCGCGCGCGTGCTCGCGACGCGCGACGTGACCAACGGAGGTACGGGCGCCGTGAGCGGCGACCCCTACGGACACGGCACGCACATCACCTCCATCGCCGCTGGCGGCGCGCAAAACCTCGGCGGGGGGTATCTGAGCATCGCGCCGCAGGCGAACCTCGTCATCGTGCGTGCCTTCAATGGCACGGGCGCGGGCCGCTATGTCGACGTGATCGCGGGCCTGAACTGGATCGTCGCCAACAAGCAGAAATACAACATCCGGGTGCTGAACCTGTCGTTCGGTGCGCCGCCGCAGTCGTTCTACTGGTACGACCCGCTCAATCAGGCGGTGATGGCGGCGTGGCGCGCCGGCATCGTGGTCGTCACCGCCGCCGGCAACGAGGGACCGGGCGCGATGACCGTCGACGTGCC